>Ga0207868_1000178_pt1 | contig 83660 bp, 72 predicted proteins | sample Passage237B_FD_187370 | JGI IMG/M metagenome (GOLD analysis project Ga0207868, IMG submission 187370) | Cellulose adapted compost microbial communities from Newby Island Compost Facility, Milpitas, CA, USA - Passage2 37B (SPAdes) (version 3) ...
GGCATCGGCGCGGTCGATTATCTGACGAAGCCGATCAATCCGCAGATCCTGCGCTCGAAGATCGCGGTGTTCGTGGACTTGTTTCGGAAGACCCGCGCGCTGGCGGCGGCGAACGCGGCGCTGGAGCAGGAAGTGGTGCAGCGGCAGAAGGCGGAAGAGTCGTTGAAGATCGCGAACAACGAGCTGGAGAATCGCGTGCGCGCGCGCACGGCGGATTTGTTGCGCGCGAACGACGAATTGCTGCAGCGCGAAAAGGCGCTGGCGGCGCGGGAGGCGCAGTTGCGGTTGGTGACGGATTACGCGCCGGTGTTCATCGCGCAGATCGACCGGCAGCATCGTTTCAAATTCGTGAACCGCACGTATGCGCGGCGGTTCGGCTACGAGCCGCAGGAAGTGATGGGCAAACACATCACGGACGTGATGGGCGAGGAGCCTTATGCGGCGATTCGCGAGCAACTCGACGCGGCGCTGCGGGGCGAACGCGTGGAGTTCGAGGCGGAGATCGCGTATGCGTCGCTCGGACCGCGGTGGGTGTTTGTGATTCACGAACCGGAACGTTCGCCGGACGGCGACGTGGTGGGATTGGTCGCGGTCGTCACGGATATCACGGAGCGCAAACAGGCGGAGCGGGCGGTGACGGCGGCGCGCGACGAGGCGCTGGCGGCGTCGCGGGCGAAGGACGATTTTCTGGCGCGGTTGTCGCACGAGTTGCGCACGCCGTTGAATCCCGTGCTGCTTTTGGCGAGCGAGGCGGCGGAGAATCCGAGGCTGTCGCCGGACGTGCGGGCGGATTTCGAGACGATCGCGCAGAACGTGATGTTGGAGGCGCGGTTGATCGACGACTTGTTGGATCTGACGGCGATCACGCGCGGCAAGTTGTCGCTCGCGATGAAGCCGGTGGAGATCCACACGGTGTTGCACGACGCGCTGGCGATGATGCGGCAGGACATCGCGCAGAAGCAGTTGAAGATCGTGCTGCAGCTCGCGGCGGATCGGCAGACGGTGCTCGGCGATGACATGCGGCTGAAGCAGGTGTTTTGGAACGTGATCAAGAACGCGGTGAAGTTCACGCCGGTGGGTGGACAGATCACGATCGAGACGACGGGCGCGTGCGGGTCGGACAACGTGTCGATCCGGGTGACGGACAGCGGCATCGGGCTGACGACGGAGGAAAGCGCGCGGATCTTCGCGGCGTTTGCGCAGGGCGATCACGCGACGCATGGCAATGGGCGATTCGGCGGATTGGGGCTCGGGCTGGTGATTTCGAAGATGCTCACGCAGCTCCATTTTGGCCGGATCTCGGCGAGCAGCGCGGGGCGGGATCGAGGGGCGACGTTTACGATCGAGTTGCCGTTGAGCACGGTGAAAAGCGAACGAGCGGAGCGGCGGGTGGGAGAAAGCGTGCAGGCGCCGCTGGAGGCGTCGCAACCGGTGCGCTCGATGAGCGTGCTGCTGGTGGAGGATCATCAACCGACGTGCGTGGCGCTGCGGGAACTGCTGGCGCGGCGCGGATATCGGGTGACGACGGCGGCGACGGTGGCGGAGGCGCGCGGCGCGGCGGACGGCGGGCGTTTCGATTTCGTGATTTCGGACGTCGGGCTGCCGGATGGAAACGGCTGCGAATTGATGGCGGAGTTTCGCGATCGACTGGGATTGAAGGGCGTGGCGCTGACCGGCTACGGCATGGACGAAGACATGCTGCGCAGCCGGGCAGCGGGATTTGTGACGCACCTGACCAAACCGGTGAGCGTGCAGGCGCTGGAGCGGGCGCTGGCACTGGTGGGTGAAGGGGATGTGAAGGCGGGGGTGTGAGGGAGGGGGCGGACGACCGCGCGCTGGCGCGCGCAGCCACGAGAAAGCCGCTCGCTCACGCTGGCGGCTGCGAGGAGGCGTCAGAGCGGTTCGCCTTCGTTTTGGAGGAGGCCGCTGGTTTGGCGGTGGACGAGCTGGGCGTAGTAGCCGTGGAGTTTCATGAGCTCGGTGTGGCGGCCGGATTCGGCGATGCGGCCCTCGCGGAGGACGAGGATGCGGTCGGCGTTGACGACGGTGGAGAGACGGTGGGCGATGACGAAGGTGGTGCGGCCCTGCATTAGCCGCTCCAATGCTTCTTGAACGAGCGCTTCGGATTCGGCGTCAAGGGATGACGTCGCTTCATCGAGAATGATGAGCTTGGGCTGTTTGATCAGTGCGCGGGCGATGGTGATGCGCTGGCGTTCGCCCACGGAGAGGCGGCCGCCGCGTTCGCCGACGATGGTGTTGAAGCGATCGGGGAGACGCTCGATGAACGCGAGGGCGTTGGCGGCGCGGGCGGCTTCGACGATTTCGGCATCGGTGGCGTCGGGGCGGCCGTAGGCGATGTTGGCACGAAGCGTGTCGTTGAAGAGGAGCGGGTCCTGCAGGACGACGCCGATGTTGCGGCGGAGCGAACGCTGCTTGAGGCGGCGAAGATCGCGGCCGTCGATGCGGACAGAGCCCTGGAGCGGATCGTAGAAGCGCATCAGGAGCGCCATGAGGGTGGTCTTGCCGGAGCCGCTGGGGCCGACAATGGCGATGGTTTCGCCGGGCGCGGCGGAGAGAGAGATGCGGTCGAGGAGCGGGCGGCCGGATTGTTCGTAGCGGAAGGAAACGTTTTCGAATTCGACGGAGCCCCGCACATCGGTGACCTCCTGGGCGTCGGGGGCGTCGCCGAGATGCTCGTGCACGTCGAGAATCGCGAAGATTTCGTCGAGGGAGACGGAGGCTTTTTTGATGGTTTGATAGATGCCGGTGAGGCCCTGGACCGGGCCGAAGAGACCGCCGACGTAGCCGAGGAAGGCGACGAGCGTGCCGACGGTGATGCCGCCGCGAATGACGATGATGCCGCCGATGAAGATGGCGGCGATGCGGGCGAGGGCGACGAGGAGATTGCCGGCGGCGCCGAAACCGGAGTCGGTGCGCACGCCACGGATGACGGTGCGATTGGCGGCGGCGACGTCGTTGAGGAAGCGCTGCTTTTCCATGTCCTCCATCGCGAAGCTGCGAACCGTGACGATGCCGGAGAGGACCTCGTTGAAGCGGGAATAGATTTTCGCCCACTGATCGAGGAGGGCGCGTTCGCGGCGGGTTTGTTCGGGCGTGGCGGCGGCGGCGAGGAGCGCGGGGAGCGGCGCGAAAGCGAGCACGAGGAGCGCGAGGCGCCACTCGAGTTTCAGCATCACGATGACGGAGAGGACGAGGTAGACGACGGCAGGGAGGACTTGAAAAAGGATCTGCGTGATGGCGCCGATGAAACCCTGGATGCTGCGATCGAGGCGCGTGATGATGGCGCCGACGCCCTCGCTGCGTTGCATGCGCAGCGGCATGCTGTGGAGGCGGCCGACGGTGGCTTCGAGCAAGGTGAAATGGATGCCGAGGCGCGTCTGCCACGTGAGCCAGTTGGTGAGGCTGGTGATGCCTTCGCGAAGAAAGGCGAGGAGGAGAAGCAGACCTACGCCGGTGAGGAGGACCTGGTTGACCGAGGCCGAGGTGAGGCCGTCGAAGATGTATTTGAGAACGAGCGGTTCGGCGGCGCCGACGGCGGAGAGAATCAGCGTGAGCGCGATGATGAAGATGACGGCGGTGCGATGAGGCGCGGCGAAGCGCAGGGCCCGCGTCAACCGACCGCGACCGTCGGGCGTGGTGGGTGGAGAGAGTGAATCGCCGGCGAGAACGGACACGACGGAGCGGAACGGGAGGAGGCGGTCAGGCGGGTGTCATACATCAGATGACACTTTGGGGAGGGTGGAGCGGCCGGTGGCGGCGAGGAGTTCTTCGCGTTGGAGGGTGGCGGAGGCGGGAGGGTGGGGCGCGGGGGTGCAGAGGTAGACCTCGTGTCCCGGGCGCGCGGATACGCTCAAGCCGGCGGTGCGGAGCATCGCTTCGATGCAGGCGTGGTTGGGGGCCCACCAGTTGGTGGGATCGCCGGCGAGGGATTTCTCGATGAAGGCCATCGTGGGCCAACCGGGGGCGAGCATCGTTTCGCGGTGTTCGAAATCGAGGTCGTCGGGCGGCGTGGCGACCTGTTCGCCGGGAAGGCTGAGCGTTTGAAAGACGAGGAGACGGGAGGTTTTTTCCGCGACGAGGTCGAGAGCCAGCAAGGGGTGCCGCAGGTGGTAGAAAACGCCCATGAAGAGCACGAGGTCGAAGGAGAGGTGCCAGCGGGCGATGTCGTAGACCTGCGCGCGGAGCAGTTCGATGCGGTCGGCGAGAGCGAACTGGTCGATGACCCAGCGGGCTTGTTCGAGGAAATGAGGATCGTGGTCGATGGCGACGACGTGGGCGCCGCGGCGGGCGAGCTCGACGCTGTAGAAGCCGGAGTTGCAGCCGATGTCCAACGCGGTCCAGCCGGTGAGATCGGCGGGAAGGTGGGCGGCGATTTCGCGCCATTTGTAGGAAGGAAAATCGCCGAGCGGATGCGCGGGGGCGGTCTGGGTGCCGTCGGGAAGATGGACGTTGTGAAACCACGGCGCGAAGCGCGCGGCGGCGGTCGCGAGGCCGGCCGCGGGCGAAGCGGTGCGGGTCATGAAACGCGCGGCGTTCATATCGTGGAAACGGATGGCGAGGCGAACGACACGCCGCGGGCGCGGCCGAGGTGGTTGGCGGCTTCCATCAGGTGCGCTTCGAGTTCCATGGCGCGATGCGCGGCGGTGTGTTGGGCGAGCACGCGACGTTGGGCGGCGCGACCGATCTCGGCCGCGGCGGCGGGAGAGAGATCGCGGAGGACGCGATCCACCTCGTTTGCGGAGCGGGCGAGAAGGATCTCGTGGCCGGGCGTGAAGAAATTTTCGAGACCGGGCCAATAGTCGCTGACGATCGGTGTGCCGCAGGCGGCGGCCTCGAAGAGCCGGACGCTCGGCGACCAGCCGGCCGCGATCATGTCGGCGCGGGTGAGATTCAGCGTGAAGCGCTGGCGGTTGTAGAAACGGCGATGCTCCGAAGGCGGCAGGTGCTCGACGCGCGCGACGTTGGGCGGCCAGGCGATATCGGAGGGATACTGCGGGCCGGCGACGATGAAGCGATGCGCGGGGGAGCGCCGCGCGGGCCCGAGGAGAAGGCGTTCGAGCGAAGGCTGGCGGTCGGAGCTGTAGGTGCCGAGGTATCCAAGATCCCAGGACGGCGCGACGCCGGGCTCGCGGTAGTAGGCGCGCGGATCGACGGCGCAGTAGAGCGGGCGGGCGGCGGGAGAGAGCCAGCGGCGCTCGAGCTCCTGGAGCGTGGGGCCGCCGGTGAAGGAAAGATAGATGCGGTAGCGCGCGATCTGTTCGGGGGAGAGATAGGCGGTTCTTCCGCGGCGGAGCGCGGCGAGAGTGACGGGCGTGTCGATATCGTAAAACGCGGTGACCCCGGTGGCGTGTTCAAGGACGAGGTTGCCGACCTCGATGCCGTCGGGGACGTAGGAGCCGACGATCACGGCGTCGGCATCGCGGAGGTCGCAAAGATGGCGGTCGGCGAGTTCTTCGAGCGACGCGTAAAGGTGGAGCTGAACGCCCGGGAGTTCGGTGAGGTCGCGGTTGTCGGCATACCACGGGACATTGCGTTCCAGGAAATGGACTTCGTGGCCGCGCAGCGCCAATTCGAGGAGCAGCCCGCGATACGTGGTGGCGTGGCCGTTGCCCCAGGAGGAGCTGAGCGAGAGGCCGAGAACGACGATCTTCATGGGGCGGGCGGGGTCAAAGGTCGGTGGCCACTCGCTTACCCGGACGAGTCGGGGCAAGCTGCTCGTAGGTGCGGCCGGAATGTTCTTCGAGGACGTCTTCGAGCTGACGCGCGCGGTGGGCGTAGGTGTGGTTTGCGAGCACGCGGGAGCGGGCGGCTTCGCCGAGGGCGTGAGCGCGGGCGGGCGTGAGCGATTCAAGATGGCGCGCGACGTCGTCGCCGTCGTGGGCGACGAGCACCTCGCGATCGGGTTCGAGGAAGAGCTCGAGACCCGTCCAGGCGTCGGTGATCAGGCACGCGCCGGCGCCAGCGGCTTCGAAGACGCGCGTGGGCGGAGAAAAGCCGTAGCGGGCCATCGAGGCGCGGTTGATGTTGAGGACGGCGGTGGGCGTGCGGTTGAAGGCGTTGTGGTCGCGCGTGTAAACGTGGCCGGCGTAGTTGACGTTGGGCGGGAGCGGGCGATCGCCCCAGCCGCTGCCGCCGAGGAGGAATTTGCGCCGCGGCAGGAGTTCAGCCGCGCGCAGGAAGAATTCTTCGACGCGCGCTTCGCGGTCGGGGAGGCGATTGCCGAGAAAACCGAGATCGCTCGTGAAACGCGGATCGGCCGCGACGGGAAAATGAGTGTGCGGATCGAGGGCGTTGTAGATCGGAACGCAGCGTGTGGCGCCGAGCGCTTCGTAGGCGGAGATGACGGGATCGCCTCCGCCGTAGGTGAGGATGAGGTCGTAGCGCGGGATGAGCGGGCGGAAAGGGTCGTCGAAGTTGTTCTGCACGCGATCGAGCGTCGCGGGGGCATCGACATCCCAGAAGGCGACGAGCGTGCCCGGGCGCTTGAGGTCGAGCACGGCGGCTTCGAGGAGTTCGTCGTAAACGCCGACGCCGCTGGCTTTGGCGACGAGGTCGGCGCCGCGGGCTTGTTCGAGGGCTTCGAGTGCGGAGGAGTCCGAATCGCCGCGGTAAACGACGATCTCGGCCCAATCGGGGTCGGGGATGTCGCGATGTTTTTGGCGGTCGTAGGCGTCGGGCTCGAAGAATGTGACGCGATGACCTCGTTCGGCGAGGGCGCGAACGAGGCCGCGGTAGTAGGTGGCGGCGCCATTCCAGAAGGCGGAGACGAGGGAGGAACCGAAAAAGGCGATGCGGAGAGGTTTCATGAATCGGGAAAGCGTGAAGCGACATGGGGCCGACGGAGCGGCGCCCTCCAGGGATTATGCGAGGGCGAGGGCGCTGCGGATGAGCGCGGGGGAAGGAACGGGGACGGAGGTGACGTCGGCGGGACGGCGGCGCTTTTGGGGCGCGGGCGCGGAGACGAGGTGGTCGAAAATATCGAGCAGTTCGCCGACGCGGTGGGCGCAGGTGTGTCGTGATCGGATGGATACGAGTCCGTCGCGGGCGAGCCGGCTGCGGTGCTTGGGGTTGCCGAGGAGCGATTCGATTTGCCGGGTCATCTCGCGGCCGTTGCGCGCGGAGACGAAGTCGTTCGACGTGAAGAGATGTTCGGCGTCGCTCCACGGCGAACAGACGAGCGGGATGCCGCACGCGAGCGCTTCGAACGGACGGATGGTGGGGATGCCGGGAAGGGCTTTGACGTAGGGGCGGCGCGGGACGTGAACGGTGAGTTTGAAGCGGGAGAAAACCTCGGGGACTTCGAAGTTGGGCAGCCAGCCGCCGTAGGAAACGCCGGCGTCGGCGAGGGCGTCGAGGGCGTGTTGCGGGTAGCGCACGCCGTAAACGCGGGCTTTGAGCCCGAGCGCTTTGATCGGGCCGAGGAGGAATTCCTGGAGTTCTTCGGTGCGCTCGTTGTCACCCCAGTTGCCGATCCACACGAGGTCGCCCTGCTTGGCGGCGGATTCGATGGGCTGGAAAACGCGGGTGTCGGCGGCTTCGTGCCAAGTCCACGCGCGTTCGGCGAGACCCTCGCGAAGGTAGAGATCGCGGAGAACGTTCCCGTAGGCGAGGACGCCGTCGTAGTGGCGGAGGTCATACGCGCGCAGGCTGGAGCGATCGGTGACGAGCCGGTGGTGGGTGTCGTGGAACAAAGCGACGAAGCCGTGACGGCGGCGGGCGTCGCCGATGCGTTTGACGAGTTCGGGCGAATTCCACTCGTGAACGATGACGAGGTCGGCCTCTTCGACGGCGTCGTCCAAGTCGAAGGAGGCGAGGTCGTAGCCGATGCTTTTCAGCAGCGGGTAGGCGGCGTGGAAGCGGCGGATCGGATCTTCGCCATGTTCTTCGCGGAGGTTTTTGGCGCTCCAGCCGTCGGCGGGTTCGTAGACGAGGACATCGTGTCCGCTCGCGATGAGTTCCGTGGCGTAGCCGCGGAGGAAGTGGGCGTTGCCGTGATTCCAGTCGGAGATCAGCGAGTGGTAGAAAAGGCGGATTTTCATGCAAAGGAGACGGAGGCCGCGTGGGTGCGAGGCCGGGTGGGCGCGAGCAGCGCGGCGTAGGCGTCGAGGTAGGCGTCGGTCATCCGCTCGACGGTGAAGTGGGCGGCTCGTCGACGGGCGAGGGTGCCGAGCGCCTGCAAGCGGAGCGGGTCCTCGATGAGCTCGGCGAGTTCGTCGTGCAGCGCGGAGGCGTCGTTGGGCGGAACGAAGACGGCGGCGCCGGACCAGATTTCGCGCAGGCTGGGGATGTCGCCGAGGACGAGCGCGCAGTCGTGTAGTGCTGCTTCCAGGACAGAAAGGCCGAAGGGTTCGTAGCGGGCGGGCAGCGCGTAAACGGAAGCGTGCGCGTAGTCGCGATCGAGATCGGCGTGCGAGCGGCGACCGAGAAGTCCGACGTTGGGAAAGGAGGAGAAGGAGGTGGCGGAGCCGTCGGGCGCGCGCGTGTCGCCGGCGATGCGAACGGGCCAGGGAAGATTTTGGGCGGCGGCGGCGAGGGTGGTCGCGTTCTTCGCTTCGTCCCAGAGGCGGGCGGCGGAAAGGATGAACGGTTGTTTGGGTCGTGCGGGTTGAAGCGCCGCACTATGATCGCGGCCGTTGTAGATGACGCGGGCTTCGCAGGAGAAACCGTAGTTGCGGAGCAAGGATCCGAGCATGGCCTGCGAGGGCGCGACGATCAGGTGCGCCTGATCGAGTCCGAGCCGGACAGCGGTGTGGTAGCGGGCCCAGATGTGCGGGGGCGCGGTGTTTTTGACGGCGCGCCACCACGAGATGACGCAGGAGTGGGCGACGACGAGTTTCGGCGCGTGAAACGGGAGGGCGCCGTGGGCGTAACCGTTGAGATGAATGACGTCGGGCTGGAATTCGCGTTCGAGGGAGAGGAGCCAGTCGCCGGCGGCGGTGACGTCGCTCCACGGGTCGTCCATCCACTCGAGCTTGAAGTCGCTTTCGTGAAGTTCGACGGCGTCGCCGAGGGTTTCGAGTTGGGCGCGTTGATCGCGGGAGACGGGGGCGCCGAGGGTGGCGAGGAGGATGCGGACGCCGTGGGCGGCGAGACCGCGGGCGAGGTCGAGGGCGTAGGTCCAGACGCCGCCGATGGTGTCGGCGGTCATAAGCACGCGGAGCGGCGGGTGGAAGGGATACGGAGGCGGGGGCATGGGACGAATCGCCTGCGAGCAGGCTCCTACGTTTCGCGGCCGTAGAGACGGTCGAGGGTATCGGCGACGAGCTGGAGGTGTTTGACGGAGGGGTCGAAGGACGGCGCGAGCGAGAGCTGGCGGGTCCAGGCGACGGCGGCGCGTCCGCCCCAGTCATCGGGGGGCGTGGCGAGGATTTGGCGGGAGCGGTCGGGCAGGAATTTTTCGGCGACGAAGTCGTAGAAGGAGCCGTTGACGTTGTGGAAGGTGGCGCCGGCTTGGGTGCCGAAGAACGTGGCTTCGATGCGGGCGTCGCAGCCGGCGGGCGCGCGCCAGGAGCAGGCGAGCTGGATCGAGACGCCGGTGTGGGTGGTGAGTTGTCCGGCGGCGTAGTCTTCGACGGTATGCGCATCGCGGATCGCGTGAGCCTGGGCGAGGAGTTGTCCGACGGCGGTTTCGACGACGGGGTAGTCGAGGCACCACAGCGCGAGATCCAAAAGATGGATACCGAGATCGAGGAGGCAGCCGCCGCCGGAAAGTTCGGGATCGTAGAACCAGGATTTATCGGGACCGTAGGCGTTGTGGAAAACGAGTTCGACGGCGTAGAGATCGCCGAGCTCGCGTTGGCGGATGAGCCGGCGGATTTGCCGCATGCCGGAGGTGAAGCGGTAGGAGAGATCGACGCCGAGCAGGCGGTCGGCGTCGTGAGCGGCGGTGATGACCGCGTGGGTTTCGGGGCCGCTGCGCGCGAGCGGTTTTTGGCAGAAGACGGATTTGCCGGCGCGGAGGGCGGCGATGGACTGGGCGGCGTGGTGGGCGTTGGGCGTGGCGATGACGATGCCGTCGAGGTCCATCGCGAGGAGGTCGTCGAACTGGGAGACGATGTCGGCGTCGGGCGCGTGTTTCACGGCTTCCGCGACGCAGTCGGGTGAGGGGTCGGCGAGCGCGGAGATTTCGGCGAGGCCGCTGGCGGCGATGGCTTGGAGGCGGTGGCGGCCGATCCAGCCGACGCCGGCGAAGCCGAGTTTCGGCGTGCGCCGGAGGGTGGGGCGGACGGAGACGAAGGATTCGGCTGCGGGCGTGGGCGGCATCGGGAGATTAGCGGGAGCGGAGGGACGGATGAGGCGGAAGGACACACCCCGCCCTGGCGGGCGCCCCTCTTTTTCGAGGGGACTTCGGCGGGCGGGGGCGGAGGGTTGCACGGGTCATCGGTTGTAGGTGACGAGGGCTTTGAGGAAGCCGTCGTGGCGGTCGCGCATGTGGTTCAGCGCGGCGGGGAGTTCGTCGAAGGCGAAGCGGTGGGTGTAGAGCGGGGTGGGATCGAGGCGGCCTTCGGCGACGGCGGATGCGGCGGCGGCGATGCCTTCGACGTAGAGGCGCGGGTCGCGTTCGTGGGCGTTGATGACGTCGAGGCCGCGCCAGTTCCAAAGCTGCATGTTGACGGTGCGGAGGCCGTCTTGATGGTAGCCGGCGATGATGAGTTTGCCGCGTTCGGCGGTGAGCTCGGTGGCGAGGTCGAGCGGGGCTTGGAGACCGGTGGCTTCGATGACGCGTTCGCAGCCGTGGTGGTCGGTGAGGCGTTTGATTTCCTCCGCGGTTTGCCAGGGGTCGTCGAGGCCGAGTGCGGCGGTGGCGCCCATGCGTTGCGCGATGTCGCGCGCGAAGGCGCGGCGGGAGATGGCGTAAACGCGGGCGCCGGTGCGGGCGGCGAGCTGGGTGAGGAGCGCGCCGAGGAAGCCGAGGCCGACGATGGCGACGTGGTGATGCGGCTGGATGTCGCAGCGCTTGAAGACATTCATCGCGCAGCCGAGCGCTTCGCCGGGGAACGGTTGCGCGGCGAGCGCGGGCGGGAGTGCGACGACCTCGGAGGCTTGGCAGAGATCGTATTCGGCGAAGGCGTTTTGGGAGAGGGCGGCGACGCGATCGCCGATGTGGACGCTGGTGACGCCGTCGCCGATCGCGTCGATGGTGCCCCAGCCCTCGTGGCCGGGTTTGCCGGCGTCGAGTGGATAGGTGAACCACGGGCGGCCTTCCCAGACGGGCAAATTGGAGCCGCAGACGCCGCAGCCGTCGAGGCGCACGCGGACGTGGCCGGGCGGCGGGTCTTCGAGCACCCGGTCTTCGAAAGTGAAGCGGCCGGGGCTCGAGAGAATGGCGGTGCGGTAACGATGCGGGCGCATCGGGGCGGTTCTGTTTTTCGGGTTTGAGGTGGGTTGGGCTAGAGGGTGAGGCCGCGGGCGGTGAGTTCGTCGCGAGCGTCGGCGAAGCGGCTTTCGACGATCTGCCCCTCGAGCCATTCGGCGAGTTCGGTGAGGCCGGCTTCGAAGGAGACCTGCGGGTGATAGCCGAGGACTTCGCGGGCGCGGGAGATGTCGGCGAAGCAGTGGCGGATGTCGCCGACGCGGTAGCGTTGGGCGATCTCGGGCTCGATATCCTTATTTAGGATACGCGAGAGACGTTCGGCGATTTCGAGGATGGTGAAGTTGCGACCGCTGCCGACGTTGAAGACCTGATCGGCGGCGTGGGGCGATTCGAGGGCGAGGCGGCAGGCGCGGGCGATGTCGCGGACGTTCACGAAGTCGCGACGCTGGTGTCCGTCTTCGAAGACGACGGGGCGTTGGTTGCCGAGGAGTTGGGAGGCGAAGATGGCGAGGACGCCGGTGTAAGGATTCGAGAGCGACTGGCGCGGACCGTAGACGTTGAAGAAACGCAAGGCGGCGGTGGGGATCCCGTAGGCGCGGCCGACGAGGAGGCACATGCGCTCCTGGTCGTATTTCGAGAGGGCGTAGACGGAGGCGAGGTTGGGCTCCTTCGTTTCGGGGGTGGGGACGGGCGAGAGTTGCCCGTCGTCGGGATCCTGGAGCTCCCACTCGCGGGCCTTGAGCTGTTCGAGCGGGCGCGTGGGGCCGGGAACGAGGGTTCCGTCGGTGCGGCGGTAGAGGCCCTCGCCGTAGATGCTCATGGAGGAGGCGACGACGAGTTTTTCGACGGGGCGCTGGAGGAGGGCTTCGAGCAGGACGGCGGTGCCGGCGTTGTTGGTGGCCGTGTAACCGTGGATGACATACATGCTCTGGCCGACGCCGACCTTGGCGGCGAGGTGGAAGACGGCGTCGACGCCGTAGAGGCAGTCGTGGACGATTTCGGGATCTTCGACGTGGCCGCGGAGGAGTTCGACGTCGGGATCGAGGTAGGCGGGGCGGCTGGCGTTTTCGCCGTGAACCTGGGGGCAGAGCGGATCGAGGACACGGACGCGATAGCCCGCTTGGAGAAGTTCGTCGGCGAGATGCGAACCGATGAACCCGGCGCCGCCGGTGATAAGGATGCGTTTAGACATAGAAAAAAGGAGGGAGCTAAAGGATGGGCGCCGAGGAGAGCGGAACGGCCGGTGCTCGTGTCGGCTGCCCGCGCGAAAAGCGCGGGAAAAAGAAGATGAGGAGCGAACGGTGGCTCGCGCGTGCCGGCTAGGGCGGTTCGCCGCAAAGCCGTTCCGGCGCTCGCAAGGGACAAGTCATGTGGCCTCAAAGTAGCTGCCGAGGTGCGGAGCTGCCATCGGGCCGGCTTACGGAGCCTGCTCAGGTTTTGCAGCGAAGGGAGAGGCTTCGAGATTCCGGCGACGCGCGTGGGAGAAAGTCCGCCGGAAGGAGTGGCAGAATTTTTTGGGGCGCGCGCTATCGGGGCGGGTTGCGAGGGAACGCGCGGCGTTTGGCGGAATCTGGAGGAGGGCGTCGGACGATGCTCGAAGCGGAAATCGCGCGACGCGCACCTATGACCTCAAGGAAGCGAACGGAAAAACCCGGCGGCGTGAACGGCGATGGCAATGGCGCGGTGCGGCCGCCGGATCCGGAGTCGGTGGAAGCGGCGAAGGAGGCGGGATTGAGATATGTGAACGACGATCTGCCGGGGATCGCGCGGGTGGTGGCGGGGAAAGGCGCGAGTTATCGCGGGCCGGAGGGGAAGGCGGTGAAGGACCGCGAAACGCTCATGCGGATCAAACGGCTGGCCATTCCGCCGGCGTGGACGGATGTGTGGATTTGTCCGTGGGCGAACGGACACATCCAGGCGACGGGGCGCGATCAGCGGGGCCGGAAACAGTATCGGTATCACCCGGACTGGTCGGCGGTGCGGGATGGAGCGAAGTTCGAGCGGACGATCGCGTTTGGGAAGGCGCTGCCGCGGATTCGGAAGCGGGTGGCGAAGGATCTGGCGCGGCGGAAGCTGGATCGCGCGAAGGTGCTGGCGGCGGTGGTGCGGCTGTTGGAGACGACGCTCGTGCGGGTGGGCAACGAGGAGTATGCGAAGCAGAACCGGTCGTTCGGGTTGACGACGATGCGCGACCGGCACGTGCGTGTATCAGGAGGGCGGATGCGTTTCGATTTTCGAGGGAAGAGCGGGAAGCGGCACGAGATCGATCTGCACGATGCGCGGCTGGCGGCGATCGTGCGGCGGGCGCAGGAGTTGCCGGGGCAGGATCTGTTTCAGTATCTCGATGAAAACGACGAGCCGCAGAAGATCGGATCGGACGACGTGAACGCGTATCTGCGGGAGATCGCGGGCGAGGAATTTTCGGCGAAGGATTTTCGCACGTGGGCGGGGACGGTGCTGGCGGCGGTGGCGTTGCGGGAGCTGGAGAAGGCGGACACGAAGGTGCAGACGAAGAAGAATCTGGTGCAGGCGGTGGAGGCGGTGTCGCAGCGGCTGGGCAACACGCCGGCGGTGTGCCGGAAGTGTTATATCCACCCGGTGGTGCTGGAGAGTTATCTCGACGGGCGGACGATCGAGCGGGTGAAGGCCCAGGCGCGGGCGCTGGCGGCGAAGGGAAACGGGAGGGCGGTGCGCGCGGGGTTGAACGAGGAGGAACGGGCGGTGCTCGGGTTTCTGCAGCGGAAGCTGCCGACGACGGCGGAGCGGCTGAAGGCGTCGATCAGCGTCGAGAAGAAGCGTCGGCGGCGCGGAAGGTAGCGCGCGAAAATGGGACGCTCAGCCCACGCGTCACGGGGGTTAGAGCACGGCGATGCCGTCGATCTGGTCGGCGAGCCGGGCGACGATGCGGTGAGCGGAGTGGAGCTGGCCGTGCTGTTGGGCGCGCTCGTCGAAGGAGACGTCGGTGTCTTGGAACGGAAATTCGACGACCTCGGCGGGCGGCTGGGGGGCTGGCGCGTGCAACTCGGCGTGATGAGTCGCCGGGATTTCGGGAAATCGAATGATGTTCGCCGAGATGTGCATGAAGCGGGGCGGGGCGGAGGCTGGCAGGGAAAAGCGGAGAGTCAAACTTCGCGAGCAAGGCAGGCGTCAGGTGGATTTCCGACGAGGTGCCTTGGGGCGGTTGGGGAGCGGACGCGAAGGAGGAAGGGTCGGGGTAGGCCGCAGGGAAGTTTCGGAGTGTTTCGGGTTTGTGCGGAGTGGCACTGTAATTGCATAAAGCGCCTGCGCCGTGCTCTGTCCGCGATGGTGGCAAGGAGTGCGGCGGTTCCCCCTTCACCCCTTTTCCGAGCATGTCTGACGAAAGCTCCGCGCAGGCCGGCCGTGGGCCGGGCAAACGACTCGTGCTCTGTCTCGACGGAACGTGGAACAATCGAACCTCGAGCACGAATGTGTTTCACCTGCACAATCTCGTGGCGGAGCGCGATGAGGCGGGGGTGCGGCAGTTGCGCTATTACGACGAGGGAGTCGGCACGGGCGCGTTGGACCGCGTGAGCGGAGGGCTTTTTGGGTTTGGGCTGAATCAAAACGTGATCAGCGCCTACGAGTGGCTGATCGAGAACTACGAAGACGGGGATGCGATTTACCTCCTTGGATTCAGCCGGGGCGCCTACACGGCGCGTTCGCTGGGCGGCTTGATCATGACCTGCGGTTTGTTGCTGCCGGGCGCGCCGTTGACGGTGGAGCAGTTGTGGAATGGGTATCGCATCCTGGGGCGTTATCGCGACGAGGACGCGAACGATGGCCCCGTCGAGAATTTGTGGGAGAAGATCGCCGGGCGCGAGAAGCCGAGCTTCCGGCCCTTGATCAAGTTGAAATGGGACAGCGGGAAAACGCGGGGCGACGACCTTAATCGAACGGAGCGGCTGTTGGCGGCGTGGTCGCGGCGGGTGGCGATCCGTTGCATCGGAGTTTTCGATACGGTGGGAGCGATGGGCTGGGATGCGCTGGCGATTCCGGGGCTTCGCACGCGCATCGCGGCGTTTCACAACACGAATCCGAGCACGCTGATTCAGCATGCGTTTCATGCGCTGGCGATCGACGAGCATCGCGCGAACTTCAAGCACGTGCCTTGGCGGCGCTATGTGCCGCACGGCGGGAAGGAAAAGCCGCGGGCGTGGGAAACCTACGAGCAGCGCTGGTTCACGGGCGCGCATGCCAACGTCGGCGGCGGCTATGAGAACAACCCGCTCGCGCTTTTTCCGCTCGAGTGGATGGTGCGAAAGACCGCGGCGACGGGGCTCGCGTTTCGACGAACGCCGGCGCTGCCATCGATGGACGATTGCCTGCCGTTGGTGAAGCGCGTCAAAGGGGGGAATGCACCGGCGGTGCGGGATTCGTATCGGGAGTTCATGTTTGGGGTGTGGCGAGCGCTGCCGGTTACGCGGCGCCATTACCGCACGCTGGCGCCGGGGCCGGTGAACTGTGGCAGTTTCAGCTTGGAGAGCGTGAACGAGACCGTCGACGAATCGGTCCGCGCATTCTGGGAGGCTGATCCGGATTACCGTCCGCCGAACCTGGTGGATTACTATCGGCGGAAGAGTGCGAAGGATCCGGCGTCGGGGGCCTCCTCATGAATACGGTAGATGCGAGCCAACGAGGCGGGTGGCGGCGGGCGATGGATAGTGTCGTCGAGCGTCCCGGGCGGTGGTTTCTCGCGATCCTGTTGGCGAGTGCGATGGTGGCCGGAGGCTACATGCTGGCTCAGGGAAAGGTGTCGTGGCGAAGGGTGTCGCTCAGTGAGCCGCTCGCTGTGACGGAGTTTGCGTCGGCGCGATTGCAGACCTCGGGGGACGTGGTCCTCAGTTCCTTTGCGGGGAGGACTGTGGGTTCGATCATCCTTACGACGGAGAGAGAGCCGGTCGTGATGGAAGCACGATTGCTCGAGCGGAAAATGATCCTTCTGAGAATCATGGAGATGGAGCCCACGGAGGAGGATGAACTCCGGTGGTGGGGAGCGGTGGGAGGGGACAAGTCTCCAGCGGATCGCTCGACGCGAGGACTGGCGGCGCAAATTTCGGACGACGGACGATGGATGATCCTACCGCGGGAGGATATGGTGGCGATCGTGCCTCTGCCGGCTCGGGATGAAAGCCCCCCGCATGCCGAGGTTTTCGGAACCTCCGGTCGCCTGCAGGAGTGCCGCTTCATCGACAACGAGCGGCTGCTGCTGGTCTACGAAAACGAGCTCGAGATGCGCGATAGGACGGGGCGACTGCTGGCGGCGACGGCGAAGCCGCCGCGCACGCTGCGCGTGGTGACCGACAATGGGCGGTTGGGCGTGGTGCGGGTGGACGATACCTTCGAACCGATGGATGGGTGGCGGACTGAAATACTGATGCTCGATCTGGCGCGATTGCGGGCCGCGGGGAGTGCGAAAGTGTGGGGAGGGATTGCGCAGGTGGCGATCTCCCGGTCCGGGACCTTGGGCGTGCTCACCAGCTTATCTACCATTTGGCGCGGCCCCCCGGAGCGGGTCCTGAAGCTTTTTCCGACGTCTTATCCAGCGACCAACAACATCGTATTTTTGGGGGGCGCGCTGCTGCTGGGACAGGACAGAAAGATTGAGATGGTGCGGAGTGACGGCGTGATCGAGCCGTTGGTGGAGTCGGTGGACGATCGTGTCGTCCGCCTGCTGGACGCGGCGGAGCTTTCGTCAGGGGAATCGGGCGTGTTGTATCAAATAGGTCTGACGACGTATCTCGCGCGATTCGTGCCGTGGTGGGATTGGCGGACGCCGGTGCTGGTTTGGGGCGGATTCAACGTCTGGGCGGGGATGGTCGGGCTGACCGGGGTCGCGTTGGTGCGGCGTCGCCGGCGGCGGAAGGAAAAAGAACGGGCGGAGGCTCTTGCGCGGGAGGCGAACGGAGCGGATGGCGTTTCGGACATCAAGGAGCCGGAAGTGCCGGCGGAGTTGGTGGAGGCGGCGGCAGCGGGCGAGTGCGTGCTGTATGCGGGTTCGGGTTTGAGCGCGCAGGCGGGGTTGCCGTTGTGGCCGGCGTTGCTGCGCGAGATGACCGAGTGGAGTGAGCGCCGCGGGATCATCGACGCGCGGTTCGCGCAGGCGCTGCGCGCGGCATTGGACGAGGGCGAAATGGAATCGGTGGGCGAGAGCCTGATGCATCGGCTCGGCGGAGAACGCGAGGCGTTGCTGGAATTTCTTCGCGGCCGGCTTTCGCAGGTGAGCGCGCTTTCGCAGGCGCACCGGGTTTTGCAGAACGTGCCCTTTGCCGCGGTGCTGACGACGAACTTCGACGACATGCTCGAGTGGACATTCGAGGAGGCGCAGCCGGCGGTGTTCACGCCGCAGCAGGCCGAGCCTCTGCTCGCATCGATTGCGTCGCGACGGTTCTTCATTCTGAAGCTTTATGGGGCGTTGGCGCAGCCGGAGTCGGTGATCCTCTCGGCGACGCAGTATCAGGAGGCGGTGGCGTCGAACCGGTTGTTTTCGTCGTTCATGGAGACGGTGTTTTTCTCGCGGACGATTTTGTTCGTGGGATGCGGGCTGGAGGGGATCGAAGATTATCTGAAAGGGATCAGTTTCTCGGGAACGCGTCCGCGGACACACTACGCGCTCGTGGACATCGAGGCGGCGGGATCGGCGTGGGAGTTGAAGGCGAGCACGCTGGAGCGGAAGTTTGGGATCAAGGTGATGCCGTATCGCCGCACGGAAGGGCATCCGGAGGTGCTGAAGTTTTTGCAGGATTTCGGACGGGTGGTGCGGGCGGGGCGCCGCCGGTCGGCGAGCACGACGGACGGGCTGCCGGATGTCGGTTGCGCGCGCATCCGCAAGCTTACGCTGGAAAACATCGGCCCGTTCGAGAAACTGGATCTGCCGCTTACGCCGGGTTGGAACGTTCTGCTCGGCGACAACGGCGTGGGAAAGTCGCATGTGATGAAGGCGCTGGCGCTCGCGATCTGCGGGAACGAGGCGCGGGCGTATGCGAACCGGCTGATCCGGGTTGGCGCGACCCGCGCGTCCATCCTGCTCGAGACGGATCGAGGAATGACCTACAAGACGACGCTGTTGCGCGGCGGCACGGAAGCGGAGGTGATCTCGGAGCCGGGCCGTCCGTTGGAAGCCGAAGGCTGGCTGGCGCTGGGTTTCCCGCCGCTGCGGGTGTTCAGTTGGGAGCGATCGAAAGGTCCGGAGGCGCGGGTGGAAGGGCGGCCCTGCACGGATGACTTGTTGCCGCTGGTGGAAGGCAGGCCTGATCCGCGGATGGACAAGCTCAAGCAGTGGTTGGTGAACATCGACTACTGGATCAAAGATGCGCGGGAGCGGCAGCAGGATCCCGGGCGTTTCGAACGGATGCGGGAGGATTTTTTCCGGGTGGTGGGCACGCTGGCGACCGGGACGGACCTCGCGTTCGTGCGAATGGACGCGAGCGGATTTCAAGTGAACGTGTCGATCAACGGCGTGGAGCTGCCGCTGGAAGCGGTCAGCCAGGGCACGGCGTCGATCATGGGGTGGGTGGGTATTCTCGTGCAGCGGCTGCACGAGCTGCCGTCCTCGCAGGGCGAGCCGCTGGAGCGCTACGCATTGGTGCTCATCGACGAAATCGATGCGCACATGCACCCGGCTTGGCAGCAGACGGTGGTGCCGCGGTTGCAGGAGTTGTTTCCCAACGTGCAGTTCGTGGCGACGACGCATTCGCCCTTGATCGTCGGCGGCATGCCGGTGGAGCAGGTGGTGCGGTTCGAGCGGGATGCGTCCGGGGTGCGGGTGAAGGAAATCGATGCGGACATGATGCGCGGGCGGGCGGACCAGTTGCTGACGGGCGATCTGTTCGGGCTGTCGACCACGCTCGCCGTCGATTCGGAGACGAAAGAGTTGATGAAGGAGTATGAGGGGCTGTTGGCGAAGGCGGAGCGGAGTCCGGCGGAACAGGCGCGCTCCGAGGAACTCGAGCGGCGGCTGCATGAAGTGTGGCCGGCGCCGGGCGAGACTCCGCTGCGACGCCGCACCCAGCAACTGGTGGAAACGATCATGGCGGCGGATTACTCGGCCGAGAAGTTGCCGGAGCTGAGAAAAACGTTGGTGGCCGCCACGAAGCCGGTCGCGAGATCGCTGGGCTGGGAGGATACGACGACATGAGAACGGTCGAGTTCGATCCGGCGAAGCTCACCGATCCGGCGCAGCGGGAGTGGTGGAACAAGTGGGAGGCGCGGGCGCATGCGGCGACGCAAAAGGCGATCGCGGACTGGAACGAGTGGCTCCGCAACAAACCCGCGGGAAAGAAATTCACGCACAGTTTTTCGCAGGAGATCTGGAAGGATCTGAAGGAGTGGCTGCTGAAGAACGTGTTTCATTTCAAATGTGCGTATTGCGAGTCGCTGCTGACGCTCGACCGCTACAAAGGGGACGCGGAACACTTTAGGCCGAAGGGGCGCGTGGTGTTTCTGGCCGAGAAGGAAGGCCGGAAGGTCCCGGCGCGTTGCAGTTATCCGGACGATTCGGAGGACGAGCACCCCGGCTATTTCTGGCTGGCCTACAACTGGCAGAATCTCGTGCCCGCGTGTTCCTACTGCAATTCGGGCAAGGGGAAGGTGGATCAGTTCCCCGTGCAGAACCGGCACGTGCTCGCAAAGGTCCTGAGCGCGGAGGACCGCGTGCGGTTGAAAGGGCGCGTCTTCGATTGTGGCGATCCGGTGGGCGCCTGTTTTCTGCCGGTGGACGAGCTCGATGCGGAGGAGCAGCCGCTCATCTTGAATCCGCTGAACGCGAGGGGCGATCGGGAGCCTTCGAAGCACTTGAAGTTCGGGCTCGGAGGCAAGGTGGTCGCGGTCGACAACAGTCCCTTTGGACGGCACTCGATCCGTTGCTATCAACTCGACCGCGAGGAGCTGAACCGGTTGCGCGACGAGGCGCAGCGCAAGCTCCACTACATCTACTACAGCGCGCGGCTGGATCCGGACGTCGACGAGGCCGTGATCCAGTCGAAGATCAGGCGCTTTCGAGAGGGCGAGGAGCCCTACTCGGTGGCGGCGGTCGATCTGTTGAACGAGAGGTTGCGGCAGGATGCGTTGCTGGCGGGACGGGGGTAGTTGCGGGGCGGCTGGAGAGAGCGGTGGCGTGGACGTCGGTGACACCGGGTCGAAGGAGCGAAGGGCCGAACACGGGAAGGAAAACGTGTTCCGGCTGCGAGCCGCCGCGCCTGGGGCCGTGGATGGAGGAGGGGCGAAACGGGTGTCTTGCAGGCTCCGGTGCGACCCCTTCTGCTCGCGAGGATGACTCTCACGCTTCTGGTTTTGGCGGCAGGCATGGGCTCGCGTTATGGCGGGCTCAAGCAGATCGATCCGGTGGGGCCGTCGGGCGAGACGGTGTTGGATTATGCGGTGTTCGATGCGCTGCGCGCGGGGTTCGGGCGGGTGGTGTTCGTGATTCGGAAGGAGTTCGAAGCGGTGTTTCGCGAGCAGATCGGGGCGAAGTATGCGGGGCGGGTGGAGGTGGACTACGTGTTTCAATCGGTGGACGCGCTGCCGGAAGGTTTCGTGGCGTCGGCGGGGCGGGAGAAGCCGTGGGGCACGGGGCATGCGGTGTGGTGTGCGCGGGAGGCGGTGCCGGGGCCGTTTGCGGTGATCAACGCGGACGATTTTTACGGCGCGGATTCGTTTCGGCGGCTGGGAGCGTTTTTGCAGGAGAAAGGCGGCGGGGCGACGGGAGGTGCGGCGGCGGAATTTGCGATCGTGGGGTTTCGGTTGGCGCGGACGTTGTCGGAGCACGGCGCGGTGTCGCGAGGCGTTTGCGCGGTCGGAGCGGACGGGCGGCTGGCGTCGATCGTGGAGCGGACGGGGATCGAGCCGGCGCAGGTGGGCGCGGGGCGGGAGTTTTCGGGCGAGGAGATCGTGTCGATGAACTGCTGGGGGTTTGGGCGGGAGGTGTTTGCGGGGTTGGAGGTGCAGTTGCGGGAGTTTTTGGCGGCGAAGGGCGGCGAGCCGAAGGCGGAGTTTTATCTGCCGGCGGCGGTGTCGACGATGATCGGGCGCGGCGAGGCGACGGTGCGCGTGCTGCGGACGGAGAGCGCGTGGTTCGGCGTGACGTATCGCGAGGACAAGCCGCGGGTGGTGGCGGCGATCGCGGACCTGGTGCGGCGCGGGGAGTATCCGACGAGGTTGTTTTGAGATGCGCGTGCGGTGTGGAAAGGCGGGTGAAGGCGGGCGGAAAAGTTGTAAAATAATGTATTACAACGGATCGGGAGCGATTGCGGATAAGTTGTGGGCAAAAAGCCTTTGCGTCGGGGGCGCGCGGCGCTGACGGTGCGCGCATGGCGGACGCTGCATGCAAGACCCCTTCACCGGACAAATCACCCGCATCCGCGGGCGGCACCTTCCGGACGCGGAAGGACGCGCCGCTCTTCAACACGATCACGAGCGACGATTGGAAGCGCTCGCTCGCCTCGGCGCGGCAGCAGAAGAATGCGGTGTCGGCGCGGATTCGGACCGCGATCTCGTCCTCCTCGCGGAAGACGAAGTAAGTTTGCTGGAAGGCGCGGGCGGGGAGTGGGCGGCGTTGGGCGAGGCGATTCGCGCGTGGCGGGCGCTGGTGCCGCTGCGTTCGCTGGATGTATTCGGATTTCCGGGACACGCGGAGAATCCGTTGGAGGAGCCGAATGCGCGGCTGCGGCGGATTGGCGGCGGAGTGGAGGCGTGGGCGTTTGCGGCGGAGGAGGACGGGTCGGTCTATAAGTTTTATCTGCCGCGGGAGGAGAAAAAGATCGGGAGCGTGTTTGGATTTGGGCCGGGCGAGGAAGCGGCGCTGCACGCGAATGCGGTGCTGGGGGATTATCGCGGGCTGTTGGAGAAGTTGTTGCTCATTCATCTGCTCGGCGGGATGGCGACGGAGGTGGTGGCGGTGACGCCGGAGGGGATCGTGGTGGCGAAGCAGGCGCTGGGGGAACCGCTGCCGCAAGGGGAGGACATGTCGCGGTCGCTGCCGGAGGGATTGATCGAGATCCCGTCGCGTTTTTTGCGGGCGAACCGGGATCATCCGCGCCTGTGGTTTCATCGCGAGCAGGCGTGGCTGGTGGCGGATTTGCACGCGCGGAATTTCGTGCGATGCGCGGACGGGGAATTGCGGACGATCGATTTGGTGGCGGCGCCGTGGCCGCGGGAGGCGGTGGAAAGGAATGCGTTGATGCGCGAATGGCTGGAGCGGGTGCGCGAGGATCCGAAGGCGGGGGTGTTGCGGGCGGTGGCGGATGAGGAGTTGTGAGGGCGGGAACGAATGAGGGAGCACGAGCACGAGTCGCGAGCATGAGCACGAGGTAAGGAGAGAAGGGTTTGGATGCGAAAAAGCCCGCTCGGGAGGGAGCGGGCTGGGGGGAATGTGGTTTAGGCGGGGGGAGCTTAGCTTTTGGATTTGGCGAGGAATTTTAGGACGTTGTCGGCTTGTTGGTCGGTGGCGCCTTCGTCGTGGTAGACGATCTTGCCGTTGCGGTCGATGAGGTAGGCTTCGCGTTTGGCGCGGGCGCCGCCCTCTTGGCCGAAGGCGTGGCGGACCTTGCTGTCGGTGTCGGCGAGGAGCGGGAAGGGGAAGTTGTTGTGCTCCTTGAACTCCTTCTGCTTGTCGACGGAGTCGGTGCTGACGCCGACGATGGCGACGTCGTGTTTGGCGAAGTCGGCGGAGGCGTCGCGGAGCGAGCAGCCCTGCTTGGTGCAGCCGCCGGTGAGGGCCATGGGGTAGAACCAGACGAGCGTGTAAGCGTGTTTTGGATACAGCTTCCCGAGGTCGAGCGTGTCGCCGGCGTCGGTGGTGGCGCTGATGGCGGGGGCGGGGGCGCCGACGGGAAGCGAGGCGGCGGAAGCGGCGGAGGCCAGCATGGAGGAAAGCAGCGCGAAAAGCGTGCGGAGGATGGAGCGGTTTTTCATGGCGGGGGAGTTTGAGCGACGGGTGGGAGGGTTGATGGACCTTGGGGCCTGACGCTTGGAAATGAAAAAGTTTCGCAGGAAAGATGCTCGGACGAAGGTTTTAAGCGAGGAACTTTTGGAAATCAGGCGGTCATACCCACCCCGCTTTCGACGAGGCGACTCGTCGGGGCGGGACCGAAAACCAAACAAACATGAACAAGAAAACTACCTTGAAAAAAACGTTGGTGGCGATGACCGCGGCGCTCGGGCTGGGCGGGACGGCCTGGGCGCAGAATCCGGATTTTGCGCCGGCGAATCCCGCGGAGGCGGGCCGGCCGGCCGGATTGCTGGGATCGCCGTATACACAAATCGAATACAGCTACACCGATCTCGACGGCTATGGGCCGAGTCACGCGGACGGGTGGGGCGTGACGCTGAACCAGCCGTTCTGGCCGAACATCGATTATCACCTCAGCTACGACTATGCGTCGGCGAAGTTTCTGGGCGCGCGGCTGCGCGCGCACGACGCCGAGTTCGGCGTGACGCTGCACACGCAGCAGGCGTGGGGAAAGCCGTTCGTCGTGGCGGGCGCGGGCTGGCAGTGGCGGAAGGGCGGCGGGTTCAGCGACGACTCGTTCGCGTTTCGCATCGGGACCGGCGTGGAGTTCCAAGTCGCGCCGGCGGTGGCGGTGACGCCGTTCGCGGATTTCGTCCGCGCGACGAGCTTCAACGCGAACGCGTATGAGCTCGGCGTGAAGGCGACGTATCGCTTCAGCGAAAAGTGGAGCGCGACGGCGCGCGCCCAGTATGAGGCGATCGAAGATGCGCCGGATGCGCAGGAGTTTTCGCTCGGGGTGAATTATCACTTCTGAGGCGAAGACGAAGAGCCCGAGATCGCCCGCGAAATACGCGAAAGGGCAAACGAAGGGAGGCGCGGTGTCCCACCGCGCCTCCAAGGGCGAGTCCGTAGTTTTGGGGCGGACTGTCCGAGGGTGGGCAGGGTGAGTGAGGCTGGCGTTGGAAGGCGGGACGAGCAGAGTCGTGCGAGGTTGCGTCCGTTGAGGCGCACAATTCGGTTCACCCCCTTTTTCCCCTCATGAGTTTCGGCGGACTGCATGTTTTAGATTTTGCGATCATTCTCGGTTATCTCGCGGTCGTGACCTACATCGGCCGGCGCGCGAGCGCGGCGGCGGCGAGCGAGGAAGGCTTCTTTCTCGCGGGGCGGAAGCTGGGGAAGCTGTATCAGTTCTTCCTGAATTTCGGGAATGCGACCGACGCGAACGGTGCGGTGAGCACGTCGAGTCTGGTGTATCAGAAAGGCGTGTCGGGCGTGTGGCTGTCGCTGCAGACGCTGTTCATGAATCCCTACTATTGGTTCATGAACGCGTGGTTTCGGCGCGTGCGGCTCGTGACGGTGGCGGATTTGTTCGAAGATCGGTTCGGGAGCCGGGCGCTGGCGCGGTTCTATGCGATCTTCCAGATCGTCGCGACGGTGATCGTGATCATCGGATTTGGAAATCTGGTGGGCTACAAGGTGACGGCCTCGCTGTTGGTGAAGCCGGAGGCGCAGTGGACGGCGACGGAGCGGACGTCGGTGGAGCAGTATCAGGAGTTGAAGCGACTCGAAGGCGCGCAGCGGGCGGGGACCCTGGTGGCGGAAGAGGAGGCTCGGCTGGAGGTTTTGCGCGAGGCGGACAAGCGCGGGGAGTTGAGCAGTTATGTATCGTGGATCCACGGACCCACGGGAAAGTGGACTTACTATCTTCTCTATTCGCTGATCGTGGGCGGCTACATCGTGATGGGCGGGTTGTCGGCCGCGGCGGTGAATGAAGCGCTGCAAGGTGTGTTGATCGTGATTTTCTCGTTCATCCTGATCCCGTTCGGGCTGTCGGCGATCGGCGGGTGGGATCAGTTAAGCGCGCGGGTGCCGTCGGACATGTTTCAACTTTTGGGGGAGGCGGGGAGCGGGATCGGGGCGTGGGAGCTCGTGGGTATTTTCCTCATCTCGATCGTGCAGATTCATGGCATCATCGGGAACATGTCGGTGGCGGGGTCGGCGAAGAACGAATTTGCGGCGCGCTTTGGCGCGGTGTCGGGGACGTATGCGAAGCGCGTGATGATCATCCTGTGGGCGTTTTGCGGATTGATCGCGGCGGCGCTGTATCAGGGGGGGACGGCGCTGTCGGATCCGGATTCGGCGTGGGGGACGATGGCGCTGACGCTGCTGACGCCGGGCTTTCTGGGGTTGATGATGGCGGGCTTGCTGGCGGCGAACATGTCGACCGTGGCGGCGCAGACGATGGCGGTGTCGGCGCTGTTCGTGCGCAATGTATACAATTACCTGATACCGCAGGCGACGGAGCGCGGGACGGTGCTGGCGGGGCGGTGGGCGATCGTCGTGATCCTCGCGGCGGGCGTGTATGCGGCGGCGAACATGAACGACGTCTACGAAGTCGTGCAGTTGATGCTGACGGTGAACGTGCCGTTCGGCGCGGCGGTGATGTTGATTTACTTCTGGCGGAAGCTGACGGCGCCGGCGGTGTGGGCGGCGGTGATCGTGTCGGCGGTGGCGAACATCATTTTGCCGTCGCTGGTGATGCCGCGGATCGATGCGGTGGCGCGGAGTCCGGAGCTCACGCAGACGGTCGAGTGGCACGGGCGGAGCCAGCCGGTGTTTTTCCAGACGGTGATTCGCGAGGAGCCGCGCGATCCGGCGAGTGCGCGGATCGGCACGGGGCGGTTTCACGTGGAGCTGTGGGTGCTGGACAAGCTCGGGCTGCCGGTGGCGGAGCTGAGTCCGAGCGGGCGGAACGCGGCGCGGTTTATCTATGACGGATTGTTCCCGTTCGTGGTGCTGGTGCTGGTGAGTCTGGTGACGCGACCGCCGGAGAAGGCGCGGACGGATTTGTTTTTCGGGAAAATGAAAACGCCGGTCGGGGCGACGCCGGAGGCGGAAGAGGCGGCGATGGCGGAGACGCGGCGCAATCCGGGGCGATTCGACGACACGAAGCTGTTGGGAGCGAAGTCGAACTGGGAGTTTACGAAATGGGACAAGGTGGATGCGGTGGGGTTTGTGGCGTGTCTCGGTGTTTCCGGCGCGATCTTGGCGGGGTTCTGGATCGTGTTGCGGATGGCGGCGGGGTGAGAAGGGAGTGGTCGTGGCCCACGGAATACACGGAAAGAGGCGGGAGGGAAAAGGAACCACGAATGGCCCCGGCGGGACCCGAATGGGGAGCGTGGTGGGGTGATTTAGGCGCGTGGGAAGTTGCGAAAGTTTAACTGGATTCTTCGCTTCGCTCAGAATGACAACGAGAGAGCTGAAGCGCTTCTGGAGATTGGGGCTGGCGTGGTTGGCGGTGGCGGGGGCGGTGCAGGGAGAAGATAACGTTTATCTGTTGACGTATTTCACGGGGAATGGGGCGGATGGGCTGCATCTGGCTTGGAGCGAGGATGGATATCGGTGGGAGGCGCTCGACGGTGGGGCCAGTTTTCTGAAGCCGCAGGTCGGGAAGGATAAGTTGATGCGCGATCCGCATGCGGTGCGGGGGCCGGATGGGACGTATCATCTCGTTTGGACGAGCGGGTGGTGGGACAACCACATCGGATATGCGTCGACGAAGGATTTTTTGAATTGGTCGGAGCAGAAGGCGATTCCGGTGATGGCGCACGAGCCAGGCGTGCGGAATTCGTGGGCGCCGGAGGCGGTGTGGGATCCGAAGCGGGAGCGGTTTTTGATCTTTTGGGCGTCGACGGTGCCGGGGAAGTTCGAGGAGACGGCGGGGGCGTCGGAGGACGGGTTGAATCATCGCATCTACGCGACGACGACGAAGGACTGGGAGACGTTTGAGCCGACGCGGGTGTTGGTGGAGCCGGGGTTCAGTGTGATCGATGCGACGATCGATCGGCGGGCGGATGGAAAGTGGCGGATGATCATCAAGGACGAGACGCGGCATCCGCCGAAGAAGCATTTGCGGATTGGGCTGGCGGACGACCTGGAAGGGCCGTGGAAGGAATTCGAGGCGCCGTTCACGCGGGACTGGGTGGAAGGGCCGACGGTGGTGAAAGGCGCGGGCGACGGGAGCGAAACGCTGGTGTATTTCGATGTGTATCGAGAAAAGCACTTCGGGGCGCTGCGGATGCGCGGTGAGGCTGGCGTGTGGGAGGATGTGACCAGCGAGATTTCGCTGCCGCGGGGCGTGCGGCATGGGTCGGTGATCGAAGTGCCGCGGGCGTTGGTGGAGCGGTTGAAGGCGGTGCGGCCGGGACCGGAGCGGGTGGTGAAGTTTGCGGGGCCGGCGGGGCATTTCACGGAGTCGGCCCCGCTGGGGAACGGGCGCATGGGCGCGATGGTGTTTGGCGGCGTGGAGGAGGAGCGGATTGTGTTGAACGAGGCGGGGATGTGGTCGGGTTCGCCGCAGGACGCGGATCGGACGGACGCGGCGAAGGCGCTACCAGAGATTCGGCGGTTGTTGCTGGAGGAAAAGAACGCGGAGGCGGAGAAACTCGTCGCGGAGCATTTCACCTGCGCGGGAGCGGGGTCGGGATTCGGGAACGGGGCGGACGTGCCGTATGGGACGTATCAGGTTTTAGGAGACGTGACGTTGGTGTTTGGCGGAGCGGGGGCGACGGAGGCGTATGCGCGGGAGTTGGACATCGGGGGCGCCGTGGCGCGGACAAGCTATGTGCGGGACGGGCTGCGGTTTGAACGGGAGGCGTGGGTGAGTGCGCCGGACGAGGTGGCGGTGGTGCGGCTGACGGCGAGTGAAGCGGGGAAGATTTCTTTCGAGGTGGGAATGTCGCGGCCAGAGCGGGCGGTGACGGAGGCGTGGGGCGGCGATGGGTTGGTGATGAGCGGGCGGTTGAAGGATGGGAAAGGCGGAGAGAATGTGGGATTCGCGGCGGCGCTGCGGGTGGTGAATCGCGGCGGATCGATCGAGGTGGTGGAGGGGAATCGGCTGCGGGTGAGCGGGGCGGATGAGGTGATGTTGGTCGTGGGGGCCGCGACGGATATTCGGAGCTTCGCGGGGCGGAAGGTGGAAGACGCAGTGGCGACGGCGAAGGCGGACGTGGAGCGCGCGGCGGGGAAAACGTTTCGGGCGCTGCGGGCGGCGCATGTGGCATATCATCGGGCGCTGTTCGAGCGGGTGAGTTTGCGGTTGGAGGGGACGCCGCCGGAGGCGCGCGAGGCGACGGCGGTGGAGCGGATGGAGGCGTTGGCGTCGGGGAGCGGCGATCCGGGGTTGGTGCAGTTGTATTTTGATTTCGGGCGTTATCTGCTGATCTCGTCGACGCGGCCGGACGGGTTTCCGCCAAATCTGCAGGGCATCTGGGCGGATGGGGTGACGACGCCGTGGAATGGCGACTGGCATCTGAACATCAATGTGCAGATGAATTTTTGGCCGGTGGAGGTGGCGAATTTGTCGGAACTGCATGCGTCGCTGTTTTCGTTGATCGAGTCGCTGCGGGAGCCGGGCGCGCGAACGGCGAAGACGTATTACGATGCGCGCGGTTGGGTGGCGCATGTGCTGGCGAATCCGTGGGGGTTTACGTCACCGGGAGAGGGTGCGAACTGGGGCGCGACGACGACGGGATCGGCGTGGCTGTGCTGGCATTTGTGGGAGCACTACTTGTTCACGGGCGATCGGCCGTTTTTGGAGCGGGCGTATCCGATCATGAAAGGATCGGCGGAGTTTTATCTCGATATGCTGATCGAGGAGCCGACGAACGGGTGGCTCGTGACGGCGCCGGCGAATTCGCCGGAGAATGCGTTTCTGCTCCCGGATGGGACGAAGGCGCATGTGTGCCTGGGCCCGACGTTCGATAGTCAGATTCTGCGGGCGCTGTTCGAGGCGGCGCGGGCGGCGGCGGCGGTGTTGGGCGTGGACGAGGCGATGCAACGCGAGCTGGCGGAGAAAGGGGCGCGGCTGCCGCCGACGAGGATCGGACGCGATGGGCGCGTGATGGAATGGCTCGAGGCGTATCGCGAGGTCGAGCCGCAGCATCGGCACATCTCGCATTTGTGGGGGCTTTATCCCGGGACGGAAATCGACGTGGAGCGGGCGCCCAAACTGGGCGCGGCGGCGAGAAAGACGCTCGAGGAGCGCGGAGATGGCGGCACGGGCTGGGCGCTGGCGCACAAGGCGGCGCTGTGGGCGCGGCTCAAGGACGGGGATCGGGCGCTGGATTTGTTGCGCGGGTTGCTTGGGCCGGCGAGCGAGACGGAGCGGATCGAATCGACGGGCGGCGGGGCGTATCCAAATTTATTCGACGCGCATCCGCCGTTTCAGATCGACGGGAATTTCGGCGGGACCGCGGCGGTCGCGGAGATGTTGTTGCAGAGCCGGCTGACGATCACCGCAGGCGAAGGCGGAGCAGGAACGATCAACGAGAAAGCGGAGATCGAAATTTTGCCGGCGTTGCCGGAAGCGTGGCGCGACGGCGAAGCGCGGGGACTGCGGGCGCGCGGCGGCTACGAAGTGGATGTGCGCTGGCGCGAACAGTTGCCGGAATGGGTGCGCGTGCGGAGTTTGCGCGGAGGAAACGTGACGGTGCGGCTGGGGGATCGCAGCACGGAGCTGGAGTTGAAAAAAGGCGAGGTGGTGGAGATGGATGGAGATCTCCGACGTCGGGGGAGGTGAACGTCGAACCGCGGGGCGCAACGATTGACGCGCGGTCGAGTCGTCACACCCCGACGGTGATTCAAATCAGGCCGGCATGGCCGCGGGCTCGAGCAGCCGGATGTCGCCCACGGAGCGCCGGCGCATTGCGGAGGTCGCACGCTTGCGCAGAAGCCGGTCGAGTTTGTCGATCAGGAGGTTGATCGAGTTGTAAGCGTCCTCGGAAGTGACGGTGGCGGTCAGATCAGGGCCGGCGATCTCGACTCGACCCTTGGCGGTGAAGATTCGGGTGTGGTTGCGGTAGCCGCAGTCGACGTCGACGCGGAGCCGGACGATTCGCGCTTCGTGCCGGAAGAGTCGTTCGGCTTTGGATTCCACCGCGGCTTTCATCGCGTCGGTAAGATCGAGGTGAATGCCGCGAAGGATGAGCTTGTCGCTGTTGAAGCAGACGGGGGATTTCATGGGGTTGTGGGGAGGATTTTAAGGAACTGTCTAACCAACGCGCCGAGTATAGCGGGTTTCGGTTTTTCCGGGTGGTCGGATCTTGTCGTTTAACGGGCAGATTTGGCTGAAACGACTACGCGCAGGCCCGTCACGCGGAGCGTGCGGGCGCGCCGAGTTCGCGGGCGGAAGGCGGACCGATCGGAGGTCGGTCCTGTCAGCGGATGCTAGCGGCCGCGGAGGACGGAGCTCTCGTAAGCCGAGACGTCGGCGAGCCAGTCGGCGCGGGCGGGGACATTGGCGCGGAGGCAGAGTTCGTCCCAGACGGCGCCCCACGGGAGAGACTTGGTCTGTTCCATCAAGGCGAGGCGTTCGTGGCCGCGGCCGGCTGTATCCGCTTCGCGGAGACGTTTCGACGGATCGAGAAGGCCGAGGAGGATCGCCTGGCGGGTGGCGCGGGCGCCGACGACGTAGGCGGCGAGGCGGTTGATGGAGGCGTCGAAGAAATCGAGGGCGACGAAGACGCGGTCCCAGGCGTCGCCGCGGGCGATTTCGAGGAAGAGGTTGCGCGTGGGGTCGTCGAGGATGACGACGTGATCGCTGTCCCAGCGGATGGGGCGTGAGGTGTGGAGGAGGATGCGTTTGTGGAACTGCATCAGCGCCGAGACCTTGTCGGCGACGGATTCGGTCGGGTGGTAGTGGCCGAGGTCGAGGCAGAGGACGAGGTCGCGGGCTTGGGCGTAGGAGGAGTAGAATTCCTGCGAGCCGACGACGTATTCCTCGCTGCCGAGGCCGAAGAGTTTTCCTTCGACGGCGTCGACGCAGAGTTTCCGGTTGATGGATTTGTCGGCGAAGATCGCGTCGTAGGACTGGACGAGGCGTTCGCGCGGAGACCAGCGGTCGGCGGGGGTGTCTTTGGCGCCGTCGGGTATCCAGTGATTATGGAGGCACGGGGTGCCGAGTTTCTTGGCGAAGTGCTGGGCGATGCGGCGGCAGGCCTTGGCGTGATCGATCCAGAAGCGGCGGATGGCTTTGTCGGGGTGGGAGAGGGTAAAGCCGGAGGCGGCTTTCGGGTGGGCGAAATAGGTGGGGTTGAAATCGAGGCCGATAGATTTCGATTTGGCCCAATCGAGCCAGCGGGAGAAGTGTTGGGGCTCGAGCGCGTCGCGGTCGACGTGGGCGTCGCCGGTTTCGGCGTAGAACGCGTGGAGGTTGAGGCGTTGCTGGCCGGGAAGGAGTTTCAGGACGGCGTCCAGGTCGGCGCGCATTTCGTCGCCGTTGCGGGCGCGACCCGGGTAGCCGCCGGTGGCCATGATGCCGCCGGAGTCGACGGCGCCTTTGGGGGTCTCGAGACCGCGGACGTCATCGGCTTGCCAGCAGTGGAGGGAGATGGGGATTTCGAGGGCGCGGCCGAGGGCGGCTTCGGTGTCGACGCCGAAGTCGGCGTAGGCTTCGCGGGCGAGTTTGTAGGCGGCGGAGATCTTTTTGGGAGAAGTCATGGGAGAGGGAGCTTAGAGCTGAAAGCCCAGAGCCTAGAGCAGGAAGCCGCACGATGTGCAGCGTCTGCGGTTCTGCTTTGGGCTCTCAGCTTTGGGCTTTGGGCTGATATACGGTTTGTTGAATTTGTCGGGAGAGGAGGGCGCGGAAGGTGGGGAGGTCTTTGATGGCGCGGAGGGCGATGAGTTGGTTGGCGAGGTTGCCGACGGCGGTGCCTTCGAGCTGGAAAGAGATGACGGGGAGCTGGGCGGCGTTGGCGGTGGCCTGGCAGAGGAGACGGTTTTTCGAGCCGCCGCCGACGATGAGGATGCGCTTGAAGCGGCGGTTCGCCAGGCGTTCGAAGGTGCGCATGACGTTGGCGTGGCCTTGGCCGAGGGAGTCGCAGATCAGGCGGACGTAGGCGGGGAGGTTTTTCGGAACGGGGAGTTTTCGACGTTTGAGCTGGGCGTCGATCGCGGCGCGCATGGACGGCGGGTTGGCGAAGGCGGGGTCGGTGACGTCGAGTAGCCCAGAGCCCAGAGCTGAGAGCCCAGAGCGCTTCTTGCTCCTGCGCGGGTGCGCAGGTTCGAAGGAGGAGGGAAGTTTTTCGGCGGCGTTGATGAGGGTGGACCACTCGGATTCGTTGCGCGGGCGGGAGGAGAAATCGGCGAGGGTTTTTTCGAGGAGCCAGAGGCCGATGACGTTGACGAGGGGACGGTAGCCGCCGCGGCCGGTGCGGTCGTTGGCGACGCGGGCGGCGAGGGCTTCGGCGCCGAGGAGCGGGGTGTCGCTTTCGAAGCCGACGAGCGACCAGGTGCCGGAGCTGAGGAGAAGATCGGTGCCGTCGGGGGACGCGGGGATCGCGTCGTAGGCGCAGGTGGTGTCATGGCCGGGGACGGCGATGAGCTGGGTGTCGCGCAGCGCGGGGGAAAGCTTGCGGAATTCGGGGAGGAGTTTGCCGAGTTTGGTGCCGCTGCGAATGGGGGCCGTGAACCAGGTCGAGGGGATGCGGAAGTAGTCGAGGGCTTCGCGGGACCAGTCGTCGCGGTGGACGTCGAGGAGTTGCGCCGTGCTGGCGATCGAGAGGCCGTTGGTCATGCGGCCGGTGAGGAGGAAGTTGAAGTAGTCGGGGAGGAAGAGGCAGCGTGTGGCGAGGTCTTCGATGGCGGGGCAGCTCGCGACGGTTTCGGCGAGTTGGAGCGAGCTGTTGTAGAAAACCGCGGGGATGCCGGTGGCGGCATAGATGCGGGCGAGGGCGGCGCGGGTGTTGGAGAGTTTTTGGAGGCCGGGCTGCGTGCGGGCGTCGCGGTAGGCGTGGACTGGATACACGAGGCGGCCGGCGTCGTTGACGAGGGCGTGGTCGACGCCCCAGGTGTCGACGCCGATCGAAGCGATGGACTTGAACTGCGCGGCGGCTTGGCGGAGGCCGGCCTGCACTTCCGACCAGAGCGTGGGGACATCCCAGTAATCGTGGCCGGCGAGAGAGTGGAACGCGTTGGGAAAGCGGTGGACCTCGGTGAGCGTGAGCTTGTTTTTCGTCCAAGTGCCGACGATGACGCGGCCGCTGGTGGCGCCGAGATCGACGGCGGCGCAGTGCAAGGAGGAGGAAGAGCGGGGCATCGGAAGAAAGAGGAGAGGTCTAGTGAGCGATTCCGCTCATATAAGTCCAGTGCGATGCAGCGGGCGGAGAGGCATGAATTGGCCCACGGAACACGCGGCAGACACGGAAGTGTCAGACTGCGGTGCCGATGGAGCGTTTCAGCGGGGCCGGACTTTGGTCCAGATTTCCTGGAGGGCGCGGGCGCTGGCCTGGAGGGCCTGGTGTTCCTTGGGCCAGAGGGGGATCTCCTGTTGGGCGAGGACTCCCGCCCGGCCGACGACGGTGGGCACGCTGAGGGAGACATCGCGGAGGCCGTATTTGCCCTGTTGCAGCGAGGAGACGGGGAGGAGCTGGCGGCGATCGAGGGCGATGGCGCGGACGGTTTCGGCGATGGTGACGGCGACGGCCCAGCCGGCACCGCCTTTGCGGCGGATGACTTCGGCGCCGCTGGTTTTGGTGCGTTCGAAAATCTGTTGCTGAAAGGACGCGGTGACGCCGGGGAATTTTTCGAGCGGCAGGCCGGCGGCGGTGGCGCTCGACCAGATCGGGACCATCGTGTCGCCGTGTTCGCCGAGGATGAGGGCTTTGACCTGAGTCGGCGCGAGGCCGAGTTCGGCGGCGATGAGCGAACGGAAGCGGGCGGTGTCGAGCATGGTGCCGAGGCCGAGGACCTGGTTCCAAGGGAGGCCGAGGCGGACGAGGGCGAGCTGCGTGAGGATGTCGACGGGGTTGGAAACGACGAAGACGAGCGCGTCTTGGCGGAAGCCGGCGGACTTGATCGACGCGAGGATGGAGTCGAAGAGCGCGACGTTACGGTTGATGAGATCGAGGCGGGACTCGTCGGGTTTGCGGCGGAGGCCGGCGGTGATGAGGAAAAGATCGCTGTCGGCGGCGCGCGCGTAGTCGCCGGCGTAGATGCGCTGATCGGCGGTCGAGGCGGTGCCGTGGAGCAGGTCGAGGGCTTCGCCGGCGGCGAGGTCGGCGTTGGCGTCGAGTAGCTGAATTTCGGATACGATGCCGGCGCATTGGAGCGCGAACGCGGCGTTGGAGCCGACGCGGCCGCCGCCGCCGATGATGGTGACTTTCATCGCGGAGTTGAGAGTTGAGGGTTCAGAGTTGAGAGAGGGGAGCCTGGAGCCTAGAGCCCAGAGTTACTTGCTGGAGAGTTGGCGGAGGATTTCGTCGGTGAGTTTGCTGACGAGGGCTTCGATTTCGGGGTTGGGGGCGGGTTCGGCGGAGCGGGTTGGCTCGCAGATCGCGCCGGGGCGAAACTCGTTTTCGATGTCGCAGAGTTCGGCTTCCTTGAGCTGGGCGCGGGGGTCGGGCATGCCGAGTTTTTGGCGGAGCGCGATGAGGTCCTTGAGTTTGTCGGGACCGAAGCGGTGGAGGCCGGTGCCGAGGCCGGCGGCGATCGCGACGGTGCGGCAGTAGGCGTCGATGTTCTCCATTTTCCAATAGGCGTCCTCGACGTCCTTGCCCCAGCAGATCACGCCGTGGTTCTGCATGAGCACGGCCTGGTGATCGACGCCGACGCGGCCGACCTCGTCGGCGTTGGCGGCGGTGCCGGGCGTCTCGTAGCGGGCGACGCCGATTTTGCCGAGGAAGACTTCGGCTTCGGGGATCAGGCAGGACGGGATGGTGGCGTTGGAGATGGCGAAGGCGGTGGCGTGTGGCGGGTGAGCGTGGACGCAGGCCTTGGCGGCGGGCTGGCGTTTCATGATGCCGAAGTGGGTCTTCGCTTCGCTGGTGCGAACGCGCGAGCCGGCGAGTTGGTTGCCGTCGAGATCGACGAGGCACATGTCGTCGGGCGTCATGAAGCCCTTGCAGATGAGCGTGGGCGTGCAGAGGGCGAGGTTGTCGCCGACGCGGATGGTGATGTTGCCGCCGTTGCCGTCGGTGTAGTCCTTGAGCCAGAGGCGGCGGCCGATGTCGCACATGCGACGTTTGAGAATTTCGATCGGCTCGGAGCGGAAGAAGCGCTCGATTTCGGCGGGCGTTTTGGGGTCGGCGCCGGGGGTCCAGCGGAATTCGTAGTCGGGGATCGTCGGCGCCGGCGCGGGTGCGGCGGGAGTTGAGATTTCAGATTTGAGATTTGAAACGGGGACGAGGGCGGTGGCGGCGGCGGGTTTGGCGACGGCGAGAGAGGAGTTGGATTTGGCGCGTTTTTGGTCGTCGATCCAATCGCGGGCGGACGGCGTGAGGATTGCGTCCTCGGGGACGGTTTGGCCCGAGCGGACCAAGGCTTCGACTTCGCGGGCGGTGAGGACTTGTGGCATTGGACGAGTCTAGAGCTGAGAGCCCAGAGCGGAGGGCCGGGGCGAGTTGAGAGAAGGGGAAGAAAAGTTGAGAGATGAAGGTTGAGAGTTGAGAGAGGGAGTGCGGCCGTGGGCGGGGAGATTACGAAGGTGGCGTGTAGGAGAGTTGGTCGACGATGCAGGCGCAGTAGGCGTCGACGGGCGCGTCGACGGTGAAGGGCTGGGCGGCTTCGGCGCCTTCGGTGAAGCCGATCACGCTGCCCTGGCTGGCGCCGATTTCGTCGTAGACGATGAGGCTGTTGCCGGTGGGAAGTGGTGGGATTTTGGCGCCGGCGAACTGGGCGCGCGTCCACGGCTGCACGATCAGGAGGCGGCCGCCGGTGTAGACGGGTTCCTTTTGTGTGAGCGTGACGCGGCCGATGACGGTGCCGAGGCGCATGGATGGGTTGAATCGGAGAGGAAGAAGAAGGCGGGCTGAAGCCCGCCCTACTTTGGGTCGAGGAGAGCGATGATGAGGTTGCGGAGGGGGCTCTTCGGGTCTTTGACGAGGTCGCGGGTGGCCGAGCCGTCGGTCGAGACGAGCACGCGTTGGTGAAGGCCGGCGCCGAGAGGATCGACGGCGAGGATGGGTGCGCCTTCGTCGCGTCCGGACTCGTCGATCGGCTGGCAGACGACCGTGCGGGTGCCGCGCATGCTGGGATGGCAGGCGGTGGTCGTAATGGTGCCGTCGATACGCGCGTGGATCATTTCGGCTCAGTAGATCTTGAGGTTGTCGACCATCACGCAGCGGCGCGTGCGGGTGAACGTGCGCGGCGTGGTGATGCCCTCGCCGGTGGTCGTGGCGATGGAGTAGCTGAGATAGCCCTCGCCGCCGAGGCCGAGGCCGGCGGTGCAGGGGCCGTTCTTGATGAAGATCGTGGTGTCGAGCGCGCGCGCCATGAGCGTCATGTGATCGACGTTGAGGGAGTGGATGATGGCGGAGTGCTTGTAGCCGTGTTCGGCGCGGAGCGCGGCCTGGACGCCTTCCTCGATCGATTTGACGCGGACGATCGGGAGCATCGGCATCATCTGTTCTTCGACGACGAAGGCGTGGTCGGCGTCGGTTTCGGCGAAGAGCAGCGGGGTGTTGGCGGGGGCGTCGAGTCCGGCGTGACGGGCGAGGACGGCGGCGTCGACGCCGACGAAGCTCCGATTGAGGACCGGATGCGAGCAGCCGCCGGCGTCGGTTTTCGTGGTGAAGGCGGCGGCGGTGAGTTTCGCGAGTTGGGCGTCGTTGAGCTGGCGGGCGCCGTGGCGGGAGAGGGCGGCGATGAAGGCGTCGGCGACGCGATCGAGGACGAAGACCTCTTTTTCGCCGATGCAGAGGAGATTGTTGTCGTAGGCGGCGCCCTGGATGATGTCGCGGGCGGTGGCATCGAGGCAGCGGGTGCCGTCGACGAGGACGGGCGGATTGCCGGGGCCGGCGCAGATGGCGCGTTTGCCGGACTTCATCGCGGCGGCGACGACGGCGGGGCCGCCGGTGACGCAGAGGACGCGAACCTCGGGTGCTTGGCAGAGGGCGTCGAAGGATTCGAGCGAAGGCTGTTCGATCGTGCAGACAAGGTTCTCGATGCCGACGGCGTTTTGTATGGCTTCGTTGAATACGCGGACGGCGAGGGCGGCGGAACGGGCGCCGCCGGGGTGGGGGTTGAAGACGACGGCGTTGCCGGCGGCGACGATGTTGATGACGTTGCCCGCGAGCGTGGGGATGGAGTGCGTCATCGGCAGGATCGCGGCGATGACGCCGTAGGGCGTGTATTCCTCGAGCGTGATGCCGTGATCGCCGCTGCGGGCGTCGGGCCGGAGCCACTCGACGCCGGGGACGAGCTTCACGATCTGGAGCTTTTCGATCTTGTGATCGAGGCGACCGATCTTGGTTTCGGCGAATTCGAACCGGCCCCACTCGGCGGCGTGGCGCGTGCAGAGGTCTTTGACGATTTCGACGACCTTCGCGCGGGCGGCGACGCCCTTGGCGCAGAGCTGCCGGTAGGCGGAGTGCGCGGCGGCGACGGCGGAGGGGACGTCTTGAAAAACGCCGTGGCGCGGGGCGGAGCGGTGGATGGCGAAAGAGGCGTTGGAGTCGGGGCGTAAAGCCCCTCCCGCGGTGCCGTTGCGGCCGAAGTTTTTGAGCACCTCGGCGACCACCGTGCGAACGAGGGTTTCGTCAATTTGCATGGCGAGGTTCAGACGACGCGTTTCCCGAGGACTTCGACGGTGTCGACGTGGCCGACGACGGCGGCGTCGATCGGAAGGGTTTTCATGCCGGTGGCCTGGCGGGCGGAGCTGCCCTGGCAGAAGAGGACGAGGTCGCCGGTGCCGGCGCCGAGCGCGTCGACGGCGACGAGGGTGTTGGCGCCGGGACGGAGCTTGGCGGGGTCGGATTCGTCCACGAGCAGCGGACGAAGGAGGAGGAGTTTTCGGCCGCGCAAGGTTTCGTCTTTTTTGGTCGAGACCACGGAGCCGATGACGCGGGCGAGGAACATGGGAGGAAGCTTAGAGCGGAGAGCCTAGCGCCCAGAGTCGGAGTGCGGGGCCGACTGAAGTCGGGCTTGATGTAAGCGGGGCGCAGGCATCCCTGCGTGCGGGTTACTTTTTGGCGGAGGGGGCCTTGGGGAGGACGACGGCGACGTCGTCGTGGGGGCGCGGGATGACTTGGATGCTGATGACCTCGCCGTAGGTGCGTGCGGCGGCGGCGCCGGCCTCGGTGGCGGCTTTGACGGCGGCGACGTCGCCGGTGATGACGGCGGTGACGAGCGCGTTGCCGACCTGTTTCATCGGGCCGACGAGCGTGACGTTGGCGGACTTGAGCATCGCGTCGGTGCCGGCGACGAGTGCCGTGAGACCGCGGGTTTCGAGAAGACCAAGGGCGGATTGGGCCATGTTAGTTGAGAGTTGAGGGTTGAGGGTTGAGAGAGGAGAGGAGGCGGGCGGTTTCGCGGGCGACGACGAGTTCTTCGTTGGCGGGGATCACGAGGGCGCGCGTGCGCGAATCGCTGGAGGCGAGATCGGATTCCGGCGCGGCGGTGCGGTTGACGTCGGTGTCGAGATAGAGGCCCAGTTCGCCGAGACCGGCGCAGACGGCTTCGCGGAGCCAAGGGTTGTTTTCGCCGATGCCGCCGGTGAACACGAGGGCGTCGCAGCCGCCGAGATCGAACCAGAAGGCGCCGATCCAGTGGCGTATCTGGTGGATGAATACATCGATCGCGAGCTGGGCGCGGGCGTCGCCGCGATCGGCGGCGGTTTTGATGTCGCGCAGGTCAGGGCTGACGCCGGAGAGACCGAGGAGGCCGGCTTCCTTGATGAGCTGGCGTTCCGCTTCGGCGACGGAGAGGTTGAGCCGGCGCATCGCGGCGGGGATGGCGGTGGAGTCGAGATCGCCGACGCGGTTGGCTTGCGGCAGACCGGATTGCGGACTGAGGCCCATGCTCGTGCCGACGGCGACGCCGTCGACGATGGCGGTGACGGAACTCGAACCGCCGAGATGGCAGGAGATCACGCGGAGCGGGGCGCCGCGAATGAGGCGCGGGCCGTCGAGGTAGAGCCGGCGGGCGACGTCGGCGACATCGGGACGCCCGAGGAGTTCGGCGGAGCGTTCGGCGACGAACTTGTGGCTGGCGCCGTGGAAGCCGTGGCGGCGGATGCCGGCCTGGTGCCAGGCGTCGGGGACGGCGTAGCGACGCGCGTAATCGGGCACCCACTGGTAGAACGCGGTTTCGAAGAGGGCGACCCGCGGGACGGACGGCATGCGTTCGCGGAAGAGCTGCAGGCCGGCGGCGTAGGGCGGGTTGTGGGCGGGCGCGAGGTCGGCGGTGTCGCGCAGTATTTTTTCAACGGATACATCGGCGAGAATGCAGCCGGTGACGTCGCCGCCGAACACGGTTTTGAAACCGATGCCGTCGAGGTCCGACGGTGTGCGCACGTGGCCGGTGTCGGCGAGTTCGGCGAGCGCGCGATCGATGGCGGGGCCGTGGTCGGTGACGCGTTCGCCGCCGCCGCGCGCGAGCAGTCGAGCCTGTTCACCGGCGAGGGAGAAGAGGCGATATTTGAACGACGTGGAGCCGAGGTTCGCGACGAGGATTTTCACGGGCGGCGATGGAAGGTTGCGGACGGAGGGCGGACGGCCCGGACAGCCGTCCTGACCGGCGGTTCAGGCGAGCCATTTGCCGAGGCTGGCGAGGTCCTCGTGCGGGCGCGGAATGACTTGGACGGCGATGACCTCGCCGACGCGTTTGGCGGCGTCGGCGCCGGCGTCGACGGCGGCCTTGAGCGAGGCGACGTCGCCGCGGAAAAAGCCGGCGACGTGGCCGGAGCCGATCGCTTCGTAGCCGGTCATCGTGACATTGGCCGCCTTGAGGGCGGCGTCGGAGGCCTCGAGGAGAGAGCAGAGGCCTTTGGTTTCGATCATGCCGAGAGCTTCGGATGCCATGGGGGTGCGCCGCGGTGCGGCGGGTTGAGGTTTAGGAATGAAAGTCGAGGGTTTGCGGGACGACGGTCGGGGAAGGCAGTTCAGTTGAGATTGAACTGTTTCAAGAGCTCGGCGTGGGGCCGGGCGATGACGTGAGCGCAGACGAGTTCGCCGACGCGTTTGGCGGCTTCGGCGCCGGCTTCGACGGCGGCTTTGACGCTGCCGACGTCGCCGCGAACGATGACGGTGACGAGACCGCCTCCGATTTGGATCTGGCGCGCGAGGGTGACGCCCGCCGCTTTGACCATGGCGTCGCTGGCTTCGACGGAGCCCACGTAGCCTTTGGTTTCTACCATGCCGAGTGATTCACTCATGATGACCGGGGTTGGGAGTTGGTTGAGAGTTGAGAGATGAGGGTTGAGAGAGGGGAGGAATCAGGGGCGGAGTTCGCAGGGGGTGTCGGGGCCGAGGCCGCAGGCGTTGGCTTCGTCGGTGTCGATGTGCACCTCGAGTTTGAAGTCGGGCGAAACGCGCACGAGGAGCCGCTCGAACGTCATCGCGCAGGGGCCGCCGACGTGGAGCCGGATGTGGCTGCCGGCTTTGACGCCGTAGAACGCGGCGTCGTCGGGGTGCATGTGGACGTGCGGAGCGGCGCGGATCACGCCTTCGGGCAGTTCGAGAAAACCGACCGGGCCCATGAGCATGCAGCCCGGCGTGCCCTTGATGTCACCGGACTGACGGACGGGAATGTCGAAGCCGAGCGAGATGGCGTCGGTGAGCGCGAGTTCGACTTGGTTGAGGTCGCGGCAGGGACCGAGGATGCGGAGGTTGGAAATGACGCGGCTGCGCGGGCCGATGAGCGTGACGGTTTCCTCGGCGGCGAACTGGTCTTTCTGATACAGCCACTTTTTCGGGCGGAGCTGGTGGCCGCGGCCGAAGAGGATTTCGACGGCTTGCGGCGTCAGGTGGCAATGGCGCGCACTGGCGTTGACGAGGAGCGGGTGGGGTGCGCGGACGGAGCGCGGCATCGGATGGCCGAGACGTTGATAAAGAAGACGACGCACGACGTGCTCGATCTCGGCACGATGGGGAACGGCGGGCGCGGGCGACATCTCGGCATGGAGGATGTCACAAATCGCAGAACCGGTCTCAGCGGTTTTTGTCGGCCTCTGCGCATTTTATGATCGGGATCGATCATATCATATCGGCGTGAGCGGAGCCCACGCCGAGGTTTAGGTTGAAGAGGGGAAGTTCAAGACGCCGGTTGAGCGCGGCGGCAGATCTACTTCGCGGGGATGTAGTGGGTGAGGGGGAGGGCGATGGAGGCTTGGGCGAGGGCGGCGGCGGAGGCGTCGGTGACGAGCGTGATGGGCTGGTCCCAGCCGACGACGTGGTGGGGCGTGGCGCGGCCGAGCTTGGTGGCGTCGAGGCAGAAGAAGGTTTTCGCGGACTGGGCGAGGACCGCTTGCTGGAAGGCGGCGATGTTGGCGTGCGAGTTGGTGATGCCGGAGGCGTCCATGCCTTCGCCGCTGAGGAAGGCGGCGTCGAATTTCCAGTCGGTGAGCGCGCGGGCGGAGCCGGCGCCGAGGAGGATCGCCTGCCGGTGGAGGAACATGCCGCCGAGCACGTGGAGTTCGATGCCGGGCGTGCCGCCGAGGACGCTGGCGACGGGAAGGCTGTTGGTGACGACGGTGAGTTCGCGGACGGCGCGGCGCGTGACGAGGAGGCGCGCGATGGCTTGAACGGTGGTGCCGGCGTCGAGAAAGACGGTGCCTTTGGACGGAACCTGTTTAAGCGCGGCGGCGGCGATGCGGGCTTTGGCGGTGCGGGCGCGATGGGCGCGTTCGCCGAGAGAGGCGAAGGACGTGTTGTAGTCGGCGAGCGCGCCGCCGCGGGTGCGGGTGATGTGGCCGTTGGCGGCGATGCTGGCGAGGTCGCGACGGGCGGTGGCCTCGGAGACGTCGAGGCGCCGGCAGATTTCGGAGATCGGCAGAAAGCCGTCGGTGCGGATGAGCTGGCGGAGGCGTTCGCGGCGCTTCTCGACGATGTGCAGGGGCACGCGCATGTCAGCGAAGATGCGCGGGGGATATGACGGGATTCAATCGTGAAAGCTGGACCACGGATGGACGTGGACGGAATGGGAACCACGAAGGGACGCGATGGGTGGACCCCCGGATCGACACGAACGGGCGGAGGCGTTCGCGGTGTAGAGCCGCTCCGACAGTCAAGGGAGCGCGCGCGAGGTCGCGGCCTTCGGGGTCAGGGGATGTTGAAGGCCCGGCGGAGCTCGTCGATGGCGGCGGCGGGCATGGGGACGAGAGGACCGAGCGGGCGGGAGAGGAGGAGGGCCTCGGCGGTGGCTTCGAGGACTTCGAGGCGGTCGAAGGCTTCGAGCAAGGTGCGGCCGGTGACGACGGCACCTTCGTTTTCGATGAGGATGACGGGGCAGCTTGCAGGCGAGAGCTTCGAGGCGATCTCGGTGGCGTCTTCGACGATGCGGAGGAACGGGAGCTTGGGGGCGTTGTTGAGGACGACGTAGCTCTCGGGAATCGTGTGGGTGCTCAGCGGCGCGTCGGTCATGCAAAAGGCGGACGCGTGAGCGGGCTGGGCGTTGATGATCGCGCCGATCTGCGGGTGGCGCGCGTAAATTTCGGCGTGGAGGCGCGCGGCGCGGCTGGGTTGCTGACCGGCGGAGCAGGCGTCGCCGCGGACGCGGACGATCCGCGGCGGCGACATCTCGAGGCGGTCGCGCCGGCGGGGCGTGATGAGAAACTCCTCGCCGTCGAGCCGGGTGGAGAGGGCGCCGGCGGTGCTGATGAGGAGACGCTGTTGATAGGCGCGGTGGGCGAAGCGACAGATTTGACCGCGGAGGTCCTTTTCGGTGTTGGTCGGCGTGCGGTCGGGCAGGGCGGTGAAGTGCGGCATCGTCTCGACGGCGAGCGCGTCGGGCGGAAGGACTTTGAGCGGGCCGAGCGAGGAGGCGCGGATCAGCGTTTGGGCGGCGAATTCGAGGGTTTCGAAACGTTGAAAGGCTTCGCGAAGGTCACGGCCGCCGATGACGACGCCGTGATTTTCGAGGAGGACGCAGTCGGCGCCGTCGGCGAAGGTCGCGGCGATTTTGTCGCCGAGCGCCTGGGTGCCCGGGCACGCGTAGGGCGCGATGGCGACGCGGCCGCAGACGGCGTGGACGTGGGACTGCACGCGCGTATCCGGGATTTTGCGACAGATGGAAAACGCGACGAGCGCGCCGGGATGGGCGTGCACGATGGCGCGGATGTCGGGGCGGCGGCGGTAGATCTCGCGATGGAACGGGAACTCGGACGACGGCGGGTGTGCGCCTTCGCGGCGGTCGTCGGGGAAAACGCGGACGATGTCATTCGGCGTCAGCGCGCCTTTGTCGACGCGCGAGGGTGTGATCCAGAGGCTGCCGTCGGGGTCGAGGATCGACAGGTTGCCGCCGGACGTGGTGGTCATCCGGTAGCGGTAGATCCGCTGCATGGTGGCGACGAGTTCGTCGCGAGGGTGGAGCCAGGCGGAGTCCATGGGGAGATCAGGCGGGTGGCGGCGGCGCAGGGGAGGGGGGCGTCTTGAAATTGGGCATCGTGAAATCGGGAATCTTGAAATCGGGACGGAGGGGGAGGGGGTGCGGAGATTTCAAGATTCTCGCCGGGCGATTTTCGATTTCACGATGGATCCCTTAGCGCAGGAAGGCTTCGTGGAGGCCGCCGTCGACGGTGATCACCTGGCCGGTGGTTTTGCTGAGGCGCTGGCTGACGAGGAGGAAGTAGGCCTCGGCCTGGTCGGCGGGGGTGATCGGCGATTTGGTGAGCGTGCGGTCGGCGTAGAACTGGGCGAGTTTCTTGACGAGGGATTCGGTGGCTTCGTCGTCGGAGTAGGGAATGTTGTATTTCGCGAGGGAGCCGATGACGCGATCGCGGGGGAACATCGCGGAGCCTTGCACGACGGTCGCGGGGGCGACGCCGTTGACGCGGACGAGCGGGGCGAGCTCGATGGCGAGTTCGCGGACGAGGTGGTTCGCGGCGGCTTTCGACGTGTCGTAGGCGAGTGATCCTTTTTTGGATACAACGGCGTTGGCGGACGTCGTGAGGACGAGATTTCCGCGGAGGCCTTGTTCGCGCCAGGTTTTCGCGGCTTCGTCGCCGACGAGGTAGGAGCCGGTGACGTTGATGTTGAACGTGAGCGCCCACTTGTCGTCGGGGATGTGGCCGGTGGTGTCGCTCGGGACGAAGATGCCGGCGGTGACGCAGATGGAGTCGAAGCCGCCGTAGGCGATCGCGACATCGTCGAGCATGCGACGGATGGAGGCGCGGTCGGTGATGTTGGCGGCGAGGCCGAGGGCGGGGCCGCAGTTGGAGAGACCGGTGCCGGCGACGCCGATGCCGAGGCCGTATTTGTCGGTGATCTCTTTCGCGGTGGCGTTGGCGGCGTCGGCGTTGAGGTCGACGGCGACAATGTGGGCGCCGTCTTTGACGAGGCGGTGGGCGGTTTCCTTGCCGATGCCGGAGCCGGCGCCGATGACGACGATGACCTGGCGCGCGAGTTCCTTCTCGGCGGGCATGCGCTTCAGTTTCGCTTCCTCGAGGAGCCAGTATTCGATGTCGAAGGCTTCCTGCTGCGGGAGGGCGATGTAGGTGTCGATGGCCTCGGCGCCGCGCATGACCTCGACGGCGCAGTTGTAGAATTCGGCGGTGACGCGGGATTCGGATTTGTCCTTGCCCCACGCGATCATGCCGAGGCCGGGGATGAGGATGACGGTGGGGTTGGGGTCGCGCATCGCGGGGGAGTTCGCGTGGCGGCACTTGTTGTAGTAGTTCGCGTAGTCCTCGCGGTAGGACACGAGGCCGTCGGCGAGTTTCTTCTTCAGCGCGGCGAGATCTTCGGACTGCGGATTCCAGTCGACGTAGAGCGGCTTGATCTTCGTGCGGAGGAAGTGGTCGGGGCAGGACGTGCCGAGTTCGGCGAGGCGGGCGGCGTCTTTGGAGTTAACGAAGCGGAGGATCTTGGCGTCGTCCTGGATCGTGCCGATGAAACGCTTTTGTTGGGAGACCTGGCCGCGGAGCCACGGGAGGATGGCGGCGAAGGTGGCGCGGCGTTTGGTGTCGTCGAGCGTTTGGTATTTTTGTCCGCCGAACGCGCCGGCGTCGCCGCCCTTCGCGGCGTATTTTTCTTCGATGTAGGTGGCGGCCTTTTCGATGAAGTTGAGCGTGTCGGTGTAGCACTGCTTGTCGTCGTCGGCCCAGGAGATGAAGCCGTGCTGGCCCATCATGATGGCGCGGACGTTGGGCTGCTCGCGGGAGATTTTTTGCATCGCGAGGCCGAGCTCGAAGCCGGGGCGCATCCACGGGACGTAGGCCATTTCGCCGCCGAAGATTTCCTTCGTGAGTTTCTCGCAGTTCTTCGAAGCGGCGATCGCGATGATCGCGTTGGGGTGCATGTGATCGACGTGCTTGCCCGGGAGGAAGGAGTGCAGGGGCGTGTCGATCGAGGAGGCGCGCGGGTTCAGGTTGAACGTCGCGTGCGTATACATGCCGACCATGTCGTCCTCGGCGGGGGATTTCAGGCCCTTGTCGGGGCGCGAGGCGTAGAGCTTTTGGAGGTCGAGGAGTTTTTGCTGGTAGAGGGAGGAGAAGTTTTCGCGTTTGCTGGTGCGGAGATCGCCGCCGGAGCCTTTGACCCAGAGGACCTCGACGGGCTGGCCGGTGAGCGGATCTTTCTCGGTGATTTTCGAGGACGTGTTGCCGCCGCCGGTGTTGGTGATGCGTTGGTCGCTGCCGAGGAGGTTGGAGCGATAGACGAGGCGGGCGACGGGATCGAGGGAAGCGGCTTGGGCGTCGTCCCAGAGGTAGTTCACGTGGCGGTAGGTGGGCATGGGTGGAAAGGGGGAGGGAGTCGAGGGTTGAGGGATGAGAATCGAGAGACGGGGAATGTCGCGGATATATGATTGAAAGCAATCATAAACCGGCCGGGCGAAAATCGGGGGATCTCCCGGCGCAGGGCCGGGGCCGGATCGGCGGTGTCGCGGCATCGCGGCTCAGGTGAGCCGGTTGAGGCGGGCGATGGCGGCGAGAAGGAGAAGGGCGCCGGCGGCGATGAGCCAGGCGAGGGCTTCGAGGGAGACTTGGGCGAGGGAGCCGGCGGCGGCGGGGAGGAAGGCGGCGCCGATATACGAGGCGCCGGACTGGCGGCCGATGACGGTTTGGACGGAGTTGGGTTCGAAGCGGCGAGGGACCTCGTGCATGAGGCCGGGGTAGACGGGGGCGAAGCCGAGGCCGAGGAGGGCGAGCGCGAGGGCGGCGGTGGGGGTGTCGGGGGCGAAGACGAAGAGCGTGGCGCCGAGAAGCCCGAGGGTGGCGCCGACGGTGACGAGGCGGCGGTTGCCGAAGCGGTCGACGACGAAGCCGTTGAGGAGACGGCCGGTGGTGATGGCGGCGTAGAAGGCGGCGCCGCAGCGACCGGCGGTGTCGATGGCGACGCCGCGGGATTCGACGAGGATGGAGCTGGCCCAGAGGCCGGCGGTGGTTTCGACGCCGACGTAGATCGTGAAGATGGCGGCGGAGAGCCAGCCGGCGGGAGAGTTGGCGGTGGTGGTGGGGACGGGGCCGGTGAAGCGGGCGGCGTGGTCGGCGAACGTGTGTTCGGGGACGGCGGACCACAGGCGCAGGGTGAGGAGGAAAAGAACGGCGAGGGAAAGCTGGATGCAGCCGAGGCCGAAGTAGCCGTGGCGCCAGCCCTCGTCGTATCGGCCAAGATGATACGCCATGAAAAGCGGGCCGCCGGTGGCGCCGATGCCCCAGCAGGCGTGGAGCCAGCTCATGTGGCGACCGGAGTAGTGGCGGGCGACGTAGCCGTTGAGACCGGCGTCGACGGAGCCGGCGCCGAGGCCGAGCGGGAGCGCGGCAAGGGCGAGCCAGGCGAGGTTTTGCGAGTAGGAGATGAGGAGGAGCGCGGAGCCGGTGAGCGCGCAGGAGACGAGGACGACGGGGCCGGTTTTGAAGCGGGCCATGACGCGTCCGCTGGAGAAGCCGGAGAGGGCGGCGAGGAGTGTGACGACGAGAAGGATCGGGCCGGCGAGGCCGATGGGGAGGTTGAGCGTGCGATGCAGTTGGGGCCAGGCGACGCCGAATGTGCCGTCGGGGAGGCCGAGGCTGATGAAGCCGAGATAGATGATCGGGAGGAGGAGAGTCGCGGCGCGCGCGGGAGTCACGGGAAGAGAGGGATGCGAATGGCGGGCGCGGGCAATCGCGGGTGGGAGTTTAACTGTAGAATGCGGGACGGAGGTAATCGCCTATTGTCACTTAATGTATTACTAATCGGCCCGGGCTGGAGCGGCGATTACAAGAGGAGGCGGGGAGGAGGGCGGGGGCGTGGAGCGGAAAACGTAATATAATGTATTGCTAAGGATTGGTGGGTTTCGCGAGGCGGTGGGGCGATGGAGAAAGGGACTTTAGTTGGGCGGGAGCGGGCCGATGTAGGGCTGTTCCCTCATTTTAGTCGTCGTGTCTCCCGTTTCTACAACGCTCGATCTTCGTCCGGCGCGCGGTGCGCGGGGGCGTTCGCGTGTCGTGGAAGCCGGTGAGCAGGTGGCGGCGCTGCCGTTGAGCGGGGAGACGGCGGATCGGGTGTTGCAGGCGATCGCGGCAGTGACGACGACGTCGATCGTGGTGGCGGATCCGGATCGTGCGATCGAGTGGGCGAATCCGGGGTTCACGCGGCAGACGGGATTTTCGGCGGAGGAAGTGAAAGGGTGGCGATTGGAGGCGCTGGTGGAGGAGCTCTCGGTGGATCCGGCGGCGGGGCTGGCGGTGAGCGACGTTTTGGATCGGGGCGAGACCTTCGTGGTGGCGTTGGAGAGCGAGACGAAGGACGGGCGCCGGTATTGGGCGGAGATCAACATCGAGCCGATCTACGATGCGGAGGGGCGGGTGACGGCGTATCTGATGTTGCAGGACGACGTGTCGGAGCGGCGCGAGCACGAGGAGACGATGCGCCGGGCGAACGCGGCGATGCAGAATTTGAATTCGCAGTTCGAGCTCGCGATCGAGCGGGCGCAGCAACTGGCGATGGAGGCGGCGGTGGCGAATCAGGCGAAGAGCGCGTTTCTGGCGATGATGAGCCATGAGATCCGGACGCCGTTGAATGGCGTGATCGGGATGACGGGGATTCTCGAGTCGAGCCGGCTGGACGACGAGCAGCGGGAGTGTCTGCGGACGATCAAGATGTCGGGCGAGGCGTTGCTGGCGGTGATCAACGACACGCTGGATTATTCGAAGATCGAGGCGGGGCGGCTGGATCTGGAGCAGGTGGAATTCGATTTGCGCGGGTGTGCGGAGGAGGCGGCGGAGCTGCTGGCGGGGAAGGCGTTTGCGAAGAAGCTCGAGCTCGTGTGCGACGTGGCGGAGGACGTGCCGCGGAAGATCGTGGGCGATCCGGTGCGGCTGCGGCAGATTTTCGTGAACCTGATCGGGAACGCGGTGAAGTTCACGGCGACGGGAGAGATCGTGTTGCGGATCGCGCTGGCGTCGCGGGACGGCGATGCGTGCGGGTTGAAGATGGGCGTGCGCGACACGGGCATCGGCATTCCGCCGGAGAAGCAGCACCGGTTGTTCAAGAGCTTTTCGCAGGTGGATTCGTCGACGACGCGGCAATACGGCGGCACGGGGCTGGGGCTGGCGATCAGCAAGAAGCTGGCGGAGTTGATGGGCGGGACGATGTGGGTGGAGAGCGAGGCCGGGAAGGGCGCGAATTTTCTGTTCACGATCCAGGCGCGGGCGGTGGCGGGGGCGGACGAGGAGCCGGCGGCGGCGAAGGTGTTGCGCGGCCGGCGCGTGCTGGTGGTCGACGACAATGCGACGAGTCGCGACGTGCTGGCGCGGCATCTCCGGTTTTTCGGCGCGGAGCCGGTGTGCGTGGCGACGGCGGCGGAGGCGGATGCGAAGGTGGCGTCGGGGGAGAAGCTGGAGGCGGCGCTGGTGGATTTGCACCTGTCGGATCGGAAAGGCACCGAGTGGGCGCGGGACGTGGCGGCGAAGGGGAAGCGTTTTCCGATTTTATTGCTCAACGCGATCGGCGAGACGGTGACGGAGCCGGCGATCGACGGGCCGGTGCACAAGCCGGTGAAACGCGATCAGCTCGGGGAGCGGCTGGCGCAGGCGCTGGGCGGGAAGGCGGCGCGGCCGGAAACGGTGGTGTCGGCGCAGGCGGATTTGAAGCGGACGGCGGTGTTGAAGCCGTTGAAGATCCTGATGGCGGAGGACAATGCGGTGAATCAGACCGTGGCGCGGCATCAGTTGTCGCGGCTCGGGTATCAGGTGACGATCGTGAGCAACGGCGAGCTCGCGGTGGCGGCGGTGGAGGAAGGCGATTTCGACGTGGTGCTGATGGACGTGCAGATGCCGGAGCTGGATGGTTTCGGGGCGACGCGGAAGATTCGCGCGAATCCGAAACATGCGAAGCTGCCGTGGATCGTGGCGTTGACGGCGGGGGTGGGTTCGGCGGATCGCGAGGAGGCGCGGCTCGCGGGGATGAACGATTACGTGGCGAAGCCGTTGCGGCCGGAGGCGTTGGTGGCGGCGCTGGCGCTGGCGTATGACGAGGTGAAGGCGCGGCGCGGGGTTTAAGCTCCAAGGACCAGGATCCAAGCTCCAGAGAAGGGACCAAGACCAAGGTCCAATGGGGGGCGGCTCGCCACTGAGAAGGTCACTCGCTCACCCCGACACGTCGGGCGGGCCGCTCGTAGCCACGGACGGGTCAGGTGCCGTAGAGGCGGTCGCCGAAATCGCCGAGGCCCGGGAGGATGTATTTGCGGGCGTTGAGCTCGCGGTCGAGTGCGGCGGTGTAGATGCGCAGGCCGGGGAAGTGACGATCGACTTCGGCGACGCCTTCGGGGGCGCTGACGATGCTGAGGAGCGTGATGTCGACGGCGCCGCGATCACGGAGGGCTTGGATCGCCTGCACGGCGGAGCCGCCGGTCGCGAGCATGGGATCGACAAGAAGGATGCGGTTCTGGCCGGTGAGAGGCGGGAGTTTGCAGTAGTAGCTGCGGGCGACGGCGGTTTCGTGGTCGCGTTCGAGTCCGATGTAGCCGACGGAGACGTCGGGGAAGGCGTCGAGGATCGGCTGCACCATGCCGAGGCCGGCGCGGAGAATGGGCACGACGATGAGCGGTTGGTGGGAGAGGACGCGGCCGACGTGGCGTTCGAGCGGGGTTTCGATGATTTTCTCGGTGGTGGGAAGATCGCGGGTGGCCTCGATGGCGAGCAGCAGGCTGATCTGGTAGCAGAGCGTGCGGAAGGTGGCGGGGTGGGTGGTTTTGTCGCGCAGGTGGGTGATGACGTGTTGCGCGAGCGGGTGATCGAGGACGTGGAGCATGGCGCGCGGTATTGAAATTTTTGTTACAGGGCGCGAGTGGGAGGGCGAGCGAGTTGGCGGGAGCCGCCCGCGAGCGGGCGGCCTACGGTGTGAGGGTGAGCGTGTGTTGGGATTCGCCGGGAAGCAATGGCGTGGGTGTGCCTTTGACCCAAGCCTCGTGGCCGGCGCGGTAGAAGGGAGAGAGAGGATGTCCGCTTTGGCCGCCGGGCATGTGGAAAATGCCTTCGTCTTCGCGGCCGGGAGAAACGACGAAGCGCAGGCTGGCACCATAAGACGGCGACTGGATGCGCGGCATGTGGGCGTCGCCGGGGAGCGGATCGGGCGGGAGATTCAGGCGGGCGGTGAGGAATTCGGGAAGGACGGCGGCGAAGGTGTGGCGGATGCGGGCGCGGTTGGCGTCGCCCCACGTGGCGCGGGCGAGGGGCGGGCCGGATTCTTCGATGCGGGCGATGGTGGCGTCGATGGCGGCGAGCAGAAGGGCGTCCCAGGTTTCGTAGCGGGCGGAGAGAAGGTGCAGGGGTTTTTCGCGGACGAGGGTCCAGAGCGCGGGCTCGTAATGAAAGAGGCGCCAGTTGAAGTCGGGCATCTTTTCGATGCACGGGGCGAAGAGGGGCGTGAGCGCGAGGTGGGCGGTGGTGGTGCGGAATTCGCGGACGAGGCGATAGCCGACGGAGTCGGTGGAGGCGCGGGTGTTCCAAGATTCGACGAGGCGGCGGAATTCGGCGCGGGAGGCGTTTTTCGCGGTGGCGTCGGGCGTGAGGACTTCGAGGGCGAGTTGTTGCCAGCGAATGAGGAAGAGCGCGCGGTCGTCGAGGGCGATGTCGAGGAGGTCGGCGGGCCGGGCGTTTTCGAGCGTGGCGAGGTGGTCGCGGATCTGGGCGGCGCGCGGAGGCGAGGCGTAGCCGCCGTCGCCGAGAAGGGTGAGGGCGTGGCCGCCGAGGAGGCGGTTGTTGGCGGTCCAGAGACGGCCCTCGGTCGGCGAGAGGACGGCGGGCACTTTTTCGGGAGGAAGAAGGCCGGTCCAATGTCTGTCGCCGAAACTCCACGAGACGGGAAAGCGGCCGTCGAAACCGGTGCGCCGGGGGATGGGGCCGGCGATGGTCCAGCCGATGTCGCCGTGACGATCGGCGACGAGGAAGTTTTGCGCGGGGATGCCGGCGGAGCGAGCGATGTCGATGGCTTCGCGGGCGGTGGTGGCGGTTTCGAGGCGGACGAGATTGAGGTTGAGCGCACCGGGATCGTGGGCGAGCCAGCGGTGGGCGAGGGGGAGTTGGTGGCCGTCGTCGACGAGGATCGGACCCCAGGCGGTCCAGCGGGATTCGATGGTGACGGGGTCGGCGCCTTTGACCTCGATTTGGTCGGTGCGGATTTCGATTTCGCGGAGGGCGTCGGCACCGGGGAATTTGTAGAGCGAGCGGGAGATGGGGTTAACGTCGATGGTGACGAGGTCGTTGGTGTCGGCGTAGGCGACGGTGAAGCCCCAGGCGATGTGGCCGTTGGAGCCGATGACGACGAGCGGGAGGCCGGGGAGGGTGGCGCCGACGAGGCGCGTCGTGGCGGTCGCGCTGGCGTGCGGGTTTTGAGTTTGGGGTTCTGGGTTTTGGGTCGGAGTTTGGGCGGGCCATTCGAGGACGGCGCGATACCAGAGGTTGGGGACGGAGAGGTTGAGGTGAGGGTCGTTGGCGAGGAGGGCGGCCCCGGTGGCGGTGTGGGCGCCGGAGAGGGCGAAGGAATTGGAGCCGGGGTGGAAGTCGTCGGCGGTCGTCGGCGCGGGGGGCTCCTCCGACAGCGCGACGGGCTGGTCGCGGAGGTTGATATAGCGGGCGGGGGGAATCGGGGCGAGGGGTGCGGTGGAACCGTCGAGGGCGGCGTCGTCGGGCGTGAGGAGGGGCGCGAAGAAATCGACGCCGGGTTTGCCGTAGCGGTCGCGGAGAACGGTGAGGGAGCGCTCGTAGGTGTTTTCCGAATCTTGGAGGTCGAGGATCATCGTGTAGCCGACGAGGAGGGAGTCTTCGGCCTGCCAGAGTTCGGGCATGGTGCGCAGGACGATGTATTCGAAGGGGCGGCGCTCGAGGGCGCGGAGGCCGGCGTTGACGCCGAGGGTGTAGTTTTCGAGGAGGGCGCGGTCGGCGGCGGGGAGCGATTTAAGGACGTCGCGAGCGAGGGCGCGGAAGCGATGAGGGCGGTGTCGGCGGTCGAGCGGGAGCGCGGCTTCGCCGAAGAGCTCGGCGAGTTCGCCGGCGGCGCGGCGGCGCATGAGGTCCATTTGGAAGAAGCGGTCCTGCGCGTGGAGAAAGCCGAGGGCGGCGGCGACGTCGGTGCGTTGTTGTCCGCGGATCGTGGGGACGCCGAGGGTGTCGCGGTCGATGGTGACGGGCGCGGTGAGGCCGAGGAGCTGACGTTCGCCGTCGAGCTGGGGGAGGCTGCCGCGAAGTTGAAAATAGAACCAAGCCGCGGCCAGCAGGGCGAGGAGCAGGAGGAGGCTGAGGGCGCTCGCGAGGAGTTGGACGCGTTTAAGTTGAGCGGGCGACATCGGAGCGGAGGTGTGGCGTAGGGGATGTCGCGAGAGCGAATCGAGGCGGAAGCCGCTCTTAAGTGGAGGAGAGCTTGAGGGCGGCGCGGATTTTTTCGACGAGGACCTCGGGGGGCGGAGTGACGTCGAGAGAGAGGGCGTCGGCGGGCGGCTCGAGGGTGGCGAGCTGGCTGTCGAGCATCGCGGGCTTCATGTAGTGGCCTTGGCGGCCGGAGATGCGGGAGAGGAGGAGGTCGCGCGAGCCGTGGAGGTAGACGATGTGGACGCGGGCGGGGTCGACGACGAGGGTGCGGCGGTAGGATTCCTTGAGTGCGGAGCAGGCGAGGACGGCGTTTTCGTCGCGTGCGAGGCAGGACTCGATGTGGGCGCGGAGGGCGGCGAGCCAAGGGGCGCGGTCGTCGTCATTGAGCGGCTGACCGGCGGACATCTTCGCGATGTTGGCGGGCGGATGGAAATCGTCGGCGTCGTCGAAGGACCAGTGGAGTTGGCGGGCGAGGAGTTGGCCGATGGTGGTTTTGCCGCTGCCGGCTACGCCCATGACGAGGATGACCATGAAGGAGGGCGTGGTGGTCAGATGTTTTCCCAGGCGCGGGTGGCGACGGGGTCGCGACCTTCGTCGAATTCGATGTGATCGGCGAGGGTTTCGATGGGTTTGCCCTCGAGACCGCTGGCGCGTATCCGTTCGGGCAGGACGGAGGAGCGTTCGTCGCGCCAGCCGAGTTTCAGGATGAAGCGGTTCCAGATGTGGCATTCCTCGTCGGTGCGCGGGGTGCCGCGGGCGTGGGCCCAGGCGAGGATCTCCTCGTCGGTGCCGCCTGCGAGGGTGCGGGCTTTGAGGTCGGCGTAGGCGATGCCGAGGAAGCGGCAGCAGCGGCCGTCGAGGACATAGAATTTGGCGTCGCCGAGATTTTCGACGTAGTCGGGCGGAAGTTTTCCGGCGGCGTGAAGGCGGATCTTGTCGAGCATGCGGCCGAAATAGACGAGGCGGCCGACTTTGGCGTAGATGCTACGGAGACCGGGAACGGCGGGCATGAAGGGATTTTCGATTTATGATTTACGATTTTCGATTTTGGGGAGCGGCGGAGCGGGGGATCTTTATTTCTCGGCGGAGATGAGGCCGGTGCGGAGGGCGTAGCGGACGACGCCGGCGACGTCGTGCAGGCCGAGGCGGGCCATGAGGTGCATGCGATGCGTCTCGATGGTTTTGACGCTGAGGTTGAGGAGGAAGGCGATTTCCTTGGTGGAACGGCCCTCGGCGATGAGTTGCACGATTTCGCGCATGCGGGGCGTGAGGGTCTTGGTGGTGTCGGCCTTGGGGTCGTTGGCGAGCTGGCGGTGGCGGGCGAGGACTTCCTTGGAGATGGTGGGGCTGAGGTAGGTTTCGCCGCGTTGGACGGCTTCGAGGGCGAGGCGGAGCTCGGCGGTGGCGGCGTCCTTGAGGAGGTAGCCGGTGGCACCGGCGCGGAGGGCCTGGAGCACGTAGTCCTCGCCGGTGTGCATGGAGAGGATGAGGACCTTGGTGCGCGGGCATTCGCGGAGGATGCGAGCGGTGGCGTCGAGGCCGTTGAGGCTGGGCATCGTGATGTCCATGATCACGACGTCGGGATTGTGTTGGTGGACGAGCGCGAGGGTTTCGCGGCCGTCGCCGGATTCGGCGACGATGGTCACGCCGGGCAGCTTCTCGAGGAGAGTGCGGATGCCGGCGCGAACGAGCGAATGATCGTCAGCGAGGATGATGGAGAGCGGACCGGGCACGGTGAAAACTCAATGTGGATCGTTGGAGTTGGACAGTGGAAAAATCGCTTCGACCTCGGTGCCACGGTCGGGCGCGGAGAGGAGGATGAGGTTGCCGCCGGCGAGGGAGGCGCGTTCGTGCATGCCGAGGAGGCCGAGGCTGCCGCTGCGTTCGGCGCGGAGGCGGGCGGCGGCGGCGTCGAAGCCGATGCCGTCGTCGCGCACGGCGAGGCGGAGGTTGCCGTCGTGGAGCGCGAGCGAGATGTAGACGTTTTTCGCGCGAGAGTGGCGGAGGGCGTTGGTCAGGGCTTCCTGGGCGATGCGGAAGCAGGCGGTTTCGAGGGTGGGATCGCAGCGGCCGAGGAGGGGATCGGTGGTGAGGTGGACGTGCGGGGTGTTGGGGCGGCCCTGGTGTTGCTGCATGAGCCAGTTGAGGGCGTGGACGAGGCCGAGGTCGTCGAGGAGCGGCGGACGGAGGTCGAGGGAGAGGGAGCGGACCTGTTTGAGGAGGCGGTCGAGGAGGGCGATGGGTTCCTCGATCTGGGGAAGGATGGCCTGGGCCTCGGGGGCGAAGGTGGCGGATTGCAGGTGAATTTTGGCTACAGTGAGAACCTGGCCGATTTCGTCGTGGAGCTCGCGGGCGATGTGGCGGCGTTCGAGTTCCTGGATTTGGAGGAGGCGGCGGGAGAGTTGCTGGAGGCGGGCGGAGGTGCTGGCGAGTTCGGCCTGTTGGTGTTTCAGGGTGGTGATGTCGATCTGGGAGCCGATGAGGCGAGCGGGCCGGCCGAATTCGTCGAGTTCGAGGTTGGCGTGGATCATGAACCAGCGCCAGGAGCCGTCCTTGTGGCGCATGCGGTATTCGACGGTGAAGTCGGGCCAGGGGGCGGCGAGGTAGCGGTTAATGAGTTCCTGCATGCGCACGAGGTCTTCGGGGTGGCAGCGGGATTCCCATTCGGCGGCGTCGTTGCGGATTTCGTGATCTTGGAAGCCGAGCTGGGCTTTCCAGCGGCTGGAGAATTGGGCGTGGCCGGTGCCGACCTGCCAGGACCAGAGGCCGATGCGGCCGGCGTCGAGGGCGAGGTTGAGTTGTTTTTCGCTTTCGCGGAGGGCGGCGACGGTGCGCTGGCGTTCGGCGAGTTCGGTGGCGGCGCGTTCGTTGGCGAGGGCGAGCTCGTGGCGGTCGATGGCGAGGTCGATGCGCAGCGCGAGTTCGGCGTAGTGCTTTTCGTGATTCACCACGTAGTCGGTGGCGCCGAGCTTGAAGGCGGCGACGACCTTTTCCTCGTTTTCGGACGTGGTCATGAGAATGACCGGCGTGCGCAGCTCGCGTCCGCGGATTTCGGCGAGCAGCTCGAGGGCGTCGAGGTGGGGTGGGTTGTGGTCGAGGATGAGCAGGTCGAAGCTGACGTCGGGGCCGACGCGGTCGAGGGCTTCGGGGGCGGAGGAGGCGAGTTCGACGGTGAGGTGCGGGGCGGCGTCGGCGAGGTGTTTGACGAGGGTGAGCGCGTTTTCGGCGGCGCCGGAGACGAGGAGGACGTTGCGCGGGCGGATGCGGGGCTGGAGGGCGTTGAAGGCGCGGCGGCGGCGCTCGATGACCTCGCGAAGCTGGTGAGGGAGCGAGAGAAGGTAGCCGCTGCGTTTGGGGACGTAGTCGTCGGCGCCGAGGCGGAGGGCTTGCGAGGCGAGTTCGGTGTCGCCGGCGCCGGTGACGAGGACGATGGGAGTGTTGAAACCTTCTTCGGCGAGGACCTTGAGAATTTCGAGGCCGTCCATGTCGGGCAGGTGTTGATCGACAAGGAGGACGGCGTGTCGGCGGGTGCGGGCGCGGGGGAGGAACTCGTCGGCGCGGCTGACGATTTCGAGGGCGATGTCGGGGGCGTGATCGGCGAAATGCGCGCGCGTGAGATCGGCGTCGGCGGGATCGTCTTCCGCGTAGAGCACGTTCATGACCGGGCGCATGATGGCATCATCACGTGAGAGCGAGTGACTGCAATCTTGCAGCGAATCGGACGGTGCGGCGTGGGCCGCGCACGAGGGTCAGGACTCGCCCCAAAAGTAAACGGCGGTGCAGAGGAGGGCGGAGGCGACGGTGGGGCCGTTGACCCAAAGCGGGTCGAATTTCATCGAGTATTTTTCGACGAGCCAGACGACGAGCCAGCATTTGACGGCGATGAGGAGCCAGCAGACGAGGATGAGTTTTTCGACGCGCGGGTGGCGGCGCGGGAGGTGCTCGACCCAACGCACTTCCTCGACGAACCCGCGATCGTAGTCGGCCGGCGGGCGGCGGGTGATGAGTTGAAGAAGGTTGGGGATCATGGTGCGGCGGAAATTACGGGGAAGCGGGCAAAAAGGAAGCGGCGTCGCGGAAACAAGGAAGGATTTTGAACCTTGCGAGATGCGGGAGCGGCGCGGTGGCGATCGTGCGAATTTCGGCGGTGCGGCGCGATGGCGGCGGGGCGGGATTTTTTAAGAGGCTGAGAGCGAGCGCCTAGGGTGCGGCACGCGGAGCGTGGCACTGGTTTCGCTCTTTGAACTCCGTGATACGGAGGAAACGAAGGTGGTGGATTTTGTTTTGGGCGCTGGCGTCGCCGATGGTGACGGCGACGGAGGGCGACCGGCGGATTGAAGCGGCGGCGCGGGAAGCGCGGGCGTTGCGCGGACTGCTGGCGGAGCGGGTGGAGGTGACGAGCGAAGGTGGGGTGGTGACGTTGCGGGGAACGGTGCAGGATTTGCAGCAGAAAGCGCGGGTGGAGAAGGTGGTGCGGGGGATCCCGGGCGTGGTGCGTGTGGAGAACGAGCTGCAGGTGCCGTTTTCGGAGCGGGAGCGGGGCGACGGCTGGCTGGAGTTGAAGATCCGGGCGAAACTGGTGCTGGAGTCGGAGGTGAATTTGCGCGGGACGCACGTGAGCGTGCTGGATGGAGTCGTGACGTTGACCGGCATCACGGAAACGGATACGCAGCGGGAGTTGATCGAGGTGATCGCGCGCAACGTGGAGGGCGTGAAGGATGTGCGGAATGAGCTGCGCGTGCACCCGGTGCGGGCGATCGCGGAGAGCGGCGGGCGGCGGTAGAATCAGGCTGCGGGCCGGTGGGTGGTTCGGGGCCGGGCCCGGCGGAGGGGCGAGGAAGCGGGCTGGCGGAGTGAAACCTGTTGGGATAGTTTCCGTCACCATGACCACCATGAAACTTGCACACCGTTTTACCCTGACAGCGATCCTTGGTCTGGTGGCGGCCGTGACGGGATGGGCGGCTTCGCCGGCGAAAGAGAAGGCGGAGGCGCGCGTGACCGTGACGTTTTCCGAACCGGACAAATTCACCGACGCGGCGGACGGCCAGCGTGGTTCGTCGACGCGTCGCGAAGACAATCTGGCGGAGATCGAAAGCTACATCGTCGAGCGGGCGTCGCGTTATCTGGCGGAGGGCCAGCGATTGAACGTGACGGTGACGGACGTGGATCTCGCCGGAGAAGTCGAACCTTGGCGGACGCACGGGGCGCATGACCTGCGCATCGTGAAGGACATTTATCCGCCGCGGATCGATCTCAGCTATCAGTTGCTGGACGCGAACGGCGCCGTGGTGAAGGAAGGGGAGCGGAAGTTGAAGGATCTGATGTTCAACTGGAAGCTCTCGATCGATCGCCAGGATCCGCGCATGCATGAAAAGGCGCTGATCGACGACTGGCTGCGCACGGAATTCAAGCGCAGCAAGAAGTAGCGCCGGGACGCGAAGATCCGATTTGCCCGCGACCGCGAATCCGACAGGTTCGCGGTCGCTTTATTTTTCGATGGAAGAATCGAACGACCTTGGGGGTGCGGCGCGGCTGGACCGCTGGTTATGGGCGGTGCGGATGTTCAAGACGCGGGCGCTGGCGGCGGATGCGTGTCGGGCGGGCAGCGTGAACATCGGGGAGTTGACGGCGAAGCCGGCGCGCGAAGTGCATGCGGGCGAGCGTATCACGGTGCGGCAGGGATTGGTGACGCGGACCTTGCGGGTGGTGGGCGTGCCGCGGTCGCGCGTGGGGGCGAAGAAGGTGCCGGAGTTTTGCGAAGACCTGACCCCGCCAGATGAATTCGAAAAGGCGGCGGCGCAGCGGGTGCAGCATTTTCTGGCGCGGGAAAAAGGCATGGGGCGCCCGACGAAGCGGCATCGGCGCGCGATCGACCGATTGCTCGGCTGAGGCAGGGCGGGTGGTGTCGCCGGGGATTTGCGTTGAGGGACGCAAGTGCCGGATGTGCGGGCGGTTTAAGTGCATCGGGTCTAAATGCGGCCGGGAATGTGCCGAAAGAGGAGGCCCATGCCTGCCCGCGACATGTTCTTCCTTGCCGCCCGTGCGACGCGAACGGGGGCTGGCGTCGTGGCCGAAAGGCCGGACGCGAGGGCGGCGTCGAGCGGGGTGCGAGGCGGGTGGAAAAGCGATTGGAGCGCCGGACGGGGGGCGCGTCGATGAGCAGCGCGGCGGAAACGAGTGCGATGGCGGATTTTTCCGCGTCGCCGACGGCTGCGTCCGTGGCGGCTCCGCGCATGGAGCGGCTGCTGGCGACGTATTCGCGCGAAGTGATCGTGCGGACGAACCGGCTGTTTTTCTGGCTGTTGCTGGCGCAGTGGGCGATCGCGCTCGGCGTGGGGGCGTGGGCGGCGCGCGAGCGCGGCGCGATCACGCCGTTGATGGTGGCGGCCGCGGTGGGCGGGTTGATGTCGCTGCCGACGATCGCGTTGATGCGGTGGCGTCCGACGGAGTTTGCGACGCGGGCGGTGGTGGCGGTGGCGCAGGCGGGGTTTGCGGCGTTGTTGATCCATTTGTCGGGCGGGCGGGTGGAGGCGCATTTCCAGATTTTCGGGGCGCTGGCGTTTCTGGCGCTGTATCGGGACTGGCGGCTGCTGCCGATCGCGACGGCGGGCGTGCTGCTGCACCATCTGGCGGTCGGGTTGTCGTCGCCCGGGGCGTTGTATGGAAAGTCGGATACAACGTTGTGGCGCATGGCGGAGCACGGCGGTTGGTTGATTGCGGAGAACGTGGTGTTGATCTGGTCGTGCGTGATTTCGCGGCGCGAGATGCGCGAGATCTGCCAGCGGCAGGACCAGCACGAGCAACTGCTGGAGCAGCTCGAGCAGCGGGTGCGCGAACGCACGCGCGCGCTGGAGATGGAGATGCGGGAGCGGGAGCGGACGGCGCTCGAGCTACAGCGCAACGAGCAGCGGCACCGGGAGCTCGTGGCGAGTTTGCCGATCGGAATTTTCGAGACGACGCGGTCGGGCACGATCCGGTTTGCGAATCCGTATCTGGTGAGCCTGATCGGGTTGCCGACGAACTTCGATCCGACGGCGATTTCGCTGGCGGACGGGCGGATCTTTCCGGCGGTGGATCGTGAGCGGCTGTGGCACCGGCTGGAAAACGAGCGGGAGGTGCGGGGGTTCGCGGCGTCGTTCCGGCATTTCGACGGGTCGGAGTTCGAGGTGTTGATCAACGCGCGCTTGAAGCCGACGGCGCCGGGCGAGGAGCTGGTGTGCGAAGGCACGATCGAGGATGTGACGAGCCGGAAGCGGGCGGAGCGGGAGCTGCATGCGTTGAACAGCCAGCTTGTGCTGGCGTCGCGTCAGGCGGGCATGGCGGAGGTGGCGACGGGGGTGTTGCACAACGTGGGCAACGTGCTGACGAGCGTGAACCTGATCGTGCACGACGTGCAGGATCGATTGAAGACGACGCGGCTCACGCACCTGCGACGGGTGGTGGAGGTGTTGCAGCGGGAGCAGTCGAGCCTGGCGGAATTTTTCGGACCGAACGGCGCGGGGAAGCAGTTGCCGGATTTCCTGGCGAAACTGGACGAACACCTGACGGCGGAGAACAAGCAGTTGTTGAACGATGTCGGTGGGCTGGTGAGGCATTTCGAGCACATCCGCGAGATCATCGTGACGCAGCAGGGATCGGCGCAGCTCTTCGGGGTGATCGAGACGCTGGCGCCGGCGCAGTTGTTCGAGGACGCGCTGCGGCTGAATGCGGAATCGCTGGAGCGGCACGGGATTTCGCTCGAGCGGGTGTTCGAGCCGGTGGGCTCGGTGAAGGCGGACCGGCACAAGGTGCTGCAGATTCTCGTGAACCTGTTGAAGAACGCGAAGGATGCGTTGCAGGTGGTGAAGCCGGGCGAGCGGACGATTCGCGTGCTCGTGTCGCGGGCGAGCGAGAAGATGGTGACGCTGTCGGTGCAGGACAACGGGCCGGGGATACCGCCGGCGAACCTGACGCGGATTTTCCAGCATGGTTTTACGACGAAGCCGAGCGGTCACGGCTTCGGACTGCACAGCAGCGTGCTCGCGGCGCGCGAAATGGGCGGAGATCTCACGGCGAAAAGCGACGGGCCGGGCAAGGGATCGACCTTCATTCTGTCGCTGCCCACGGCCGCCGCACCTGCATCATGAACCCCTTGCTGCCGCCCAACCGCCGGATCCTGCTCGTGGACGACAACCTGTCGATTCACGACGATTTCCGCCGCATCCTGGTGCCGTCGAAGACGAGCGACGTGCTCGACGACGCGGCGGCGGCGTTGTTCGGCGCGTCGGCGGAGCCGCCGCTGGTGCAGTCGGATGTATTCGAATTGGACTACGCGCAGCAGGGGCAGGAGGCGGCGGAGAAGGCGGCGGTGGCGGTGGCGTCGGGGCGGCCGTATGCGCTGGCGTTTGTCGACATGCGGATGCCGCCGGGTTGGGACGGACTGACGACGATCGGGAAACTGTGGGAGATCGATCCGGAGCTGCAGGTGGTGATTTGCACGGCCTATTCGGATCGGAGCTGGAGCGAGATCCAGGCGGCGCTGACGGCGCGCGATCGGTGGCTGGTGTTGAAGAAACCCTTCGACAAAGTGGAGGTGCTGCAGCTCGCGCAGGCGTTGACGGAGAAGTGGCATCTCACGCGGCTGTCGAAGCTGCAGCTCGCGACGCTGGAGGAGCACGTGAATGTGCGGACGGACCAGTTGCGGCAGGCGGTGCAGGTGAAGAACGAATTTCTGGCCAACGTGAGCCACGAGCTGCTGACGCCGATGAATGGAATTCTCGGCATGCTGGAGATGTTGAAGGACACGACGCTCGATGGGGAGCAGCTCTCGTGTCTCGCGGATGCGCAGCAATGTGCGGAAGGGCTGGCGCAGTTGTTGCGGCAGATCGTGGCGTTCAATCAGGCGGAGGCGGGGACGCTGGCGCTGGACCCGCTGCCGTTTGCGCCGGCGACGCTGTTGAACGAAGTGGCGGAGGTGTATCGCGCGCGGGCGTCGCACAAAGGACTCGCGTTGAAAACGCATGTGGCGGCGAGCGTGCCGGCGGTGGTGCAGGCGCCGGCGCCGGTGATCCGCGAGATCCTGGTCGTGCTGCTGGACAATGCGGTGAAGTTCACGCAGCGCGGGGCGATCACGCTGGAGGTGGCGGGCGATGACACGCGGCTGTGTTTCACGGTGCGCGACACCGGTATCGGAATGAGCGAGGAGCAGCTCGCGTGGATCGCGCTGCCGTTTGCGCAGGTGGATGGAGGCATCACGCGGCGCAATTCGGGCATCGGGCTGGGCCTGCCGCTGGCGAAGCGGCTGGCGACTTCGCTGGGCGGCGAGTTGACGATCGGCTCGCAGCCGGGGAGCGGGACGACCGTGACGTTTTCGGCGCTGACGGTGGGAGCGAAGGCCCCGGGGGAGCAGAAGGTGGCGAGTTGAGGGGTGCGGGCTGAAGCACCGCACTACTTTTTAGTAGGGGCCGCGGATGTGGGGGGCGACTTCGCGGGTGTAGAAATCGGAGAGTTTCGCGTGGAGGTCGGCGGGGAGGGGCGGGAGAGAGGAGGCGCGGGCGTTGGCGCGGGCTTGGTCGGGATTTTTGGCGCCGGGGATGATGGCGCTGACGGCGTCGAAATCGAGGCACCAGCGGAGCGCGAGTTCGGGGAGCGTGAGGCCGGCGGGAACGAAGGATTTCAACGTGTCGGCGAGCTCGACGCCTTTCTCGAACGGGAGGCCGGCGAAGGTTTCGCCGACGTTGAAGGCGGCGCCGTCGCGGTTGAAGTTGCGATGGTCGTCGGCGGGGAAGGAGGTGGACTTGGTCATCTTGCCGCCGAGGAGACCGCTGGCGAGCGGGAGGCGGACAAGGAGGGCGACCTTCCGGCGTTTGGCTTCGTCGAAGAGGACGTGCGCGGGTTTTTGGCGGAAGAGGTTGAAGATGATTTGGAGGGAGGCGACGCCCTCCTGTTTCACGCAGAAAAGGGCTTCTTCCATGGATTCGACGCTGACGCCGAAGTCGCGGATTTTGCCTTCGCGTTTGAGCTCGCGGAGATGTTCGAAGACCTCGCCGCGCTGGAGGACGTCGAACGGGATGCAGTGGAGTTGGGTGAGATCGAGGGCATCGACGCCGAGGCGTTTGAGGGAAGCTTCGGTGTGCTGGCGGATGGCGGCGCGGGTGAAGTTGTCGGGCCAGCCGGGCGGGTCGAAGCGGCCGAGCTTGGTGGCGACGTAGAGATTGGCGCGGGTTTCTTTGAGGAATTTGCCGATGAGCGTTTCGCTGCGACCGGCGCCGTAGACATCGGCGGTGTCGAGGAGCGTGGTGCCGGCGTCGACGGCGGCGCGGAGGGTTTGGAGGGCGGTTTCGTCGGAGACGTCGCCCCAGTTTCCGCCGATTTGCCAGCAGCCGAGTCCGACTTCGCTGACGGTGCGGTTCGTGGCGCCAAAAGGACGGGTATTCATGGCGGTGACGGTGGGGGGTGAAGGCAGCGAGGCAAGTCAGGGGTGGGTCACACGGAGGTGGCGAAGGAGCGCGGTGCGAAGTGCTCGTGATCGTAATTCGTAATCGTGATCGTGATCGGCTGGTGTGGTGGAGTGGTGGTGGGCGGGGTGATCACGATCACGATTACGAGCACGAGCACGAGTAAGAGGACGACGGGGGTTGTCACATATTGCATGACAAAGGGAGGAGGGGGCGTCAGGGTTGGCGGATGCAAACGGACGTTCCCCGGAGCCTCACGATTTCACTGGATCTGTCGTATGCGCTGATGGAAGCGGCGATGAAGTCGGCGGCGAAGGCGGCGAAAGGGGGGCGGCCGCCGCGGCCGAAGCGGGGGCTGGCGTTGAAGCCGGGGGTGGACACGCCGTTGTGGAACGAGTTGTTGGCGGCGGTGAAGGCACAACTGAACCGGCGGGGCGAGAAGGCGAAGCTGGCGCGGATCCTCGGGGTGCCGCGGCAGCGGGTGCACGATTTTTTCAACAAGCGTAGTGCTTTGCCGGATGCGGAGCGCACGCTGTTGCTGCTGGCGTGGCTGCATGCGCGGAATCACGGGCAGGATTTGGGGTGAGGGAGTTCAACGGCGGGGAGGGAGAACGAGGAAGAGAAAGAGAACGAGAAAGATTGGGAGGGGAATGGGCTTGGCGGGGAGGAGAGTTAGGAGGAAGGTCGGCGGATTTATGTCGAACGAGGTGATGCTCGGGGAGGCACCGTGGCGGTCGGGAGTGCGGAGTGCGCGCGCGAATTTGGTGCCGGGGCTGGTGTTGCAGGTGGCGGCGCTGGCGCTGGTGCTGGCGTATTATCGGAACGATGCGACGCGGGAGGTGCTGGGGCGCGTGGTGGAGTGGCGCGAGGAGGTGGGTGTGGGGTTGTCGATTTTGTCGACGGGGTTGTTCGGGGGGTTTTTGCCGATGCTGTATTTGAAGCTTCGGCGGGCGTCGCGGGAGCGTTATTCGGTGGCGCAGGCGGGGGCGATCACGGCGTTTTGGGCTTACAAAGGCTTTGAGGTGGATCTGCTGTATCGGCTGTTGGCGCGGTTCGTGGGGGAGGGGAATGATTTTGGGACGATCGCGGTGAAGACGGTGATCGATCAGTTCGTGTATTGTCCGCTGGTGGCGGTGCCGCTGACGGTGCTGGTTTACGAGTGGGTGTCGGTGGGATTCGACGCGCGGCTGGTAAAGGCGGATGTGCAGGACGGCGGGTGGGTGTGGCGGCGGGTGGTGCCGGTGTTGATCTCGAATGTGGGGGTGTGGCTACCGGCGGTGTGCATCATCTATGCGCTGCCGACGGCGCTGCAGTTGCCGCTGCAGAATCTGGTGCTGTGTTTTTTCACGCTGCTGGTGGCGCATCAGACACGGCGGAGGTGAGGTGGTTAATAGCCGCAAAGAGGCGCAAGAAGGCGAAAAAACGGGGGAATGAACGGCGGCGGCGACGGAGCGCCGCCCTCCAAGGTGAGGGGAAGGCGACGAAGTTGTTACGGAGAAGGTGTGGGGGAATTTGCCACCCTGGCTTTGCCTCACACGTCAGACTCCGCATGTTTGCCGCCATGAAGTTGCTTCGCTGCCTCGCGTTTTGGGTGGGTTTGCTGCCGATGATTGCATCGGTGGCGCAGGCGGCGTTTGGGGGTGGGCCGCAGCATGTGAAGGCGTCGCTGGTGGCGGCGGAGCAGTCGATTCAGCCGGGGCGGGCGTTTACGGTGGCGCTGCGGCTGGAGCATGAGGCGCACTGGCACACGTATTGGATCAATCCGGGAACGGGTTATCCGACGTCGTTGGAGTGGACGCTGCCGGAAGGGTTTGAAGCGGGAGAGATTCAGTGGCCGGCGCCGGTGCTGTTGAAGGACAGCAAGGGGACGGTGATGGGGAACGGGTATGAGAACGTGACGTATTTGCCGGTGACGATCACGCCGCCGGCGAATCTGGCGGTGGGCGGGACGGTGGAGCTGAAGGCGGAGGCGAGCTGGTTGATGTGCGCGGATGTGTGCATTCCAGGGGATCAGGAAGTGAGTTTAACGCTGCCCGTGCGCGGGGAGGCGCCGCAGCGAAATGCGGAGTTTGGCGGGGAGATCGCGGCGACGTTGGAGGAGCTGCCGCGGGAGTTGAAGGAATGGACGGTGTCGGCGCGGCAGGACGGGAAGACGATCGTCGTGACAGTGAAGCCGGCGGGTGGGGCGGCGGCGGGCGCGCATCCGCCGGGAGAGCTGCATGTGTTCGCGGAGGACAATCTGGTGGCTTATGAATTGCCGCAGACGGTCGAGGGGGATCCGAAAAATGGATACACGATTCGCGCGCCGATTTCCCCGGATGGACCGCAGGATGCGACGCATTTGAAAGGTGTGATCACGGCGAGCAACGGGTGGCTGCCGGGCGGGAAGATGCGGGGGCTGTCGGTGAATGCGGCGTTGGGGGCGGAGGCGAAGACCGCGGCATCGGCGTCGGCGGGAACGAATGCGGGGAGTGGTGGTGCGAGTGGAAGTGCGGCGAGCGGTGCGACGGGTGGCGCAGGACTGGGTGGGACGCTGCTGCTGGCGTTTGTGGGCGGGTTGATCCTGAACCTGATGCCATGCGTGTTTCCGGTATTGGGAATCAAGATACTGGGATTCGTGAACCAGGCGGGGCACGAGCGCGGGAAGATCGTGGCGCACGGGCTCGTTTTCACGCTGGGCGTGTTGCTGTCGTTCTGGGCGCTGGCGGCGGTGCTGGCGATTTTGCGGGCGGGGGGTGCGGAGCTCGGGTGGGGGTTTCAACTGCAGTCGCCGGCGTTTGTGTATGCGCTGGCGGTGTTGTTGCTGGTGTTCGCGCTGAACATGAGCGGGGTGTTCGAATTCGGGCTGCGCGCGACGGCGATCGGCGGGGAGTTGCAGACCAAATCGGGTTACTCGGGGTCGTTTTTCACGGGCGTGCTGGCGACGGTGGTGGCGACGCCGTGCTCGGCGCCGTTTCTCGCGCCGGCGCTGGGGGCGGCGCTGGCGTTGTCGACGGTGGAGTCGTTCGCGATCTTCACGGCGATCGCCCTCGGGCTCTCGACGCCTTATCTGTTGCTGTCGGCTTTTCCGCAGGCGGTGAACGTGCTGCCGCGGCCGGGCGCGTGGATGGAAACGTTCAAGCAGTTCATGGCGTTTCCGCTGTATGCGACCGTTGGATACATGATCTGGGTGTTGGCGGGGCAGGTGAACGAGGAAGGGCTGCAGTATCTGCTGCTCGGGCTGGTGCTGGTGGCGATGGCCGTGTGGTTTTACGGGCGGTGGACGGCGCCGGGAGCGTCGAGCGGACGGCGAAATTTTGGAATCGCGGCGCTGGTGATCGTGGGGGCGGCGGGATTGTGGTTGGGGTGGCCGAAGGCGTCGGCGACGGTGCAGAGCTCGGGCGCGACGGTGGTGTCGGGCGGCGTGACGTGGGAGCCGTGGAGTCCGGAGGCGGTGGAGCGGCTGCGGGCGGAAGGGCGCGTGGTGTATGTGGATTTCACCGCGCGGTGGTGCTTCACGTGTCAGACGAACAAGAAGGTGGTGTTCGGCTCGGACGAAGTGCTGAAGGAATTTGCGGATCGGAAGGTCGCGACGCTGCGAGCGGATTGGACGAACAAGGATCCGCGGATCACGGCGGAGCTGGCGAAGTATCAGCGGTCGGCGGTGCCGTTTAATGTGGTGTGGAAACCGGGCGCGGCGGAGCCGGTGATTTTGCCGGAGTTGTTGACGCCGGGGATCGTTTTGGAGGCGGTGAGGGAGGGGTGATTGAGAAATTTCGGAACCGCCCGCTAAACACGCGAAACGACGCGAAAGCGATTTGGCGCTTCGTGACGTGTGGGGAATACGTGAGCGGCTGGAAGGTGAGGTTATTTGGTCCAGCCGAGGTGATGGCGGGCGGCGGGGGTGAGCATGTCGGGGGTCCAGGCGGGGTCCCAGACGAGGTTGATGTGGACGTCGCCGACGCCGGGGAGGGTGGAGAGCGCGGCGCGGGCGCCGTCGAAGATCATGTCGCCGGCGGGACAGGAAGGCGTGGTGAGGGTCATGGCGACGGTGACGTTGGGGCCGTCGAGCTGGACGTCGTAGACGAGGCCCATGTCGACGATGTTGAGGCCGAATTCGGGGTCGAGGATCGTGGCGAGCGTGGACCAGATGGTCTCGGTGGTGAGAGGCGTGGTCGTGTTCATGAGGCGGCGGTTTGCGGACGGGAAAAAGAAGGGGTGAGCGGCTGCGGGGCGTCGGGGCGCCAGAGATGGCGGGCGGCGGAGGACAGGCTGAGCGCGAGCGAGAGTTGTCCGCCGGCGAGGAGGAGTGCGCCGCAGGTGAGCGTGAGCGGATGAGCGGTGAGCGCACCGGTGGCGAGAGCGACGGTGGCGGCGACGTGAGCGAGGAGCCAGGTGCGTTCGCAAGCCGGGCGGCCGAGGGAGGCGGCGACGGGTGTGCGTTGGCGACCGACGCGCGGGCCGTAGACGCGCATCCAGACGAGGAAAGGAATGATTTTGCAGAGCATGCCTTGGACAACGGCGAGCACGCCACCGAGGATGGCGACGACGGCGTAGGCGAGGGCGGCGCGAAGGTGGTTGTCGGAGGTGAGGGCGAGCGCGGTGCCGCCATGTGCGGAGAACGCGAGGAAAGCGAGGCCGGCGAAGAAGCCGCGCAGGCCGGGCTCGAGGAGTTTCTTTTTGCGCGTGATGAGAATCCGGCGGAGCTCGAAGGCGGAGAGGAGGAAGGAACCGAGGAGCAGGCCGGCGCCGACGAGGATGGCGGGGGTGGCGTCGAGGGTGAGGGCAAAGATGAGGACGAGGAGGCCGGATTGGGAGGCAGCGAGAGCGACGGCGACGCGGCGGAGGTCGGGCGGGCCGGCGAGGGTGAACATCGGGACGAGGCGGAACATCGCGCCCTGCGTGAGGGTGACGAAGAAGCCGACGACGCCGGCATGAGCGTGCGCGCGGAGGAGCGCGAGGACGTCGAGGTTCCACCAAGCGAAGTGGAGATTGAGCGCGAGGAGGAGTCCGGCGGTGACGGTGAGGACGAGCCACGCGGCGGCGGCGGCGAAAGCGAGGAGGATGGGATCGATGCGCGGCGCGGTGCGGAGCGTGCGGACGATGTTGGCGGAGAAGAGCACGACACCGAGCGAGACGAGGGTGCCGCCGAAGGCGACGAAGAGCATGTCGCCGCGGAGGAAACCGGCGATCATGGAGCCGGTGCCGAGAAGGTGGAACGCGAGATGAGTCCAGGCCTGAGTGCGGCCGGTGAAGGCGGTGTTCGCGAGGACGGGAAGGAGTTGGTAGACGGCGCCGAAGCAGATCGTGAGGAGCGCGCCGAGGAGCCACGCGTGTGCGAGCGCGACGACGTGCATGTGCAGGTGAGGCAACGCGAGCGTGGAAGGGAAAAGGACGAGCGCCGCGGAAGAGGCGAAGGCGGCGAGGAGGCCGGTGAAGATGAAAGCGAGGGGGATGGTGGCGCCGGCGGCGAGGGGAGAGGTGTGAGGGGACGGTGAGAGCATTTTCGACTGACGAGAAAATAGGGCGGGTGTCGGCCCGCCCTAGATGGTTCAGCGAGTGAAGGTGTTGAGCCAGGAGCCGTCGGGTTGCTCGTGGGAGGCGTGGCGGATGCCGCGGGTGTCGAGTTCGGCGAGCAGGTGGACGGGCTTGCGATCGGTGAGCGCGCGGAGTTGTCCGCCGGCCGGTGTGTTTTCGAGCGCGGAAAGGATGTGGAGCATCGGCTCCGGCGGTTCGAGGCCGCGGACGTCGAGCAGCGCGCCGGCGTTCTTGCGGGCGGAGCCGCAGCCGCCGGTGGGCGGACGGAGTTCGACGGGCGCGGTGGCGGCGGTGCGGGTGATCTTCACCTGAAATTCGTCGGGGCCCTCGACGAGGTATTCCCAGGTGAAGGCGTCGGGGAATTGGGCGGCGAATTGGTAGTAGAGCGGGACGGGATCGTGGTCGTTGACCAGGATGAAGTGCTCGCCGACGGCGAGTTCGCTCCAGCGTTTGAAGATGAGCGCGTGCTTCTCGCGGCAGGAAATGACGCGGACGTCGAAGAACGCGGGATCGTTAGCGGGGGTCGTGGTGTTGGTGGTTGTATCCATAGGATGAATTCGCGGATGAAAGGGTTTTATTCGGCGCAGAGGATGAGGAGCATCGTGAACGGCTCGGGGGCGCGGACGGCGTGAAGGTGGTTCGGCGGGAGGTGGAGGAGCGTGCCGGCTTCGAGGCGCTGCCAGGTGTCGTTGTAGAAGAAATCGCAGGCGCCGGAGAGAATCTGGACGAGGGCGCGGCGGCGGTTGGTGTGAGGCGTGAGCTCCTGGCCGGCGGCGAAGGAGAAGAGGGTGACGCGGGCGTTGTCCTCGCGGAGGAGCGAACGGCTGACGGTGCTTTCGGGCGCGGCCGGTTCGATCGCGAGAGGGAAAGTCGTGGCGGGCGCGGACGGGCGCGCGGGAAGGGAGATGTTGGGCATAGAGAGACCATAGCGCGCGGAGGCGGGGCCGGCCTTGATGTGGGTCAAGGGATGAGCGGATTGGGCGCGGCGGGAGATTTGGTTGATCTGGGTCAAGGCGGGTGGCGGGCGGAGCGGGCATAGTGGAATTATGAATACGATGGCTGGTGCGATGACGCGGCGGGTGGGATGGCGGGATGTGGCGATGCCGAAAGAGCACGGGAGCTGGTCGCTGGCGCTCGAGCCGGTGGCGTTGGGGTTGCTTGTGGCGCCATCGGTGGCGGGCGCATGGGTCGCGGCGATCGCGGTGGCGGGATTTTTCGCGCGGCGGCCGTTGAAGATCGTGTGGCGCGAGCGGACGGGAGCGCGGGTGGCGGCGGCGTGGCGGGTGCTGGCGGGGTGCGGCGTGGTGGGATTGGGAGCGTTGTGGGCGGCGGTGGGAAGCGGTGAAGGGGCTTGGGCGATGTGGCTCGTGCCGTTTGCGGGGTTGGGTGCGGTGTTTCTTTCGTTCGATTTGAAAAATGGCGGGCGGGAGGAAGCGGCGGAGATCGTGGGGGCGGCCGCATTCTCGACGGTGGCGGCGGCGATCGTGGCGGCGGGTGGGATGAGCGTGGTCGGCGCGCTGGCGGTGTTGGTGGCGATGGCGGGGAGAGCGGTGCCGGCGGTGATGTTCGTGCGGGCGTGCGTGCGGGGTGGGAAGACGGGCGAGTATCGCGCGGTGCCGCCGCTGGTGGCGGGCGTGGTGGCGGTGTTGGCCGCGGGAGGATTGGCGATGGCGGGAGAGTTGCCGGAGGCGGTGCCGCTGATGTTCGCGGTGTTTCTCGCGCGAGCGGCGGTGCGGTTGTTGCGGCCGTCGCCGATTCGGGCGCGGACGTTGGGATTTCAGGAGCTGGCGATCGGGCTCGGTTATTTGGCGATCGTGGCGGCGACGTGGCCGCGGGGAATCGCGTGAAACCTTGATCCGGCTCAAAGCGGCGCGACGGCGAAGGAGTTAAACTCGAATCAATCCAAGGAAACTTTCATGAAACCGAACCTCATCCAGAAATTCGTTTCGCTCGCGGCGGTCGCGGCGATGGTGGCCGGCGCGGGCGGTGTGCGTGCGTCGGAAGAAATCATGGAGGCGTCGGGCAATCCCGTGCTCACGCCGGAGCTGCCGATCGAGCAGGCGATCCTGACGCGGGCGCCGTTCGTGCCGCCGCCGATCGAGCGGAAGCACACGGCGCGCGTCGTGGTGCGGCTCGAGGTGGTCGAGGAAGTGCAGCGGCTGGCGGATGGGGTGGAGTATACGTTTTGGACCTTTGGCGGCGGTGTGCCGGGATCGTTCATCCGCGTGCGGGAAGGCGACGTGGTGGAGTTTCACCTGGACAATCACCCGACCTCAAAGATGCCGCACAACATCGACCTGCATGCGGTGACGGGGCCGGGCGGCGGCGCGACGTCGTCGTTCACGGCGCCGGGACACTCGTCGCAGTTCACGTTCACGGCGCTGAATCCGGGGCTGTATGTTTATCACTGCGCGACGGCGCCGGTGCCGATGCACGTGGCGAACGGGATGTATGGACTGATCCTCGTCGAACCGAAGGACGGCCTGCCGAGGGTGGATCGCGAGTATTACGTGATGCAGGGTGAGTTTTATACGACCGGTCGGAACGGGGAGGAGGGGCTGCAGATGTTTGACCCGGAGAAAGCGGTCGACGAACGGCCGCCGTATGTGGTGTTCAACGGGGCGGTGGGATCGCTTGTAGGGGACAACGCACTACAGGCGAAAGTGGGTGAGACGGTGCGGCTGTATTTCGGGGTGGGCGGACCGAATCTGACGTCGTCGTTCCACGTGATCGGCGAGATCTTCGACCGGGTCTATCCGGAAGGCGGAACGAAGCTCGTGCAGGAGAATGTGCAGACCACGCTGGTGCCGGCGGGCGGGTCGGCGCTGGTGGAGTTCAAGGTCGAAGTTCCGGGCACGTATATCCTGGTGGATCACTCGTTGTCGCGGGCGTTCAACAAAGGCGCGATCGGGATGCTGAAGGTGACCGGGCCGGAGACGCGCGTGGTGTATTCGGGCAAGGAGATCGACGAGGTCTATATCGGTCAGGCGTCGGATGCGGGCTCGGCGGCGAGCAAGCGCGAGGCGCAGTTGATCGCGGCGAAGAAGGAGGCGATCGAGGCCAATCCGGAGATCGCGGAGATCTCGAAAGAGATCCGGATGGAGCGCGGGAAGAAGGTGTATCTGACGGCGTGCTTCGCATGTCACCAGGCGGACGGGAAGGGGTTGCCGGCGATTTTCCCACCGCTCGCGGATTCGGATTATCTGAAGGCCGACAAGGAGCGCGCGGTGCGCGCGGTGGTGAAGGGGTTGTCGGGTCCGATCACGGTGAATGGAAAGCCGTATAACAACATGATGCCGCCGCAGGATTTCTCCGACGAGCAGATCGCAGACGTGATGACGTATGTGATGAATGCGTGGGGAAATGAATTCGGCACCGTCACGACGGCGGAAGTGAAGAAGGTGCGGAGGGGAGAGTGAGGGCTGAAACCCTGAGCTGAGAGCTGAGAGCCCAGAGCCTAGAGCAGGAGTGTAACGATATGAAAACGGGGGAATGCAGATGGAGCCGGGGGCGGCGCACTCGGAGAGTGCGCCCTACCCTCCTTCGCCGAGGCTTCGGCGGGCAGGCCCGCGTGGTTGCGTTGTGTGCGGCGTTGTTCTGCGTGGTTGCGTTGTGTGCGGCGGAGATGGTGCGGGTGCCGGCGGGGGAGTATCGGCCGCTGTTGAAGGAGGCGGGGGAGCCGGGGAGCGTGGCGGTGGCGGCGTTCGAGATCGACGAGCGGCCGGTGACGAACGGGGAGTTTCTGGAGTTTGTGCGGGAGAATCCGAAATGGCGGCGATCGCGCGTGAGTAGTTTATTCGCGGATACAGGATATCTGGCGCACTGGGCGGATGATTTGGACCTGGGCGAGCGGGCGCCGGCGGAGGCGCCGGTGGTGCGGGTGTCGTGGTTTGCGGCGCGGGCGTATGCGGCGTGGAAAGGAAAGCGGCTGCCGACGACGGCGGAATGGGAGCGGGTGGCGGCGGTGGGGTTCACGACGGAGAACGGCGCGACGGAGCGGGAGTATCGGGCGTTTGTGCTCGGGTGGTTTTCGAAACCGACGCCGGAGCCGCTGCCGGCGGCGGGCGTGGCGCGGGCGAATCTGCTCGGCGTGCGCGACATGGCGGGGCTGGTGTGGGAGTGGGTGAGCGACTTCAACACGGCGCTGGTGAGCGGGGAGTCGCGGGGCAACACGGATCAGGATCGGAATTTGTTTTGCGGGGCGGGGGCGGTGAGCGCGCGGGATCTGGAGAATTATCCGGCGTTCATGCGCGCCGGGTTCAGGAGTTCGCTGCGGGCGAACTATGTGGTGCCGAATCTGGGGTTTCGGTGTGCGAGGTGAATTTACGCTTATGAAAACAAACTATATCCGGGCGGTGGCGCTCGCGGCGATGATGGTGGTCGGCGGCGCGGAGATGCGCGCGGGCGCGTGTTGCGTGGTGGCGCCGAAGGCGGAGGTCGCGCTGTCGGAGCGATCGATTTATCAGGTGGAGGCGGAGTTCACGAACGATGCGGGCGAGCGGGTGACGCTGGCGGCGTTGCGCGGGCGGCCCGTGGTGCTGGCGATGTTCTTCGCGAATTGCACGTATGCGTGTCCGCTGCTGGTGAGCGACATGGCGCGGTTGCGGGCGGCGTTGCCGGAAGGGTTGCGGGAGGACGTGCAGTTGGTGTTGGTGAGTTTCGATGCGGAGCGGGACACGCCGGAGGCGCTGAAGGCGTATCGGGAGCGCGTGGGGCTGGATGCGCAGTGGACGCTGTTGCACGGGGACGCGGAAAGCGTGCAGGAACTGGCGATGGTGCTCGGCGTGAAATACAAGCGCGAGGCGAGCGGGGAGTATGCGCACTCGAATCTGCTGACGGTGCTCGATCGCGAAGGCGAGGTGGTGAAACGCGTGGAAGGGCTGCAGCAGCCGGTTGCGGCGGCGGCGCGGGCGCTTACGATCGCGGCGAAATGAAAACGACTAAAGCGGACGGCGGGAGGAAGTTTCGGACGATCGACGTGCGGCCGATGTTCGCGCGGGACGAGTCGCCGTTTCAGGCGATCATGGCGGCGGTGGCGGGATTGAAGGAAGGTGAGGGGCTGTGCGTGGTGGCGCCGTTTTTGCCGTCGCCGCTGATCGAACGGATGCAGGCGGGAGGATTCGAGGCGCGGCCGGAGCGGAGGGCGGATGGAGCTTGGGAGACGTTTTTTTGGAAGGGGTGAGGGAGGAGTCGAGGGATGAGAGTTGAGAGAGGGAAGCGAGCGGATGGCGCGTTGGGCTTTGACGGAGGGAGGCGCGGGCGATTGGGTGCGGGGCGTGGCGAGTGAAATGAGCGAACTGCGGACGGCGGCGATCGCGGCGACGTTGCGGTCGTGTCAGTTGTTTTCCGGGGTGTCGCGGGATGATCTGCAGGCGATCGCGGGATTCGCGGTGCTGCGGAGCGTGCCGAAAGGCGGGTATCTGTTTCGCGAAGGCGATGCGGCGGAAGGGTTTTATGTGGCGCAGAAAGGCGCGATCAATGTGCACCGGGTGAGTCCGACGGGGAAGGAGCAGACGATTTATGTGTTTCGGCCGGGCGAGTCGTTTGCGGAGGCGGCGATCGCGACGAAGCAGGGGTATCCGGCGAATGCGCGGGCGGTGGAGGCGTCGACCGTGGTGCTGGTGCCGAAGGCGCCGTTTCTGGATTTGCTCGGGCGGAGGCCGGATCTCGCGCTGCGGATGCTGGGCTCGATGAGCCAGCATTTGCGGGTGCTGGTGGGGCTGATCGAGGACATGACGTTGAAGGATGTGGAGACGCGTTTTCTGAACTGGGTGTTGAAACGCGTGCCGGCGGGCGTGAACGGTGCGGCGACGGTGGAGCTGGGAACGACGAAACGCGTGCTGGCGGCCGAGTTGGGAACGAGCAGCGAGACGTTGTCGCGGACCTTTGCGAAGTTGCGGGACGATGGGCTGATGGACGTGGGGGCGAAGGAGTTGGAGATGGCGGACGTGGAGGCGGTGCGGGGGAGGTTTAGGAAGTTGTTGGGGGAGAGGTGACCGGGCGGAGGTTACGGGTTCAGGGTTCCGGGTTTCGAGTTGACTGGCTTGCGGGAGGGTAAATTTCGGGTGGGTGGGTTGACCGGGGAGGGAGGGGGCGTCAGGGTGGGCGCGTGCTTTCGGATGCGTTCGCCAGCTTGCAGAAATTGATGCTGCCGGATCGCTGGCAGGCGGAGGCGCTGGCGGGTTTGCGGGCGGGGAAGGATGTGATCGTCGATGCGCCGACGGGGGCGGGGAAGACGTATGTGTTTGAGCGGTGGGCGGAGCAGGGGAATTTTGCGAAGCGAGCGCTGTTCACGGTGCCGACGCGAGCGCTCGCGAACGACAAGTTCGCCGAGTGGCGGGCGCGCGGGTGGCGCGTGGGGATCATGACCGGGGATTTGTGCATCGAGCCGGAGGCGCCGGTGGTGGTGGCGACGCTGGAGGCGGTGCAAGGGCAGGTGACGGATTCGGGGCGGGGTGGGGCGAAGGTGCGGAGCGAGGTGAAGGGGTTTTCGCTGCTGGTGGTGGACGAGTATCAGTGGATTGGAGACGCGCAGCGGGGGAATCACTACGAAGGCGTGTTGTTGTCGGCGCCGCGGGAGTTGCAGTTGTTGTTGCTGTCGGGGTCGGTCGCGAATCCGGGCGACGTGGCGGCGTGGTTGACGCGGCTCGGACGCGAGGTGGCGGTGGTGCAGCATCGGGAGCGGCCGGTGCAGTTGGAGGAGGTGGATGTCGACGATCTCACGCACGGACTGCCGCGGGTGATCGAGGGGTTTTGGTCGAAGCGGGTGGCGGGGGCGTTGCGGGAAGGATTGGGGCCGGTGCTGGTGTTTGCGCCGCACCGGCGGGATGCGGAGCGACTGGCGCGGCAGTTTGCGCGCGAGCTGCCGCTGGCGGATCCGTTGACGCTGACGCCGGAGCAGGAGCAGTTGTGCGGGCCGCAAGTGGCGAAGCTGTTGAAGTCGCGCGTGGCGTATCATCACAGCGGACTTAGCTACGGGCAGCGGGCGGGGGTGATCGAACCGCTGGCGAAGGCGGGGCAGTTGCGCGCAGTGGTGGCAACGCTCGGGCTGAGTGCGGGGATCAATTTCTCGCTGCGGTCGGTGATGGTGACGGCGGGAAGTTATCGCCACGGCGAGATCGAGCGGGAGATCGCGCCGCATGAACTCCTGCAGATGATCGGGCGGGCGGGACGGCGCGGGCTGGATGAGATGGGTTATGTGCTGGTGAGCCGGGAGACGCCGCGGATGCGGCGGGCGGAGCCGTTGCGGTTGAAGCGGGCGCCGGCGCTGCCGTGGGCGTTTTTTCTGCGGCAGTTGCGCGGCGGGCGGTCGGCGGCGGAGCTGGCGACGACGGAGGCGGGGCGTTTCTTCAGCGAGGCGCGGATTCCGCTGGGGATCGAGACGCGAGAGGAGGAGGCAAACGTGCCGTGTGGTGAGAAAACGGATACGGGACGGGCGCGATTGGTGCGGCGGGAGCGGAATCCGTTTTTTGGATGCGCGGAGTGTGCGCGGCGCGAGGCGTGCCTGGCGTTGAACCCGCAGCCGACGTTGTTGTGGCAGTGGCAGCGGACGGGCGTGCTGGATCGCGGGCTGAAGCTGACGGTGCGAGGGGAGATCGTGTCGTTCTTTCTCGGACCGGAAGGGCTGGCGTTGAGTGCGGCGTTGGAGAACCGGCGTTATCCGGTGGAGGACATTCTATTCGATGCGGCGAATCTGTTTGGCGGGGAGCGGTTTTGTGGGACGAATCCGCGTCGGTTGGGAAGATTGGCGGCGGAGTGTGCGCGGGCGTATCGGCGGCTGACGATCGAGGGGTGGCTGCACGAAGGCTTGCCGGTGAATTATGGGTCGGGCGCAAGCGAGGCGGTGCGGGCGCTAGTCGCGGACGGGGCGCGGCGGCGGGAGGTGTTGGACGAAATCGAGACGGCGGGGCGCGGGGATTTGGACCGGTTGCTGACGGAGTGGCGGAGCTTGTTGCGTCAGGCGGCAGCGGCTGGGCCGTTGGAAGGCGATGGCGCGCCGATGACGGGGCGGGATCAGTTTATCGCGGAGCGGTGGGACGAGTTTCGTCGGCTGGCGCGTGATTGGCTGGCGGATACGCGGGTGGATGCGTTGCCGGAGTTGCCGCCGCTGTCGGCGGATCAGCGGCGGGCGGTGAATCACAGCGCGTTGCGGGCGCGGCCGCCGGCGCCGCCGGGGCGAATGAACATGATGCCGCGGGCGACGGCGGCGAGGTGAGGGGAACCACAATGGAGCGGATGGCCGCCAAGAGGCGCAGCCGGCGCAAAGAACGGATAAGTGGGCGGAATTGGCGTTGAGGGGGCGCGGAGGCGGGGCGAGGGTGGGGTGAGTTATGTCAGCGAGTCACAGGCGTGCGGTGGGGTTGCTGGTGGCGGCGGCGTTTTGCTGGAGCACGGCGGGGGTGTTGATCAAGGCGGTGGCGTGGTCGCCGCTGGCGGTGGCGGGGGCGCGGGGAGGAATCGCGGCGGTGTTTCTCCTGCTGGTGAGCCGCGGGTTGCGATTTCATTTTTCGCGCGAGCAGGTGATCGGCGCGCTGTGTTATGCGGCGTGCACGGTGACGTTTTGCACGGCGACGAAGCTCACGACGGCGGCGAACGCGATTCTGCTGCAGTATACGGCGCCGGTGTGGATCGCGTTGTTTGCGGCGTGGATTTTGGGCGAGCGGACGACGCGGGGAGATTGGGTGACGATTGTGGTCGTGCTCGTCGGGATGGGTTTGTTTTTCGCGGAGGATCTCGATGTGACGGCGCTGGCGGGGAACGCGGTGGGAGCGCTGGCGGGGGTGTTTTTTGCGGCGATGACGATCGCGTTGCGGAAGCAGAAGGATACGTCGGCGCTCGAGTCGATCATCCTGGGCAACGCGATCGCGTTCGGGGTGGGACTGCCGTGGATCGTGCGATCGCCGATGTTGCCGGCGGAAGGTTGGGCGGCGCTCGTGGCGCTGGGCGTGGTGCAGCTCGGGGTGGCTTACTGGTTGTATGCGCGGGCGATCAAAGTCGTGACGGCGCTCGAGGCGGTGCTGATTCCGGTGATGGAGCCGATTCTGAATCCGGTGTGGGTTTTGATCGCGATGGACGAGCGGCCGTCGGGCTGGGCGCTATTGGGCGGGGCGATCGTGTTGGGAGCGGCGACGGTGCGCGCGGTGGTGGCGGTGAGCGGGCGGCGGGTGTTGCAGCCAAAGGGAGCGTGACAGGTGACGAGGGAAGGGAGTGCGGGCTGAAGCGCCGCACTATTTGGGGGGAGGGCGGAGTTGGAGGAGGAGGTTGGCGGCGGTGATGAGCGCGCCGCCGAGGAGGAGGTGGGAGGTGGCGACTTCGTTGGGGTAGTTGAAGCCGCCGAGAGTGGCGAACCACGCGGGCAGGAAGAGCGCGAGGAGCGAGGCGAAGATGGGTTCGACGCAGTAGATGAGACCGGCTTCGGTGGCGCTGATTTCGGGTTGGTAGGTGTTCATGAGGATGAACCCGCCGACGGTGCAGAGGACGGTGAGAAGCGCGGTGAAGAAGAGCCAGGGGTCGGAAGTCCACGGAACAAGCAGCGCGGAGGCGTGAGGCGCGGTGAGAAGGGCCATCGCGAGCGCGGCGAGGCCTTCGACGGCGAGCATGAGAGTGGTGATGGGGAGGACGCGGTTGGTGGAAAATTCGCGGCGATCGAGCCAGAGGATTTGGCCCATGAAGAAGACGGAGCTGATGAGGGTTTCGAGTTCGCCGCGGCCGAGATGGAGGTCGCGCCAGTCGAGTTGGGCGAGCACGGCGACGCCGGCGAGGACGAGGAGGCAGCAGAGCCAGACGATCGGGGATGGGCGGCGGCGCGCGCGGAGGGCGAGCCACACGGGAATCATGATCGCGTAGAGTTGCGTGAGAAAGGCGGAGGTGGAGGCGGAGGTGAATTGAAGGCCGTCGGTTTGGAAGATCATGCCGCCGATGGCGAAGAGACCGAGGCCGAGGGCTTGTTTGAGTTCGAGCCGGGTGAGCGTGCGGAGCGCGGGGAGGCAGAAGGGGAGAAGGACGAGCGCGCCGAGCAGGTAGCGTGGGGCAAGGGTGCAGGCGGTGACGAACCAGGTGCCGCTTTCGGGGAGAAGGTGAAGATGGATGCCGCCGATGGCCTTGATGAGGGGGAAACTCAGGCCCCAGAACAGAGTCGCGAGGACGAGCATGAGCAGGGCTCGCGTGTGTGCGGGGGTGCGGGGGGCGGTCGCGGTGGGCATGACGGACGAGCGACGAAGGTGGGCGCGCGGGTGGCGTCGTGGCGATGCGAGAGGCTTGCGCGGTGGGGGCACCGCGCCTCCATTTCGGAGTTACTTGCGCTCGTCGAGGTAGCGGTCGAGGGCGGCGGTGAGCTCGGGGAGGCGGACCGGCTTGGTGAGGTAATCGTTGGCGCCGGCGGCGAGGGTGCGGGTGCGCTGGTCTTCGCGGGCGTCGGCAGTGAGGGCGATGATCCAGAGGTCGCGTTTTTCGGCACCGGCGTCGCCGGCGCGGATCTTGGTGATCGCGGAGAGGCCATCGAGCTCGGGCATGTGGAGGTCCATGAGCACGAGGTTGGGTGTGTTGCGCGAGAGCCAGTCGAGGGCGATGCGGCCGTTTTCGGCGGCGGTCCAGCGGCAGCCGAGGTTGGCGACGACTTTTTGGATGAGGCGCTGGTTGACGGCGTTGTCTTCGACGATGAGGACGTCGAGGTCGTAGCGGGGCGTTTTGCGTTGGGGAACGACGGGGCGCGGCGGGGCGGGTGGGAGAGCGGCGGAAGCGGCGGATTCGGGGGGGGGCGTGAGCAGGCTGCGCAGCATGTCGTGATGCAGCGGCTTGTTCAGCACGTAACGGAAGTGGGAGCGGAGGGTGTCGCGGAGCTCGCCGGGAAGGACGATCGGAACAAGGCCGACGATTTTTTCCGGTGGCAGGCCGGGGCGCGGCGGGCGTTGAAGGGCGAGGTCCATGGCGGCGGGGCCGGTGACGTCGATGAGGGCGAGGTCCCAGTCGCCGACTTGGGCGAGCGCGGCTTCCTCGCGGTGGAGGACGGTGGCGCCGAAGCGTTGGCCGAGGAGGGAGAGTTCTTCGCGAAGGCCGCCGCTGCGGGTGGCGATGGCGAGTCGCTGGCCGACGAGCGGCTGCGGGGACGGCGCGGCGGGGGCAGCGATGGGAACCTGGATGGTGAAGGTGAAGGTGGAGCCGCGGTTGGGTTCGCTGGAGAACGAGATGGCGCCGCCCATGAGCTCGACGATGTTTTTGCAGATCGCGAGTCCGAGGCCGGTGCCGCCGTAGCGGCGGGTGGTGGTGTCGTCGACCTGGCTGAACGGGCGGAAGATTTTGTCGTGGTATTCGGGGGGGATGCCGATGCCGGTGTCGCGCACGGAGAATTCGAGCCGGCAGACGGGCGGATCGTCGAGTTTGGCGGGGGCGAGGGTGGGCGGAAGACTGCGGAGGCGGACCTCGACCTCGCCGTCGGTGGTGAACTTGACGGCGTTGTTGACGAGGTTGACGACGACCTGACGGAGGCGGTTGACGTCGGCGACGATGGCGGCGGGGACGTCGTCGTCGACCCAGTGGAGGAGCTCGATGTTTTTCTGGACGGCGGCGGCGGCGGCGAGGTCGAGGGCGTTTTCGATGCATTCGCGCGGGTCGCAAGGTTGGAGCTCGAGTTTGAAGCGGCCGGATTCGATGCGGGCGAAGTCGAGGATGTCGCCGGTGAGCTGGATGAGGGTTTCGCTGCTGGTGCGGATGGTTTCGACGTATTCCTGCTGTTCGGGGGTGAGCTCGGTGTCGAGGAGGAGGCTGGCGAAGCCGACGATGCCGTTGAGAGGGGTGCGCACCTCGTGGGACATGGTGGCGAGGAACTGGCCCTTGGCGCGGTCGCCGGCCTCGGCGCGTTCCTTGGCTTCGCGGAGGACTGTCTCGGTGTGGCGGACCTCGGTGACGTCGTCGAAGAGGGCGACATAGGCGCGGATCTTGCCGGCGCGGTCCTTGACGGGGGTGACGCGGCCGCGCGCGGGGAAGGTGGTCCCGTCCTGGCGCTGCATGAGCCATTCTCCGTTCCATGCCTGGCCGGCGCGGACGGTGGTGATGATTTCGGCGATGAGTTCGGGCTGGGCTTCGACGTTGTGGAGTTCGCGCCATTCGCGGCCGACGAGTTCGCGGCGGCGGTAGCCGAGCTGGCGGCAGGATTCGGCGTTGGCGTATTCGATGCGGCGTTCGAGATCGATGATGACGACGGCGGAGTGACCCTGCTCCATGGCCTCGGTGAGGTTGCGGACGGCGTCGCGGTGTTCGGCGTCGCGGCGGGTGGCAATCAGCGCGACGAGCGGAAGGACGAGGAGGAGCCAGACGTAGGCGGTGGTGCCGAGGGCGTCGGTCCAGAGGGTGCGGTTCCAGTCGTGGGCGAAAAGTTCGAGTCGGAGGACATGGACCGGGTGGTCGGCGGCGAGTTCGCCGACGAGCGCGTAGCCGGCGAGGATGACGCCGTGGGGGGTGGGGATGGGTCCCTCGCTGGCGGCGCGCTGGGTGGCGAGGACGGTTTGGAGGCCGGGGGACTGGGCGGCGTCGGCGATGGCGTCACCCGGCTGGTGCGTGGGGGTGGCGTCAGGCGCATCGGAACGGGCGAGAAAAACGACCTGCTGGTCGGGGAGGACGCGGAAGAGTTCGAGCGACAGCGTGGACGGGGAGATGCGTTGGAGGCGAAGGAGCCGCTGCCGGGTGCGCGAATAGGCGGGCGTATTCAGATCCGTGATATCCGCGGCGAACTCGGCGAGATGCGCGGGGTCGAAGGCGGCGGCGAAGCGCTGGGTTTCGGCGAGGAGGGCTTCGAGGCGCTGGGCGCGCGAGTCGAAGTAACGCCAAACGCCGGCGGCGACCCCGAAGAGGAAGATGCAGACTATCGCGAAACGGAGAAAGGAGCGGCGTTGAAGGAAGGATGGCATGCGCGGACACCGCGGTGCGGCAGCGGCAGGGGGGTAGCGGGGTCGGGCGTCGGGCGCAATATCGAAGCGGGGAGGGGCGGGCGGAGGGAGGCGGGCGAAAAAAACCGCCGCGGGGGGCGCGGCGGTCGAAAGCGTGAAACTCGAGGTCGAGTTAGGAGACGTGGCTGGAGACCAGCTTCGTCATTTCGAACATCGAGACCGACTTCTTGCCGTTGAAGATCGGCTTCAGTTTGTCGTCGGCGTTGATCTGGGTCTTGGTCTTCTTGTCCTGCAGGCCGTTCTTCTTGATGTAGGCCCAGAGCTTCTTGGTGAGCTCCGTGCGGGGCAGCGGGTTCGAGCCAACGACGGCGGCGAGCGCGGCGTCCGGCGTGACCGGTTTCATGAAGGCGGCATTCGGTTTGCGAGCGGATTTTTTAGCCATGATTTGATTTTGGGTTGTGTGCTTTCCCTCGAAAGCGAGCCCCTTCTAGAGGGAAACCGGGCGCTTTGCCTAGGAGAATCTTAACATTTTCAGAGGGAGAATGCCTCTGTAAGTCGCCGTTTTTTGCTTGTGTCCACGAGGGGGGCGGGGTCGGACGGAGCGCGGGATTTTGGCCGCGGTGAGAAAGCGGATCGCGGGCTCGAGCACGAGCAAGCTCGCGGCCTACGTGTCGAGCTGGACGAACTGGCCGTAGAGGGCGGCGTAGTGGCCTTTTTGATACAGGAGCTGGTCGTGGGTGCCGCGTTCGACGATGCGGCCCTGGTCGAGCACGAGCACGAGATCGGCGTGACGGATGGTGCTGAGGCGATGGGCGACGACGAAACTGGTGCGGCCGCGAAGGAGTTCGACGAGGGCTTTCTGGAGGCGGGCCTCGGTGAGCGCGTCGATGGAGCTCGTGGCTTCGTCGAGGATGACGAGACGCGGATCCGCGAGGAGGGCGCGCACGAAGCAGACGAGCTGGCGTTGTCCGACGGAGAGGCCGGAGCCGCGTTCGCCGACCTCGGTGAGCAGGCCGTTGGGCAGATCTTCGAGGAGATCGAGGCAGTCGAGGCGGCGGGCGGCGTCGCGGATCTCGGCGTCGGTGGCCTCGGGTTTGGCGAAGCGGATGTTGTCGAGGAGGGAGCCGCTGAAGAGGAAGTTGGTTTGCTGGACCATGCCGGTCTGGCGATGGAGCGAGCGGCTGGTGATCGTGCGAATGTCGCGGCCGTCGAGGAGAAGTTCGCCGGAGGTTGGTAGGTAGAATTTGGATACGAGATTGATGATGGAGCTCTTGCCGCTGCCGGTGTGGCCGACGAGCGCGATGGTCTGGCCGGGCTCGGCGGTGAAGGTGACATCGTGGAGGACGGGGCGGGCGGGGTCGTAGCCGAAGGTGACGGAGCGGAAGTCGACGCGGATCCCGGTTCCGAGTTCCGAGTTCCGGGTTCCGGGTTGTGAGGGTTCGATTGCGGGAAAGGTGTTCGGCTGAGTTTGGGAACTCGGACCTCGGAACTCGGAACCCGGAACTGCGGCGCGGTCGCGCCGCGGGTCGGGGAGGTCGGTGGCGGCGGGGTCGTCTTCCCAGTCGGGTTTCGCGTCGATCATGCGGAAGACGCGTTCGGCGCCGGCCATGGCGACGAGGGCTTGATTGTATTGCGTGCCGATCGTGGCGATGGGGGAGAAGAATTGGTTCGCGAGGAAGAAGAACGTGATGAGGCCGTCGATGGTCATGTGGCCGTGGAACACGCGCCAGCCGCCGAACATGAGGAGGACGGCGATGAAGAACTGGCTGTTGAGTTCGAGGAGCGGCGTGAGTTTCGCGGAGGTGCG
>Ga0207868_1000180_pt1 | contig 82778 bp, 65 predicted proteins | sample Passage237B_FD_187370 | JGI IMG/M metagenome (GOLD analysis project Ga0207868, IMG submission 187370) | Cellulose adapted compost microbial communities from Newby Island Compost Facility, Milpitas, CA, USA - Passage2 37B (SPAdes) (version 3) ...
ACGGTGGGATCTTCGCGATGGTGAAGGAGTCGTCGTACGCGGGCACCTTCTTCCTGAACTTCATCATCTACCTGCACACCTTCCTGTCCATCACCACGTCGATCATCTGGATCTACCTGGTGATCGCCTCGTTGAAGAAATTCGGCAAGGACCCCAAGCCGGGCAAGTTCAGCCGCACGCACCGGCTTTGGGGGAAGATCGGCATGTGGGACATGGCCCTCACCTGCATCACCGGCTTGATGGTGTACGTGTACGGCTTCGTGCTGTAAGGGTCCGACATCGAGCACGACCACTGGGCCGACATCCACCAAAAGGATGTCGGGCGGTGGTGGATCACGGCGGTCCCGGGATCGGCGCACCGGTGGAGGACCCCGGGGAGCGGCAGGGGTATGGGCCTGTCGCACTGTGTACCTTCAGCCTCGGTACCATTCCGCCATGGACGATGATGGATCACCACGGACGCATGGAACGACAGGGCCGGACGAGGACGGGCCTCGCCATCGCCGCAACGCTCGTGTTGACGGCAGCCGCGGCACAGGTGTACTACGTGGCGCCGGGTGGTGCCGATGCGCTATCCACCGACATCAACGCACCGTGAAACCTGCCGCACGCCGTGGCCAACGCTGTTGCGGGTGATACCGTATGGGTGAAGGCGGGCAACTACTTCGTGGGCAACCTCGTGTTCGCGAACTCGGGCACAGAGGACGCACCGATCGTTTTCATCGGCTACAAGGACCATCCCGGCGACATCGACTCGACGGACATGCCCACCTCGGTGCCTGCCTACCTTACCGGCGGCTACGGCGGCAACAGTGCACGCTTCCCCACGATCAACGGGCAGGACCGGGCGACGGCCGGGCTGGCCATGCAGCTCTACGGTCGGCACCACATCGTGCTCAGGAACTTCCACATCACGAACTACACCCACGGCATCGGCACTTGGAACAGCGGCCACCTGAGGTTCGAGAACATCATCTGCGCCTACATCGGCAACATATACGACCCGGACGGCTACAGTGGGGTGGCCATGAGCATCTCCAACACGTCGAATTCCACCGCGCGGCACTGCTTCGTGTACAATTCGGCCGCCGAGGGCATCAACATCGCCTCGACCAGCGCCGCGCCCGCCCGGTACAATCTGGTGGACCACTGCTACGTGTTCTGCGACGACACCACCAAGGTCGGGCTGCCGGGCGGCCCCACCGCCGCGTCCACGGACTACTACTTCGTGCTGGCCGGCACGGGAAGCCACCACACCGAGCACAATGTGATCTCGAACTGCCACATCGGGCGGATCGGCGATGTGGGCCACGGCGGGCATGGCATCGCCGTGGTGAACTACGACCACGAACCCGGCAACGACTCGGGCAGGACACGCTACAACACGATCCGCAACTGCACGAGCACGGGCGTGCGGGCGCTGTTCCATCTGCGGGGGAAGGACACCGAGCATAACACCTTCTCGCAGTGCACGGGGCTGGCCGCTCATGGCGAGCCCGGCGGAGTCCACATCACGTGCGCCCGCTACAACACGTTCGACAAGATCGTGGTCGACATGCCCGCCGACAGTGTGGAGAACTACTACCTGCGCCAACCGGTGATGTTCTACAAGAACACGGCCTACTCGCCGGGCCACCCGCTATCGGCCGTCGGGAACGTGTTCACCAACTGCCTGTTCAACGCCCCGGGCGGCGTGGGCTTCGGCTATTACGTGGACGGCACTTCAGCCTGGTCGGTGGACTCGAACCGTTTCGTGAACTGCACCTTCGCGAACCTGGACCCATCAGCGGCGAGCGCCTTCATCCTGGCCCAGCGCGCCAACCAAGGCAACTCGTTCGAGAACTGCATCATCAGCGGGTTCCAGCATTACCTGGCGCCACAGTCGTCGTACGCCGCAGCGCTCGACTACGCGAATTGCTGCTTCCACGGCAACGGGTTCGCGCAAGGCGGCATGACCGGCGCCAGCTTCGCCGACTGCCTCTTCGACGACCCGCTCTTCGTGGACGCGCCCACCGGTGACCTTCGCCTGCAGGCCGGTTCGCCCTGCGTGGATGCCGGCAGGCCCGTGCCGCTCGACGACGACCTCGACGGCGCCCCACGCCCCTGCAACGACGCGTTCGACATCGGCGCCTTCGAGTTCCAAGGCAATTGCGCACCCGTGACCGCCGCGACCGAGATCGCCCGGGACCGACCGGAGCCCATTGTTCACCCCAACCCGGCGACCGGGATCGTGCATATACATGGCGTCCAGCCCGATGTCCTGGAGATCGTCATCGGCACATTGCATGGTGCAGAGGTGGCCCGACAACGCGGCCGGAACACGATCGACATCTCGGGACTTGCGCCCGGCCCCTACCTCCTGTTCATCCACGCCGGCGATCAGCGATACACGCACAAGCTGATCAAGCAATGAACCGGACGGGGTGGAGCCCCGGAGGAACTTTTTTCGGCGGGCCACCCAACCCCGGCCCCATCCGTCACGTGTATGGAAGTGGAACCACGGATCACACTTCTAAACCCGACGCTCATGCACATGCTTACGCGCTCACTTGCACTCGCCTTGGCGACCGCTGCCGGGCTGGCGGCCTCCGCCCAGAACACCATCTTCGTTCACGGCCATGCGGCCCCCTGCAACTCCGCGATGAACGGCTCCACGGTGATCATTGTGGTGAACGGCACTTCTGGCAACAGCATCACGGCCACCACGACCATGAACCCGAACTGCTACTACAGCATGGAGCTGTCGGTGCCGGATACGGCTGGGCACGTTTTCGTGTCGGGATCGTGCGGGAACGGCACGATGGCCACGGACTCCACCTTCTACTCGACCACGTCGGGCTCCAACACCAATGTGATCGTGGACCTGAACTGTGGGTGGACGCCACCTCCTTGTGAAGCCTGTTTCACGGTGCAACAAACGGCCCCCTTCACCGGGACCTTCGTGAGCTGCAGCACAGGTGGTGTTGGTACCACAGGACTGCTGTGGGATTTCAGCGATGGGGGCTCGGTCACGGGCAACAACATCGTTCATGAATTCCCCGGGCCCGGCGCATACACCGTCTGCCTGAACATCAACTATTCCAGCCCCGCCTGCCAGGACCAGGTGTGCCACCATGTGTACGTGGATGCCGATGGCAACTTCAGCGATACGCCGCCGACGGATTGCCATGCCTGCATGGAGATCACCCAGGCCGAGGACAACGGCACGCCGCTGCCCTGGTTCCTCCAACTGACCAGTTGCGCCACCGGTTCGGGCAACGTGTTGGTGGAATGGCAGCTGCCGAACGGTAGCTGGGCATCGGGCAACGACCTTGTCATCAACCTCACGCAAGGTGCCGGGGCGTACCTCTTCTGCCAGTACATCACGACCTCCAATGGCTGCACGTCGACGATCTGTGATACGGTCTTCGTGGATGCCAACGGCTTCATCGGCAACAGCAACGTGGAGCCCTGCGAAGCCGGCTTCTGGGTGCTGCAGGCCTACCAGAACGGCGACACCCTGGGCGGCGAGCCGATCCCCAACACGCTCTGGGTCTGGAACCTGAGCAATGGCGGTACCGGCCTGTTCCAGTTCATGTGGGATTTCGGTGATGGCACCACCAGCACCGAACCCTTCCCCACCCATGTGTACGCAGGCACCGGGCCTTACGAGTTGTGCCTGACGATCTGGGACAGCGAAGGATGCACCGACACCTATTGCGAAACGATCTCGGTGGACGAGAACGGCCTGTACAACGGTATGATCGTGGGCGGTGGCAACATGAAGTCGGTGCTCACGATCCATGTGATCGAGGAGCTCGGCACCGCCATGGCCGAAGTGAACGCACTGGAGGCGCTCGAGTTGTGGCCCAACCCCACGACCAACGAACTGAACATCGCCCTGGGCAGCTCCATGCACGGCAATGTCCCGGTGATGGTGATCGATGCCACCGGCCGGACGGTGCTGCAGGACCGCCGGTCCATCGCGAACGGCACGAACCGCTTCACGATCAACACCGCACACCTCGAAGCCGGCCCCTACCTGCTGCGCATCGGGGACGCACATCCCATCGTTCGCCGCTTCGTGAAGGCGCAGTGAACGCAACCACCGTGTTTTGGGAAGGGCGGTCACCGGAAAGGGTGGCCGCTCTTCCCCTTTCCCAGGCATGATCGACGAGGGGCTGATATCCCGGTGCATCCGGCAGGAACGCAAGGCGCAGTTCGAGCTGTACCGTGCGCTCTACCGGATGCTCATGTCGATCTGCTCGCGCTACGAGCACAACAGGCAGGATGCGCTGGCCCGTCTGAACCAGGGCTTCCTGAAGATCCTCACCAACCTGGAACGGCGACGGCCCGAGGTGCCCTTCGAGCCGTGGGCACGACGGATCATGATCAACACCGTGATCGACCACTTCAGAAAAGAACGCGAACGACGCGAGATGGAGCAGCTCGATACGCCACAGGGCCCCGACCCGACGAACATGAACGGTTACCTGGAGAACATGGAGGGTGAAGCCTTCGCGCAGCTGATGCAACGCGTTCCCGCCACCTCGCGCAACGTGTTCAACCTGTTCGCCGTGGACGGCTACTCGCACGCCGAGATCGCCGCCATGCTGGGGATCAGCGAAGGCACCTCGAAATGGCACGTGGCCCATGCGCGGGCGATCCTTCAGCGCGCCCTGGCCGAAGGCGCCATCCCATTCATCCCGAACACCGCCGTACAATGAACGAGCGCACCGAATTCGACGACCTGGCCCGGCGCAAGCTGAACGAGCGGGAGTTCCCCTTCGACCCGAAGGGCTGGGAGGACATGGAGCGACAGCTCGATGCTCTGCCACAGAAGCGGAACGACCGGCTCTGGTTGCTGGCCGCCCTGTTCCTGCTGATCACCTGTGGCGGTGTGTGGTACGCGATCGGCACTTCACGCACCAGTGGTTCGGTCCAGGGAACGCGCACGGCGCAGGTTGCGGAGGAAGACCGGAAGAAGGCAACGACCAACACAGAGGAGGATCGCAGCACGGTAGCGCCCACTCCGCCGAAAGAGGTCACATCAGCACCTGCATCCGAGCCAGTACAGGTTATGGAGCGAACACCCGACCAACCGCGTCCTGCACCCACCTTCACAACGCCACCTGAAAAGCAGCCAAACACGAGCGCCGGCACGCCCTCCCGACCCACGCCCACATCGCCCACGACCAAAGTATCGGATCCCCCTGCCACACAGCACACCGATCCGCCGATACCGGAGGCAATGACCACGACCTTCGATGGGCCGACGGGGAGCGATACACTGCCGCGCTCCACGGATGCCGCGTTGAACACCGTGCCTGCGGCCGCCGCAGCAGAGCCTTTCTTGGCCGAGCCGACGATGGACGATCCACGCCCGGCACGTACGGATGACCATGCAGCGGACGCGGATGTGGCACCGGCCACCAAAGCGGACGATATGCCGGTCGCATTGGACAACACCAGCGCAACACCTTCCGCCGACGCATCGGCAGCCGTTGTATCGAGGAACGATGATGGCTCCACGCCTGACAGTACGCGGGCGGTCATTCCCGAAATTCCCACAACGGACAGCACCACCCTCGCCAACGCAGCGAACAACACGCTTCCAACGCCTGCTCTTCACCCGCATTGGGAGATCACGGCCTGGGGGGGGCTCTTCAACACGTCCACGCGCTACGGCGGTGCACGCACGGCGGATTGGGCCACGAAAACCAGTGCCCGACAGACCACGGGCTTCGGGGCGGAGCTCATGCACATGGGTACGCACTTCGGCGTCGGCGGGGGACTTCATTACAGCACCTACGCCGAGCATCTCGCCGCCCAGGAGCTCACCGACGCCACCTCGCACCTGGTCTTCGTGCACGAGCTGCAGAGCATCGACACGAGCATCATGGTGGTGAACGGCACGGTGTGGATCAACGGTCAGCAGTACTATTCCACCTTCCTGCAGGACACCACCTTCCTGGTACTGGTGACCACCACCAGCCAGGAGACCGTGACCACCGTGCGACGCAACGCACTGGCACGCAACAACCGCACGAGCTACCTGGAGATCCCGCTGCTGTTCGACGCGCATGCGAATGCGGGACGCTGGGGCTTCGGTATACGCGGCGGACCGATGCTGGCCGTGTTGCAGGGTCGGCGTGGTGTGCTGCCCGGCACCACCGGCTACACCGACCTGGCCGACGCGGCCTTCCAAGACCTGCTGTTGGGCTGGACGGCCCAAGGCTATGTCCGCTATCGGCTGGCTGAAAGCTGGTCCATCGGTGTGGGCCCTGCGGCACGCGGCCAGTTGCTCAACAGCATGCAGGGCGATGCCTTGGTGCGCCGGTCCACCGCATGGGGCGGCCGGTTCAGCATCAGCTACCAACTGCGATAGGGCGCAACGCGCTCAGCCGCGCAGCTCAGCCCCCGCCGCGGCCAGCGCCTTGCGGATGCGGGCCATGGCCTTCTCCACCTGTTCGTCGGTGAGGGTGGCGGCGGAGTCCTGCAACACGAAGCCGAGCGCATAGCTCTTCTTCCCGGCAGGCACCTTGTCGCCCTGGTACACGTCGAAGAGATCGACGCTCTTCAGGATCTTGCGCTCGGCGGCGAAGGCCAGCTTGCGCAACTCGTCGAATTGCGTGCGCTGATCGAGCAGCAGGCTCAGGTCGCGGCGCACGGCGGGATAGCGCGACGGCTCCTGGAACCCGATCGGCGTGGCGACGCATGCCTCGCGCAGGGCCTCCTCGTCGAGCTCGGCATAGAACACCGGCCGGTCCACATCGTGGTGCTTGAGTTGCTCGGCGTTCACCTCGCCGGCCACGCCCACCAGGCGTCCGTTGATGAACAGCCCGTGGGCCGGCTCCAGCAGCGCATGTTCCATGTCGCTCCAGTGGGCCTGATCACCGATCCCCATCCGTTCGAGCAGCAATTCCACTTCCTCCTTCACATCGGGAAGCTCGACCTTCCGGCCGTTGCTACGCCAGCGTTCGCGCCACCGGCGACCCGTGATGGCAAGGGAGATCGTTTCGCGCTCCGCCACGCCATCGGGCGTGTTGCGGTAGATGCGTCCATGCTCGAAGAAGCGCAGATCGCCGCGCTGCCGGTTGGCGTTGTAGGCCACTGCCTCCAGCACCCCGGGCAGCAGCGTGGGACGCATCACATCGAGCTCCGCGCTCAAGGGGTTCAACAGGCGCACCAGCGCCCCGGGACTGGTCAGGTTGCTCTGCTCTATGCGCTCCCCGTTCACCAACGAGGCGGTCATGATCTCACGGAAGCCACGGGCCGCGAGATGGGCGCCGCTGCGTTCACGCAGGGTCTCCAAGGGCAGGCGCTCCTGGTGTACCGGCGGGCACAGCAGACGGCCGGGAAGCGGCACCTCGTCGAAACCGTGGATGCGCAGCACCTCTTCGATCACATCAGCGGCGCGGTACACATCGTGCCGGTAGGCGGGCACACCCACCCGCACGCCTTTCGCATCGCGTTCGCGCACGGTGAAGTCGAGCAGTTCGAGCACGCGGACCACGTTGTCGCCGGGGATCGGGATGCCCGTGAGACGTTCCAGATGCGCGAACTCCAGCCGCACTTCGCGGCCGTGCGCCGGCCGCCGGTCCACATCGATCACCGGCGAGGCGATGCGCGCACCGGTCACTTCCTTCAACAGCAGCGCCGCGCGTTGCAAGGCGTACACCGTGCGGTCGGGGTCCACGCCGCGCTCGAAGCGGAACGAGGCATCGGTGCTCAGTCCATGGCGACGGGCCATGCGGCGCACGGTGGTGGGATCGAAGAAGGCGCTTTCGAGGAAGACGGTGGTGGTCGCCTCCGACACACCGCTCACCAGGCCACCGAGGGTACCGGCCAGGCAGGCAGGGCGCACGGCATCGGCGATCACCAGGTCGGCGGCATCGAGCGTGCGCTCCCTGCCATCGAGCGTGGTGAAGGGTTCACCGGCCCTGGCCATGCGCACCACGATGCGCCCACCGTTCAGTTGTGCGGCATCGAAGGCGTGAAGAGGCTGCCCCAACTCGTGTTGCACGTAGTTGGTCACGTCCACCACGTTGTTGATGGGCTTCAGGCCGATGGTGCGCAGGCGATCGCTGAGCCACTTGGGCGAGGGCCCCACCTTCACCTGGGTGAGGACAAGGCCCGCATAGCGCGGACAGGCATGCGGATCGGCCACCTCCACCGCGATGGTCGGCGAGGCTTCCTCATCCTGCTGGAAGGACGACACATCGGGCCATTGCACGCTGAGCGCGGAACCGGTACGGTAGGTCACCGCAGCGGCCAGGTCGCGCGCCACACCGATGTGTCCCAAGGCATCGGTGCGGTTGGGGGTGAGCCCGATCTCCAGCACATGGTCGCTCACCAGCCCGAGTTGTTCAGCGGCCGGGGTACCCACCACGGCGGACGGGTCGAGCACGAGGATGCCCTCATGCCCGGGTCCAAGACCGAGCTCGTCCTCGGCGCAGATCATGCCCTGGCTTTCCTGCCCGCGGATCTTGCTCTTGCGGATCACGATGCAGGTGCCGTCGTTCATGCAGAGATCGGCGCCCACGGTGGCCACGAGGACCTTCTGACCGGCGGCCACGTTGGGTGCGCCGCACACGATGCGCAGCAACTCGCCCTGCCCCACGTCCACCTTGCACAGGCTCAGCCGGTCGGCGTCGGGGTGCTTGCGGCATTCCAGCACATGGCCCACGACCACGCCGCGCAGCATGCCCTTTATGGGCTCGTGGTGCTCCACGCTCTCCACCTCAAGGCCGGTGCTGGTGAGCAAGGCGGCCGCCTGTTGCGGTGTGAGGTCCGTATCGATGTACTGCTTGAGCCAGTTCCAGGAGATGCGCATGGGGATCGGACAGGGGCCACGAAAGTAGCCCGTTGCACAGGTTCATCGCCACAGGGCCGACGACCACGAGCGCGAGGGCGCGGCGCACGTCTATTTTCGCTCCACCATGGACTACATCGCGTTGGCCATACCCCTGTTCTTCCTGCTGATGGGGATCGAACTGGCCTGGAGCGCGTGGTCGAACCGGAAGGTATACCGCTTCAACGACTTCGTGGCCAACCTGGGCTGCGGCATCGGCTCGCAGGTGGTGGGCGCCTTCACCAAGGTGATGATCTTCGCGGTGTACCTCTGGGCGTACGACCACATGCGGGTGTTCACCCTGCCCAACTCAGCGCTCACCTGGGTGATCACCTTCCTGCTGGTGGACCTGGGCTACTACTGGTTCCACCGCCTGAGCCACGAGATCAACTTCCTCTGGGCGGCGCACATCGTGCACCACCAGAGCGAGGAATACAACCTCAGCGTGGCGCTGCGGCAGAGCTGGTGGCAGGGCCTGTTCAGCTTCTGGTTCTACATCCCGATCGCCGTGCTGGGTGTGCACCCGGTCACGATCCTCACCGTGGGTGCCTTCGTCACCCTGTACCAGTTCTGGATCCACACCAAGGCGATCCGGCGCATGGGGCCGCTGGAATGGGTGCTGAACACGCCGAGCCACCACCGCGTGCACCACGGCAGCGACCCGAAATACATCGACCGCAACCACGCCGGCACCCTGATCGTGTGGGACAAGCTCTTCGGCACCTTCCAGCACGAGGAGGAGGAGCCCACGTACGGCATCACCACCCCCTTGAACAGCTGGGACCCGGTAACGGCCAACTTCCACTACTGGGGCGACCTGTTCCGGCTGGCGCGGCGATGCACACGCTGGAGCGACAGGGTCAAGGTGTTCCTGATGCCGCCCGGCTGGCGGCCCGCCGAATTGGGCGGACGTCAATTCCCGAAGGAACGGGACCGCGCCACCTACCGGAAGTTCGACACGCGTGTGCCGCGCGCGGTAGCGGCGCATGTGGCCGTGCAGTTCGTGCTGCTGCTGGCGGTCACCACCTTCTTCCTGTTCCGACAGGCGGCCTTCGGAGAAGTACTGAAGTGGGCCGTGGCGACCGTGATCCTGGTGTGGGTGATGGGCCTTGGCCTGTTGCTGGAAGGCCGCCGCTGGGCAGCATGGGTCGAAGCGGTACGTGCGCTGGCCCTTGGCGCGGTGCTCGTCATGGCAGGCGCCTCCCTGCCGATCGACCCACTGATCACGGCCATCGCCGTGACCGCCCTCACCCTCGCCGGGCTCTGGTGGTCGCAGCGGTCCATGCCCACCGCCCTGCGACCCACATGAGTACATTCGCCCTCCTCATCGAACCGACGCCGCCCGCGATCACTCTCCCATGTCATTGCTGAAGAACGATCGGTTGAACGGGATCATCTACGGCACCGCCACCCTCGGCACCATCATCAGCGGCATCACCGGCTCGCACACCCTGATGTTCGTGTGCAAGCCACTGCTCATGCTGGTGCTTTCGAGCTGGTTCTTCTTCAAGAGCCGCCGGGTGGGCGACCGCTTCACACTGCTGGTGCAGGCCGGCCTCTTCTTCTCGTGGATCGGCGACATCGCGCTGATGTACCAGTTCCGCGACGAGTTCTTCTTCCTGATCGGGCTCGGCGCCTTCCTGATCACCCAACTCTGCTACGTGATCGCCTTCTCCGGGAACCTGGTCCATGGCGACGCCCGCTGGCCCCTGGCGATCTGGGCCCTCGTACTGCTGCTGGTGAGCTTCGGCGCCGCGGTGATCCTGCTGCTGGTGCCTTCGGTGGACGAGGCCGTGCGACTGCCCGTCACCATTTATGTCTGCACCATCACGGCCATGGGCGTCACCGCCACATTGCGCTACGGCCGCACCTATCTGCGCAGCTTCGTGATGATCCTCTGCGGGGCCCTGCTCTTCATCACCTCGGACAGCATCCTCGCGTGGAACCGCTTCATGCATCCGATCGCGCATGCCTCGTGGTCGGTGATGCTCACTTATTCCGCCGCTCAATACCTGATCGCGGCCGGTGCCCTGGCGCATGTGCTGGCTCCCGACGAGATCCGTCGCCGGGCCGCCTTGAGCACCTGAGAGTCAACTGATCCGCCCCCAGGCGGGCCGCTTCTCGAAACGCTCGCGCCATACGACGGCGATGGGTGCGTTCTCCGGCTCCACCAGATCGGGGTCCTTGTCGAGCACGCGCATGGCCGCCTGCCGCGCCTGTTGCAACAAGGCGGAATCCTCGACCAGATCGGCGATGCGCATGCGGGGCAGGCCGCTCTGCTGGGTGCCCATCAGGTCCCCGGGGCCGCGCAGCCGCAGGTCGGCCTCGGCGATCTCGAACCCGTCGTTGGTGCGTACCATCGTGGCGATGCGCTCACGCGCATCATTGCCCAATTTGGTGCCCGTCATCAGGATGCAGTAGCTCTGCTCGGCGCCACGCCCCACGCGACCGCGTAACTGGTGCAGCTGCGACAGGCCGAAGCGTTCGGCGTTCTCGATCACCATCACGCTGGCGTTGGGCACGTCCACGCCCACCTCGATCACCGTGGTGGCCACCAGGATGTCGGTCTCCCCCTTCTTGAAGCGGGCCATCTCGTAGTCCTTGGCCGCTTGGTCCAGGCGGCCATGCACGATGCCCACCGCATACTTCGGCAGCGGGAACCGCCGGCTCAGGCTCTCGAAGCCGTCCATCACGTCCTTCAACTCCAAGCCGCTCGACGCCGTGGCCTCGCTCTCCTCGATCAGCGGATACACCACGTACACCTGTCGCCCCTTGGCGATCTCCTCTTCCAGGAAACCGAACACCGCGTTGCGGCTCTCGTCGGTGCGGTGCACGGTGCGCACGGCCTTGCGTCCGGGCGGCAGCTCATCGATCACGCTCACGTCGAGATCGCCGTAGAGCGTCATCGCCAGCGTGCGCGGGATGGGCGTGGCCGTCATCACCAGCACGTGCGGCGGTATCTCGCCCTTGGTCCACAGCCGGGCGCGCTGGGCCACACCGAAACGGTGCTGCTCGTCGATCACCACCAGGCCGAGATTGGCGAACACCACCTTGTCCTCGAGCAACGCGTGCGTGCCCACGATGATGTGGATGGCCCCGGTGCGCAGGGCCGTAAGGATGCTCTTGCGCGCGGCGCCCTTCACGCTGCCGGTAAGCAGTCGCACGGTGATCGGCATGCCTTCGAGCAACTTGCTCAGCGTGGCGAAGTGCTGCTGCGCCAGGATCTCGGTGGGCGCCATCAGGGCCGCCTGGAAGCCATTGTCCAGCGCGATCAACATGCTGAGCAGGCCCACCAGCGTCTTGCCGCTGCCCACATCGCCCTGCACCAACCGGTTCATCTGACGGCCCGAGCCCATGTCGCGCCGGACCTCCTTCACCACCCGCTTCTGCGCCTCGGTGAGCGCGAAGGGCAGATGCTCCTTGTAGAAGGTGTTGAACACCCCGCCCACATTCGCGAAGCGGTGGCCTTGGACCGACCGCTGGTTGGCCAGCTTCTGCTTCAGGAGATGGAGCTGGATGAAGAAGAGCTCCTCGAACTTCAGCAAGCGACGCGCGGCCTCCAGAAGCCGGGCATCCTGCGGGGCATGCACCTGGCGGAAGGCCTCCTCGCGCGAGAGACCGCCGAGCAGTTGGACGATGGGCTTGCTCAAGGTCTCGGGCACATGGCCTTGCAGCTGGCCTACCAGAGTGCGCTGCAACTTCCAGATGGCGCGGCTTCCGAGCCCCCTGGCCGTGAGCTTTTCCGTGGTGCTGTACACGGGCTGCAGGCTGGCCACCGGCCCGTGCTCCCAGGTCTCGGCGAGCTCCATCTCGGGGTGCGGGATGTTCACCTTTCCCTTGAAGCTGTTGGGCTTGCCGAAGACGATGTAGACCTGCCCGGGACGCAGCGACTGCTGCAGCCAACGAATGCCCTTGAACCAGACCAGGTCCACGCTGCCGGTGGCATCGCTCAAGGTGGCCACCAACCTGCGGCCCTGCTTCTCGCCCACGGTGCGCAAGGGGCCGAGCACGCCTTTGAGCTGCACCTGCGCCATGTCGGCCGAGAGCTCGCGCACGGTGTGGAACACGCTCCGGTCCACATAACGGAACGGGAAATGGTACAGCAGATCGCCGAAGGTGGCGATGGACAATTCCTTGCGGAGCAGCTCACCGCGCTGGGGGCCCACGCCCTTCAGGAACTCGATCGGTGTGTCGAGGAACGGCTGCACCGGGCCAAAATACCACGGCCACGCCGGTACCACCGGCGGTGCATCAGCATCAGATCGCCCCCAAGCCCAGCAGCAGCGCGGGCTCTTCCACGAACTGCTTGAAGGTGTTGAGGAAGGCCGAACCCGTGGCGCCGTCGACAACGCGGTGGTCGCAACTGAGGGTCACCTTCATGGTGTTGCCGATCACGATGGCACCGTTGCGCACCACGGGCTTCTGCACGATGGCACCCACGGCCATGATGCCGGCATCGGGCGGGTTGATGATCGCGGTGAACTCCTCGATGCCGAACATGCCCAGGTTGGAGATGGTGAAGGTGTTGCCCTCCCAGTCGGCGGGCTGCAGCTTCTTCTCCTTGGCGCGTTTGGCCAAGTCACGCACCTCGCTGGCGATCGTGCGCAGCGGCTTGCCATCGGCGAAGCGCACCACGGGCACGAGGAGCCCTTCATCCACGGCCACGGCCACGCCGATGTGCACGTGCTCGTTGAACCGGATACGGTCGCCCAGCCAGCTGCTGTTCACCTTGGGATGCTCCTTCAGCGCCGCGGCGGCGGCCTTGATCACCAGGTCGTTGAAGCTGATCTTCTCGGGCTTGATCACCGCGTTGATCGACTCGCGCACGGCGATGGCGCGGTCCATGTCCAGCTCGATGGTGAGGTAGAAGTGCGGCGCGCTGAACTTGCTCTCGGCCAGACGACGCGCGATGGTCTTGCGCATCTGGCTCACGGGCACCTCCTCGTACTTCTCCACCTGGGGCACGCTGTAGAGCGCACCGCCTCCGGTGAAGCTCTCGATGTCCTTCCTGGTCACACGCCCATCGTCGCCGGTGCCGGGAACGCGGCCGATGTCGATGCCACGCTCCTGGGCCAGTCGCCGCGCCAGCGGACTGGCCTTCACGCGGCCATTGGCCATGGGGACAGAGGGGGCGGACGTTGCGGCCGCGGCACCGAACAGGGGCTTGGGTGCAGGCACGGTGCCCATGGCGGCGGGCTTGGCGCTCTCCTCCTTCTTCGCCGGAGCGGCCTTGGGCTCCTCGGCCTTGGGCGCTTCCTTCACGGGCGCGGCTTCCTGCTTCGCAGGTGCTTCGGCCTTGGATGCGGATGCGGAAGCCGCTTCCTGGGCCAGCAGGGCGCTTACGTCCTCACCGGCCTTGCCAAGGATGGCCAGCACGCTGTCCACGGGCGCGGCCTTGCCCTTCTCCACCCCGATGTGCAGCAGCACACCATCGGTGAAGCTCTCGAACTCCATGGTGGCCTTGTCGGTCTCGATCTCCGCGAGCACGTCCCCGCTCTTCACGGTATCCCCCACCTTCTTGTGCCATGCGCTCACCACCCCTTCGGTCATGGTGTCGCTCAGCTTCGGCATGCGTACGATCTCGGCCATGGTCTGTCTCGGTTTGTTCGCCACCTGGGCATGCTGCTCACAGCGCCCTCCGTGGTGAGCACGTTCAATCCATCACGAACGGGTAGTCCTTCTGGGTGTACACATCGTTGTACAGTTCGTCGAGCGGGGCCATGGGGCTTTCCTCTGCGAACTTCACCGCCTCCTCCACCTCCCTTTTCGCCGCATCATCGATCGCCTCGATCTCGGCGGCCGTGGCCCACTTGTTCTTCAGCAGGGTGTCTTTCACGCTTTCGATCGGGTCCTGCTTCTTGTACTCCTCCACCTCTTCCTTGGTGCGGTACTTCTGGGGATCGCTCATACTGTGCCCCTTGTAGCGGTAGGTCCGGATGTCGAGCAGATAGGGCCCGTTGCCGGATCGCGCATGCTCGCAGGCCATGGCGATGGCCTCGTGCACGTCCTCGCAACGCATGCCGTTCACGCTCTTGCCGGGCATGTCGTAGCTCTCGCCCAAGGTGCTCAGATCGTGCACGTTGCTGGTGCGCTCCACGCTGGTGCCCATCGCGTAGTTGTTGTTCTCGATGATGAAGACCACCGGCAACTTCCACGTCATGGCCATGTTGAAGGTCTCGTGCAACATGCCTTGGCGCACGGCACCGTCGCCCATGAAGCACAGGGTCACGTGGTCCTCACCGCGATACTTGTCGGCGAAGGCGATGCCCGCGCCCAACCCGATCTGGCCGCCCACGATGCCGTGGCCGCCGAAGAGGTGGCGCTGCTTGTCGAAGTAGTGCATGCTGCCCCCTTTGCCCTTGCTTGTGCCGGTCATCTTGCCGAAGAGCTCGGCCATCACATGCTTGGCCGGGGTGCCGATCACCAGCGGGTGGGCATGGTCGCGGTAGCCCGTGATCAACCGGTCGGTGGGGCGGATGGCTGTGATCATGCCCGCGAGGATGGCCTCCTGCCCGATGTAGAGGTGGCAGAAACCACCGAACTTCTGCATGGTGTAGAGCTGGCCGGTCTTCTCCTCGAAGCGCCGCATGAGGATCATCTCCTTGAACCAGCGCAGGTAGGTCTCCTTGTCGAAGGTGCGTTCGGCCGTGGTCTTCGCGGATCCGGCCTTTTTCCCGGCCGAAGCGGTCTTGGTGCTCATGCGGTTGGCTTGCGTAGCCGACAAATATAGCCCGGGCAGCGCCACGGCTTCGGCGCTCAGAGCCTGTTCGGGATCCCTTGCGCGATGGATCACGAGGCGGGATCATCCTGCGGTGAGGCAAGGGCGTGGAAGCGCCCGGAGGCGCGTTGCAAGGGATCCTGAACAGGTTCTCAGGAGGCGAGGAAGGAGGCGTCGAACGACAGGGGCAGCAGGGCGTTGGCGCTCGCCAGCTCGTACACCGGTCCTGAGGCGGTGGCCAGCAGCACCCGCATGGGGCGCCCCTGCCGCTGCTCCTGCTCGGCCAGCGCCTGGCGACAGATGCCGCACGGTGGCACTGGTCGGTTCCCCACCGCCGCAGGCACCATCACCGCGATCACCTCCACCACCGCCTGTGGCCGCTCCGACATGGCCGCGTGCAGCGCCGTGCGCTCGGCGCAGATGCCCGCAGGGAACGAGGCGTTCTCCTGGTTGTTGCCGCTCACCACCGTGCCATCGGACAACCGGAGGGCCGCACCGACCTGGAACTTCGAATACGGAGCGTAGGCCCGTCCCGCCGCGGCCCTGGCCGTTTCGGCCAGCAGGCGATCGGCCTCGGGCAAGGCATCCAAGGAGGCGTGCTCCAGGTAGTCGATATGCAGCGATAAGCGGGTACCCATCAAAAGAAAGAGTGGCCGAAGGTACGCGCCGGGCCGTATCACGGATGGTCCACTGCCGACGCCCAATGCCGCATTCCAGTAGATTTGGCCCTCCATGCCCGGTCTGTCCGACATCCTCGCCCGGTTCGACCCGATCTCCCTCGCGGAGATGGACGGGGTGAAGTTGCAGGACCGTGTGGACACCAAATATGTGCTCGGCCTTGCCGACCTGAACGAGGTGTTCGCGGCGATGCTCCCCCACTACCGCCTGCTCGAAGTGAACGGCGTACGCGGCACCGCCTACCGCAGCCTGTATCTCGACACGCCGGACCTGCGGCACTACCACGACCACCACAACAAGCGCACCTTCCGGGTGAAGGTGCGCTACCGGGAGTACATCGGTGCCGACCTCGCCTTCCTGGAGGTGAAGCGCAAGACCGGCCGTGGCGGAACGGACAAGGCCCGCATGCGCGTGCCCACCATCCCCACCACCATGCCGCCCGACCACGCCGAGTTCGTGACGAAAGCGTCCGGAAGGATGGAGCAGCTGGTGCCCACCCTGTGGAACCACTTCACGCGCTACACCTTCGTGCATCGCGAACGGGCCGAACGCCTTACGATCGACCTGGACCTGCGCTACACGGATCCCTCGGGCGAGCGCGCGCTCGAAGGCATCGTGGTGGCCGAACTGAAGCAGGGCCGGGCCGACCGGGGATCGGACTTCGTGCGCATCATGCGCCAACGGAACATCCGGCCCTCGGGCATGAGCAAGTACTGCGTGGGCATGCTGCTGCTGGGCGCCCCCGTGAAGCACAACGCGTTCAAGGAAACAATGCTGCGACTGGAGCGCATCCGGCACGCGGCCTGAGAAAAACGACCGATCGATGAAGGTGTTCGGAATGCCCCTGTTCCACGGCGACCTGTGGGAGCTGCTGTTCAAATTCTCGCTGGACGTGGTGGTCCTCTTCGTGCTCATCCGGCTGATCTACTACCCCATCCACCGGAAGAAGGACTACCTCTTCACCTACTTCATCTTTAACATCCTGATTTTCTTCCTCTGCATCCTGCTCAACAGCGTGAAGCTCAGCATCGGCTTCGCCTTCGGGCTCTTCGCCATCTTCGGCGTGCTGCGCTACCGCACCGAGCAGATCAGCATCAAGGACATGACCTATCTGTTCGCGGTGATCACCATCGCCGTGATCAACTCGCTCGCGAGCAAGAAGGTCAGCATCGCCGAACTGGTCTTCACCGACGGGATGATCCTGGTGGTGACCTACGCGTTGGAGCACCTCTGGCTCACCCGCCACGAGGCCATGAAGGAGCTGATCTATGAGCGCATCGACCTGATCAAGCCCGGGGACCGATCGGCCCTCTACGCCGACCTGCAGGAGCGCCTCGGTGTGAAGGTGTCGCGCGTGGAGATCGGCCGGATCGACCTGCTGCGCGACACCGCGATGATGCGGGTGTTCTACTTCGAGGACGAGCAGGGTAAAGGCACCTTCACCGAGAGCCCGGCCGACGACGGCGACGATTGATCCCGACGCCGCACGAGGGCCACGGCATAGGCGCAAACACCTTCCTCACGCCCCACGAAGCCCAAGCGCTCGTTGGTGGTGGCCTTGATGCTCACGGCATCCTCGGGCACACCCAGCAAGGGTGCCATGGTACTGCGCATGGCAGGCACGTGCGGCAGGATCTTCGGCCGTTCGAGCACCAGGGTACTGTCCACATTGCCCACTTCCCAGCCCGCCTCGTGCAACAGGCGCACCACGCCGACCAGCAACAGCTTGCTGTCGGCGCCTTTCCATTGCGGGTCGGTGTCGGGGAAATGCCTCCCGATGTCGCCCATGGCCACGGCACCCAGCAGGGCATCGCACACCGCGTGCAGAAGCACATCCGCATCGCTGTGGCCCACGGCCCCTACCATATGCGGTATGCGTACGCCACCGAGCCAGAGCTCCCGGCCCTCCGCGAGCCGGTGCACATCGTAACCGAAACCGATGCGGAACATCAGTTGGCGGCCTCGGGCTTCTTCTTGGCGCCCTTGTCGAACTTGAACCCGAGCGTGAAGCGCAGGGTGTTCGCGAGCGGGCTGCGCGCCGTGTTCGCGATCAGGTAGCTGAGGTCGAGCGAGAAAATGCTGTAGCGCACACCGGCCCCCAAGGTGAAGTACTTGCGGTTGCCCTTGGTGTAGTGCTCCCAGAAGTAGCCGGTGCGGAAGGCGAACTGCTCAGCGTACCAGTACTCCAAGCCACCGGCCAGGTTGATCTCGCGCAGCTCCTCGCGGAAGCGGCTGCCGGGTTCCACCACCACCTTGCCGTTGTCGTCGTAACTCACGTTGCCCGGGGCGTCGGTGAACGAGCCGAAGATGCCCGCGGCCACACCCACGTTCGGATCGCGCCCACTGGCTACCGCGTAGTTGTTGGTCGTCGGATCGATGACCGGGGCCCCGTCCTCGTCCAGCAGGTACACCGGCGGGGTGGGCACCAGCAGCTTGTTCACGTCCATGTTGAACGTGATGCTGTTGTAATCGTCGAGGTCGAGCTTGAACGAGGGGCCCAGGCGCAGGTTGATCGGGATGAAGTCCTTCGCAGCGGTCTCGGAGTACGACATCTTGGCGCCGATGTTCGACACGTTCAACCCGAAGGCGAAAGTACCCTCCTGATCGCCCAGATCGATCCCGGGTTTCACATAGTAGAACGACACGTCGGCGGCCACCGTCTGGCCGGCCTTGGTATTGGCCCCCTGCACGTTGATCCCCCCGGTCAGGTTGCTGTTCACGTAACGCAGGGCCAGGCCACCAGAGAAGTTGTCGCCGAACTGCTGGGCGAACGACACGTCGAAGGCGAACTCGGCGGGCTTGAAATCGCGGATCACGTTACCGCCCATGTCGGTGAACAGGATGCTCCCGAGGTTGAAGTAGCGCAGCGATGCGCCCACCGCGCTGCGCTTGTTGTCGAGCCGCTTGTAGCCGGCCAGGTAGGCCATGCTCATGTCGGGCACCAGGTTGCGCAGCCAGGGACTGTAGCTGGTGGAGAACTCCGCGTCGTGCTCGGCGAAGGCCAGCTTGGCGGGGTTCCAGTGGATGGAGTTCGCATCCGGCGACAGGGCCACACCCGCATCGCCCATGCCGCCCGCCCGGGAATCGGGCGAGATCAGCAGGAACGGCACAGCCGTGGTGATCGTGTTCAGCTGATCACCGCATTGCTGGCCAGCGGCTTGGTACTGCGGGTCGCAGGGTTGTGCCCAAGCGGCCAACGGCAGGATGCTGAGCGCCGAAAGAAGCAGGGACGGCCGGGAAAGGGTCATTCGGGGTGGGGGTCGGAAAAAGGACGGCAAATATACGCGGTCGGGCGGGGGCTTATTGTGTATTCACCGCAGGATCACCAACTTCTCGAATTTCTCGGCACGGTCGCCCTCCGGGGTGGCCACGCTCAATCGGTACACGTACACTCCACGGCCGATCTTGTCGCCGTACTCGTCGCGCCCGTCCCAGGCCATGGGCTCGCCCTTGAAGCCGGTGCAGGCCACCTGGCGGTTCAGGGTCTTCACCAGGCGGCCGCTCACCGTGAACACCTGCACCTGCACATCGAGGGTGGTGCAGGGCCGGTTATGCTCGAAATGGAACTCGGTGTAGGTGGTGAAGGGGTTCGGGTAGTTCAGCACGTGCTCCAGGGCCAGCTCGGCGCTGGGGGCCACCACGAACTCGGTGCTGGCCTCCGACGAATTATTGAACACGTCCCAAGCCTTCAGGTGCAGGGTATGGCCGCCTTCGGACAGCTTGTCGAAGCGGTAGCGCACCTGGCCGCTCTTGTAGGTGTCCAGATCGGCCTCGTACAGGTCGTTCAGCACGATCGCCTGCTCGGTGTTGGCATCGAGGGTGGCCAGCAGGTCGTGACCGATGCTGCTGCCCACGGTGTTGATCCCGTTCTCGTCGAACAGCTTGGCGAAGAGCAGCGGGCTCTCGTTGGTGATGCCACCGCGCACGAAGTTCTCATCGTTCATGAAGAGCTCGATCCGCGGCCCCTGTTCGTCCATGGCCACGTCGGTGGCGGTGCCGCCCACGATCGGCGTGTTGTCGTAGCCGCAGGCGTTCACGTCCCAGCTTTCGGCGTAGCACGAGATGCGACCGGCACCGAACTGGTAGTTGATGTCCTTGGGCACCACGAAGGTGAAGCTGAACTGACCGTTGGTCACCGTGGCCTTCCCACGATAGATGATGTTCTTGCGGATGAAGAACTGGAACGGAGCGGCGTTGGGGCCAGGGTCGTTCATCAGGGCGTTCTGCTGCAACGCCTTGTCGTACACGGTGGGGATCACCAGGCCGTTGAAGCCGGACATGGGCTGGCCCGACCCATCATCGATGAAGCCCGATATCCTCACGGTCGACAGGGCCATGAGGGTGTCCACCGGGTTGCCAAGAGTGTCGGTGATGGACGTGATCCGTGCCTGGATCCGCGGCATGGCCAGGCGCTGGCTGGGATCACCAAGGAGCGAGAAGTTGCAATGGTTCACCCCGTTCCCGCTGATGGCGGTGATGGCCCGCTTGGTCCGCCGGTAGATGTCGCCGAGCTGCTGCGTGCGTCCGAGGTCGTCCTCGGCCTGCAGGACGTACTCATAGAACTGCTTGCCCAGATTGAAGTTGTCACTGGCATAGGCCAGCCGGGTGGTGGTCATCAGCGCGACGCCGCCACCGTTCGGATTGAGCAACACGTACTCGCCGGCCGATGTACGCCCCGGGTCGTCCCAACGCGAGAACTCACAGGTGGCCGTCATGAACAGCGGGAGGCGGTCCTTGTTGGTCCAGCCCATGATGGTGCTGTTGTCGAGCAGGCGCTCGTGCGCCCACCCCACCTCGCCACCGTGGCCGACGTAGTTCACCAACAGCGCGCCCTTCTGCACCTTCTCCTTCAGGTCCAGGGTGGCTTGGGGGTAGCGCTGCCCGCCCGGCGTGGACATCTGCTGATAGGCGTCGAGGTAGATCTTGTCCACGTTGAAACAGGGATGGCGCATTTCCACGCGGCGCGCCAGCGTATCGCTATCGCGCATGTGGATTATGCCCTCGATGTTGTCCCCGTTCTGGTCGTCGGACACGAACAGGACGTGCGTGCGCCAATCGGCCAGGCCGCCATCACCGGTGGTGGAGCACACATCGCCGGTGGCGCGGAGCAACTGGAGCCGGTCGTAGCCCAGCAGTTTCGAGACCACCTGCGCCGCCATGGTCGGCGAGGATACCGGCAACCGCCCTATGCCGATGTCCACCAGGTCCTGCGATGACTCCCCTTCGTTGGGATCGAGGAACCCGAAGTAGTCATCGGACGTGTAGGAGGCCGACGGGTTCAATGAGTTCACCGTCTGGTAGGAAGGGATCCAGTTCTGGTTGCTCGGGTGGGAGGAGAACGTGTTGTACGAGCCGTCGCCCACCAGCAGGAGGTGCCGCGGCATCAGCAGTGGGTCGTTCCCGGCACGGTCGTACAGCATGCGCATGTAGCGCTTGATCGCGGCCGCATCGCGGGTGCCGCTGGAGAACTCGTTGTAGATCTGCTGCGGGCTCACCATCACCACCGACATGCCCTCGCTCATCCGCTGCTCCACCAAGGGCATGGTGGCAGACTGGAACTCCGGCGGGCACACCACCACCAGGTCCACGGGGGTCGGCGTCGCGTGCAGGTCCTGATTGGCCACCCGGCCTACCTTCACCGGAGCGAGGTACCCGCCGTCGCGGAACGCGATGAACTGCCGCAGCGAGTCCGTGGCCACCCGGAACGAGCGTTGCTGCCCGTTCACCGTGAGGGCCACCTCGCCCACGTTGGTAGGGTCGGTGATCTCCCATACACGGTGCGCATTGGGCGATTGCTCCAGCACGAACTCGGCGATGTTGCCCGTGCCCACCGAGCGCAGATCGCGGAACATCAGCTGATCGCCCACCATGCGCAGGCTCCGACGGCAGTTCAGCTCCAGGTAGTTCAGCCACCCCACCGAGGTGACCGGATCGAACTTGTTGAAGGTGATCGCCACAGGCAGGCTGTTGCCCGATGGCTGCAACGTGTACACCTTGGTGAAGCTCGAAGCGTACGGCACATTGTACGCCCCGCTCACACCCGCCACCTGGAACGTTTCATCGAGCACACCACCCGCCGTGATGCGGAAGGAACTGTAGCTGGTGACACCTCCGGCATTGATCGTCCGTGCCGCGCCATCGAAGACCAGGCGCGCGTCCTCCCCGGCCACCAGGTAAGGCGTTTCGAAGAGGAAGTTGTAGCTGGTGATCAGGTCGAAGGTCTCCCCGTACCATGTGCGCCCCGACTTGATCAGGTTCACCAGGTCGCGCTCGATGAACTGGCGGTCGTCGAAGGAGGTGACGGTGTGCGTGGGGGCATCGGACGACAAGGCCACCGGAGCGATACGCCGGGGAGGGTCGACGTCGAGGCCCACGAAGTAGTGGGCCGAGTCGGAATACATGTGCTTGGTGTGCACGAAGTTGCCGTTCACCAGGTTCCAGCGATGTGGGCCCGATGCATAGAAGAGGATCTGGTCGCCCGGACCGAAAACACCGTCGCCGCCATCGTCCACTTGGATCGCGTTCAGGATCAGATCGGTCGGCGGGTGCTCGCTGTTGCGGAAGGGGATCATGCCATGGTGCCCGCCGTAGATGTTGATCCTGTCCGAAGCGAGCCCGCTCATCGGCACACCGAGGCTTTGCAGGAATTCGTACGAGAGGCGGTACACCCCGTCCTTCACCACCGAGAACTTGAACCATTCGCCGACGGCCAGTTTCGAGTTGGCCGGATAGCTCTTCGGCACGCCACCGCCACCGCCACGCGTTTCAACAAGGTCCAGGCGGAAGCTCACCAGCTTCTCCAAAGCGCCCGTAGCGGGGTTGCGACGGAAAGGCACCACATCGATGATCGCCTGCGGCACCTTGCGGTAATAACCCAAGTGGGTATGGACCTCCGGCTCGGCACCGATCGTATCCAGGGTCGGCCAGGCGGCCCGCTCAGCGGCCGTCAGCGGCGCATAGCGCGCATCGCGCAAATGTGCCGTGAAGCCCGTGACCTGAGTGGACAGCGCCCTGATCTCGTGGTAGAAGGGAAGCCCGCCGCGTTCGCGATCGATGAAGGCCCCGGTGAACGGCTCGGTGGGCCAGGCCGTGCCGACGGTCGCGGGCGTGCGCGATGCCACGGCCTCCCCTTTGGCGGTGCCTTCGGGCGATCCCGCGGGGGTGTTCCAGTGCAACACACGTTCGGCCCGGTCCTGTGCGTTCGCCAGGGAGGAAAAAACGATGAACAAGCCTGCGAACGCGGTACGGAGCATCATCATGAAAAACTATCAACAGGTTTTCAACAACGTTCGAGCGAAAGTACTACCTTCGGCCCTTGCGTTTTCCAGGACAACCGACGAACGGCCCATGCTGGAGAATATTGCCATGATCAGGGAACCGGAGAACGCTCCTATCCGTATACTTGGCGCTTGCACCAGATCCTTGATCGATCGAGCATGATGGAATGGACCGTTAGGCGTGCGGCCTTGGGGCTTGCACTAGGGGTATTCGCGGCGCTGGGGGCCTCCGCTCAAGACCCGCAATTCACCCAATTCTACGCCAACCCCCTCTACCTGAACCCCGCCTTCGCCGGAACGGCCCGTTGCCCTCGCGTGGTGATGAACTACCGCAACCAATGGCCGGCCCTCACAGGCACCTTCGTGACCACCAGTGCGAGCTACGATCAACACGTGGACGGGGTGATGGGCGGCTTGGGCCTGCTGGTGACCAATGATCAGGCCGGCAAGGGTACCCTGAGCACCACCACGGTGAGCGGGATCTACTCCTACCAACAGGCCGTCTCGCGGAAGTTCTCCATAAAGGTGGGCTTTCAAGCCACCTACTTCCAGAAGTCGCTCGACTGGAGCAAGCTCACCTTCGGCGACCAGATCGATCCGCGCCGGGGCTTCATCTACCAGACCCAGGACGTGCCCCGCGGTGGCAGCGTGGGCAATGCCGACTTCAGCGCCGGCATCCTCGGGTACAGCGATGTGTTCTTCGTGGGCTTCGCGGCCCATCACCTCACGCAGCCCAACGAATCGTTGATCGTGGGCGAGAGCAAATTGCCCATGAAGTTCACCGGTCATGCCGGTGCGGCCATCCCCATCGGCATGCGTGGCAAGTACGGCACAGCGCGCACCCGGATCTCGCCGAACATACTTTACCAGCAGCAGGCCGCGTTCCGCCAATTGAACCTGGGCATGTATATCGACCATGGTCCGATCACTGCCGGTGTATGGTATCGCACGCGCGATGCCTTCATCGCCTTGATCGGCTTCCATACCGAGCGCTTCAAGTTCGGCTACAGCTACGACCTCACCACATCGCGATTGACCACGGCCACGGCCGGATCGCACGAGATAAGCCTGCAACTGCAATTCAACTGCAAACGGAAGAACCGGAGGTTCCGCCAGGTGGCCTGCCCCACCTTCTGAGCCCCACACACTCAATCCAAGGACCAATGGAACGCGTAAGGAAGACGGGTACCATCCTCATCGCCTCGGGCGCGCTGCTGCTCAGCGGCTGCCAGTTCGAGAAAAGCGGTGCCACCGGATGGAACTACAACGACTCCAAGAACGGCGGCTTCGAGAAGGTCGGCTTCGAGGAGCAGGAGACCGGCCCCGGCCTGATCCTGATCGAGGGTGGTCAGTTCACCATGGGTCGGGTCACCGACGACCTGCGCCATGAGTGGGACCACATCCCCCGCACGGTCACGGTATCGTCCTTCTATATGGACGAAGTGGAGGTGACCAACTTCTATTGGCTCGAATACCTCTACTGGCTGGACCGCGTGTTCGGCGCCGACTACCCCGAGATCTACAAGAAGGCCCTGCCCGACACCCTCGTGTGGCGCAGCAAGCTGGCCTTCAACGAACCCTACGTGGAGTACTACCTGCGCCACCCCGCCTACCGCGACTATCCCGTGGTGGGTGTGAACTGGCTCCAGGCCAACGATTATTGCGCCTGGCGTACCGACCGGGTGAACGAGCTGATCCTGATCCGCGAAGGTCTTTTCGAGCACTACCCGAACCAGATCAACGAGGACCACTTCACCACCGACGCCTATCTGGCCAGCCAGTACGAGAGCGGCAAGAAAGTGGACGGCGTAACGGACTTCAACCCGAACCGCGACACCCGGAACATCAAGATGGAGGACGGTGTGCTCCTGCCCCGCTACCGCCTCCCCACCGAGGCCGAGTGGGAATATGCCGCCTACGGCCTGGTGGGCAACACCGTGGACGAACGCATCGTGGAGCGCCGGATCTATCCCTGGAACGGCCACTGGGTGCGCTACGACAGCCGCAAGAAAGGCGGTCGGTTCTACGGCGACTTCCGCGGCAACTTCATGCGCGGCAGGGGCGACTACATGGGCGTGGCCGGCAGCCTGAACGACAACGCCGACATCACCGCTCCCGTGTTCAGCTACTGGCCCAACGACTACGGCCTGTACAACATGGCCGGCAACGTGAGCGAATGGGTGATGGACGTCTACCGCCCGCTCAGCTTCGAGGACGACGACGACTTCCGCCCCTTCCGTGGCAACGTGTTCAAGACGAAGGTGCTGAACAGCGATGGTGTGATCCAGGACAAGCACGACCTGGTGATCTACGACCTCGACGGCATCAAGTACTTCCTCACCGAGTTCCAGCAGGCCATGCAGGGCCGCGCCACGGACGAGGAGGCCGCGCTGATCGACGAGACCCTGACCATGATCGATCAGGCGATCGACCTGAACAACACCCGCAAGCACGACCAAGCCATGCAGCGCGTGCAGGAGATGGTGGAAGCCATCAAGGCCTCGCCCATCCCCAGCGACATCCAGCCCAAACTGCTCAGCGGCATCAGCGACTACCAGGCCGATCAACCCGGCGACATCCGCTGGCGCAACGTGACGATCGAGGAGAACATCGACCGCCGCAACTACCGCACCGCCGACAACATCGACTTCATCGACGGCGATGTGATGAGCAGCATCTACTACGACCAGCCCGACTTCGAGGGCAACCCCATGTACGACTGGGGCAAGACCTCGTTGATCAACGACCGCAGCCGTGTGTACAAGGGCGCCTCGTGGGCCGACCGCATCTACTGGGCCAACCCCGGTACGCGTCGCCACCTCGACGAACGTCAGAGCACGGCCACCATCGGCTTCCGATGCGCCATGACGCGTGTGGGCAGCCCCATGGGCATGGGTGACGACAAGCGCCGCAGCAAACTGAAGCGCTAAGCCACCACACCCGCTGATCTACTTTCGGACCCCGGCCCCGCGCCGGGGTCCTTCGTTATGACCACCATCGAGCAACTGCACGCCTGCTTCCTCGCCTGCACCGGGGTCTCCACCGACACCCGCACCATCCCGGAAGGATCCCTGTTCGTGGCCCTGAAAGGACCGCGGTTCGACGCCAACGCCTTCGCCGAGGAGGCCTTGGCGAAAGGTGCGCGCCATGCGGTGGTGGATGACCCTTCGGTGGCGCGTGATGACCGGTTCATGCTCGTGCACGACGGGCTGCAAGCCCTTCAGGAGTTGGCCCGATACCATCGGCGCACCTTCGACATCCCGGTGATCGGCATCACCGGCACCAACGGCAAGACCACCACGAAGGAGCTCATGCATGCGGTGCTCGCCGCCGACCGGCCCACCCTGGCCACCAGCGGCAATCTCAACAACCACATCGGTGTGCCCCTCACCCTGCTGCGGCTCAACGCCGACCACCGCATCGCCATCATCGAGATGGGCGCCAACAAGCCGGGCGACATCGCCGAACTGTGTGCGATCGCCGAACCCACGCACGGCCTTATCACCAACATCGGCAGGGCGCACCTCGAAGGCTTCGCCGGCTTCGAGGGTGTGCTGCGCACCAAGACCGAACTATTCGTCGCACTGCGTGAACGGAACGGGATCGCCTTCGTGCACGGCGACGACGCCCTGCTCATGGAGAAGAGCGAAGGCCTGCAGCGTGTGACCTATGGCACGACCGAGGACAACGACACCATCGGTCAGGTGGAACACAGTGATACCGCGCTCCTCCACATGAGTTTCGTCGGCCGGTCACGCACCGCACGCCATCGGGTGGACACGCAGCTCGTGGGGACCTACAATGCTCCCAACGTCCTTGCCGCCGTGTGCATCGGTCAGCACTTCGACGTGCCCGATGAGGTGATCGCCGATGCCATCCGTGCCTACAGGCCGGGCAACAACCGCTCGCAATTCACCGACACGGGCCGCAACCAGCTGGTGCTCGATGCCTACAACGCCAACCCAACGAGCATGGCGGTGGCCTTGGAGAATTTCGCCGCCATGCCCGGGGAGCGGCCCAAGCTGGCGATCATCGGCGACATGCTCGAACTGGGTGCCGAAAGCGACAAGGAACACCGCGCGATCGTGGACCTCGTGGCCCGGCTCGGACTGGAAGCATGTTTCGTGGGCACCGCTTTCGCACAGGCCACCCCCGCGGCCTTCCCCTCGGCCGATGCATTGAACGAACACCTGGCCACCGCCCCCATCTCCGGCAGGCTGATCCTGGTCAAGGGCTCGCGCGGCGTGAAGCTGGAAACGGTGGTACCAGCGCTCTAGTAGCAAGCGCCCCTCGGTCAGTCCTTCAGGATGCTGCGGCTGATCACGATGCGCTGCACCTCGCTGGTGCCCTCGTAGATCTGGGTGATCTTGGCGTCGCGCATCAGGCGCTCCACGTGGTACTCCTTCACGTAGCCGTAACCGCCGTGGATCTGCACCGCTTCCACGGTGGTACGCATGGCCACCTCGCTGGCGAACACCTTCGCCATGGCGCTGGCGCGGTCGTAGTTCAGGTGCTGGTCCTTCAGCCAGGCGGCCTTCAGGCAAAGCAGGCGGGCGGCCTCGATCTCCGTGGCCATGTCGGCCAGCTTGAAGGCCACCGCCTGGTGCTCGCTGATGGGCTTGCCGAATGCTTTCCTTTCCTTGCTGTAGGCCAAGGCCAGTTCGTACGCGCCGCTGGCGATACCGAGCGCCTGCGAAGCGATGCCGATACGACCGCCGCTCAGCGTCTTCATCGCGAAGGTGAAGCCGAAGCCATCGGCGCCGATGCGGTTCTCCTTGGGCACCTTCACGTCCTGGAACATCAGGGTGTGCGTGTCGCTGCCCCGGATCCCCAGCTTGTCCTCTTTCGGTCCAACGACGAAGCCGGGCATGCCCTTTTCCACGATCAGGCAGTTGATGCCCTTGTGCCCTTTGGACGCGTCGGTCTGGGCCATCACGAGATAGGTGCTGGCCGTGCCGCCGTTGGTGATCCAATTCTTGGTACCGTTCAGCAGGTAGTGGTCGCCCATATCGATGGCCGTGGTGCGCTGGCTGGTGGCATCGCTGCCGGCCTCGGGCTCGCTCAGGCAGAACGCCCCGATCTTCTCTCCTTTGGCCAGGGGCACGAGGTACTTCCGCTTCTGCTCCTCGGTACCGAATTGCTCCAGGCCCCAGCACACCAGCGAGTTGTTCACGCTCATCACCACGCTGGTGCTGGCGTCCACCTTGCTGATCTCCTCCATGGCGAGCACGTAGCTGATGGTGTCCATGCCGCCACCGCCGTACTCGGGGCTCACCATCATGCCCAGGAAGCCCAGTTCGCCGAGCTGCTTGATCTCATCGGCAGGGAAGCGCTGTTCACGGTCGCGTTCGATCACGCCCGGCTTGAGCACGTTCTGGGCGAAATCGCGGGCCGCATCGCGCACGGCGAGCTGTTCCTCGGAGAGTTCGAAATTGAGTCCGGCGAGAGTAGCTGTGTCTGACATGGAAGGGGGTATGGTTCCGAGCAGGCAAATGTAGCCGATACCTTCGCCACGTGGAAGCCGGGACACACCGCTGGAAGGCCTTGGGCGTGATGAGCGGGAGTTCGCTCGATGGGTTGGATCTGGCCCTGTGCACGTTCGAGCATACCGGAGACCGATGGGCATTCACCATTGATGACGCCCGCACCGCGGACTATCCCGATGCCTTCCGCGAGCGCCTGAAGACCGTGATGCACGGCTCCGCGCTGGACCTGGCCCGGCTGCACCGCGAGCTCGGTGATCGCATCGGTGCGGCCTGCTGTGACTTCCTGGCCGGGCGCAACGTGGACGTGATCGGGTCACATGGGCACACTGTGTTCCATCGCCCAGAGGAAGGGCTCACCACCCAGATCGGATGCGGCGCCCGGATCGCGGCGACCACCGGCATCACCACCGTGTGCGACTTCCGCACCACCGACGTGGCCTTGGGCGGACAAGGAGCGCCGCTGGTGCCCTTGGGCGAGAAGCTGCTCTTCCCCGGCCACCGTGCCTTCCTCAACATCGGGGGCATCTGCAACATCGCGCTGCACCACGACGACCAGGTGCTGGGCTACGACGTGTGCATAGGCAACCAAGCCTTGAACTTCCTGGCGGAGGAAGGAGGCGAAGCGTATGATGAAGGTGGCGCCTTGGCCCGCTCCGGCCAAGTGCACGAGGAACTGTTGGAACGCCTGAACGCCCTCCCTTTCCACCACCAACCGCCGCCACGCTCCCTCGGTCGCGAGTGGTTCGAGGAAGCGGTGCTCTCGCTGATCGCCGACTTCGCCATTCCCCTGCCCGACCGCTTGCGTACCGTGGTGGAGCACATCGCACAGCGGGTGGGCGAAGCCCTGCGCGGGACATCGGGTCCCACCTTGGTCACCGGCGGAGGTGCGCTCAACACCTTCTTGATGGAGCGGATCGCAGCCTATGCGCACGTCGACGTTCCGGGCAGGGAAGTGGTGGACTACAAGGAGGCCTTGATCTTCGCCTTGCTGGGCGTGCTGCGGCTGCGCGGCGAACCGACGACCCTGGCGAGTGTCACGGGCGCCAGGCGCGAAAGCGTGGGTGGAGCGCTGTATGCGGCCAATTAACACCCCCCGCCTGACAACCTACCGATCAGCGGACAAAGCCCGGATGGGGCCGGACTACCTTTGGCCTTCATTCGAGAACGACCGTAGATGCGTGATGCCCTGCGCCGCTTCGAGGAGCGCGCCCCTGAGATCGTCTTTGCTTGGAACGACGCCCCCACCGGTGCCCGCGGGTGGGTGGTGATCAACAGCCTGCGCGGCGGTGCGGCCGGTGGCGGCACCCGCATGCGCAAAGGCCTGGACCAGCGTGAAGTGGAGAGCCTGGCCAAGACCATGGAGGTGAAGTTCACCGTGAGCGGGCCGGCGATCGGTGGTGCCAAGAGCGGGATCGACTTCGATCCGGCCGATCCGCGCAAAGGCGAAGTGCTCGAGCGCTGGTACAAGGCGGTGGCCCCGCTGCTGAAGACCTACTACGGCACCGGTGGCGACCTGAACGTGGACGAACTGCACGAGGTGATCCCGATCACCGAGGCCAACGGCCTGCTGCATCCGCAGGAAGGCGTGGTGCGCGGCCACCTCAGCGCAGACGACGCCACGGCACGTCAGGCCATCGAACAATTGCGTACGGGGGTGAGCAAGCGTGTGGACGACACGGCCTTTGTGCCCGTGGCGGGCAAGTATGCCGTGGCCGACATGATCACCGGCTGGGGCGTGGCCGAGAGCGTGCGCCATCACCACCGCGTGTACGGCGGCGATGTCCGCGGCAAGCGGGTGATCGTGCAGGGCTGGGGCAATGTGGCCGCAGCGGCCGGGTATTACCTGAGCAGGCTGGGAGCCAAGATCGTGGGTATCATCGACCGCAACGGCGGCCTGATCGCCCCGGAAGGGCTGAGCGCCGAGCAGGTGGAACGCCTGTTCGTGAACAAGCAGGGCAATGAGCTCAAGGCCGAAGGACTGCTTCCCTTCGCCGAGGTGAACGAACGCATCTGGAACGTGGGCGCCGAGATCTTCCTGCCCTGCGCCGCCAGCCGGATCGTGACGCGCGACCAAGTGGACCGCCTTGTGGCCGCCGGCCTGGAGCTGATCAGCAGCGGGGCCAACGTGCCCTTCGCCGACCCCGAGATCTTCTACGGCCCCATCGCCGAGCATGCCGACGGCCGCGTGAGCGTGATCCCCGACTTCATCGCCAACTGCGGCATGGCCCGGGTATTCGCCTACTGCATGCAGCCTGGGAACGCGCTCACCGACAAGGCCATCTTCGAGGACGTGAGCACCGTGATCGGCAATGCCCTCGAACGCACCCATGCCCGGCACCCGGAACGCACCCACCTGACCCGCACCGCGTTCGAGATCGCGCTGCAACAGCTCGGGTCGAATACTTAGACCAGCCCCGATCCCGTTCCATTCCACAACCAGACCAACCAGATGTTCATCCCGCTCGTCGCACAGATCCAGGAAGGCACCACCGCAAGCCAGGCCCAGCAATTGCTGGAGCAGCAGGCGATCAACACTCCGACCGTCCTGCCCGATACCATCACCGTGTGGGACCTGCTCAGCTACGGCGGTTGGGGCATCATGCTGCCGCTGGCGGCCATGTCCATCGCGGTCGTGTACGTCACCATCGAACGCCTGCTCGCCCTATCCAAGGCGCTGCGCAGCGAGAAGGACCTGCTGGCCCGTGTGCGTGACTATGTGCACGAGGGCAAGATCGACTCCGCCTTGAACGCCTGCACCTCGGTGGGGACCCCCGCTTCGCGCATGGTGGAGAAAGGCCTGCAGCGCATCGGCAAGCCGACGAAGGACATCGAGGCGGCCATGGAGAGCGTGGCGCAGATCGAAATGGGCCGTTTGGAGCGTGGCGTGGGCGTGCTGAGCCTGGTGGCCAAGCTCGCCCCGATGTTCGGCTTCATCGGGACCATCATCGGCGTGATCAAGATCTTCTACGACATCTCCCTCACCGACAACATCAGCATCGGTGTGATCTCCAGCGGCCTTTACCAGAAGATGGTGACCTCGGCCGCGGGCCTCATCGTGGGGATCATCGCCTTCGCTTGTTTCTTCATCGTGAGCAGCCTGCTCACCCGCCTGGAGAACCGCCTGGCCATGACCGGGCTCGCCTTCTTGGACATCCTTCAGGAACCCCAGAAGAAGTGAACCATGCGTATCCGTAGACGGACACGGGAACACGCGGAGGTGAGCACGGAGTCGCTCAACGACATCATGTTCTTCCTGCTGCTGTTCTTCCTGATCGTGAGCACGCTGGCCAACCCCAACGTGGTGAAGCTCACCCTGCCCAGCAGCAAGCAGTCCACCCAGATGAACAAGCAGCCGCTGACGGTCTCCGTGACCAAGGACCGCCAGTACAGCATCGACAAGGAGCCGGTGCCCTTCGACCGGTTGGAGGCTGAGCTGCAAAGCCGCCTGGCCGGCCTGGACCAGGCCACCGTGGTGCTCCGCTTCGATCAAGCCCTGAGCGTGCAGGACCTGGTGGACGTGCTCACCATCGGCAACCGCCTGAAGGTGAAAATGGTACTGGCCACGCAATCCCCCTCCTGACCATGGTGGCAGCGCAGGAACGAGCAGGCGGTCGACGCGCGGTGGCGCTAGCTAGCACCTTGGTGTTCCATGCCCTGCTGCTCCTGTTGTTCATCCTGTGGAAGATCGTCACCCCGATCCCGCCCTTCCCCGAAGTGGGCGGCGGCGGTGGCGGCCTGGCCATCGACCTGGGCTACAGCGCCGAGGGAATGGGCGATGACAACGAGAGCATGGCCCCGCCACCGCAGGAGAACACGCCCGTTCCGGCAGCGCAAGGCAATGAGCAGCTCGTCACCGACGATGATCCGGAAAACCCGGCGCTCCCGGCGCCGGTGAAGCCCAAGCCGAACACCACGCAGCCCAAGCCGCCCACGGAGAAGCCCAAGCCGATGACCGACGAAGAGCGGCAGCGTTTGGCGAACGAGCGGATGAACGCGCTGTTCAATCAGACCGGCAAGGGCGGACAAGGCAGCAGCAACACGCCCGGCAACGAAGGCCAGCGCGACGGTTCACCGAACGGTGGTGGCACGGGCACAGGCGGTGGTAGTGGCACCGGCACGGGTACGGGGACCGGCACAGGCTCGGGCCCCGGTGATGGCGGGATCGGTTACGACCTCGGTGGGCGTAGCATGCGCTTCAAGCCCCCGATCAATGATAAACCGGGCGTCGCGGGCCGTGTCGTGATGGACATCATCGTGGACATGGAGGGCAACGTGCTGAGCGCTGAGCAGAACCTTGGAAAGAGCACGACCATGGCCCACAACCTCGTGCAGATCGCTCGCACCACGGCGCTGAAGTGCAAGTTCGAGAAGCGAAGCACAGGCCCTGCCGAACAGCGCGGCACGATCACCTTCACCTTCAAGGTCCAATAATCGTGAACTACGCGGAGACGCTGGCGTACCTGTACGCCCGCCTGCCCATGTACCAACGCATCGGCGCCGCCGCCTACAGGGCCGACCTCTCGACCACCCAGGCCTTGATGGACCAGCTCGGCAGGCCCGAACAGGGGCTGCGCTGCGTGCATGTGGCTGGCACCAACGGCAAGGGCAGCACCAGCCATTTGATCGCCAGCGCACTGCAGGAGGCGGGGTACAAGGTGGGGCTGCACACCTCGCCACATCTGAAGGACTTCCGCGAGCGGTTCCGGATCAACGGCCGGATGGTGGACGAAGCCACCGTGGCCACCTTCGTTGAACGCTACAAAGCGGAGTTCGAGCCGCTGTCACCGTCGTTCTTCGAATGGGGCGTGGCCTTCGTGCTGTGGTGGTTCCGCGAAGCGCAGGTGGACATCGCCGTGATCGAGGTCGGCATGGGTGGGCGCCTCGACAGCACCAACGTGGTGCTGCCCGATGTGAGCGTGATCACCAACATCGGCCTGGACCATACCGCCTTCCTGGGGAACACCGTGGAGGCCATCGCAGCGGAAAAGGCAGGCATCATCAAACCGGGCGTGCCAGTGGTGATCGGTGATGCCACGGACGTGGTGGCCAATGTGTTCCGCGAGCGTGCCGCGGCGATGAACGCGCCGATCACCTTCGTGGACCAACACCAGCCGCTCCCCTTCCCCTGCGGGCTGCCCGGCCGACACCAGGAAAAGAACGCACGCACGGCATTGGCAGCCCTGCGCACCCTGCTCGGCACGGGCTGGAACGTTGACGATGCCGCCATCGAGCGGGGCTTCCGCAACGTGGTGCCCAACACCGGCCTGCGAGGGCGTTGGGAAGTGATCGGTCATGCTCCGCTCACCATCGCCGACGTGGCCCACAACGTGGACGGCCTGCGTACCGTGCGTGCCATGCTGGACCGCACACCGCACGAACGGCTGCACGTGGTGCTGGGCATGGTGAACGACAAGGACATCGGGGCCGCCATGGCCGAACTGCCCCGGGATGCGACTTATTACTTCTGCAAGGCCGACATACCCCGTGGCCTCGACGCCGAATTGCTGCGCGATCAGGCCGCCCATGCCGGACTGCACGGCGAGATCCATCGCTCCGTGGCAGCCGCCCTTGATGCCGCACGTACAGCCGCCGGCCCGAACGACCTGGTGCTCGTCACCGGCAGCGTCTTCGTGGTGGCCGAAGTGCTATGACCCGGCCGCCGGAAATGAAAAAGCCCCGGAGTTCCGGGGCTTTGGTGGGACCTACTGGATTCGAACCAGTGACCTCATGCGTGTGAAGCATGCGCTCTGAACCAGCTGAGCTAAGATCCCGATGCGTTCTTGAAGTGGAGGCAGCCGGATTCGAACCAGCGACCCTCTGCTTGTAAGGCAGATGCTCTGAACCAGCTGAGCTATGCCTCCGAAATGACCTATCCAAAGAACGAGCCCGTCAACGACCTGGCCCAGGGCCGACGGGGCCATGCCCCGAACGGGCGGCAAATATAGGTTTTCCCGATCACCGACGATGGCCTGCTCTCAAATTGGCGCGGATCGCTCCGATCATCCTCCGAACGCCCCGGGAACACTGCGCTTTGACGATATGGCAGGTGGCTGACAGTCCCCGGTGGCCCGTCCAGTGGGGAGAAATTGCCCACCTCGTCCCATTCGCTCCCCTTCCACTGCCACAATGCACCGCAGGGGCCGAAGCAAGTAGACATGGCCCCGAACATCCTCATACGCCAGATAACCATCTAATAATGAACAAGTAACGAGCGAATCCAGCGAACAACGCCCCAGTTAAAATATGCTAAGACCAAGGGGTGGCCGTATCGATCGGCAGGCTATGTGCGTCAAATACACACAGCCGCCGGGAGTGGAAGCACGAGCGAACGAGTATCCGGCGGGAAGATCGTCCAATATCACCTAACAAGCATCAACATGCCACGCAAGAAGAAGCCTCTGATCCTCACCCAGCCGGTGAAGGAGGGCATCAAAGCGATCAAAGTGCGCCTCGACGCGCGTACCGTCATCACCCTCGCCAGCAACAAGGCCTTGGAGTTCTGGAAACAGCGCTATCCGAAGCTGGAAGTGATCGGCTGATCGGAACGCCATGCCACGGAAGAAACGAGCCATCGTATTGGAACGGCCCATTAAGGTCGGCGTCAAGGAGATCAAGGTGCGTTTGGACGCCCGTACGATCATCACGGTGTCGAGCCAGAAGGCCTTGGAAGCTTGGAAAAAGCGTTACCCCAAGGCCGAAGTGATCGGCTGACCATCCCCCCACTACGCCGCTGGGCGTAGCGACCCACAGCCCCGGCGCCTCCTGTACAGGAGGTGTCCGGGGTTGCGTGCATCGTGGGGCTACCTTTGAGGTCGGCATGGACGCGTACCTGATCGGCAGCTACATCGGGCACATGGCGCGCGCGCGCGATCGCCACAGCGTCCACAGCCCGTTCGTCTATGACCTTGTGGAGCAGGTGCTCCGGCCAGACCACGGCCCGCCTTCGGCCGACCGCATCGAGGCGCTGCGAAAAAGCGCCTTAAAGGACACCACCACCTTGGCGGTGACCGACCACGGAGCCGGCCCCCGCCGCGGCCGAAGCAGCACGCGCACGGTCGCCACGATCGCCCGCAACGCATTGACCCCTGCCCGCAGAGCGCGGATGCTGTACCGCCTGACGCGTCACCTGGCCGCCCGGCATGTGCTGGAGCTGGGCACTTCCCTGGGCATCACCACCCTGTACCTGGCCGAAGGCAGTGCGGGCGGTGTGATCACCATTGAAGGATGTCCAAGCACCGCCGCGATCGCCGGCAGGCATTTCGCCACGGCCGGGCGAGAGGACATCACATTGCTCACCGGCAGCTTCACCGACCGGCTGCCGCATGCCCTTGCACAGGTGCCGCGGTTGGACCTGGCCTACATCGATGGTCACCACGCGGCGGCACCCACGCTGGCCTACTTCGAGCAATGCCTGTCCAAGGCGCACAACAACACGGCCATCGTGTTCGACGACATCCATTGGAGCCGCGAGATGGGCCGGGCCTGGGAGCGGATCAAGGCCCACCCACGTGTCACGGTCACCATCGACCTTTACAGCATGGGACTGGTGTTCCTTCGCCGCGAACAGGCACGCGAACACTTCACCCTTCGTTACTGACATGAGGATCTACACACGGGGAGGCGATAAAGGCGAAACCGGCTTGCTCGGCGGCAGGCGCGTGCCCAAGGACAGCCTTCGGATAGCCAGCTACGGCACCTTGGACGAACTGAACAGCCACCTGGGCCTGCTTCGCGACCACGCACAAGGGCGCATCGATGCACTGATCGTACCCATCCAGGAAAAGCTCTTCAGCCTTGGCTCGCGGCTGGCCAGTGGCAGCGAGGCCGAAGCCGACAAGTTCAAGGTCCCACGGTTGACCGACGCGGACGTGGAGGCCATGGAGACCGAGATGGACACCATGGACAAGGAGCTTCCCGAGATGCGCAGCTTCATTCTGCCCGGAGGCCACTTGGCCGCTTCCCAAGCACATGTGTGCCGTACGGTGTGCCGACGCGCCGAACGACTGGTGGTGGAGTTGGCACGCGATGAGGAGGTGCCCGAGATCGGCATCCGCTTCCTGAACCGGTTAAGCGACCTGCTCTTCGTGCTGGCCCGGCACCTGGCCCACCGCGATGGCGTGCCCGACACTCCGTGGAGGCCAAGGGACTGAACCGGTCACCGCTCCTCATCCGCTTTCCACACCCGTTGAAAAGCCGCGCAACGCCGGATCGCTATCCGTCTATATTTGCGCCCGTTTTACGGAACCCAACACGGCCAACGATGTACTGGACACTGGAACTCGCCTCGTACTTGGAGGATGCACCCTGGCCTGCGACCAAGGACGAGTTGATCGATTTCGCCATGCGCACCGGCGCTCCGCTGGAAGTGGTGGAGAACCTGCAGGCCATCGAAGATGACGAGGAGGTCTTCGAAAGCATCGAGGACATCTGGCCCGACTACCCCTCGAAGGAGGATTTCTTCTTCAACGAGGACGAATACTGAACCAACGGCACGCGCCGATCACGCACAGCCCCCGGCCCACCGGGGGCTTCTCTTTTCAAGGGCCGCCATGACGCGATGGCAGGGGCCGCGATCGGCAAGGTCCGTGCTCGTACGATCCGGCTACCTTTGGCAGCCTTTCCGGCGCCCCGTTCGGCTCAACGCCAGCGGTGGGCGCACAGACACATCCCATCGCCCCATGCTCGGCTCGATCATCAAGAAGATATTCGGTGACAAATCCGCCCGCGACCTGAAGGAGGTGGCACCGTTGGTGGAGAAGACCAACCAAGCGTTCGCCCTGCTGGCAGGTTTGAGCCACGACGAATTACGCGAACGCACACGTGCGCTCCGCGAACGCATCAGCGAACGCACGCGCGCCAACGATGAGCGCGTGGCCGCCCTGCGCGCCGAGATCGAGGCCGACCCGAACATGGACATCCATGACCGCGAACAGCGCTACGAGGAGATCGACAAGCTCGAGGAACAAAGCGTGAAGCAGATCGAGGAGGTGCTGCTGGAGATCCTGCCCGAAGCCTTCGCCATCGTGAAGGAAACCGCGCGGCGCTTCAAGGAGAACCGCGAGCTGCGCGTGCGCGCCACCGACCTGGACCGCGAGCTGGCCATCAAACGGCCCGACTCCATCCGCATCGAAGGCGACCATGCCATCTGGAAGAACACCTGGATCGCCGCGGGCAACCCGGTGACCTGGGACATGGTGCACTACGATGTGCAGCTGATCGGCGGCGTGGCCCTGCACAAGGGCAAGATCGCCGAGATGAGCACTGGTGAGGGCAAGACGCTGGTGAGCACCCTGCCCGTGTTCCTCAACGCCCTTGCCGGGCGCGGTGTGCACGTGGTGACGGTGAACGACTACCTGGCCAAGCGTGACGCGGAATGGATGGGGCCGCTCCACGAATTCCACGGTCTGCGGGTGGACTGCATCGACAAGCACGAGCCCAACAGCCCCGCCCGACGCAACGCCTACCTGGCCGACATCACCTACGGCACCAACAACGAGTTCGGCTTCGACTACCTGCGCGACAACATGGCGCATTCGCCCTCGGCACTGGTACAGCGCAAGCACCACTACGCCATCGTGGACGAGGTGGACAGCGTGCTGATCGACGACGCCCGCACGCCGCTCATCATCAGCGGTCCCACGCCGAAGGGCGAGATCCACCAGTTCGACGAGTACAAGCCGCGCGTGGAGCGGTTGTACAACGCCCAGAAGCAACTCGTGACGAAGCTCCTCGCCGAGGCGAAGGAGAATCTGAAGGGCCTGGCCGACAGCACCGCCACCAAGGAGCAGATCGAGAAGGGCGGCCTCGCCCTGCTGCGCTGCCACCGCGGTCTTCCGAAGAACAACGCACTGATCAAGTTCCTGAGCGAGCCCGGCGTGCGGGCCCTGCTGCAAAAGACCGAGAACCACTACCTGCAGGACCAGGGTAAGGAAATGCCGAAGGTGGACGCCGAGCTGTACTTCACCATCGACGAGAAGCACCACGGCATCGAGCTCACCGAGAAGGGCGTGGACCTGATCAGCGGTGATGTGAACGACCCCACCTTCTTCATCATGACCGATGTGGGCGCGGGGATCGCCGAGATCGAGAAGAGCGGTGCCAGCATGGAGGAGAAGGCCCGCCGCAAGGACGAACTGCTGCGCGAGTTCAGCGTGAAGAGCGAGCGCATCCACACGGTGAACCAGCTGATCCGTGCCTATGCCCTCTACGAACGCGACGTGGAGTATGTGGTGATGGACGGCAAGGTGAAGATCGTGGACGAGCAGACCGGCCGGATCCTGGAAGGGCGCCGCTACAGCGACGGGCTGCACCAGGCCATCGAGAGCAAGGAAAAGGTGAAGGTGGAGGCCGCCACGCAGACCTACGCCACGGTGACCCTGCAGAACTACTTCCGCATGTACCACAAGCTGGCCGGCATGACCGGTACGGCCGAGACCGAGGCGCAGGAGTTCTGGGACATCTACAAGCTGGACGTGATGGTGATCCCCACCAACCGCCCGGTGCTACGCAAGGACGCCGACGACCTGGTGTTCAAGACCAAACGCGAGAAGTACAACGCGGTGATCGAGGAGATCGAGCGGCTGCGCAACGCCGGTCGCCCTGTGCTGGTGGGCACCACGAGCGTGGAGGTGAGCGAGCTCATGAGCAAGATGCTCAAGCTGCGCAACATCCCCCACCAGGTGCTGAACGCCAAGCAACACCAACGCGAGGCCGAGATCGTGGCCAATGCGGGCCTGGCAGGCACGGTGACCATCGCCACCAACATGGCCGGCCGTGGTACCGACATCAAGCTCGGGCCCGGCGTGAAGGAGGCGGGTGGACTCGCGATCATCGGCACCGAGAAGCACGACAGCCGCCGGGTGGACCGCCAGCTGCGCGGTCGTGCCGGTCGTCAGGGCGACCCGGGCTCGTCGCAGTTCTACGTGTCGCTTGAGGACGACCTGATGCGCCTGTTCAACAGCCAGCGCATCTCCAAGATCATGGACACCATGGGCCTGAAGGAAGGCGAGGTGATCCAGCACCCGATGGTGACGCGCAGCATCGAGCGGGCGCAGAAGAAGGTGGAGGAGAACAACTTCGGCATCCGCAAACGGTTGCTGGAGTATGATGACGTGATGAACAGCCAGCGGACGGTGATCTACAAGCGTCGCCACCATGCGCTGTTCGGCGAGCGGTTGAAGCTGGACATCCTCGGCATGTTCCAGGACGTGGCGACCAACCTGGTGAACGAGTACCACGACCAGGAGGACTACCAAGGCTTCGAACTGGACCTCTTCCGCCGGTTGAGCACCGAAAGTCCGGTGACGGCCGAGGAGTTCAAGCGGTTGAAGGCCGCGGAGGTCGCTGACCGCGTGTACGACGCCGCGATCGCCGCCTACGAGCGCCACAGCGCCCAATTGGCGAAGCAGGCCATGCCCGTGATCACCGATGTGTTCCTGAACCAGGGCCAGCAGTACGAGAACATCGTGGTGCCGATCACCGATGGGATCAAGACCATGCAGGTGGTGGCCAACCTGCAGAAGTGCTACAAGAGCGAGGGGCGCGAGTTGAGCGCGAGCATCGAGAAGTACATCACGCTGGCGATCATCGACAACGAGTGGAAGGAGCACCTGCGCGAGATGGACGAACTGCGCCGCAATGTGCAGAACGCCGCACTGGAACAGAAGGACCCGCTGCTGATCTACAAGCTGGAGAGCTTCGATCTGTTCAAGGCGATGATCGACCGGATCAACAACGAGGTGGTCGGCTTCCTGACCAAGGCCGGGCTGCCCACCGCGCAGCCCAGCGTGCAGGAGGCACCCGCCCCGCGTGCGCCACAGCAACGGTTGCAGACCAGCCGCACCGAGGCCCCGCAGTACAGCAGTGGTCGGAGCAGCACATCGACCGCATCTCCCCGCCCGGCGGCAGCCCCTTCACCCGGGCGCGCACCCATGCCGCCCCAAGGCCCGCGCCAGCCCATAGCGCCGGTACGCGTGGCGAAGGAACCGGGCCGCAACGACCCCTGCCCCTGTGGCAGTGGTAAGAAGTACAAGCAGTGCCACGGGAAGGGTGCTTGAGCCGCCCTGACAGAAAAGCCCGAAGGCCCCGGGGAACCGGGACCTTCGGCTTATGGTGTATGTCGGTATGGTTCCTCAGAATTGGACCGGAACGCGCATCTGGACGCGCACGGTCTGCCCTTTCTCGGTCCCCGGCTCCCAGGGCGAGGTGGCCTTGATGGCGTTCACCACCTGCTCATCGATCGCAGGGTCCTCCCCCTCCATCACCTTCACGTTGCTCAACGAGCCGTTCTTCTCCACGATGAAGCTGGTCACCACCTCACCACGCAGCTTGCGGCCGTTCGGCGGGGTGACATTGCTCTTGATGTAGCGCACCAAGGCCTTTTCGTCGCCCCCATGGTACCGGGGCATGGTCTGCGCACGCGTATAGACGATGTTCGCCAGCGGCTCGGGGTTGTAGATCTTTTCCGCCAGTGGGCGACCGGCGGGATCGAAACGTTCCCATATGCCCGCCTTGTGGCCCATCACGTACTCGCCCCTGCTTTCCACCTCGCCATTGGCATGGTAGAACACGAAGCTGCCATGTTCGATGCTCAGTTCCGGATCGGCATAGCGCCCTTCGGCCTTGAGCTTGCCGTCCATGGTGTACGTCCGTCCGATGTACGCATCGCCGTCCATTCCCTCGGCCACACGGTAATAGGCCGCATGCTTGCGACTGGTGCCGGTCATCACTTGGCTCAGGTACTGTGGTTCACCGGTCTGTGCGACCGACCGCTGGGGCAGCATCCCGGCGATCATCAGGAGGAAGGAAGGAAGAATGGAAAGGGAGCGGTACACGGTCGTGGGAGAGTCGATCTGTTCGGCCCTTCCAACGCATGCGTCCCAAGAAAGGTTACACCTCCACTATCCCGCCCATCCCTCGCGGTCCAAGCTGCGGTATTGTATGGCCTCGGCCAGATGCTCGGTGCGGATGTCGGCGCTCCCGACGAGGTCGGCGATCGTTCGCGACACCTTGAGGATGCGGTCGTAGGCACGGGCGCTCAGACCCAGGCGCTCCATGGCCTTCTCCAACAACGCCTTGCCGGCGGCATCGATGCGGCAGATCTCGCGCAGTTCCCTGCTGCCCATCTGCGCGTTGCAGTGGATCCGGCTGTTCGCGAAACGCTCCTGCTGCACCTTACGAGCGGCCACCACACGTTCGCGTATCGCGGCGCTGCGCTCGCTGCTGCGTTCGGCGCTCAGTTCGGTGAAGGGCACGGGCGTCACTTCGATGTGGATGTCGATGCGGTCGAGCAGCGGACCGCTCACCTTGTTCAGGTACTTCTGCACCACACCCGGGGCGCACACGCATTCCTTCTCCGGATGGTTGTAGTAGCCGCAGGGACACGGGTTCATCGCGGCCACGAGCATGAAGCTCGCGGGATATTCCACGGAGAACTTGGCCCTGCTGATGGTGACCACGCGGTCCTCCAAGGGCTGCCGCAACACCTCCAGCACCTGCCGCTTGAACTCGGGCAGTTCGTCCAGGAAGAGCACGCCATTGTGCGCCAGACTGATCTCGCCGGGCTGCGGATAGGAACCGCCACCGACCAAGGCCACATCGCTGATGGTGTGGTGCGGGCTGCGGTAGGGCCGCACGCTCAGCAGGCTGTCCTCCTTGCGCAGGCGGCCGGCCACGCTGTGGATCTTGGTGGTCTCCAAGGCCTCGTCCATGGTGAGCGGCGGCAGGATCGTGGGCAGCCGCTTGGCCAGCATGGTCTTGCCCGCGCCCGGCGGACCGATGAGGATGATGTTGTGCCCGCCCGCCGCGGCGATCTCGAACGCGCGCTTGATGTTCTCCTGCCCCTTCACATCGGCGATGTCCACCGGATAGCTGCGGCTGCTGTTGGCGAACTCGGCGGCGATGTCGACCACGGTGGGTTGTACGGTGGGTGTACCCTTCAGCAGGTCCACCACCTCGCGCAGTTGTTCCACACCGTACACCTCGAGCCCTTCGACGATGGCGGCCTCTCGTGCGTTGGCGGCGGGGAGCACCACCCCCTTGAAGCCCTGCTTCTTCGCTTCGATGGCGATGGGCAACGCACCTTTGATGGGTCGCACGCCACCGTCCAGCGAAAGCTCGCCCATCACCAGATGGGTCGCGAGCATGTCGGCGGGCACCTGGTCGGTGGCGGCCAGGATGCCCACGGCCAATGGCAGGTCGTAGGCGGTGCCCTCTTTGCGGATGTCGGCCGGGGCCAGATTGATGGTGACGCCCTTGCCGCGCGGGGCGTAGAGACCGTTGTTGCGCAGGGCTGCATCCATGCGTTGCTGGCTTTCCTTCACGGCGCTGTCGGGCAGGCCCACGAGGAAGAAGTACGCACCTGGCTCCACGTTCACCTCGGCGGTGACGATGGTGGCGTTAATGCCGAACACAGCGGCGCCATGGACTTTGACGAGCATGTTCCTTCCTTACCTCGGTTCCGCGCGTCGGGAGAGGGAGAGATCGCGCTCGATATGATCGATCAATGCGTGTATCACTTTGATGTGCACCTCCTGGATGCGATCGGCGTAGCCGTTGTGCGGCACGCGCACTTCGACGGTGCAGAGATCGGCCAGCTTCCCACCGTCCTTGCCAGTGAGTCCGATCACGTGCATGCCGCTTTCGCGGGCCACTTCGGCGGCCCGGACCACGTTGGGGCTGTTGCCGCTGGTGCTGATCGCCAGCAACACGTCGCCATCGCGCCCGTGGGCCTGCACGAAACGCGCGAACACCTGCTCGAAGCCGTGGTCGTTGCCCACACAGGTGAGGTGCGAGGGATCGCTGATGCTGATGGCCGCGATGGGGGCGCGGTCCTCGCGGAAGCGGCCGGTGAGCTCCTCGGCGAAGTGCATGGCATCGCACATGCTGCCACCGTTGCCGCAGCTGATCACCTTGGCGCCCTGCTTGAGGCAGTAGCTGATGAAGGCGGCAGCGCGCTCCACGGCCTCGATGTTGGCAGGGTCGGCCAGAAAAGCCTGCAGCACGGAAGCTGCCTCCTCGAAGTGCGAACGGATGCGGTCGATGCTCATCGTTCCAAAGATGCGGCGATCCCGCGAGCCGTGATGCCCGTCCGGTATCTTCAGGGCCGGAACGCCCCCCGTCGGTGGGTAGGAAAGGGATGCGCCCAAGAGCCTGTTCGGGACCTCGTCAAACTCGCCTCCCTGACCCTTTCCGCCCGTGCCAGGCGGAAGATGATCCCGACGCACCACTGCGCGATGATCTTCCTGCCTGCCTGATCGAAAACCACCCTCGGGTCCCATCGTTCAAGAGGTCCCGAACAGGCTCTAGCGCGAAGCCTGCAGTGTCAACTGCTGCATGCCTTCGAGCCCGCGCTCCAAGAAAGCCTTGTAGGCGGCCACATCGGGGGTGTAGCCCACGGGGTCGGTGAGGAGCACGCCATCGGGGCTGAGCAGGGCGTAGAGCGGCTGCGTGGCACTGCGGAAGGTCTCGGTCTGCAGCGTGGCCCATTTGTTCCCCACGGTGAGGATGGGCTTCTTGGTGCCGTTGGCCATCTCGTAGATGAACTGCTGGTCCTTGGGCAGGTCGGACTTGTCGTCGACATAGAGCGACACGAGCACGTACTCCTGATCGATCAGCCGGTTGATCTCGGCCACGGGCCAAACGTGGTCCTCCATCTTGCGGCAGTTGGCACAGCCGTAGCCGGTGAAATCGATGAGCAGGGGCTTGCCGGTGCGGCGCGATTCGGCCATGCCGCTCTCCAGATCGTGGAAACAGGTGAGCCCGGCCGGGCATTCGGTGGCGTGGATCCAGCTGTAGCCGGGCGAGGGCGAGATGCCGCTGAGCAGGGCCACGGGTGCGAAGGTGCCCGACTTCTCATCGTAGCGGAAGCCGTACGCCATGTAAATGGTGAGCCCTCCGAAGAACGCGATGAACAGCCAGCGCGTGAGCGAGAAGCGCTGCACAGGGCTGTCGTGCGGGAACTTGATCCTGCCCAGAAGGTAGAGCACGATACCCAGGCCGCACAGCACCCAGATGGCGAGGAAGAGCTCGTACGGCACAAGACCCCACTTCATCACCAGATCGGCCATGCTGAGGAACTTGAAGGCGAGGGCCACCTCCACGAAGCCGAGCACCACCTTTACGCTGTTGAGCCAGCTGCCACTGCGAGGCAGGCTGTTGAGCCAACCGGGGAAGAGCGCGAACAGGCCGAAAGGCAGCGCAAGGGCCAGGCCGAAGCCACCCATGCCCGCGGTGAGCTGCCAGGCACCGCCATCGGCGGTGAGCGCACCGGCCAACAGCGAACCGAGGATGGGGCCTGTGCAGCTGAAGGAGACCAGCGCCAGGGTGAGCGCCATGAAGAAGGTGCCGATGAGGCCGCCGAACCTGCTGGCGTTGCTGTCCATCTTGTTCACCCAGCTGCTGGGCAGGGTGATCTCGAAGTAGCCGAAGAAGGAGATGGCGAAGACGATGAAGATCACGAAGAACCCGATGTTGAGCCACGGGTTGGTGCTGATCTCGTTGAAGATCTCCGGGTTGATGCTGCCCAACAGATGGAAGGGCAGGCTGAAGAGCAGGTAGATCAGGAGGATGAAGCCGCCATAGGTGAGGGCGTTGCGGATGCCCGAGGCGCGGTCTGTGCTGCTCTTGGTGAAGAAGCTCACCGTGAGCGGGATCATGGGGAAGACGCAGGGTGTGAGCAGGGCCACCAGACCGCCGATGAAGCCGAGCACGAAGATCCACAGCAACGAGCTGCGGTCCTGGATGCGTGCACCGGCATCGCGTACCACCGGGTTGGCCAGGTCCACGTTGGGCATCCTCAGCTCGGTGACATCAGTGCGCACGACCAGGTCGGCGAAGCGCTGATCATCGCTGTTGAACGGCAGGGAGCCCAGCTCGAACCTGCCCGTGCCCAGCCCGGTTATGTAGTACACCGTGGCGGGCGGCAGGCAGGTCTCATCGTTGCAGGTCATGTACTCGAAAAAGCCGGTGATGGTTCCCACATCGTCCGTCACTTGGAGGCGTTGGGTAAAGGTGGCCGAACCCTTGAACTTCTTCACCTGCATATCGAAGAGTTCGTCGTGCCCCTCGATGATCTTCGATCCGATCTCGGCGCAAGGGCCTACCAGCGTTACACCGGCGACCGTGTCGACCGCGATGGTGGTGGGCCAGGGGCCCATGTCGCCGAAGTTGTTCTGCGAGTACACGGCCCATCCCGGCTCGATCGTGGCCTTGATCTCGAGGTCCCAGTGGCCATCGCCGCGGTCGTGGGTGGTGATGGACCACTTGACCGGGTCGGGTTGTTCCTGCTGCCCGGGGAACTGGGCCTGCACCACGAGGGGAAGCAGGAATAGGAGCGAAAGGGCGAACCTGGACATCATCACTTGTCTGCGGGGATAGGGATACTGAACCGCACCACCTCGGGCGGCAGGCAGGTCTTGTCGTTGCACACCATGTACTCGAGCTCGCCCTCCACTTGGAAGGCTTCACTGGTCCGCCGCACGATCGGCAGTGTGAACACAGGCGCACCGGAGTGATGCCGGACGACCATGGAGAAGTTCGGATCGAACTCCTCGTGGGCGTCGGGCTCGGTCAATGGTCCGGCCACTTCGAAGGCGTTGCTCGGATCGAACCGGAACGATGTGGGGATCGGCCCCATGTCACTGGGCAGTTCGGTGGCATAGAGGTGCCACCCTTCCTCCACATGGGCGGTGAGCTGCACGGCGATGCGCCCATCCTTCTGAAGCTCCGAAGCGAACGACCAGGTCACCGGACCGTTCGTCGACGTCAGCACTCCAAGCAATGGTAAGATCCACATAAGCGGCATCACCCGACAAAACTATGCCGAAGGTGCTGCAAGCATCCAAGGTGTTGGCAGCATCCTTGCGATCCTGTATGTCTGGCGCGAATGGCCGGTTCAAGGAATGCTCACACTGATCACCCGTGCCACGGGGATGGTGGTGCCGTATTTCAGCACGATGTTGTCCGGATCGAAGGTCCAGATCGTGGTCTCCACGGCCTTCACACCCTCATCGTCCTCGAACACGATCCGGCACTTGCCATGCTCGGTGTTGCCCAAGCGCGTGGCATTGGCCAGTTCCTGCTGGATCTCGCGCCGCTGCTCATCGGTCATGGCCAATGGCTGCCGCGGGAACCGGAGCGAAGGAATGCGCTCCTTGGGTATGATGGGGATATGCGGGGTCGGCATCTCGAGCGGTGTTATGGGTTGAATATACGCCCCTGACGACCGGATCCCAACCCGGCCGATCACTGCGGTGCGAAAGTGGCCTTCAACGCCTCCCCATCGCCCAGGCGCCATTGGAAGCCTTCGGCCACCCGGTGACCGCAGCACCATGCGATCTCGCCCCCGCTGATGAGCACGTGGACGCCCGCTTTGCGATGGCGCGGCACCTTGGCGTCGATCAGGATGTCGCTGATCAGCTTGCTGCCACCGAGGCCCGCCGGCCGCATGCGGTCGCCCGCTCGCCAAGGGCGCAGCAGACAAGGGAAAACGAGCCGATCGGCACGCAACAGCACAGTGAACGGCTCCTCACGCGACCCGTGATCCGGCACAACGCGCTGGAACCGGATCGGTGCGGCGGGAGGCACCGCATCGGGCGATCCGATCGTCCATTCCGGCACAGCAGGTCGAAGCGGTGCGATGACGAGTTCATCGCGCTCCACATGCACGGCGTGCGTATCCGACAGGAAGCGTGCTCCGGTGTTGCGGTCCTGCCCGGCCCGCAAGATGCGCCCGACCTCATCCGGATGAAAACCGCGCCCTTCCAGCACATGCGACAGCAAAGCGTGCGGCGCAGCCATGCCCTGAAGGCGATCGAACGGGAGATGCAACCCCTCCCCTTCCACAGGTAGGTCCGCGATCCTATCCGACAATTCGTCCCGAAGCACTTCACCGGCCTCGTGCAGCAGCACCGTGCTCCTGCGCAGCGCCTGCATGGCTCCTGGCCGCACCTGTTCCAGTAGCGGAAGCACCTCGTGGCGCACCCGATTACGCAGGTACTTGGGATCGTCGTTGGACGAGTCATCCCGGAAGGGCACCTGGTGTTCCTCCGCATAGGCTAGGATCGCCGCGCGCGACTCCCCGAGCAAAGGGCGGATGAATGGGCCGCGCCTCGGCGGGATCCCGCCGAGCGAACGGGGCCCCATGCCGCGCATCAGGCCCATGAGCAGGGTCTCCACGGCGTCGTCGGCGTGGTGGGCCAGGGCCATCTGGACAGGCCCTTCGGCGATCAACTCCTCGAACCAGGCGTAGCGCAGTTCACGGGCGGCCATCTGCACCGACTTCCCTTGGCTCAGCGCGTCCGTCACATCAACACGTGTAGTGCGGACCGGGATCCCGTGTTCCGCGCAATAGGCCTCGACAAAAGCCCGGTCGCCATCGCTTTCGGCCCCGCGCAGACCGTGGTCCACGTGCGCCAACTGGCAGGGATGCCCCAGCCGCCGCAACACATGCAGCAGCACCATGCTGTCCACACCACCGCTCACGGCCACCCACAACGGCTCGCCTGCGGTGGCGAGACCGTTCAGTCGCATGTATCGGCGTACCCGTTCGATCATGCGATGGCCTCCATGACGGTACGTGCCTTCAAGGCGCACTCCTCCCACTCGGCCTCCGGATCGCAATGCGCGGTGAGCGCACTGCCGGCGAGCACCTTCAACGTACCCTGGTCCCGATCGTGGAAGATCGATCGGATCACCACATTGAAGTCGCCCGTGCCATCGGGAGCGAAGAAGCCGAGTGTTCCGCTGAACAGGCTGCGGCGCTGGTCCTCGGCCTCGTCGATCAACTGCATGGCGCGGATCTTCGGCGCGCCCGTCATGCTGGCCATGGGGAATGCGGCCAGCAACACATCGTAGGGCGTACGCCCCGGTGCGATCACGGCCTGCACCGTGCTCACCATCTGATGCACCGACGGATAGCTGCGCACCTGGCAAAGCTCCGGAACCACCACGCTGCGCGATGCCGACACCCGCGAGAGGTCGTTGCGCATCACGTCAAGGGCCATCACGTTCTCCGAACGTTCCTTGGCATCGGACGCCAGTTCCTGCGCCAACCTGGCGTCCTCGGCGGGTTCCGAGCTGCGCGGACGTGTGCCTTTCATCGGCTCGCCCACCACACGATCGTCGGCGAACGCCAGGAAACGTTCCGGGCTCGCGCACAGCACGAAGCGCGCATCGTGGCGGTAGAACGCAGCAAAGGGTGCCTGGGTACGCCGCAACAACTTGTCGAACGCGTGGTAGGGATCCCAATCCGACACCTTGGCCGAGTGCTGCACGCAGTAGTTCACCTCGTAGATGTCGCCCCTGCGGATGTGGTCGAGCAGCTTGCCGGCGTTGTTGAGATAGGTCGCACGGTCCGTGTCCCCCGTCCAGGTCACCGCAACGTTCTTCCTTTCGTGCACCGGGCTGTGGAAGAGCGCCTCGGCCAACACCTCTCCTTCCTCGGCATGGTCGGGGTGCAGGTGAAGGATTGTGCGCTCATCGTCCCACTCGACCACCGTACGCGGCACGAACCAGCGTTCCACGGGATACCCCTGCGGGTCGGGATGCCGCGACGTGAGCCGTTCCAAGGTGTTCTTCCGGTCGTAGCACATGTGGCCGAAGGTCCAATCGGGAACCGTGCCATCATGGTCGAAATGCGGAACATCCAGTTCGGTGTGCACACCCAGCGCCAGCACGGAGCGGCCCCGGTCCAAGACCCGGCGGAACAGGAGCGTCCCGTACCGGTCCAGCACGGCCGGATCCCAGCAGGGCGTTCCCTTCCTTACGATGGGCCGTCGCACCATGGGGCGAAAGTTATCCGGGAAGCGGTCGCCAGCTTGTTGCAAGTCCGTCCGGCACGAAGTATCTTCGACCGTTCAGAACACCAAGCGTGCCATGAGGAATCGTCCCTGCTCCGCACTGCTGGCCATGTACATGGCCCTTCCGGCGATGCCGTTCCTGCTCGCCACCGGTGCACATGGTCAGGCCGCCCGCATCGTGATGAACAACGGCGGATGGATCCGGATCGACAACGGGGCCTGGCTGGTCGTGGCCAATGGCGCACCCAACGCGATCACCACCATGGGTGCCGGGGGCGGCAACCTCCGCACGGAAGGCGAATTCAACCGGGTGCGCTGGATCATCCGGAACAATACGGGGACCTACGTGCTCCCCTATTGCAGTTCGGAGGGTGTGCAGATCCCGTTCACCTGCCAGATCACCGGGGCCGGCGACAACGGGCCCGAGGCGTCGCTGACCTTCTCCACCTACAACCACCGCATCGGCGGGGCCACTTGGGACAACGACATGTACCGTCCCTCCGACGTCACCCACATGAACAACTGGTTCACGGGCGTTGAACCCACACCGCTGGCCACCAACCAATCGGGGCACGTGGTGGACCGCTTCTGGATGGTCGACTACGGCACCGTGGCCAGCACCGCGCCGTACGCCTATGCGACCCCTCCCCAAGTGACCCTCGGGTTCACCTACGATCCCGTGGACGACATCCAACCGGGGAACATCATAACCAGTGCTTCGCCGCTGGGTGCTCAGCGTTTCAACGCCCCGCCGCAGGTGTGGGGCGACCTGGCACCCGGCATCGGCACCTGGACACCTGGCAGCGTGACCGGTGCCGCGGTACCCGCCGGGCACTTCTTCCGGTCGTGGACCCTGTCCCACTTGGAGAACCCTCTACCTGTCGAGCTTGTGCACTTCAGCGGTGTGTGTGATGGTGGAAGGGTGACCCTGACCTGGGTGACCGCCAGCGAGCAGAACACGGACGCCTTCATCATCGAGCGCAGCACGGACAACATCAACTATGCAGCGATCGGCACCGTTGCCGCTGCAGGCCATAGCTCAGCGATGGTGCACTACTCCTTCGTGGACGAGGCCCCTCCCGCCCTGGCCTATTACCGCCTGAAGCAGATGGACCTTGATGGCCGGTCGAACATCGGCCCGGTGAGCGCCACGGGATGCGGCAACAACGGAGGCACCACCATCGTGAACGCTTGGGACGATGGTACGGACCTGAACGTTCTGGTGAGCGCTTTCGGTGATCAGGAACACTTGGTGCGGCTGTTCGATGCCGGTGGCAAGGAGGTATGGAACCAGGCCTCCGTACCCTTGGCCGATGGGCTGAGCACAGTCCGGATCCCCAAGCGCGATATCGCCATGGGCGTCTATGTGGTGCGCTTCGACGGCCCGCATGGCCCGATGGCTCGGCGCGTGGTGCTGCACTAATTCGCCGCCCGGCGCTTCCAGCGAACAAGACAGAGGAGCAAACAGGCTCCGCTCGCGAACACCGCCATGCGGCCGATCAGGTCGCCATGCCGTGTGAAGAACGTGTGTTCCGCATTGGCCCGCACCACATGTCTTGAGGCCGTGGCCTCCCACCAGCCTGTGCGACCGTGCACCACACCGCGTTGGTCCACCGCGCACGAGATGCCCGTGTTCGCCGATCGCACCACCGAACGGCGGTTCTCGATGGCCCGGATGCTGGCGAAGGTGAGGTGCTGCCGGTAGCCGGGCGTGTTCCCCCACCAGGCATCGTTGGTCATGATCGCGATGATCTCCCCTCCGTTGCGCACATGGGCGGCCACATGTTCGCCGAACACCGATTCGTAGCAGATGGCGGGGACTATGCGCAAGCCTGCCCCGGGATCATCGAACACGGTGCGCTCCCGCTGCTGGCCAAGACTGCCAGTGGTGCCGCCCAAGTCCAAGGCGAGGTCGCCCAATGGCCCAAGGAACCGTTCGAAGGGCATGAGCTCCACACCCGCCACAAGCTTGGATTTGTGGTAGGCCCCGACCTTCCCGTTCGTTGGCAGGAAGAGCGCCGCGTTGTACGACATGTACCACCGCTGTTCACCCGGTGGGACATCGGGCCGGAAAAGCGGCCGAGCCGAAACCGATGGGTGCACGCCCTTGGGCAGAAGGCTGTCGGACGACATGCCGGCGAGCACGGCCGTGCCCAGGTGCTCCCGCTGGAAGCGCCGCAACCGCTGAACGCTTTGCGCTGCGTTGAGATCGTTCTCCCAGAGCCCGATCAGCCGCAAAAAGCCACCGGACATGTCGACCGTGGTGGCTTCCTGCAGGGCGGTCTCCGGCAGAACGACCAAGTGCGTGCTGTCGGTCATGGCGGCTTCCGCGAGAGCGAGCATGCGTTCCAGTTGCTCGGCAGCGGCCATTCCCCCGAACTTCTGGGTATAGGGGTCGATGCTCGGTTGCACCACCACCACCTCGATCGCTTGGCCCCGCTCCTCGTAGGTGCCGAAGCGCACCAGCGATGCGATCAAGGGCACCAACAGCACGGTGGAGAGCCAAAGGATAGCCCCCTTCACGATCCGCTTGGACCTCCACCCGACCACCACGCGATCGGCAAGCAGGTTCACCAGCAACACCCACAAGGAGCCCCCGGCCATGCCGGTGACCTCGTACCATTGGACCACCCACGGGGCCATGCCGAACACGTTGCCCATGGAGAACCAAGGCCACTGTAGGTCCCAGGCATGGTGCAGCCGCTCGAAAGCCAGCCAGAACGCAACGAAGGCACAGCCCCCCACGGTGGGTCCGAAGCGCGCACGGACCATCCGCCTCAACCACCACGGCAGGGCCATCAGTAGGGCATTGAGCACGATCGGCACCGTACCACTGACCAACCGCGTGGCCAGGGGCTCGCTCACGGCATAGAGCCACCACGAACAGGCCGCGTTCCATACCAAGGCCGCTGCGAACGCATATGGCATGAAGGCGACCCGGCGCCCGGCGGTGCGCAACTCGTGCAGGCGCTCGGCATGCAGCAGGGGCAACCAGGCGATGAAGGCCAACGGGAACAGGCCGCCCACCGCAGGCCAGGCGCAAGCCCACAGCACACCGGACAACAGCGACCACAGGAGAATGTGAATGCGCGTCACCGGCATGCCAAGGCCTACCGCAGAAGGTACATTTTGCCGAAGCCCTTGGTGAAGTAGCCCGCAGCACCCGTTCCTCGGTACTCGATGTCCTGCCCGTTCAGCTGGGCCTGTACGCGGTACAGATACACCCCACGTGCCAACCGGTCGCCGAACTGATCGGTGCCGTCCCAAGCGAACTCGGTGATGTTGCGCCCCACCCGGATGGGTCCCAGCTCGTGCATGCCGATCTCACGCACCACCTTGCCCGTGATGGTCATGATCTGGATCTTCATGTGCGAGGGAGGCTCCAAGCCGGTGAGGGTGAACACGAAGCGCGTGCTGGTGGTGAAGGGGTTGGGATAGTTCAGCACCTCGGTGATCGTGGGCCGGTTGATCACCTCGAACGAGATCCTGTAGTCGTGGTCGCCACTGGTGTTGTTGCTCCGGTCCGACGCCTGCACCGCGAGCATGTACTTGCCATCCGTGGGGAAGTGGGCGGAATAATGGATGCGGCAGATGTTGTCCGTGCCCTCGGCCGGCTGGAAGCGCATGAGGTCGTTGCCCGCACCATCGCGGAAATAAAGCCGCTTCGTGGCCCCATCGGGCGGCGTGAGGAACACCTTGAACCGGGCGGTGTCCGCAGGCGAGTCGAGCAGCAGCACCGGGTTCTCATCATCCAGCGTGATCACGATCTCGGGCCGGGCCGACACGATGTCGCCATCCAGGATGTGCACACCATCGAACGTCACATCCAGCAAGGGGTTCTCGCGGTCCACGTCCACATTGAACCGCAGGCGGGCGATGTTGTTGAAATGGTGCTGCTCCCACTGGTGGTATTGTCCGGTGGTGGTATCGATGGGGTTGGCCTCGATCACCAGGGTATTGGGCCCACCGAAGGGCAGGGTGCTGAAGCGCACCGTGTCGATCAGGACAGCGCCCACCGGCAGCGGCGCGTTCACCTTGTAGTGCACACGGTGGGTCACGTTGTTGCGATCGGTGACCCACGCGGTCATCAGCAGGCTGTCCATGTCCACGGGCCCGATGTTCTGCACGGCCACCGCCACCGAAGCGTCCTGGCCTTGGAACAGGTCGTTCAGCGCATTGTGGTAGCCCAAGGGAGGATGGATGGCGCACTCGGGCACCGGTGAGGCAAGGAGCTGCCAGCGTTCCAATTGGGCGGGATCGAGCTGCGGCTGCGGCGATCCCAGGTCATGGAACGCCCCCTTGATCTTGAGCCAGGGATATTGTGCGGCGCTCACCAACGCGCCCAGGTCGGGCACGGAATCCAGCACCGACGGGTTGTCAAGAAGCTCGATCTCCGCGCCGTCAGTGGTGACACCGATCAACTTGATCCGTGTACTGTCCTCGGGTTGACGAGGAACTTCGTTCCAATACAACCCATGCCAAGCCGATGCCGGACCTGCCAGCATGGTGGTGATGGTACCGCGGTCCCAGACCCCGTTCACGTACTGCGAAAGCTCGATCACGCCGTCGTCGCCCGGCGGGAAAACAGCAGGCGCCAGCGTATCACGGAAGGTCTCCGGGTAGCCTTTGCGCACATAGAAGATGTAGGCCGAACTGTCGTGCATGGCGGCGAAGTCAGGCCCCGGCGCACCGAGCGATGTGATCGCGGGCATCAACCCCGGCGCATTGTTGGCCATGCCGGCCTTGTCGAGGTAGAGCCACGTGTACGCCAGGATGTGGTGGCCGTGCGGTATGCTGTCGAGCAGCATGGAGCGCATGCCTTCCAGCTCGGAGGCCGAGTTGGTGCGGAAGGTGAAGAAGTAGCGCACGCGGCCACCGCACAGGAAGTCGCCATAGACATGGTGCGGATTGGACCCGTTGTAGTTGTTCCCCCATGGCTCGAAGGTGACCGGTTCGATCACTGCCACGTGCCATGCCGGGACCGACCCGCAGCCGTTGTAATCCTGCGGTGTAAGGTCGAGATCCCAGCCCGTGAGCGGACTGGAATAGCCGTCGTGCACCCGGGCCCGCATGTTGCGCTGCCCCGAGTGGAAGTCGAACTCCCTGTTCGGCCGGTCGTAGATCACACCGGAGAACGCATCGTTCTTGAACTGGAAGTAGTGGGCTTGGCCCCACCCTTCCTTGCCGGCGATGTATTGGAACGAGCGTTCGTACCAGCCATAGCCTCCGTTCCCCGTGCTGTCGATGCTGCATCGCCAGAAGAACACGGTGCTGTCCTGGAACGCGTTCAACGAATAGATGCTCTGTGGCTGCCAGGTGACCACGCCCCCCGGAGCGGTGATCGAAACGGACTCCAGCACGGGGCTGTTGAACAGGTCGGTGGTATCGATCTGGAGCACATAGGTGCGTTCGGGTGCGAACGGATCCCCGGTGCTCGCCTTCAACACCGGCTGCGGATCAGGCACGATGGCGTAGTCGTAAGGGTAGACCGGGATCAGGTCGCCGCTGGTGATGAACAAGGGGGCATTGGCCACGTTGTTCATCACATCCTCCACTTCCGGCACCAGATCGGGGTCCAAGTCCACACGCACTTGGATGGTATTGGCCCCCTGACCGCCCGCTTGCGCCAGTGTCGGTACGTCGAAATAGGCGGTGTCCTGGAGGTACAGGTTGGTGAGCGCGGCATGGTACGTTTCGGTGCCCAGTACGGGGTTCGTGCGCTCCAGCGCCAGGTGCACGGTGTTGTTCAACGCACGGCCGATGTTCCGTACCACGGCCTTCACTTGGAAGGTCGCATCATCGGCGGTGACCGGGTCGGGAGCGAAAAGGATGTCGCTGTCGGTGATCACGTAATCGGGCTGCGGCCACGAGTTCAGGATCAGAGTGGGGTCACCATGCAACGTGAAGCCGTGGGCAGTGCCCAGGGACTGCATGTCGTTCGCCAGCGGCAGCAATCCCTGAACGGCCTCGCGCATGTGCGTGCCGATGCTCTTGGCATGGTTCAGCCTGCTGAAGCTGTTGTAGAACCCGTACGAGTACTGGAACAGCGTGTATGGTCTGGCCGCTCCCACCGTGGCCAGGAAGGCGACGGGGCCCTTGTTGGGCATGAGCACCCATTTCTCCGGGGCGGTGAGGACCACCGAGTTCTGGTGGATGTTCCCGATGTAACAGGAGTTGGCCAGGATCATCGGATGCTTCCCGTTCCAATCATACAGCGCCGGGTCCTCGATCGTGATGTCGAAGTCCTGCGAATAGGCATGGGCGAAGAAGGTCATCATCGTGACCCCCTCGTCCTGAATGAACATCCGGACCGAATCCGCCGACGCCTGCTCGAAAATGTTCGAGCTCGTCTTCATGAAATTGGTGACCCGTCCTCCGAAGCAGGTGTCCTCGGCCACCACCTCCAACCCGTTGAGGTACGCAGCGAGCAGGGCTTGTTCCCCCGCGTTGAACCCGCCTCGGAAGTGGAGGATGTTCTTCATCCAAGCGGCCGGTGGTTGCGCCTCGAAGACCCTGACCTTGTCCAGATAAGCCAGGACGGCGTCGTTGGTTTCGGCGCTGATGCGGCCCACGGGTATGGACATGGTCTGCTCCCCGGGCACCAGCCCGATGGTGAAGCAGGCGTCGCAGCTCGGATACCCGTACGTGGGCACCAGACAGCGCGCGTACGACCCCTGGGTGTTGGGCCGTATACCAGGCGTCAACGAGTTGATATGGGGGGTCTGCACCGACTTGCCGATGAGGAAAAGGGCCTTCGGCCGGGTGTCCCATTGCTCCAAAGTGAACTTGGCCATGCGCCGGATGGCGAAATGGTGCTTGGGGATGCCCCCGCCGAACTGGTCGTAGAGCTCGTCCACGTCCATCAGCAGCACGTTGTGGCGGTTGCGCTCGGGGGCGAGGTTCCGGCGGTAGTCGGCATAGGCACTGGCCCCGTTCATGAGCGAGGCATGCGTCACGATCAGCATGGCCGAATCCTGCTGTACCGCCTGCATGTCGGTGAAGTAGCCGTTGGTCCCGGCCGGCGACAATGCCGTGACCTGGGTCACCGCGTTGGCGCGTTGCACGAAGGCGCGGGTCTCGGCCATTCCCATGTGCGCCGGGAACAATGCACGCCAGAAGCCGCCGCCGACGGAGGTTGGTTCGATCCGGCGCAGTGTATCGCCCCACACATAGAGGATGGGGGTGTTGGCGATGCCGTTGAAGTCCATCCGGACGAGGGGCTCGTCCGGATGGGCGGGGTGCCACATCATCACCGACACGGGGTTGCCCAGGTTCATGTCGCGGGCATAGCGCACCACGGTGTTGGAAACAGCCTGCTCGTCCACATAGTTGGGGTTCGAGTATCCTTCCCCCCCCGGGTCCATCAGGTCACGCCGCACTTGGTAGCGCACCGGCAGATTGGCGCCGAGGGCCGAGGCCGGCACCTCGAAGGTGGACCGGATCACCCTCACCCCTTGGAAGATGGTGTCGACCACGAAGCTGCCGGGTGCCGGACCATAGCCCACTCGAAGGTGGTGGTTCATTTCCTGCCCCTGGTCCTGATCGGAGCGGCTCACCGATACGGACACGGCCTGCACGCGGGCGGGGGGCGCATCGGCGCCCGTATAGGCGCGGGGCGTGTTCACCGTGATGGTCTGCTCTTGCACCGGATTGTTGTTGTCAGCGACCAGCGACCCGCCAAAACGGCCTTCGGCTTCCAAGTAGAACCCACTGCTCGCATTGCTCTGCGAGTCGAAGGCGCCGAGCTTGTAACCGTTGTTGCCGGTCTGGATCGTCGAGACCACCGTTTCGCCCCAGAACCACGTGCGCGGCACATGATCGTCGAAGGCGGTGTTGACGTACGGCACGATCCTCTGCTTCGGCGCGTCGGGGCTCCACGTGATGAAGTAGCGGATGGTGTCGTTCACCAGGCTGTAGTAGGGGTTGGCCTGGTGCTGCGGGGCCGCGTACATCAGGCGGTCCAGCCAGCCGTCGTTCTTCTGCGCGTGGAACTCGATGAAGTCGCCGGCGTTCAGCACCCCATCCCCGCCGTCGGAGATGTAGATGGGCACCTGGGCCTCACGACCGAACACCATGATGTGCTGGGGGTCCACCGACGCCACCGGGAAACCGGCATTGGCCAGGGCCGTGGAGTCGATCCGGTGCAGGCCGTCGGTGAAGACATTGAAGCGCCAGTAGCGCAGGGTATGGTCGATCCACTCGTTACCATACTGCGCCACGGTGGGCACAGCCTGCATCAGGACCAGAAGCAGGGGTAACGCTCTCCTCATGAGGAAGGCCGTTTGAACAGATCGAACTTGAGCGAGAAGACGTTGGAGTACAACGCCACACTATTGTCGCCGATGTCGGTCAGGGCGTAGTCCAGGGAGAAGCTCTTGATGCGCAGGCCCAGACCGATGTTGGGCTGTATGGAGAGGCTGCGCTTGTCGAGGATGTCGGTCACGTATTGGAAGTTGCTCAGGCCGCCGCGCACGAAGACGACGTTGGCATAGCCCAGTTCGATGCCCACACGCGGATCGGCGCTCAGTGCGCTGCTTGCGATCAGCGTGTTCCTCTTCCCGTCGAAGGTGTTCTCCAGGTCCACCCCGGCCAGCAGGTCGAACTTGCTGCCGAGTTTGAACTGGCGCGCCACGCCGATCACGAGCCGTGGCAGGGTCACTTCCACCGAGTTCTCGGGGATCTCGTTGCCGGTCTGCTGGAACACCTCGATGGTGCGCTCGTTCAGGGTGTAGCTCCAGGCGTTGAAGGTGCTGGTGACATCGCGGGCCACGGCGGCGAAACGCCATTGGTCGCGATCGTACTGCAGGCCGCCGTCCAGCCCGAAGCCCCAAGCCTTGCCGAACTCCCCCACGCGACGGTAGATCACCTTGGCATTGCCGCCCAGGCGCAGGCCGGGCACCTTCAGCCTGCGGGCGTAGCTGATGATGAAGGCGTGATCGGCCGAGCTGAACGAGGTGATGCGGTCGTAGTCGATGTTGCCGCTGGGATCGATCAGGTCGATGGTGTTGGGGATGTTGTCGATCCCGAACCTCACGAAGGTGAAGCCGAGGGTGCTGGCCGAATCGATGGGCTTGGCCAGGCCGATGTAGTCGTACTTGGCGATACCGGCGAAGTACTCGCTGTGCATGGCACCGATCTGCAGGTCGCCCCGCACGCCGAGCAGTCCGGCCGGGTTCCAGTAGCCGCTGGTCACATCGTTCACCACGGTCACATACGCACTGCCCATGCCCAAGGCACGCGCCCCCACGCCGATCGCGAGGAACTCGTTGCTGTACTTGGGCGCGTCCTGTGCGCTCACCACAGCGGGGGCAACGGAAAAGGAAAGGGCGGCGAACAGGATGGCGGCGCCTTGGGAGCGGAAGATCTTCATGCTGTAGCGTATGACGCAGCTATTAACTCCGGGTGGCCCGGATCATTGCCCCGAATTTATCCCAACTTCGGCCCGCAATGGCCCGGTTACCAAGAATTCCCGACCTGTTGACCACCGCGAACCTATGCTGTGGCGTGGGATCCATCCTACTGGCCTCGGAGGGACAGTTGACATGGGCCTGTTGGTTGGTCTTCGCCGGGGCGCTTTTCGATGTGTTCGACGGGCTGGCGGCACGGGCCTTGGGCGGGGGAAGCGAGCTCGGCAAACAGCTGGACAGCCTGGCCGACATGGTGACCTTCGGGGTGGCACCGGGGATGATCATCTGGTTCTTCTTCAAGGAAGGTGGCCCGGCCGATCTGGTGTGGTACCAGGGCCAGGGGTCACGATGGTGGTCGATCCCTACCGCAGCGATCGTCGTACCTGTTGCTTCGGCATGGCGGCTGGCCAAATTCAATGTGGATACCCGGCAAACAAGCGGGTTTCTGGGATTAGCGACACCGGCGAATGCACTCTTCTGGGCAAGTGTTCCATTGATCCTCATAGGCACCGCTTTTCCGGAAGAAGCCATGTGGGGCATAAATGCTCCCGGCACCGGCCCATTGGGCCGCGCATTCCTGGACGCCATCTACCATGTCTCCTCGATCATTCTGTGGGTCGCTTTGCTGCTCAGCGCCCTCATGCTCTCCGAACTCCCCCTTCCCTCGCTCAAGTTCAAGCACTTCGGGTGGAGGGGCAACGAGGTGATCCACCTGCTGCTGGGGTTCGGCGCGGTGCTCGTGGTGCTGTACGGGATCCTTGCCGTGCCCTTGATCCTGGTGCTGTACCTGCTCAGCCCACTGTGGGGACGGGTGTTCCCCAAGAGGGACTGAGTCGGTAGTTGCCGGGCCGGCCCAGTGGGTCGAGGCTGCGGGTACTGCCACCTGGCTTCATCGCAGTCCAGCACCTGCCCCACATTGCACATTCGCATTTCTCTGCGACCTTTGCGCCTCCGCGCCACTGCGTTCCTTCCTACCATGAAGACCTTCCGTGCCTCCATCGATGTGATGCCCCACGACAACCTGCTGGACCCCCAGGGCAAGGCCGTGACCGGTGCCATGGGCAACCTGGGCCTGCCCGAGATCACCGGCGTGCGCATCGGCAAGCACATCACCCTGAACGTGGAGGCCGTCGACAAGAAGACCGCCGAGGCCAAGGTGGAAGAGGCCTGCAAGAAATTGCTGGCGAACCAGGTGATGGAGCGCTTCAGCTTCTCCTTGGAAGAAGTGGCCTGATCCCTTGCACCGGGCTTCGGCCCCGCACCTGAAGCGTCGACCGTACCGGGGCGACCGAGATGGTTCGGGCGCAGGCCGGTATCACACCTTCCGGCGCAATTCGAAATTCCGGCCCAGGTATTTCTCGCGCACCTCGGGATCGCCCGCCAGTTCCTCGGCGGTGCCGTGGCGGAGGATCCGCCCTTCGTACAGCAGGTAGGCCCGGTCGGTGATGCTCAGCGTTTCCTGCACGTTGTGGTCGGTGATCAGGATGCCGATGTTCTTCTCCTTCAGCTTGGCCACGATGCCCTGGATGTCCTCCACGGCGATGGGGTCCACACCGGCGAATGGCTCGTCGAGGAGGATGAAGCGCGGCTCGGTGGCCAGCGCGCGGGCGATCTCGGTACGCCGCCGCTCGCCGCCGCTGAGCACATCGCCCATGTTCTTCCGCACGTGTTGCAGGCTGAACTCGTTCAGCAGTTCCTCCAGCTTGGCCTCCTGCTCCTCCTTGCTCTTGCCCGTCATCTCCAGGATCGCCCGGATATTGTCCTCCACGCTCAGCTTGCGGAACACGCTGGCCTCCTGCGGCAGATAACCGATACCGCGCTTGGCCCGCTTGTACATGGCCAGGTCGGTGATCTCCTCGTTGTCCAGGAATATGTGGCCCTCGTTGGGCTTGATCAGGCCCACGATCATGTAGAAGCTCGTGGTCTTGCCCGCGCCGTTTGGTCCCAACAACCCCACGATCTCACCCTGGCGCACTTCCACGCTCACCCCGTTCACCACGGTGCGGCGCTTGTACCGCTTGAAGAGGTCGGTGGCGCGGAGCATCAGAAGTTGATGAAGAGCTTGGCCCGCAACGCCCACGGCGAGGTGTTCGGGTGATCGTTGTAGCGCAGGCGCCAGACCAGGTCCACGCGGAGCACTTTCAGGATGTTCTCGATGCCGGCGCTGGCCTCAAGGAAAGGTCCGTTGTAAAGGGTGTACATGCCGGGAAGCAGGAGCAGGGCCTCGTGGTGCTTGTCGTCCAGATCGCCCGCCACGGCCTTGAAGGTAGCCACTTCGCGCCATTTCAACCGGCGGAAGAGGGGTATGCGATTGAAGAAGAGGCCCTCGAAATGGTGCTCGGCGAAGAGCTGGACGTAGCGGTCGCTGATGAACTCGAAGAAGTTCATGGTGTTGAAGGCCACGTCGTCGTAGTAGAAGGTCTCGTTGCCGGTGTGGACCACCAGCAACGGGTAGGGCAGCTTGCCCCAGATGCGGCCGCCCTCCAGCGTGGTGCGCGTCCACCCCACAGCGCCGAGCTGCCAGCGGCGATAGATGCGGCCCACCACCTTCGCGTACTCATGGTCGCTGTCGAGCAGGCCGGGCACCCCGTAGGCCATGTGGGTCTCGATCGTGGGGTACTTGTTGATCCCGATGGCCACGCGGTCGAACTCGCCGCTCACATATTTCTCGCCATACGCGAATCGGGTGTTCAGGCTCACCTCGGCGGTGCGGATGCTGCCCACCTCCACGACACCCGGCTCGGGCTGCAGCAGGAAACGCTCGTACCGCAGATCGCCCAGGGCCTGCAGGGTGCGGTAGCGCACCATCACCTCGTTGGTGAAGCCCGAGAACCATTCGCGCTCCAGGCTGGCCTTCCACTCCTCCACATCGGTGAGCTTGGTGTTGGGGTTGCGGCGGAACACGCTGCCCAGGATGTTGTCGTTGCGGAAGGCGTTCACGCTCTGGCCCAGCTGTTCCACATCGTGCTTGTACGCGGCGCGGTACAGCAGGCGTGGCTGTTTGCTGATGAAGCCGCGGGTGGCGAGCCCGAACTTGAAGCGTTCGTCCAAGGTGCCATAGGCCGTGTAGCCCTCGAACTCGACCCAGGTGCTGAAATTGTTGCTGGTGCGCCCGCCCAGTCGGAAACGCGCGCCTTCCACCGGATTGAAGCTGATGGTGGTGAAGTAGGGCCCGAGCTCCACCTTGCCGCGCTCGTAGTAGCCGGTGACGATGGTGGTGATGATGTCGACATAGGTGCGGAACCGCGGGATCGTCTTCATCGTGTCCACCATGTGGTAGATCGCGTGCTCCTTGGCGGAGAGGGGCACGTGGCGGTTCTGGTCCCAGTAGTCGGCGCCCAGGCTCAGGGGGTCGATCTCCATCACCACCTCGTCCACGCCCTCGTAGAACTTGTCCGGGCGCGGCTCATTGATGATGAACTCCTTGTACGTGGCGGTGCGGCGGCCGTAGAAGCCCTGCACCGGGTTCTTGTTCGGCTCGCCCTTGTCCTTGATCACGTTGATGTCGACCACCAGCTCATCGCGGACCAGCATCCACACCTCGTTGCGCACCTGGTCGTACTCCTGCCGCACGCTGAAGCCCTGCACGAAGTTGAGGTTGGCGCCTTCGGCGATGCCCGCCTCCACGCGCTTCACGGCGTAAGTGGTGTCGTTGATCCACATCTCGCCGGTGAAGGCCAGTTCCTGGGGGCGCTTGGGCTTGAACTCGATCTTGTAGCACCAGAACTTGTCCACGAAGGCGCTGTCGGTGAGGTAGTAGTCGTAGAAGCCGCGTCCGCCATCGGCGATCGGGCTGATGAAGTTCTTCCCGAAGATCACCAGGAAGTTGTCGTAGATGTTCACGTTCTGGTACATGTCGCCCATGAACTGCGACACGCTCTCGTTCTCGACCCCGCTCACCTTCGTGCCCCGGATGTACTCCTTGCGCGCCCTGGGCTTCTGCCGGTAGTACACCTCGCTGAGGGTCTCGGTCATGAAGATCGGCAGGTAGGGCTTGGCGTCGGTGCTGTCGATGTTGTCGAAGATGAAGGCGAAGGGCTTGAAGAGCTTCTTCCTGGTGAATTCCTCGGTGATGTTGTTCAGGTCGAACTCGATCTTGTTGTAGGCGTGGTACTCGTAGGCGGCCAGCTTCTCACGGTTGTTCACCGGCTTGTGCCTGATCACCTTGCGCAGGATGGCGAAGGCGGGGTTCTCGCCCAAGGGCCTGACCTCCACGGCGGCCAGTTCGAGACCGGCCTGCAGCGCGATGTCGATCACCTGCTCCTTGTCGCGCTTCACGGCGATGGTGCGCGGCGCGTAGCCCACGGCCATGGCGCGGATGGAGTCGGTGGCGTAATAGGTGTCGAGCACGTACCGGCCATCGAAGTCGGTGACGGTGCCGATCTTGCTGTCCACGAAGGCCACGTTCACGAAGGGCAACGGCTCGCCGGTGGCGGCGTCGGTGACCACGCCGCTCACCTTGGTGGTCTGGGCGGCGAGCGCACCGGCCAGCACGACCGAGGCCAGGGCGATGGCGGGGCGGTATGCGGCCCGGGCGATCATGTCGTCAGGTGGTACGTGGCCGCACGGCGGTGGCCACGCCCTGGGCACGGGCCTGGCGCTTTTCGATCCGGGCGGCCATCAGTATCCCGGCCTCGTACAGCAGCATCAACGGCACCGATACGATCAGCTGGCTCACCACATCGGGCGGGGTGAGTATGGCGGACACCACGAGCACCACCACGAAGGCATGCTTGCGGTAGTTGCGCAGGAAGGCGGCGCTCACCAGCCCGATGCGGGCCAGGAACACCACCACCAGCGGCAGCTCGAAGGCCACCCCGGTCCACAGCGTCACCGAGGTGAGCATGGCGATGTAGCTGTCCAGGGCCACGGCGTTCTGTACCGAGCCGCTGACCTGGTAGGCGCCAAAGAACTGCAGGCTCAGGGGGGCCAGCAGGAAATAGCCGAAGGCCACCCCGACCAGGAAGAGGGCGGAAGCGAACACCACCACCCCGCTCAGGCTGCGGCGCTCCTTGGGGTGCAGGCCCGGCGCGATGAACCGCCAGAACTGCCATAGGATGAAGGGGAAGGCCACAATGAAGCCCGCCACGAACGAGACGATCAGGTGGGTGAAGAACTGCCCGCTCATGGTGATGTTCTGCAGGGTGAAGGGCATATCGTCGATGCACAGCTCATCGCCGACGCCCAGCCGCTGGCCCAGGGCACAAAAGGCCCGATAGGTGATGAAGGACGACTCCTTCGGGGCCAGGACGAGGTGGTCGAACACCAGGTCCTTGGCGATGAAGGCCGCCACCATGCACACCACCACGGCGATCGCCGAACGCACCAACGTCCACCGGAGCTCCTCAAGGTGCTCCATGAAGGTCATCTCGCTGGACTGGCGGGGGGAGGACAAGGGCGTGGTTCGGGCCAAATATAGCCGCGGGGCACTGCGCGCACGGGGTCTTCCGCACCGTGATATCAGACGGCCATGGTCCAAAAAAAGGGTGATGAACGGCAGATCCGGGGCCCGATCCTTGTCATACCTTTAAGCGTTCAAATCAAGGAGGCCGTTGTGCACGGCCGTACTCTCTCAGAAATGGTCAACGTGGATCTTACACCGAAGGACGCCCTGGAGCGGTTCTTCGGCTTTACGAAGTTCAAGGGCGAGCAGGAAGCCATCATCGAGAGCGTCCTCCAAGGCCACAACACCTTCGTGATCATGCCCACCGGCGGGGGCAAGAGCCTGTGCTACCAACTGCCGGCCCTCATGAGCGAGGGCACCGCGATCGTGGTGAGCCCGCTGATCGCCCTGATGAAGAACCAGGTGGACGCCCTGCGCGGCTTCAGTTCCGACGATGGCGTGGCCCACTTCCTGAACAGCTCCCTCACACGCAACGAAACCCTCCGGGTAAAGAAGGACATCAAGGAAGGGCGCACGAAGATCCTGTACGTGGCGCCCGAATCGCTGACCAAGAAGGAGAACGTCGAGTTCCTCACCGACATCAGGATCAGCTTCTTCGCCATCGACGAGGCGCACTGCATCAGTGAGTGGGGGCACGACTTCCGGCCCGAGTACCGCCGCCTGCGCACGATCTTCGACGAGATCAAGCGGGTGCCCGTGATCGCCCTCACGGCCACCGCCACCGAGAAGGTGCAGGAAGACATCCTGAAGAACCTCGACATCCCCAACGCCCGTGTCTTCAAGGCCAGCTTCAACCGCCCCAACCTGTACTACGAGGTGCGGCCCAAGCGCGACGTGGCCCGCGAGATCACCAAGTTCGTGAAGCAGCACGCCGGGCGCAGCGGCATCATCTACTGCCTCAGCCGCAAGAAGGTGGAGGAGATGGCCCAGACCCTCCAGGTCAACGGCATCAAGGCCCTGCCCTACCACGCCGGCATGGACGCCGCCCAGCGTGCCGACCACCAGGACAAGTTCCTGATGGAGGAGGTGGACGTGATCGTGGCCACCATCGCCTTCGGCATGGGGATCGACAAGCCCGATGTGCGCTTCGTGATCCACCACGACATCCCCAAGAGCCTGGAGAGCTACTACCAGGAGACCGGGCGCGGCGGACGCGACGGTGGCGAGGGCAAGTGCGTGGCCTTCTACAGCTACAAGGACATCGAGAAGCTCGAGAAGTTCCTGCAGGGCAAGCCCGTGGCCGAACAGGAGATCGGCAAGCAGCTGCTCCAGGACACCGTGAGTTATGCCGAGACCAGCATGTGCCGACGCAAGTTCCTGCTGCACTACTTCGGCGAGGAAATGGAGGGCGACAACTGCGGCAACTGCGACAACTGCCTGAACCCGCAGGAGACCTTCGACGCCACCGAGGACCTGGAACTGCTGCTCGATGCCGTGCTGGAAAGCAAGGAACGGCACCGCGCCAAGTTCATCTGCGACCTGCTCACCGGCACCGAGACCGCAGAGATCAAGACCTACAAGGCCGATACCTGGAACAGCTACGGCAAAGGCTCCGGGAAGGACGTGCGCCACTGGCTCGCCGTGGTGCGCCAGGCCGTGGTGCAGGGCTTCCTGCACAAGGACATCGAGACCTACGGCAACCTCAGCCTCACGCCGCAGGCCAAGAAGTTCCTGAAGAAGCCCACCAAGGTGCTGTTCGTGAAGGAACGCGACTACAGCTCCGACGATGGCGGTGACGAGGAGTTCACCAACACCCGCGGTGGTGGCGCCGCCGACGAGAAGCTCATGGCCATGCTCAAGGACCTGCAGCAACAGGTGGCCAAGAAGCACAAGCTGCCCCCCTACGTGATCTTCCAGGACCCCTCGCTCGAGGAGATGACCATGCGCTACCCGATCACCATCGAGGAACTGACCCAGGTGAGCGGCGTGGGGCCCGGCAAGGCCCAGAAGTACGGCAAGCCCTTCGTGGAGCTCATCGCCAAGTACGTGGAGGAGAACGACATCGAGCGCGAGGAGGAGGTGGTGGTGCGCAGCGTGGTGAACAAGAGCGGCAACAAGGTCCACATCATCCAGAATATCGACAAGCGCCTGCCGCTCGATGCGATCGCACGCGGCAAGGGCCTTACCATGGACGACCTGCTCACCGAGATGGAGAGCATCGTGCAGAGCGGCACCAAGCTGGACATCTCCTACCACCTGAACGACATCCTCGAGGCCGATGTGCAGGAGGAGATCATGGAGTACTTCCGCAACGCCGACACCGACGATCTGGAGGCCGCCCACCAGGAGTTCGATGGCGACTTCAGCGAGGAGGAGATCCGCCTCGTGCGCCTGAAGTTCATGAGCGAAGTGGCGAACTGATCCGTCGCGGCAATGCACGGCCGCCCGCACATGGGCCCCAACGACCTCACCCTCGTCGCCAGGCACGTGATGAAGCTGCTCGTGACACGGCGTTTCGACGAGTTGGCCGAAGCCACCACATCGCGCCTCAGCGCCGACGACATGGAGGCAGCCGTGGACGAGGTGGGCAGCCCTCTGGTGATGCCGCCCGAGCACGTATGGCGCGACCTGCGGATCGCCCCGGTGCGCAACTGGCCGGGCGCCTTCAACCTGCGGCTGGACCTATGGACCGCGCGCGGCCGTACCGCGAACACCGTGGAGCTCACCGTTCACAGCAGGAACGGACGCCTTGTGATCGAGCTGGACGATATCATCGTGAGCTAGGCGCGGCCAGTTCACTCACGGCACCCCAGGCCATCATCGCCGCACCGATCGCCAGCGCATCCTCGTCGATGTCGAAGGTCGACGTGTGCAGCCCGCTCCGCGTGCCCGGCTTCGCGGGGTTGCCGGTGCCCAGGCGATAGAAGCAGCCGGGCATCACGTGCGTGTAGTACGCGAAGTCCTCGGCCCCCATGCGGATGTCCATGTCGACGACGTTCCCCGCACCCACCAACGCCACGGCAGCGTCGCGCAAACGGCCGGTGAGGGCGGGATCGTTCTTCACCACGGGGGAACCCTTCCTCACGTGCAGTTCCGCACTGCCGCCCATGCCCCGCGCAACATCCTCGGCCACCTGCCGCAGCAGATCGTGCAGCCGCGCACGCACCGCTTCGTCGAAGGTGCGCAGGGTGCCTTCCAGCCACACCGCGCCGGGAACGATGTTGGTGGCACCATCGGCCACCACCTTGCCGAAGCTCAGCACCATGGGCGCATCGTACGGCACGGCGGCACGGGCCTCGTCGTACAGCCGCGGCAACAGGTGGGCGGTGATCAACACCGGGTCGACCAGCGTGTGGCGCACGGCGGCATGGCCTCCCCTGCCCCGCACCGTGAGGTAGATCTCATCGGCGGCGGCCATGAAGGGACCGGCACGGAACCCGATACGCCCCACCGGCAGCTCGGGCGTCACGTGTTGACCGATGATCCCCAGCGGAGCGGGATCGTTGAACACGCCTTCCTTCACCAACAGCGATGCCCCACCGGGCTCCTTCTCCTCGCCGGGCTGGAACACCAGCATCACCGTACCGCTCCATTCTGCGCGCAGCCGGTGCAGGGCGATCCCCGCCCCCAGCAGCATGGCCGTGTGCGCATCGTGCCCGCACGCGTGCATCACCCCCGCATGCTCCGAGGCATAGGGCTTGTCGCCACTTTCGAGGATCGGCAACGCGTCCATATCGGCACGCAGGGCGATGCAGGCATTGGACCCGGCCTTCCCCCCTTTCAGCAACGCGATCGCACCCGTGCCCGGAGCGTCGGCGGTAAGCCTGCCCACACCGCTGTGCACCGCGATGCCCTCGGCCTGCAGGCGCTCCACCACGAAGCGGAGCGTATCGTGCTCCTGGAAGGAAAGCTCGGGATGCCGGTGCAGGTGCCTGCGCCACTTCACCATGTGCGGCAGCAGCTCGGCGATGGTGCGTTGGATGCGCTGGATCACTTCCCGAGGATGAGCTTGGCACCGATGAGGATCATGAGCGCACCGAAGACGCGTTTCACCACTTCCTGCGGCAGGGCCAACGACCATTTGCTGCCGAAGTAGCCGCCGAGCACGAAGGCCACGGCGATGATCAGCACCACTTTCGGGTCGATGGCCCCCGCGCGGTAGTAATTGCGCACGGCCAGCGCCACCACGGGCAGCATGAGCACGGCGAGGCTGGTTCCCTGTGCCTGCTGCTGGCCATAGCCGAGCAGGAAGATCAATCCGGGCACCATCACGATACCGCCACCGATGCCGACGAAACCACTGAGGATGCCGGCCGACAGGCCCACGATCAGCAGCAGTACGACGGTGTGGAAGGCCATGCGTCAGATGTCGAGGCTCAGCGAGAAGTGGAACACCTGCGGAAGCACCACGCCATCGTCCACGCCCCAGGCCCAGTCGGCGCGCACGAAGTAGCCGAGCAGGCGGGTGCGCAGCCCGAAGCCGTAGCCGACGATGATCGGTTCGCGCAGGTTGTTGAGCGTGATGGTGAGCGGGTTCCGGACGATGTGCACCTGGTTGAAGGTGTTGTCCTGCGCGTAGGGATCGGAGCCCGTCCAGGCCGCGCCCACATCGCCGAACAACGCGATCTGTAGGTGGTTGAAGAAGTCGGACCGGATGGGCTTGTTGGCGAGGTAGCGCACGATGGGCACGCGGAACTCGGTGTTGAACACGCCGAAGCTGCTGCCGTTGCGCGCGTTGTAGTAGAAGCCGCGCATGGGCACGGCCATGGTCTGGTAGAAGTAGTTCTGAGCGAAGTCGATGGGGATCGAATTGTCCACGCGGGCGAAGAGCCAGTTGTCCACGCCACCGAGGAAATGCATGAGCTTGCGGCTGCCCAGGGAGCTGCTGCCGGCCAGGCGGGTCACCCAGATCAGGTCGCGGTGCACCTTGAGCGAATGGCGCAGGTCCATGCCCACCACGGTCATGTCGGTGGTGCGCTCATCGGGCTGGCGGTAGTGCTCGGCGAACACCTTGAGCTTCCAGCCGGTCCACAGGTTGAGGCCGCGGGGAATGGAGCTGTCGAACACGTACTCGAGCTTGGCCCCCACCATGTGGTCGTTGAAGTTGCCCGACCGCAGGCTCGCCTGGTCGATGGCCTGCAGCACATAGCGGTCGTTGCGGTACATCACCGATCCGCGCACGCTGGCCAGCTCGCTGAAGGGCCAGCTCAACTGGTAGCGCACGTTGTGGGTGTGCACCTTCACCACGCCGAAGCCCACCAGTTCCTGGAAGGCCTGGCGCTGGAAGGTGATCCGCTTGTCCATACGGCGCTTCAGGTTCTCGTAGATGAGCAGGTAATCGTTGTTGTTCAGGTCGAGCGCCAGGCGGAAACCGCCGATGAGGCGATGGTCCTCGAACAGGTCGCTGATGGCCATGCGCGTAAGACCGCTTAGGCCGGGGTTCAGGGCGGCGGCACCGGTGAAGGGCTGGTAGAACTGGTTGCTGTAGCTGTTGTCCACCTGCGTCACCACCTGGTCCACGGTGAAGTTCAGGTTGTAGTTGCGCTGCTCGGGATAGGTGAACGGGCGGGGTGCGGCGGTGTCTGCAGCGGCCGTGGCACCACCGGGCGGAGCCAGGGGATCGGCCGCCCGTTGTCCCGTGGTGGGCTGCTTCTGTTTCGCCACCTGCCCGTCGTCGAGGAAGACGTAGTTGTGCACGTCGATCGCATCGGCACCGGAGGCTCGCGGCACCTGCGGGTCCACCTTCACCACGGGCGCCAGGTCAGCGAGGGTACCGATCGTGCCAGGGCCCTCTCCGGGCGCTCCCGGCTCCACCGGCATCGACCGCAACGCGGTGCGGCCATCCGTTGTACGACCCAGCTGGAAGCGGTAAGCCCCATCGCGGAACTGCAACTGCGCGTAGCGTCCACGCCGCATGTTCACATCGTGCTCCAGGATCGACCGCCGCAGGTCGGTGAGGCGTTCCTCCACGGTGAAGTAGCGGTAGTGCACGGCGGTGTCGATGTGGCTCACCACGCTGTCGTAGCGCACCAGATAGCGGTTGCGCACCCCGTCGGCATCACTGAGGAAGACGTAGTTGACGCTGTCGAACTGTGCCGGCTGCACCTCGTTCACCCCGGGCGTGTTGGTGAGGCGCGTGAGAATGGGCGAACGCGTGGCCAGATCGAACAGGAAGATGTCCTTGCTGCCGTTGACCAAGCCCACCTCGGTGAAGGTGCGCAGGGTGTCGTCCGTCCGGTCGCTGCAGAAGATGATGCGACGGTCACCATCCACGAAGCGCGGGTCCAGGTCGTCGTACTGGTCGTTGGTGAGGCGCTCCTGCCGGTTGCCGATCACGTGGTAGAGGAAGAGGTCGGTGCGTCCCTCCATCACCGCGCTGAACACCATGGTGCGGCCATCGCGGCTGTAGTCCATGCTCAGGATCTTCTCCAGCATGTACACGGGTTTCTCGGCGGTCTTGCGGTCCTCCAGCGTGTAGGTGCGCAGGAAGGGTTCGCCCTTGCGCTCGATCGCATAGGCCAGGGCCTGGCCGGTGGGGTGCCAGGCCAGCACCGGATAGCTGCGGTCCACGATGCGGTCCAGCTTCTTCTCGCCCTTCACGATCCGGCGTGTCTTGCCGGTGGCGATCTCGCGGATCCACACCTTGTACTGGCCCATCTCGTTGCTCACCCAAGCGAGGTGGCGACCATCGGGGCTCAGCTTGAACTGGTCGTAGGTGCGCTGCTTCTTCGTGCGGATGGCCACCTCCTCGACCACCGCGTCCTGGCGGAAGCGGTCCTCCTCGGCGAACTTGGCCTTGTAATAGGCCAGGCAATCCTTGGTCAGGGTCTTCAGCGACACGCCCAGCACGAACAGGAAGCCGCTCTCGGCATTACGGCTCACCCGGGTCATGTACAGGATGTTGGGGATCACGCCCTCGCCGTACACATCGGCCACGTACTTCCATATGGCATGGCCCATCGCACGGGCATCCTCGCCCTCCAGCCGGTTCAGCTTCTCATAGCGGCCGCTCATCACCCCGTCGCGCACGCGGCTGTCCACATCGGCATCCCAAGGCCGGGAGCGGTAGGCGATGCTGCCGTCGGTGTACCAGGTGGGCAGGCTCATGAACGTGCTGCTGCGCAGCATGTCGCGCCAGTTGCCGCCGAACATCATCTGGTCGATGATCACGTGGGCGATGCCCGAGCGGATCTGGCGATCGAGCAGCGTATGGTCGCCTTCGTAGTACACGAAGATCTTGGTGCCAACGATGCGTGTGAGGCCGCCGATGTTCTGCTGGCCGTCCACCCCGACGAGCCCGATGTTGCTCTGGCGGAAGTCGGTCAACGAGTTGTACACGATGAACTGGAGCCGCTCGTCGAGGGCGAAATCCAGGTCGCGTTCCAGTTCCTTCAAGTACTTGGTGGCGGCCTGTGCGGTGTACCGGGCCAGGTCGCGGCCTTCCTTGTAGAAGAACACGTCGAACTCGTTGAACCGGTATTGCTGCCAGAGGAATTCCTGGTACTGCACCCGGTTCTTGCCGTACTCCTGTTGCGAGCCGCTATGGAACTGGGCGTACGTCGACGACCCGGCGACCAGGGCGGTCGACAGCAGCAGCGCGGAGCGCCGGATAAGGTCATTCACGTAGTGCACCGGGGCTATCTTGCGCCGCCTCGACGGCTTTCCACAGGACGAATTTCGGGCTTTTCCAGCCATGCTACATATCGCCAAGTTCACCTTCAACCCCTTCCAAGAGAACACCTACCTGGTGCACGACGGCCAGGACGCCATCCTGATCGATCCCGGATGCTGGGACGCCCTGGAGCGGCATGAACTGGAGCAATTCATCACCAACAACGGCCTTCGACCGGTGAAGCTTGTGCTCACCCACGCCCACATCGACCATGTGCTGGGCAATGCCTGGGCGCACAGCAGGTACGGCCTGCTGCCCGAGGTGCATGCGGCCGATCTGCCCCTGTTGGAAGGCGCCGAGCGCGTGGCCTCGATGTACGGCATCAGCTACGAGCCTTCCCCCATGCCCGAGCGCTTCCTGGAGCCCGGCACACCCGTGGAACTGAACGGCCACAAGCTGGAAGTGCTCTTCGTCCCCGGCCACTCACCGGGCCATGTGGCCCTCTTCAGCAAGGAACAGGGCTTCGTGATCGCGGGCGACGTCCTCTTCCACAACAGCATCGGCCGCACCGACCTGCCCGGCGGCAATACCGATACGCTGCTCCAGAGCATCCGCGAGGTGCTGTTCCCCTTGGGCGATGAGGTGACGGTGTACAGCGGTCACGGACCGGAGACCACCATCGGCCGCGAGCGGCTCGAGAACCCGTTCCTCAACGGGCGCGGCACCCCGCAGTGGAGCTGAGCCCCAAGAGCCTGTACGGGGCCCCTTGAGCGATGGATCCCGAGGCCATATTTCGGGCGAAACAGTAAGATCATAACGTAGCGCTGCCTACGGGATCGGCCTCCGGCGAAGCAGGGACGGGAAAAGAGCCTCGGGAGACGAGTTCGAAGAGCTCCCGAACAGGCTCTAAGGATGGTAAGAATCGGGCTTGTACTTCTTGGTCTTCCCGCCCTCGAAGGCATTGTGCTTGATCGGCGGCGGGCAGTCGAACCCCTTGCGGGCCCGCAGGAAGAGGAAGCGCACGCTCAGGATCAGTGGACGGTGCTCGCTGTTCAGCCATCGCATCGCGCCGAACCGACCCTCATCGTCGGGTCGAACACCGAAGATGGGCGTTTCGATCGCCGGGATGATCAGCAGGGTGCCCGAGACCTTGAAGCCGTAGCCAAGCTTGAAGTGCAGTTGCGCCCACGGGTCGGTGAAGGCCGAAGGCTCAGGCCCCTCGGACACCTCGTGGCCCGGCGAATGCGGCAGGAGCACATCGTTGTAGTACAAGGCACCGGTGTACTCGCGTGAACCGGAGAGCCGCAGGTCGGCGTTCGCACCAAGGCTCAGCTGCACGAACTGGTAGCGCCAGGTGGGAATGAACTTGTTGGCGTTGAAGTGGATCGTGAGGCGGTCGTCCTTGAAGATGCCATCCCCGGCAAGGGGCACGGCGGTATTGCCGATCGCGTAGGTGCCGGCGAAGGCCTCGGCGCCCCGCAAGCCCTTGTAGGCGATGCCCAGGTCCAGGTAGTCCACGATAACGGGATCGCGGGTATACCACGCCAGACCGGCCTCGAAGTAGGCGCCGAAGCGGCCCTTCGGCTCGAACGCCGCCGTGAAGAGCGTGTCGGCGTTCCGGTACACCTCCCGCTCCTCGTCCTTGCCCTGCGGCAGGGTGTAGGTGATGCCGGGCGCGAAGTAGAAGCCGATGCGCCGGGCCTGCCCCTCCAGCGGGATGATGTCGCGCCGCTTGCGCTGCATCAGGCCCTGGCCCCACGTGGGGCCGACCATCATCAGGAGCAGGACGATGAGCAACGATCGCTTCATGGGGCCGAAGTTCAGGGCACGCATCACTGCTCCAACGCGGTGCGAGGTGCTAAAGTGTCAACGGAACATTGTGGGCGGCCGGATACCTTCACCGCCGCACCATGGCCTTCCTGCGCAACACCTTCCTCGGGCAAGTGCTGACACGCGACCGTCGGCTGGGCCTGTGCCTGGTGGCCTTCTGCGTGGTGCAATCGGGTGCGCAACTGGCCACTTCCGAGGTCACACCCTTCTTCCTCTACGGCATGTATTCCGAGCGCATCCACCCCGCACCGGAGTATGTGCGCGTGGCCTGCCGCGTGGACGATGCCGAGCTGACGCAGGCCATGATGCCGCGCTACGCCGGCGAATTGTTCTTCAGCACCCTGTACCGGTACGAGACCTTGGAGGCCGAGGGCTTCCACGACCTCTTCGGTCCTTTTCTGGCGAAGCGCTTCGGCTGGTTGCCGCAGGACGTGCGCGATGTTCTCGAACACCGGCTGTCCTTCGACCCCACCGATCGTCCGGCTTTCAAGGCCTGGACACACCGCTACCTGGAACGCGTGCTCGGCCGACCGATCACGCAGGTGCGGGTGGAGCGTGAAGTGTACCGCTACGTGGACCATGTACCGCAGCTGATCCGGCGCGAACCCTTGTTCATCACCGATGGCCCCGGCGTTCACTGAGCGGCAACGCAGCACACTGGCGCGGATCATCTTCGGATGGATCCTGCTCGCGCTGCTGTGGCGCTGGGTTTCGTTCGGCATGCTGTCCCAGCTGGAGGCGCCCGTGTTGGGCAACGCCTACAAGGACCTCCTCTTCTGGCTCTTCCAACTGCTCGATGTCCCGGCCTTCCTCACCGGCACGTCGGCCATCGCACTGGCCTTCGACGTGCTGCTTACCGCCACGGTGGTGATGACGATCGCACTGCCGCAACGCACCCTGTTCCCGCGCATCTACTGCGCGCTCATCCTCTGCTACTTCATCACGCACACCTTCTATGCCAACCACCATTACCGGCCGATCATCGGGCTGCTCGTGGTCGGCCTCCCCTTCGCGTTCCGCTCGCTCCAGCGCATGTCGTGGATGGTCGACGCGCTGCGCTATTACATCCTCTTCGTGTACGCGAGCGCCGGTCTCTACAAGGTGTTCCGAGGCTCGATCCTCAACCGCGACCAGATGACGGGCATCATCGAAGGCACGCAGCTCGACCTGCTCCTATTCGACCCGAACAGCGCCCACGCCCAACTCTTCACCTGGCTGCTGCAGCATGAACGGGCCGGTTGGGCCTTGTTCGTGGCGGCCACCGTCCTGGAGCTCGCCTTCCTGATCGGCTACGTGACGCGCCGCTGCGATGTGTGGCTGTTCATCGCCGCCATATCACTGCACATCGGCTTCTGGTCCACCATGCGCTTCTTCGCCTTCGAGCTGATCGTGCTCGACCTCACCCTGCTGCCCTGGCGCAAGCTTTTATCGCCCCGCAACGGGAATGAAGAGCGGGCGCATCCCGCCTAGAACCGCACGCTCACGCCGCCCAGCACGTGCAACGGTGCCTGCGGATAAAGGCCGATCATCTCCATGCGCCGGTCGTTCTCATAGTAGCTGTACACCCAGCCATTGCTCTCGTACAGCGCGCTGAAGATGTTGCGCACGGTGAGGTTCAGGTCGATGGACCTCAGGCCCTTCGCACGCAGGCTCACGTTCGCGCGCACGTCGTTCACCACGTAGGCATCGAGCATGCGGTCCCGGCTGCCGGTGTTGTCGAGGTATTGATCGCCCACGTACTTGGTCACCCAGGTGAGGTCGGCATGGCCGCGGCCGCTCTTCTCCCACACGCGATAGCTCAGTTCGCTGCCGGCGATCACCGAGGGGGAGAACGACAGCTCCGTGTCACCGTGGCGGATCGCGCGCTGTTCACCGGTGTCCCAGTCGTCCACGTACTCCACGAAGTCGCGGATGCGGTTCCGACTGAAGGTGGCGTTGGCGCGCCACACCAGGCGCTTCACGGGCTGCACGGCGAACATCAACTCCACGCCGGCACGGTGGCTGTGGGGCACGTTGGTGCGCAGCGCGGCGCCCACATCGTTGAGCTCGCCGGTGAGCACCAGTTGGTCGGTATAGTCCATGAAGTAGGCGTTCGCACCCGCGCTGAAGCGACCGCTGCGGCGTTCATAGCCGAGCTCGTAGTCGAGCAGACGCTCGCTGGTGGGCCGACTGGTGGGCGTGGTCTCCTCCAGATCGTTGCGGTTGGGCTCGCGGTTGGCCACGGCGAACGATGCGTACGCGCGACCGCCTTCGTGCACGCGCCAGAGCACACCGGCCTTCGGGTTGAAGAAGGTGTACTGCACCGTCTGCGTGATGTTCTCCAGCACATCGTTGAAGCCCAGGAAGCGGTAGTCCACGTGGCGCACCTGCGCATCGGCGAAGACATCGATGTGCGCGTTGGCGGCCCACGTGAACTTGGCGAAGGCATTGCCATCGGTCTTGAGCGCGTCGTTGTCGTAGTAGCGATCACCGATATCGAGATCACCGGCGTAGCGCGCCCAGATCACCTCGCCGAAGTGGTCGTTGTCGAACCGGCTGTAGTTCCCACCGAGCACCAGTCGATGCGGGCCCAGCTTGATGTCCGCACTGAGGTTGGCACCGGTGAGCGTGTTGTCCAGCCAACGTCGACGGATGATGTCGGTGCGGGTGATGGTGTCCCCATCGATCACCGCGGGTGCGATGCCGTAGGTGGAGAGCCGGTCGTTCTCGCGGAACTGCTCGTAGTAGCCCGCGCCGATCACACGGAACAGGGTGATGTTCAACCCCAGCCGATCACCGATGCGCTGATCGAACAGCAGTTGGTAATGCGTCTGGTCGTAGTTGTCCACCTCGTTCGCGTAGCTGTACGGGTTGTATGTGCGGTTGGTGTCGAGGATGGCGGGATCCACGCCGGCCCACGCCTGGTAGGTGATCTCCTTGCCCCGGAAGGTGATGAACCGGAGCGACCGCTGGCGGGACGCGCTTTCCCAGGCGCCCTGCAGGAAGTAGCTCTTCAGGTCGGCGGTGGCGCGGTCCACGTAGCCATCGCTGGTGATGGACGACAGCCGCATGTCCAGGCTGAACTTCGCGCCGTGCTCCGCCCCCATCAGGCCGGTGCCCGCGCTCACCGCGTAGCGTTGCGTGTGGTACGAGCCACCGCTCACGCTCACCAGTCCCCACGGGTGGCGCTTCACACTGGTGGTGCGCAGGTTGATGCTCGCGCCGAACGCTGCGGGCCCATTGGTGCTGGTACCCACCCCGCGCTGGATCTCGATGTCCTCGGCACTGCTGGCGATATCGGGCATGTTCACGAGGAATGCGCCCTGGCTCTCGGGATCATTGAAGGGCACGCCGTTCAGCGTGATGTTGGTGCGCGTGGCGTCGCTGCCGCGGATGCGCATGTAGGTGTAGCCGATGCCGGTGCCGCCATCGCTGGTGCTCACCACGCTGGGCTGCAATTCCAGCAGGTACGGCAGGTCCACCCCCGTGTTGAGGCGTTCGATCTCCTCGCGTGTCACCACGGTCTTCGCGAAGGGCGCGCGGTCGCCGGCACGCAGCGCGCTCACCTCGGCCGCACGGAGGGCGGTGGCATGGGGACGCATCATCAGCTGTACGGTGTTGTCGCCTTGCACCAGGTGCATCGTGGTGTCCACGGGCGTGAAGCCCACGAACGACATGCGCACACGCACATTTCCCGGGCGCAGTCCACCGATGGTGAAGCGACCGCTGCGGTCGGTGGTGGCCCCGAAGTGATGGTCGTCGCCCACCACGATGTGCACGCCCTCCAGGGGCTCATGCGCCGGTGTGGTGATCGTGCCGCTGAGGCGGGTCTGGGCGTGCGCGCACACGCAGATGGCGAGCGCGAAAGGGAGGGAAAACAGGTGTTTCATTCGGCTTCTCCGTATGGTGTCGTTGCACGGAGAAGCCCCACGGTGGTGGGTCGTGTTCCCTTGGCAGCATTACCTGCCCAGGTTCATCGGGTATGATCTCAGCCTTTTGAGGGGCACCCCGTTGCAAGACGGGGCAAAGGTAATGGCGAGTGAACGAAGCTGATCCCCTCCCCCGGCCATCAGCGCCCGATGGCCAGATGGTAGCTCGCTGTCGCTCCCATCAGCGGCAACCAGCGCAAGCGCTCGGATCGATACTTCCCCAATTCCCCGGCGACCAACGAGGACCAGACCCCGAGCCGAACGCCGCCATTGCCGATCGGCATCCTGTATAGGATCCCGGAACGCAACCCCAGCATGATGCGATGCACCCTCTCCTGCCAGTCGCGCCCTTCACTTGTATGGACATAGCTGATCGTGCCGCTGCTCCACCTTGCGATCGATGCCGACATACACACCCCGCAATTCAACACTCAGTTGCAATTGGGCATACGTTGTTGCATAGCATGAGGCGCATAACGTTGCGATGGCCACCACGCGAGGAACGAGCATGTTCTGTCAACGCGACCCAGGCCTCCTCATTGTCCGACCCGCCCTGCCACCAGCCCATCCACCACTTCGATCGCGGTACGCATGCGCTGTTCATGCGTGCCTTCGATGATCGTGTAAGGAAGCCCGAGGGTCCTCAACTCACGTTCCCACACGGTGAACAACCGATCGCGATCGTGCGGGTTCTCGCGGAACGGATCGGGCTCCCACGGGATATCGGGCCGGCAAAGCAGGCGCCAGGTGTAATGCACCTCGCGCACCATGCGATCGATCTCCGGATGCACGCGGCCGTATTTCTCCAAGCCCCAGATCCGCAGGTTGAGGGTATCCGTGTCGTAGAACACGGGCCCATCACGGGAGGCGAGCGGATCGTCATGCAAGTGCTCCAACTCCCGTGCGATGGCCAGCAGGTCGTGATCGTTGTACGGTCGGCCGATCCGTTCGAGGTAGGCACGCGATGGTTCGGCCACGCGACCGCCCGCGTAATGCGCGCTGAGCGCTTCGGTGAGCACGGTCTTGCCGCTGCTCTCGGGCCCGACGATGGCGATCTTCAACATGGGAACACGCGGCGGTGAAAGTAAATTCCGATCGGTGCGGGCAGCGTTCCCCTGTTCCATGTTGTCTGTTGGTGGAACGCGAATGGAAAATCCAATGATCATGAGACAGACCCTGATCCTCCCTCTGGTGCTCGCCTCCCTCACCGTGTCCGCGCAACTGGCACCCGGAACCGACGCACCGCTGTTCGAGCATCTGCGCGAAGTGAACGCACAATGGGCCGTGCGCACATCGGCGGTGGACGATGCCGCCCCGATCCGGTTCACCAACGAGACCGAACGCATCGCACATCACCTGCGTCTGGTCCGTGCACATCTTGCCACGCACGCGCCGAAAGGCCTCAGCGCCGGGCAGGCCAGGCAGCGCGCACGGCTGCTCGATGTGCTGGAACACTATGCCGATGAAGGCCGCTTCCCGCGCAACCATGTGCTGCCCTACCGCAACCCGATCTTCATCGACCCCTACGGCACCGCGTGCGCGGTGGGCCACCTGATGATCGCCAGTGGCCACCGCGACCTGGCCGAGCGCATCGACGCGGCGATGGAGGCCGGCTACCTCGCCGAGATCCTGGCTGACGAACGGTTCAACAAGCCCGTGAGTGAATGGGCCGCGATCCACGGCTTCACGGCCGAAGAGCTGGCCTGGATCCAACCGGCCTATCCGCCCAACATTCCCTGGGCCACCCTGGGCGGCGGCACCGACGGTGATGTGAACGTCCTGTTGCGCCTGTCGAACGGCGATCTGTTGGTGGCCGGCGTTTTCGGGCAGGCCGGTGGCGCGCCCCGCAGCCGTGTGGCGATCTGGAACGGGAGCAGCTACACCGAACTGGGCGCGGGACTGCAAGGCGAGGTCACCTGCGCGGTGGAGCATGATGGCTTGATCCATGTCGGCGGCGCCGGCTTGGACGGCAACAGCGACCTGGCCACGTGGAACGGAACGAGCTGGAGCTTTTCCACGGTGATGGAGGGCAAATCACCGTACATCAGTGCGTTGCATGTGCACGCTGGTGATCTCCATGCGGCCGGCAATGTGATGGGCTTCGTGGGGATCGACCACGTGGTGAAGCGGCGCAACGGCGGCGTATGGGAACAGCTCGGATCGCCCTTCAACGGACCGGTGAACGCGCTCTCCTCACACGATGGCCTGCTGGTGGCCGGTGGCGGTTTCACCGGCCCTGTTGGCCCGACCGATCCCCTCTTCGCCTTCGTGGCGGTGTATGATGGTGGCTGGGTACAGCTGGCCGATGGGCTTGATGCACCGGTGAACGTCCTGCTCGATGTGAACGGCACCCTGTATGCCGGCGGATCCATGTACGCCAACGTCGCTCCCACCTTCGGTCTGGCTCGCATCGCTCCGTCGTCCGGCACATGGGAACGCCTGCTTCCGAACCTGGGCACCTACATGGCCAACAACCAGTCGGCCGAGATCCACGCGCTCACGATGCACGAGGGCGACCTCTATTTCGGAGGTGCGTTCTTCTATGAGGTCATGATGGTGATGGGCACGAACATCGCCCGCTTCACCGGCCAGCCTGATGGTGTGGAACCGCTCGCGGGCATGATGGACGACGCTGTGTACGCTCTGGCCACGCACGGCCCGCACATCGTGATGGCGGGCGCGTTCGCACAACCCCTGGAGCACGTGGCCTCGGTGGACCTCTCCACGGGCCTGAGCGGAGCGGCGGGTGCACACCTGCTCACCGTCATGCCCAACCCGGCGACCGACATGGTCACGATCGTGCTCCCCGACGCGATGAGCGCCAACACCACGGTGCGCGTGCGCGACGCCTCGGGCCGCTTGGTGAACGCCGCCGCGCAGCCCGTTGGGAACCGTCTGATGATGGACCTCTCAGGCCTGGCACCGGGAACCTACACGATCAAAGTGGGCGGAAACGGTACCTTCTCCACCGCACGCCTGATGAAGCACTAGGAGTTTTGGGGGACATGCGTGAACGCCGGTGCTGCAATCGCACCGGCGTTCATGTGTTCAGCAGTTCCCGTCGCCAGCGTACGAAGCCCACGACACCGAGCACGATGTACACCACGTTGAGGAAGGCATAACCATCGTAACCGATCAGGTGGTTGTACACCACGCCCACCGCATCGCCCACGATCCAGTAGAGCCAGTTCTCCAGCACCTTGCGGCCCATCATCCAGGTGGCCACCATGGCGCCTGCGGCGATGAAGGCTTCCATCCACTGGTACTGGCCGGGAATGGCAAGGCGTTGCATGGCGAAGAGCAAGGCCCACGTGCCTGCGAACGTGAGCACGACGAGCAGAACATGCACCGGCCACCGGAACGTGCGGATGATCCCCTCCTCGCTGGCACGCCCCCAGTTCCACCACCCATAGAGGCCCATCACTGCATAGAACACATTGAGGGCGGCCATGAGCCAGGCATCCTGCACGGCATAGAGCCACACCGTGATCACCGCCGCCACGAAACCGCAGAGCCAGCCTATGCGCAACGAACGCCCGAGCAGGTAGGCGAAGGCGATGTTGAGCAGTACGGCCGTCCACTCGGCCACCTTCGCGATCACGGGGTCCATGGTGCGAAGGAACGGTTTCGGCAGGAGGGGTGGGGAATCAAGATGCAGGGCGTTTGGGCCCGTGTATGCGTATGTGCTTTCTTACATTGCCCCCTAAACCCTCAAAAAAGACTCGCTTACCATGAAGACCCAACGACCCAACGAACGCTAACAAGCGCCTGCTGAACGGCGCACTTCTGATCACCATGGTCGGTGCGCTCACCTGGGCCGGATGCCGCAAAGAGGCGGATCCATCGCCCGCCCTTCCCGCCGATGCCGCAGCGGTGAACTTCACCCCGCGCATCAAGCACTTCCTTGCCACCATCCAAGGGCCTGCGGAGGCCAAGAGCGGCACCACCTACAGCGTGGACAGCGCCGCATGGTACGTGGAAGGCGCATTGAACATGGAACTGACACAGGCTTGGATCGCCTGTGAGAACACCGCTACCGGTACCTTGAACGTGGCCGTACCCGCCACCGGTGGCGTGGTGGCCGCCAACGATGCCGCCACTGCCTACAACACGCTCCAAGGCCAGTTGGCCGAACTGCCGCAGGAGGGTGAAAGCCATCTGGTGGTGATCGATATACAGCCCGCACAAACGGATGAGGGGCTGGTGTTCAAGGCTACCTACGCCTTGGGGTCGGGCTATGGCAAACTGTGGGAACTCAACACGGAGTTTGATGAGGACGACTTCCTATACTGGGGTGTTTACGAACCTGCCTGCGCCTGTACTGGTGGCAACCCAAGTGCATTATGTGCGGATGGCCGGATCCAAAGCCGCGTGAAGGGCACCATACCGCCGTTGGCCATGAACCAATACTACGCCAGCGTGGAGAGTTGGTACATCGAGCTTGGCACGGACACAGCAAACCACTACTATGCTGCGACGCATTTTGTGAATACCACCAACTCCACGGGTCGGTCGAACCAAGACTATAAGACCTATATCTGCTGGGACAGCAACTGTTCCTCGTGCCTGGATGACATCGACTTGAGCTATCATACACAAGGCACTTACGATGTCATGCACTGGGTCCGTACCCAGCATTGCCCAAACAAGGTCGCCGCCAATGTGGCGATAAATGGTGACCTGTACGGTAGTGGCACCTTCGTACACCTGATTACCTACACCTAAGGCATCAAGCAGTACATCTTCGAATGATACTGCGTTGCCTGCTACTGACATATGCTCTCTGGCTGCTGGCACCACATGGTGCCAGCAGCCAGGAAGCGTGGTCCACCACGTTGCCTATTGTTGCTGACCACCGGGTGCAACTGCGTGATGCGGTGGCACTTG
>Ga0207868_1000181_pt1 | contig 82427 bp, 78 predicted proteins | sample Passage237B_FD_187370 | JGI IMG/M metagenome (GOLD analysis project Ga0207868, IMG submission 187370) | Cellulose adapted compost microbial communities from Newby Island Compost Facility, Milpitas, CA, USA - Passage2 37B (SPAdes) (version 3) ...
TATGGCGGTGTGGCGCGACAGCCTGTACGTGTGCGGCGACTTCGCCACCATAGATGGTGAACCGATCCGCCACGTGGCGCAATGGCTGGGCGGTGATGCAGTAGTGGAGTGCAGTGAGCCGGTGGGGGTGCAGGAAATAACGCCACCCACCTTCACCCTCTACCCCAACCCTACCAATGGCCTGCTGCATGTGGAGGCGCAAGGCATGCGCCCCCGCGCATGGCGGCTAACGGATGCCGTGGGCCGCGAGGTGCTGCACGGCACTGCGGTGCTTGGCAACTTCGTGGTGGATCTGAGCGGGCTGGGCAACGGCCTGTACCACTTTGTGCTGGAGGATGCCCAGGGGGCGAGCTACGCAAGGACCGTGGTGCGCGAGTGATCGCCGGGCCGGGCGGGCGCCGCATTGCGCTCGGGTTTAACTTGGCCGTCCGCATGGCCTATTTCACTTCCTCCTTTCAGCGCGGCGGTCTGCTGGTGCTGCTGTTCCCCTTCGGTCTTTCCCTGGCCGCCCAGGATGCCACCCAGCTATTGGCCTCCGGCGATTCGCTGATGGCGTTGAACAAGCCCCAACGCGCCTTGGAGAAGTTCGAGGCCGCCTTGAAGCAGGAACAAAGCCCACGCACCTATCTGGCACGGGCCCGCGCCTACCAGCAGATGCAGCGCATGGACCGCTTCCTGCTGGATGTGGAGAAGGTGCTGCGCATGGACAGCCTTTCGGCCGAGGCCCATTTCCTGCGCGCCCAGTACGCCGCCAAGGCCAACGATGCCGAGAGGGTGGAGCTGCACGCCAGCCACGCCATCCGCCTGGGCAGTGATGGTGATATGCGACGCGAAGCGCGGTTGATGCGTGGCATGGCGCGCGCCGAACTGAACGAGGCCGCCGGTGCGATCGAGGACCTGGAGGCCGTGATGGCAGCCGGGCATGAAGAGATCGAAGTGCTCAAGGCCGCCGCGCGCATGTACGATGCCGCGGGCAGGCACGCCGATGCCCTGGATCTGCTGGAACGCCTGTGCGACTTGGAGCCGGGCCAGATGGGACACTGGGTGAACCGTGCCTTCGAGCTGACCCAGCTGGGCCGTTTCGACGAGGCCATGCCCATGATCGAGAAGGCCTTGGAGTACGACCCCGACGAACCCGTGGCCCTGAGCAACCGCGCCTACATCCGCTACAAGACCGGAAAGCGGCAGGAGGCACGCACCGATGTGGAACGCAGCCTGCGTTCCTTCCCGATGAACCCCTACGCCTTGCGCACCCGTGCCCTGATCCGGATCGACGATGGCGACCGCAAGCGGGCCTGCGAGGACCTTAGCCTGGCCCGGGCCATCGGCGGGGTGGCCGAAGTTGAACAACTGGTGCAGGAGCACTGCAGCGGCAGGTAGTCGAATCGACCAGGCGAAGCCACCCCGGCGAGCATCGCCGCGACCTTCCTCCTCACGCTTGAAAGGCTCGATCCACGTGGTGGACCGAGCCTTTCAAGCTTCGGGGCGATGCGCTTCCATGCCTACCGCTGCACCATCAAGCGTTGGGTGGTGCGCAGCCCATCGGGGCCGCTGACCGACACGAGGTAGAGCCCGGCGGGCAGTGCCGAGGCATCGAGGTCCCACCGCCCCGAAGCGGACGACAGCGGGCCCATCACGCGGCGGCCGGTGGCGTCGTTCACTTCGAGCACACCGGCACCGCCCATCACCAGCACGTGGTCGTTGGCCGGGTTGGGAGCGATGCTGAAGGCAACGGCAGGCGCCACTTCACCGACCGACTGGGTGTTGGTGGACACCACCTCGAACAGGTCGAAGCCGGCCTCCACCACGTGGCCGGGGTTCACGTCGCGCGCGGTCACACGCAGGCGCATGGTGGCCGTGGGCGTGATCACCTCGGCGATGGCGAACTCGCGCAGCTGCCACGTCGACGGATCGGGGGCATTGGCCATCACCGTTTCGAGCGTCACCGCGATGCTGCCGTTCTCGAGGGCGATCACCAGGTCGTCGTTCGGGCTGCCCGTGCCACCGGCGTTGAAGAACCAGCGGTGGTAGCGCACCCGCGGGTCCACCAGGCCCGTGACATCGAATACCGGCGAGAGCAACACGGTGTTGCCGCCGTCCACATCGTCGTCGCCGGCCGCACCGCCACCATTGCCCGTTACGTAGGCATGTTCGCCACAATCACCGGGCACATCGGCACCGGGGTTCGACTGCGCGCTGTTCAGCATGGTGCCCACGGGGACACCGCGTTCCCACATGCCCGACTGCGCCGTGCCCGACACGGTCCAGCCGAGGTCGAGCGCAAAGTCGTCGCGGTAGCCACTTGGCAGTTCAACCGTGATGGGGGTGGTGCCAGGCACGATCGACTGCGGCGCGAGGCATACGGTGTGCCAGCCCCAGCGGCCAGCGGTGATCGTGTAGGTGCCGGTGAACATCGCTGGCACTTCGAACACGCCCTGTGCGTTCGTGGTGGCGGTGTAGGTGTATACCTCGTCCTCCAATAGCACGGTGGCATCGGCCACCGGCGTTCCGGTGCCCTGCTCCACCACCGTGCCCGACCAGGCGAAGGACTCGAGCGGCTGCAATTGCACATCCTGCACCGTAACCTGTCCATTCACCAATTGCACACCGGGCACGGTGGTGGATGCATAGCCCGGTGCCGAAACGGTGATCGTGTAGGTGCCGGCCTGGTGGTAGCCGGTGGCATATTGCCCGTCGAAGCCCGTGATGTCATTGGCATTGATGCCTTGGATCGTCACCGTGGCCTGGCTCACCGGTGCGGCGGTCAGCGCATTGGTCACCGTGCCTTCGAGCCAGCAGGCGTGCTGGTAGGTGGGTCCAAGGATCACCAGTCCACGCTGGATGTCGGACACGATCAAGCGGCCCGAAGGCAGATAGGGATACACGCCCCAGGCCCCGTTGAAGCCGTCGCCGGAATAGTTGGGCGAGGTGTCGTAGTGGCCCACTTCCACCAGGTTGTCCGGGTAGGTGGCGTCGTAGATCACCACCCCGTAGGTGTAGTAGGAAGTGACGAGGTAGCCGTTCAGCCAATAGGTGTTGTGCGGGATCGTGCCCGAGCCCGGATCGCTCTGCAGCTTGTCCAGGAACTGGATGTCGGTGGGATCGCTCACGTCGTAGGCCGCCACGTACGAATCGGTGCGTTCGTCGGTGGTGAAGAGGTAGCGGCCGCTGTCGTCGAGCCAGGTGTTGTGCGTGAAGTTGTTCGGCGTGGCTTGGGTGCCGAGCAGCACGGGCGATGCCGGATCGGACACGTCCACGATCGAGAAGAAGCCGTCGTAGATGTGTGCGGCGTAGAGTGTGTCGCCACGTGCGAACCCGTCGTGCACGTACCAGTTGTCGAACTCGCCCACCTCCACCGGCGACATGGGGTCGCTGGTCAGGTCGTACATGATCGCACCACCATTGCCGCGCGACGAACCGAAGATGTAGAGCCGACCGTTCTCGTCGATGAAGAGCGAGTGCGACGTACCCCAGCCTTGCGGGGTCCACACGATGGCGGGCAGGTCGGTGCTCTGCGGCAGGGGGCTCAGGTCGATGATCGTGAGCCGACCGTTCTGAGCCTCGGTGGTGATGTAGGCGTGGTCGTTGTACACCTTCACCTCGCGCCAGATGGAGGGCGGACCGGGAAAGAAGAAGATCTCCTGGGGGTTGGCGGGATCGTTGATATCAACCACCGACACGCCGCCGGGGTTGGAAGGGCCCGTGCCGTTCACGCCCACGATGGCGTATTCGTTGCCCTCTTCGTCCACGTAGCCCCAGAGGTTGCTCAGGTCGCTGTTGCGCAGGGCATGGTAGTCGAGGCGGCCGAGCTCGGTGATGTTGTATTGCGCGATGGAGAGCAGGCAGGCACCAAGGCCCGCCACGACCCCGATGGAACGGAAGTGGGAACTAAGCATGGCGCCAAGGTAGACAAGCCCGCGCCTCCGGATCGATGTCCATCGAAGGCCCCTGCGGGTTATTCTTGTATCCTCATTCCTTCCACCTCTCCCACGCACATGCCCGGCACGGACATCCTCTGCACCACCGACCTCACGCCCGTGAGCGACACGGCCCTCCGCTACGCCGTACTGGTGGCCCAACGCACCGAAAGCCGCATCACGCAGCTGCACGTACTGCCCAGGAACGAACGCACACCCGAGACGCGCACCGCGGTGGAGGCCGCCATGGCCGAACAACGCATGCGCTGCGGTGCCCAGGAACTGGCCACGCCGCTGCTGGTGGAGGACGATGTGCTCAAGGGGGTGGCCCAGGAAACGACACGCGGGCACCGCCTGCTGATCTCGGGCACCCACGGACCGCGCGGCCTGCGGCAATCGCTCTTCGGCGCCGACATGTTGAAGCTGGCCCGCCTCTCGGTGGTGCCCACCATCGTGGTGCAGGAGAGCAGCACGCTGGAGCCCCCGCGCACGATCGTGCTTCCCGTGGCCGCCCACGCCGATATCGACCGCCTGCTCGACGCGGTATGCTCGATGGCCAGGGCCTTCGGTGCCGCGGTGCACGTGTACCAGCTGGTGCGCCCCAACGAGCACCCTTCGGACGCACTCCTCACCAACAAGGCGCGCATGCTCCACCGGCTGCATACGGAAGGCATTCCCTGCGACGATGTGATGGAGCCCAGCACCATCTTCAGCATCGGCTTCGCCGAGCCCACCATCCGCTACGCCGAACGCATCGGTGCCGGCATGATCGCGATCATGGCCCATGCCAGCGATGAATACCGCTACATCGCGGATGCCGAGAAGGAGCGCATGCTCACCAACGGAGCATCGATCCCCGTGCTTTGCGCCTGATCACGGACCGTGGCCGACCCAAGGCAACCTGACCCAGTGACGTTTATCCCTCCATACCTTACCTTCGTCGGCACTATCCCTACCTTCATCGGGAACCCATGGTGCCATCCGCTCACTGGTCGATCTGTTGTCCGGTCTTGGTCATGGCCCTTGGGGCGCACGCCCAGTTCGGCCCCCTCCAGACTTTGACGAACTGGCCCGACGGCCCCGATCTGCACGCCGTTGACGTGGATGGCGATGGCGATGTGGACCTGGCCGGAGCGTTCGGACAAGAGTGGAAATGGTTCGCCAACAACGGCGACGGCTCGTTCGCGGCGTTCGCTGCCTTGGTGGATTGCGGAACGCCCGACCCGATGGGTGGCACGTTCGCCGACATGAACGGCGATATGCTGCCCGACCTGCTGTGGTGGCAGGGACACCAGGTGTTCGCCGCCATGAACCTGGGCGGTGGTTCGTTCGCCGAACCTGCCGAGGTGGCCACCAGCGGCGGCCTTGCCATCAGCGCCATGGGCGTGGCCGACCTGTCGGGTGATGAGTTCCCCGACATCGTGCTGACCTGCGGAGACGAGGCCATCGCCCGGGTGGTGTGGTGCCGCAACGTGGGCGGGACCTTCGAGGCCCCCGCGATCCTGCCCTTCCCCATCGCCAGCCCCGCGCCGACTCATGTGCTGGTGGCCGACTTCAACCAGCAGGAAGGCAACGACATCGTGCTCTTCCATCACGATGGCATGGTCACCGCGATCCACAACGCAGCATCGAACGGCACCAACTGGATCCCCGACACGCTGTGCTATGCCACCATGCCTCCCTTCGGACGACCGCAGGCGATCGACGTGGACGGCGATGGCGACCTGGACATCGCCGAGGCCGCTGTATCGGGCATCCAATGGGCCGAGAACCGGATCAACACGTCCCCTCCCTTCGAATCCTTCACCCTGCACCAACTGGAGCCCTTCACCAGCGCGGGTCGAGGCTGGTTCGGCCGGATCGGCTGCGAAGGGGTGAGCGTGGTGTACGTGCCCGCGAACCCGCAGCTTCCCGTGCGCTGGCGCTCGTTCCTTCCCGCGATCAATGGTTTCGCCCCTGCGCAGGAGTTGAACGGCGTTCCTCGTGGTCAACATCTTCGCATGGCCGACCTTAACGCCGATGGAAGGGAGGATCTTTTCCTGGCCACGGGCGCGGGACTGCGCTGGGCCGCCTCGCAGACCGTGGGTACCACCGCACAAGTGGAACTGCCCGACTTCGACACCTTCTGCCGCACCGGCCCCGCGCTGGAACTGCCCGATGCGATCCCGACCAATGGACAATGGTCGGGCACCTGGGTGGACGGGAGCCTGTTCCACCGGGCCAACGCACCCGCCGGGGAGATCGCCCTGGCCTACACCTTCTATGAAGAGGACAACTGCCCGGTGGGCGGCCTCGCCACGGTGACATTGATCGACGGCCCCCTGATCACGCCGGTGCTCGACCCCGTGCTGTGCTCAGGCAGCGGTCCGTTCGCAATGGCATCCGAACCACAGAACACCCAGTGGATGGGCCTTTCCGAAGGCAACATGCTGGACTTGGCCACGTACGGCGGCGGCCTGATCGCCTGTTCGTACGAGGACCCCTCCGGCATGGCCTGCGCCAGTTTCATCGGGCCGTTCCAAGTGTGGAATACCGTATCCACCGACATCCAGCCCGCCGGTCCGTTCTGTGTGACCGACGGCATGCAGGAGATCCTTCCCGTGGAGGACCTGCCGAACAGCAACTGGGGCGGCAACATCAGCGGCACCTCCGCTGCAGGCGCCTGGTTCGATCCCGCACAGGGCGCCGGCACGTATACAGTGATCCTGCAGCGTAACCCGGCGCATCCCCAACAGTGCGCTGGTGCCGATACCCTCACGATCGTGGTGAGCGACCTCATCCCCGAGGTTACCGTTCTCCCCTTCCCCGCCCATTGCAGCAGCCAGCCGGTGCAGCTCAGCGGTGCCAGCCCTGCAGGCGGTTCGTGGAGCGGCAATGGCGTCACCGGCAGCACCATGGACCCGGCCATCACCGGCCCGGGTACGCATGGCGTCACCTATTCCTACACCGCGCCCGAGGGCTGCTCCAACACCGCCATCATGGAGGTGACCTTCATCGAGGCGGCCACCGTGACGAGCGACGCCCAGGACCTGCTCTTTTGCAACACCGACAGCCCCGTGCAATTCCACGCCGAACCGGCCGGAGGCACCTGGGCCGCCCCCCTTGCGGCCGATGGCATGCTGGATCCCCACGGCCTGTCGCAGGGCGATCATGCGGTGGTGTACACTTGGACCGACCCGGCCGGATGCACGGTGACGAACGCTCCGCTCAACATCTCGGTGCTGCCGACCACGGAGGTGTTCATCCTGGAGCCCGGTCCGTTCTGTCTCGATGGCGGCAGTCAACTGATCTTCGGCTCGCACCACGGCGTGTGGTCGGGCAGCGTGAGCGGTACGGGCGATCACGTGCTGATCGATCCGGCCCTGCTGGGCCCTGGAACCTGGCCCATTACCCTCACGGCCAGCGATGCAGGTGCCTGCCCGGGCACGGCCACGATCGAGATCATGATCTCGCCCTGCCTGGGAACCAACGGTCCCGATGCCCCTTCCACGCTGCAGGCCATGCCCAACCCCTTCAGCGACGAATTGCTCCTGCTCACCGATACCGATGGCACGTTGCGTGTCGACATTCTTGACGCCACCGGACGCCTGGTGCGTTCGAGCCTCCTCACCGGTCATGGCACGCACCGTCTCGCGCTGGACGACATGCCCGATGGGACCTACCTGCTGCGCGTGGAGCACGGCGGGGCGATCCGTTCATTGCGCGTGGTGAAAGCGGGGCTGTAGTTGGCAGCCTGCAGTTGCACTTCCCTTTCCCCTCGTTCCGTTCTTCCGCTTCGCTTCCCTCGCGGTGCCGTTGCAGCTTGAAGCTTGAGCCATGGCCCTTGGGTCATGATCCGGGCCGGTAGGCGCACGGGGTCTCAAGCGGGAAGAAGGTCTTGTAGAGAGCGCGATCGCCTTCGCGCCGCATGACCATGAACCGGTGCACCACCAAGGTCCCCTTGCTCCTGTTGTGCATGTAGGTGCGCAACACCAGCGGACCGGTGGTCTTGACATAGGCGCGCTGTGCAGCCACAGCCAACGACGCCCGGCCGGGACCTGCGCCCTGATCACGTGCTTCACCGGTGCTATAGAACACGTTGGTATCCCCTTGCAGCAGTTCCAGCACGATGGCCACGTCGCCCTCGCTCTCTACGCCTGAGACATCGGCCACCACTTCGATCCGATCGTTCGGATGTGCGATCACGGTATCGAGCAGAAGGTCCACGGCCATACCGTACTCACGACCGGTCAGGTCCCAAGAGGCCCCACGACCATCGCGCACAATGGGCAGATCATCATGGATGTCCCATGCCGCGTCCGTGCGACCGTCGGGATATGCGACCGCGATCACCTCGCGGTCCTTCACCTCGCTCCCGGTCGGCACGTCGGTGAAGCGGAATAGCTGTCCACCGGGCATGTCCCTGCGTTCGGCCAGCGTGGGGAAGCGCGCCTGGATCCGGGCCACCTGAGCGGCCGGTGCATCGCTGCTCTCCACGTACAGCACGGTGCGTCGCCCGCGCAAGGTGTGCAGCACACTGTCGAGCCGCACCGTGTATCCGCGCCTGCGCAGTGGCACATAGGGGAAATCGTCGGGCCCGAGCCGCCACAAGGGCATGTAGAACTGCACCACCTCGTCGGGCACATCGATCAGCACAGCGGCGTTGGCGGGACCTTCCGAGGCGAACAGCGCCCTACTCTCGCGCATCATGGCGTCGTAGTGCGAATCGTAGAAGACCGCGTAGTGACGGCGCTCACGGACCAACCCTACCACGCCCAGCGCGGCCACCGTCACGACCACCCCCCCCCCTTTGCGCCCCATGTCGGGCAGTCCGTGAAGGAGAGCCACTATCAGGAAGGGAAAGGAAAAGATGAGCACCGAGTATTGCAGCACGGGATCCACCCAGATCGACCACGCCGCCCCGATGAGCAGTGGTGCGATGCCCCAGAACAGACCGATCCACAGCACCATTCCTGCAGCGTGCCCCTTCACCACACGCAGAACGAGCGAGAGCAGCACGAGCAGGGACAGGACCACTCCGAGCAGCACATCGTACTGCACCACCCAGGCCAGGTAGTCGGGCACCCAATGGCGGTCGGGCGGGGCGAGCCATTGACCCACGCCGCCGTAACCCAATTGCCGCAGGAAGATGGGCAGGTTGGGCAGGTAGGCTACCACCGCAGCAGCGCAGGCCACCAAGTAGGTGCGACGGTGCGCGGCCTGCACCAGGAACAGCCCGGTGAGGGCCACCAGACCGGCGAACAGCAGCGCGAAGTGGTGCATGTAGGCGCACAGCGCGAAGGCCACCGCCACGCCCGCGGCCGCACGCGGTGCGTTGGTCCCGCCGGCGAGGGAACGCGTCCACTGATCGGCCAACAGGGCGCAGGTGAAGAAGCCCGCGGCATAGGGCCGTGCGATCTGGGCGTACATCACCGTGTACTGGATCGTGGCCAGCAGCGCCGTGAGCACGAGCGCCACGGTGCCGTTGGTCCAGGCCATGGCGAAGCGGTACAACAGGAACAAGGCCGCGATGGAGAGCACGATGAAGGGCGCCTTCACCACACCTTCGCAATAGCCGAACAATTTGGTCCAGTAGTGCAGGAACACCGCCACGCCGGGCGGATGGGCGTCCACCGCCACGCCGTGCTCGATCAGCTCGCCGAAGGTGGCATAGCCGGTGCGCACCAAGCCACTGATCTCATCGTGTGTGTACGGGATGTGCGGAAGGTCCCAGAAGCGGAGGATGGCCGCGAGCAACAACAGCACCAACAGCGTGGACCGTTCCCAAGGCCTGCCGGGGAAGGTCTTCCCGCCATGCCTGCCGATATGCGCGCGCCACGTCAAACAGTCCCTGCTCCGGTGCTGAAGAAGGCCTTGTTGCGCCTGGAAGTCCGGCATGACGCCCGCTCATGCACCCTTGGGTCAAATATCGCGGTACGGTTCCGATCGGACAGCGGACTGACGGTCGTCATTCCCGGGCCGGACCTTTGACGCACCTTTGCAGGTATGAGCAACACCGCCTACCAGGACATCTACACCGGACTCGGATTCCTCTTCTACTGCATCGCGGCCGGCGATGGTCGCGTGGCTCCCGCCGAGGAGCAACGCTTGAAGGAGTTGATCAAGGAGAAGTGGCTGCCGCTGGAGAACAGCCGCGACGAGTTCGGCACCGACGCCGGGCACTACATCGGCATCAGCTTCGAGTACGCCAGCGCCCAGGGGATCGACGTGAAGGACGCGTGGGAACGCTTCGTGGAGACGTGGAGCGAGCACCGGGCCCTCTTCACGCCCGACGTGGTGGAGATGGTGAAGGATACCGCCGCAGCCGTTGCTTCCGCCTATCGCGGCACCAACAAGAGCGAGCACACGCAACTGGCACAGCTGCACCTGCTGCTGTCGAAGTAAGCGTCGGCCGCGCGCCTGCTCGGTGTCCTGCGAGAGGACCACGATGTTCTTGGGAAGGAGGTTCGACCGCTTGAAGGCGGTGTTCGCATCTTCAAGCGGTGGTCCGCACTCGTTCGAGACACTACCTCACGTCCCGAGGTCGTGTGCCTCTCCCAGCGCTACCCGACGCCACAGCACCAGCTCTTCCAAGCCCAGGTCCATCGCCCTATAGGAAGCGGCGACCGGCGGTCGTTCGTCGGGTCGGGTGATGTACCAATCCAGTGGCTCCTCACTGCTGTCGAGCGAAATGAAGTGATAGCGCATGAGGTACGTCTGCAGGTTCCACTCGTTCCACATCGCAGCGGGCACGCCCACCCGTGAATGGGCAGGGACCACGGCCCCGATCCGATGCACGTCGCGCAGGAGCTCGGCGTCCCGTGCCGGACTGCCGAACAGGACCGCACTGGCTACGATGGCCCCGACCACAGCGACAATGCCCGTCCAGCGGACTAATTCGACGACCCGGGGATGCGCCGATGCCCTGGCCAGGAGGCCCTCAACGAAGGGAAGTGACCAAAGTGCCAAGGCCATGGAGACCAATGGCAACGCCGCGGTCAGGTAGAACGATTTCTGCACCAGGGTGAGCATCAGCGGCAACACGCCACTGAGCCCGATGAGCAGCATGGTCAACGCCGGTCGCCGCGTCGGGTATGCCTCGCTGGCCTGATGGCGGCGCCCCAGCCCCCAAGCCAGCCCGCACAGCGCGATCGGACCGAGCATATTGCTGAACATCATCTCCAAGGTCGCCCATCGATACTCCACCGTCGGCATGGCGGCAATGCGGTGCAACAGACGCTTTTCCACATAAGGCTCCAGATCGGCGCGCGCATCGGGCCAGGCCCACAACGCCAGGAACGCCCCGACCGCCAGCACGGTCATGCCGAGCGTATGGAGCAGCGCGCGCGACAGGCCGACGGTGCGCATGGTCAATGCCACCAGCACCGGGGCGGCCAGGGGGAACGCTCCCGGCAGCCCTTTGCACAAGACCGCCAGCACCACACAGGCCACGGCCGCCGGATACCAGGGCCACCAGCGGTCGGCACCACGCACCACCAGGAGCACCGCGGCCGTGGTGAACACCGCCATGGTGTTCTCGATCATGTTGTTGTGGAAGCTCCAGAAAACGGTGGGCACGATGATCCACAGCAGCAGTGGCAGCCACACCGTACGCATCCCCTGTTCACCCGGTACCCATGCACGCCAGAGCAGGCCCAGCAGCACCGCGATGCCCAATGCGATCACGAGGTTGTAGGCACGCTCCACCCAGAACGCGCTTCCGAAGACCTTGAACCACACGGCCTGCATGCCGAAGAACAATGGGGGGTGCTCGTGGAACGTGGGCATCCCCGCCACCCCGACCTCACTGAAGCGCGGCAGCCAGAACGTGCCGTAGCCGTTCGCCTGGTTGTGCGCCACGGCCGAGTACAACTGGCCGTCCATGAACATGCCGTCACGGGCCAGGCCGGGCAGCAACAATGCGAGGAAGACCCCACCCGTCAGCCACGCGAACGCACTTCCGACCTGACGCATGTGGCAATAGTATCATAAATGCATGGACGTGTAGCTTCGCGCCATGCGGGCCGCGGCATTGGGACAAAGTCCATCCCCTCTCTGGACCCTGACGTGGCTCGCCTTGGTGCCCCGGCTGATCGCAGCGATGTTCAGTCAGGGATACTTCGCGCACGATGACCACTTTCTGATCATCGAGGCGGCATCCAGCTGGGTGGATGCGCCTTGGTACAGCACGTGGCTGCCTTGGAACCAGGAGGGCGACCCGCGCCCCAGCGGACACAGCTTCTTCTACGTGGGCATGCACTACCTGCTGTTCACGGTCCTGAAGGGCATGGGCCTCACCGACCCGAAGGCCCAGATGGTGGTGGTGCGCCTGCTGCATGCTTTGTGGAGCTTGGTGGTGGTCCGCACAGGCTACCGCATCGCCCTGCGACTGAGCGGTCCCGACATTGCCTGGCGCACCGGCCTGTTGCTGGCCCTGTTCTACTTCATGCCCTTCCTCGCCGTACGCAACCTGGTGGAGACCGCCTGCATCCCTTTCCTGATGCTGGGAGCGTGGCGGCTCGTGCGCTACACCGAGGGCCCTTCCCTGCGCGATGCCTTCGTGGCGGGCATCTGGATCGGGCTGGCGGTGAATGTGCGGTTCCAAACGCTCTTCTTCGCCGCCGGGCCCGGACTGGCGCTGCTGCTGGGCCGGCATTGGCGCACAGCCCTGGTCTATGGCCTCGGCACGGCCCTACCCTTGGTGGTATTGCAGGGTGGCATCGACCTGATCCTGTGGAAGCGCCCCTTCGCCGAGCTCACCGAGTACGTGGTGTACAACATGCTGAACAGCACCACCTACTTCGACCAACCATGGTACAATTACCTGCTGCTGCTGGCGGGGATCTTCCTGCCCTTCCTCGGTGTGGCGGTGATGTTCGGTTTCTTCCGCCGCTGGCAGCCGCTCATCCTTTGGTTGCCCGTGGCCCTCTTCCTGGCCTTCCACTCCTACTTCCCCAACAAGCAGGAGCGCTTCATCCTGCCCATCGTGCCCTTGTATTTCGTCCTGGGCTTCGTGGCATGGGAGCAATGGCGAGCCGCCTCGGCCTGGTGGCAGCGGCACCAACACCTGTGGCGCGGCCAGATGGTAGTGCTGTGGACCTTGAACGCGCTGCTGCTGGCCGTGCTTAGCGTGAGCTACAGCAAGCGCAGCCGCGTGGAGGCCCTTTACGCCCTGCGCGATGAGCGCCCCTTGAAAGGACTGGTGATCGAGGACACGGCCGAGGGTGAAGCCCCCATGCCGCCCCTGTTCTACCTGGGCCAATGGGATGTGACCGTGGTGCCTTGGACCGACCCCGTGGCCGACCTGAGGACCTACCTGGGCACGATCGGCGAACCGCACCGTCCCGATGTGGTGCTCTTCTTCGGTCTGGAGGATCTTCAGGAACGCTTGACGCGCGTGAGCATGGCCATGGGGCCGCTCGAAGTGATCGGCACCGCCGAACCAGGGCTGGTGGACCGCGTGGTCCATTGGCTCAACCCCGTGAACCGCAACGAAACGATCGTGATCACGCGCCCCCAAAGATCCGGTGAGCGCCCCCCTGATAGCTTTGCACCTCCCGTAGCCCCATCATGATCGAACTTTCTGCGCTGGACTTCAGCGTACTGCTGACCGCCGAGGGCCTGATCGCCCTGCTGACCCTCACTGCGCTGGAGATCGTGCTGGGGATCGACAACATCATCTTCATTTCGATCCTGAGCAATTCGCTGCCCACCTACCGCGAGCAGCGTCTCGCCAGGCAGGTGGGGCTGGCCCTGGCCATGATCACCCGGGTGATGCTCCTGCTCTCGCTGAGCTGGATGATGGGCCTCACCAAGCCGTGGCTCACCCTGATGGGACATCCGTTCAGTGGACGCGACCTGGTGCTGATCCTTGGCGGCCTGTTCCTGATCTACAAGGCCACCGTGGAGATCCGCGCCAAGGTGGCCGGGCTTGACGAGGATGGCGTGGACGGCCCGAAACGGCCCCGACGCCAACTGGGGCTCACCATCGTGCAGATCGTCCTGGTCGACATCGTGTTCTCGCTTGATTCGGTGATCACCGCCGTGGGCATGAGCAACGTGATCGTGGTGATGGTGCTCGCCGTGATCATCGCGGTGCTGGTCATGATGCTCACCGCAGGCCCCATAGCCGGTTTCGTAGAGCGCAACCCCACGGTGAAGGTGCTCGCCCTCTCCTTCCTGGTGATGATCGGTGTGGCCCTGCTGATCGAAGGCATGGGCGAGCACATGAACAAGAACTACATCTACTTCGCCATGGGCTTCTCCGTGGTGGTGGAACTGCTGAACCTACGCATGGCACGCAACCGCCTGCGCGCGGGTGGCGACAAGCCCGCCAAGCGGTAAGTAGGGTCGAGGCTCTTAGGGCAACCCATCGGGACGCACCGCCGTGGGCACGGAACCGCCGATGTTCTGGAGAATGATGTCGCGGTCGTTCGCCACGCCCGTGTAGCGGACCTGGCCGTCGAGGTTCACATCCTCTGGATGGTATCCGTTGACCGTGCCGGTGGGTACGGTGCCGCCCACGCGCTGCAGGATCGGATCACGATCGTTGTTCGCCCCGGTGTAGCGCAATTGCCCATCGACGGAGGCATCGCCTGGACACATCACGCGTTTCCCGGACACCTCGTTCGCAGCACCTGCACCGCCGTGAATGGCCGTGGCCGGCAGGCTCAGGTCGATGCTGGTGGCCGTACCGCTCAACGACACGGGCATCGCCGTCATGATGCCGAGGTGGTTGCGGTGCCGCACGGCCACATGGTAGGGGCCGGTGGGCACGGTGAAGACCAGGTCCGCACTGCCATCGGCTGCCATGATATCCCCATCGCTTTGGATCAACGCACTGCGTGTGGCCACCACCTGGGTCGGCTCCACCGCATTGCGCAGTTCCACCACCACCCAATCCACCACCGCATTGTCACCGCTGGTGGCGAGCACCGACGCGGTAGTTGTCTCTCCACCGCCACCCACATGGACATAACCTGCCGCGGTGTAGGGCTCGGTCATCGGCACCAGCCCTGCGGCACGCAGATCGTCGCGCATCCGGACGGTGGCCGCATCGAAGGGCCCGCCGAGCAGGGCGCGCAGCTGCACCGACACGGTGGGGTTCAAGGGCTGGTAGCTGTCCACCGTGATCGCGGTGTTCGACGGGTCGAGCCAGTCACGCAGGCGTGTGCCGGGCGTGGGCCCGTCCCACGAGGCCGCGAACTTGGCGAAGCGGCTGTGCACGGTGGTGGCCGTGGCGCAGTCCTGCGCACCATCGTACATATGGCCCACGATACGCTTGTTCTGGTCAAGAAGCGGGGCACCACTGCCCACGGCCTCCACCAGGCCGGCGTTCCACACCTGCTGCCACAACTGCGTGTCGCCGTCGGAGGTCGATACGGAGGGATCGGTGTCGATCGCGATCTTCTTCACATCGTACAAGGGATGCAGGATCGACACGGCCGATTGCGGGGTGGCACCGGAGCGGTCCCAACCCACGTAGGTGACATTGTAGCCCGCGACATGCGGGGCCTGGTCCAGTTCCACCAGTGCGAAGTCCTTGTAGTAGTCGTTGGCGCGCGCCACGGCGCCGGTCAGCGTCTCGTCGGTGGGCCCCACACTGCCCACGCAACCCGGCGACTCGTAGTTGAAGTAGAACACCCATTGGCTTGTGGTGGGCACGAAGCAATGGTTGGCCGTAAGGAAGTAGGGCCGCCCGGGCGTCTGCGTATTGTTCACCAGAGTGCCGGTGCAACCATTGCCATCGGGACGCAGGAACATGGCCACTCCGCGCTTCTCCACCTGCCAGGGTGCGGCCTCGGGGCAGACCGTATTGATGTGGCACGGCGCGCTCTGGTAACCGGGATCGTAGTCGCGTGATGCATCGGAGGCGTGGAAGCCGAAGATGTCGCGGTAGCCGTGGGTCAGGCTGGCGATGTGCAGTTCGCCCAAGGGCAGGCCCTGCGGTACGTGGTACTCCACCACCACTTCATCGCCGGGGACCACTGCCGTGGCCAGGGTGCCATCGGATGCGCGACTCGCCTGTGTGAAGCCCCCGATGAAGCGGGTACGGTCGCGATCGAAGAGGTAGACCATCGCCCCTTCCGGCAATTCCCAGCGATCGAACTGCAGGCTCAGCATCACCGCGCCAGGACTGACCACACGGTACCTGCCGACCCGGCGGTCGGGCAGTTCGGTCCAATGCGCCAAGGCGACCACATCGGCCTGTACGAAACGCTGCACGCCGTAGCGGAAACCGCCTGCGCCCTCCTCTTGGACGGCCCCTTGATCGAGCGGATGCAGCGCTACCACGGGCCACGCTTCCCGTTCTTCAAGGAATTGAGCCTTGCCCCAAGCGAACGGCTGGCCGCCGAAGGATCGTTGAGCGTGCATTCCTCCAACTACGAAGGGGACCGCGAGCAGAAGAAGAACGGAGCGTTTCATGCGATCGGACGTCTGGGCGCCTATTGTCGGTTGATCTCGTCGCCTGCGGAAAGGCGCAGGCTTTTCCCGTAACAGGTACCAAGTATAACATGGCGATGCATGGATGCCCGCCAAGGGATCGGATCACCGATCGCGCCCGTGGCGTCCGCACAGCTGGTCCGGTGTACGTACTTGCGCACATCCACCAGTGGCCCTTTTCACAGTGTAGTCCTTGCGGATACAGCGCCTTCGATCGGTCCACCTGCAGGGGTCATTTCCCCACGATGACGAACTCGGTACGGCGGTTCTGTGCGCGCCCCTCAGGGGTATCGTTGGATGCGATGGGCACGGTGGGGCCCAGCCCCTTGAACGAGAGCCGTGATCCGGCGATGCCCTTCGCCTGCAGGTATTCCATCACGGTGAATGCGCGGTCGTTGCTCAAGGCCATGTTGTCCTCCAGACGGCCCACGTTGTCGGTGTGCCCCTCGATCCGGATCCGCACGGTGGGGTTCTCCTTCAGGAAGGTGATGAGCTCGTCGAGGATGTACTCCGACGACTTGGTGATCGCGGCCGAATTGGTGGCATACTTGATGTCGTTCACCCGGTAGCTCCTGCCCACCGCGATCTTGTGCACGGCCATGTCCACCTTGGCGCTGCCCCCGCGCGCGGTGTCCTCGATGCTGAAGCTGCGCGAATCGAACACGTGGTCCTTCTTCTTCACGGTGAGCACCACGTCGCTGCCGGGGTTCAGCTTCACCACGGTGGCGTAGCGACCGTCGGCATTGTCCACCTGCACGATCTCGGTCTTGCGCGTGTCCATGTACTTGATCTCCACGGTGGCGTCCTTCACGGGCCTGCCTTGCTCATCGCGCACCTCGCCCTTCACCACCAGCACCTCGTCGGGGCGCACGTCCTTGGGCAGTTCGAACCCGTAGATGTCCAACCCGCCGACGCCCTTGAAGCGGCCACTGGCGAAATAGGCGGTGCGACCGTCGGCGCTCACGATCAGACCATGCTCGTCCTGGTCGGTATTGATCGGCGCCCCGATGTTCCTGGGCTTGGTCCAAGTGCCGTCGTCGTTCAGGCGGGTGAAGAAGATGTCGTAACCGCCAGCACCCTTGTGCCCGGCACCGTCGGCCGTGGGCTTGGCGGCGAAGTAGAGCGTGCGGCTGTCGCTGTGCATGAAGGGAGCCTTCTCGTCGCCCTTGGTATTGATGCCCGGCACAGGCACCGCCTTCGACCACTCTCCTTTCTCGTTGCGCGTGCTCTGGTAGATGTCGGTGCCATCGCTGCCACGCCGCACGGTGGCGAAGTAGAGCGTGCGCCCATCACCGCTCAGGGTGGGCTGGCTCTCCCAGCCGTCGGGCGTGTTCACGTTGGGCCCCAGGTTCTCCAGGCCGGTCCAGAAGTAGGTCTGCCCTCCTTTGTCCATGTCGAACTTGGCGTCGTAGTGCGTGCGGTAGATGTCGCAGTTGCGGTAGCCGCTGGCATCGGGCGGCCCACACACGGTGACGAACATCTCCTTGTTGTTCACGTTGATGGTGACACCCCCGTAGCTGTCGCCCACGTTGAAGGGCTCAGGCAGGGCCTGGCCGGCATCGAAATCGCTGTGCACATCCTTGCGCCGGGCCTCGGTCAACTCCTCCACTTCGCGGGCCACGATGTCGCCCTTGGCGCGCACCTGCCGCTTGCGGGTGAAGAAGAGCAGTTCGTTGTCGGGCGAGAGCATGGGCAGGTACTCATCGCCGCCGGTGTTCACGTTGGCCAGGGCCACGGGATCCAGTGGGCCCGCATGGCGGTTGAAGTCGATGTGGAACTGGAGTTCGGGCATGATCTCCTCCACATCCTTGTACTGCCGGTCGTAGTTCTTCGAGATGCGCGCGGGGTCGTCGGTGGGGAACTTCCTGAACGCATCGAAGGCCTTCACCGCCGCCGCGAGATCTCCTTCGGCGTAGCGCATCACGCCCAGATGGTAGGGCACATCGCTGTGGTAGGACGGGCACTTGGCTTCCAGCTGATCGAAGTAGCGGATCGCCGCGGCGTACCCGCTCCCGCCCGACTTCCCGATGCGGTAGGCGGAGAGTCCCAGTTGGAACAGGCATTCGCCGCAGTCGGCGTCCAGCTCGTGGGCCTCCTTCAGCTTGCGGTGGCGGTCCATGGGATCCTTCGCCCGGGCCGCATCCTCGAGCAACTTCACGATCTTCTTGTCGGTGGGCGGATCGCACGGACCGGGATCGTCCTGGGCCGCGACGCCCATCGCGCACACGATGGCCACACCGGCCAGCAAAGCACGCATGGGCATGCGCGGATCGGGCTGTCCGTTGATCCGCTCGCACATTCCGTAGCCCCTCATTTCACAGTGGTATCGGTCTCCTCGGCCTTGCGCACCAGCTCATCGCCCTTTCTCCGCGCGGCGTCCACCACAGCGTCGGCGCGTTTGTCGGCCTCGGTGATGAACTGCTGCTCCTTGCGGTCGGCCTCCTGCTTGGCCTTGTCGGCCACCATCTTGGCGGCGGCCTTGGCCAGCGGGTTGGTCACCTTGGCCAGCTCGTCGTCGGCGGCCTTGTACGCCTCGGCCTTCACGCGGGCGGCCTCGGCGCGGGCATCGGCCTTGATCTTGTCGGCCTGGGCCTGCGCCTCGGCGATCAGCCGGTCGCGCTCGGCGATGGCCCGTGCGATGGCCTCTTCCTTGGCCTTGTCGATCCGCTCGTTCACCTGCTCCTTCACCTCGTTCACGATCACCTCTTTCACACTGGTGGTGCCTCCGGCGAACACGGGCTTGATCACGGGCTTCTCGATGGTGCCGGTCATCTTGATCGTGGCGTCGAGCTCTTCGGGCACCGCCATGCCCGTGCCCAGGAAGCGGTTGGCCTCGCCCAGCAGGCTGCCCGCTGTCTGCGCGGCCGCAGCACCGAAGGCCTTCGTGGGGATCTTCGCCCGCATGTCGTAGTCGATCGATTGATCGGCGAAGGCGGTGCTGCCGTGCACGTTGGCCTTCAACTGGTCGATCCGCACATCGAAGGGATCAGTGACCATCTTGCCGTTCTCGAAGCGGTAGGTGAAGTCCACGTCCTGCAGGGTGGTGTTCTCGATACCCGGCACCTTCAAGGCCTTGGCCAGCTCGACCAGGGGTTGGAAGCCATCGACCCGCACGTTCCGGGTGCGCAGGCGGCCCTTGCCCGTGAGGCTCTCGTAGTCGGGCTCCATCCGTTCGTTCAACACGGCCTGCATGGTGAGGTCGGTGCTGAAGGTGCCTTTGCAGGTCTTGGCGATGGGCACCATCTTCTTCACCATGTCCACATAGGTCACCGTCTGCTCGATGTCCATTTCGCGGATGTCGTAGGCGAAGTCGATGTGCGGCGCCTTGGGGTTCTTCGTGTCGTACGCGCCGGACATGTTGATGGCCCCGCCGAACATGTTGAAGAAGACGTCGCGCAGGTCCACGCGATGGTCGTGCACGCGCAAGCCGCCGCGTACATTGGTGAGCTTCAGATCGTCGAAGATCACCTCACCCACCGCCGTCCTCATGGTGAAGTCGATGTTGCCCGGCACCTCGATCACGCTCAGTGAGCTGGTGTCGGCCGAGGTGCTCTCATCGGCGCTCACCGACGATGCGGGCATCAGCTCGTTCAGGTCGAACTTGTCGGCGTTGAGGTCGAAACTACCGGTGAGGGTGCTGTCCTTCAACCACCATTGCAGGTAGTTGTCCATGCGACCTTTGGCCTGCACTTGGCTGCTGCCGATGCTCCCGGCGAAGCGGTCCAGCGCGAGGAAGCGCGGACTGAAGCTGAAGAGCAGGTCGTCGATCCCCATGGTGTAAGGCAGCGAATCGCTGGCGTAGGTCATGCCCTGCAGGGCCAGATGACCGGTGGCCGTGAACTTCTCGAAACGCTGGGCCTCGATGTCGCTCATGGCACCCTTCATCACCACATCGGCATTGAGGCGGCCGCGCAGTTCGTCGCTGCCCATGGGCACCACCTTCTTCACGCTGGCCAGGTCCAGGTCGGCCTTCAGCGCGGCGTCGACGGTGGGATCGCTGATGGGCTTCACCAGGTGCATGCGTGCCTCCACGGGGTTGCCGGCCATGGTGAGGGCGAAGCGCTTCAGGTCCACCACCATGCGGTCCATGTCGCTGCCGCCGGGGCTGTTCACTTTCAGGTCGACGAAGATGTTCTCGGCCGCGGCGGGCAGGTCGGGGTATTGGAAGCGACCGTTGTCCACGTCGACGTTCAGCGCGAAGCCGGGCATGCTCGTTTCGTTGTAGGTGCCCTTCACGTACCCGCTGAAACCGGCCTTGCCGCTCATCTTCACGCCGTCCAGGTCGGTGGCGAACTCGGCGGGCACGAGCGAGAGCAATGTGGCGAGGTCGCTCTTCTTCGCGTTCCAGGTGATGTCCATGTCGATGTCGTCGCCGGGCATGGCCACCCAGCCGTCGAAGCCGAGCACCAGCTTGTTGATCGCGGCCTCGTTCTCCTTAAAGGTGAACTTCATGTTCGCCAGGTCCATCTCCAGGTCGGCGTCGATGTCCACCCTGGCGTTGCGCAGGTAGCGCACACCGTCGAACATCACGTTGGCGGTGTCCACATCGGTCCCGGTCTTCAGGGTGAAGAGGTCCTGGGTGAAGTCGCCGCTGCCCTCGTGGTCCACACCGAAGAGCTGCATCACGAAGCCGAGCGATGCGTCGTCGTAGATCACGCGGCCGTCCTTGATCCAGTATTCGCGCAGGCCGATGTTGAAGGCCGATGCGGCGGTGTCGGCGACCGTTTCCTCGGTGGCCGTGGAGTCGCTCTTGGCGATGTCCCAGTTGGCCCGGCCGTCCTCCAGCACCTTCACGTGGATGTGCGGGCGCACGAGGCCGATGCGGCGAATGTCGATCTTGTCACCGAACAGGCTCTTGATGTCGACGGTGGCGGTGATCTTGCCGATGTCGGCCAGGCGCACACCCGCGAAGGGCTCCAGGTTGGTCAGCTTCACCTCCTCGATGTCGACGGTGAGGTGGGGGAAGCTGCGGAACAGGGTGATGTCCCAGTCGCCCCAATCGACCACGGCGTTGATGTTGTTGTTCACCTCGCGTTTGACGGCCGCCTCGATCCTGTCCTTGAACAGGATGGGAATGAGCACGGCGGCGGCGAGGAGCAGCACCACCAGGATGCCGATGGTGAGCAGGATGCGTTTGGTCCACTTGGCCATGGCGCGGATCTCGTTTCGGATTGATCAGGCAAGGGAACAAAGATCGTTCCCCTCCAAGCCACCTTGTTACAGGCGGGCGGTCCGTTGTCTCAACAAGTGATCGGTGAGGACCAGGCAGGCCATGGCCTCCACGATGGGCACGGCACGTGGCACCACGCAGGGATCATGGCGCCCTTTGGCCTCCAGCGTGACCGCGTTGCCGTCGCGGTCCACAGTGCCCTGGGCGCGGGCGATGGTACTGACGGGCTTGAAGGACACGCGGCACACGATGTCCTCGCCATTGCTGATGCCGCCCTGGATGCCACCGCTGTGGTTGCTGGTGGTGCGGACGTCCCCGTCGCGAACGGCGAAGGGATCGTTGTATTCGCTGCCCCTCCGGCCCGCCGCCCCGGGATCGCCGATCTCGAAGGCCTTGGCGGCATTGATCCCCAGCAGCGCCTTGCCCAGGTCGGCGTGCAGCTTGTCGAACACGGGCTCGCCAAGGCCCGGCGGCACGCCGCGCGCCACGAGCGTGATGCTGCCGCCGATGCTATCGCCCTCGGCGCGCACCTGCTCGATCAACGCCTGCATCGGCGCCACCCTGTCGGGATCGGCCGTGCGCACCGGGTTGTCCCAGGCACGGTCCAGGTCCAGGTGCGTGGGATCGGCCGTGCTGTGCAGGTGTCCCACGCTGCTCACGTGGGCCCGCACCACGACCCCCACTTGGGCCAGGATCTGCCGGGCCAGCGCACCGCCCACCACACAGGCGGCCGTGGTGCGCGCGCTGCTGCGCCCGCCGCCGCGATGGTCGCGCAGACCGAACTTCTGCTCCCAAGTGCGGTCGGCATGCCCCGGCCGGTACACGTCCTTCAGGTGGTCATAGTCACCGCCACGGGCATCGGTGTTGCGCAGCAGGAAGGCGATCGGCGTGCCCGTGGTGCGCCCTTCGTGCAGCCCGCTGAGGAATTCCACGCGATCGGCCTCGTTCCGCGCGGTTCCCAACGGTGTGCTTCCCGGCCGTCGCCGGTCGAGCTCGCGCTGGATCGCGTCGAGGTCCACCTCCAACCCGGCCGGACAGCCATCGATCACACCGCCGATGGCGGCTCCATGGCTTTCGCCGAAGGTGGTGAGGCGGAAGATCCGCCCGATGGTGTTGCCGCGCATGGGATGGCGAAAGTAACGGGCGCACCGGTGCGTGGCCGCTGTCGTGCCCATGCCTTTCTTTGTCCCATGCCCCGACTGTTGATCACGCATGCGGAGGCCCTGGTGGGCACGCACCCTGCGGGAACGCGCCTGCTGCGCGGCAGCGATATGGCCGTACTGCCCCAGGTGGCCGATGGCTGGCTGCTGGTCGAGGACGGGCGCATCGCCGCCTTCGGCACCATGACCGATCCGATCCCAGCGGCCGGGACGGGAACGCAGGTGATCGATGCTTCGGGACGTTATGTGCTGCCCGGCTGGTGCGACCCCCATACCCACACCGTGTTCGCCGCCCCGCGCGAGGAGGAGTTCGTGGACAAGATCCGGGGCCTTTCCTACCAGGAGATCGCCGCCCGTGGCGGTGGCATCCTGAACAGCGCCGCGAAACTGCGGGCGATGCAGGAGGACGACCTGTACGAGCAGGCCCGGACGCGGCTGGAACGGATGATGGCCCAGGGCACGGTCGCCGTGGAGATCAAGAGCGGGTACGGCCTCAGCGTCGAGAGCGAGCTGAAGATGCTGCGCGTGGCCCGGCGGCTGCAGGCCTCGCTTCCGTTGCAAGTGCGCACCTCCCTGCTGGCCGCACACGCCCTGCCTCCGGAATACACGAACGACCGCGTCGGCTACGTGGACCTGATCGTGGACGAGCTCATCCCCCGGGCGAAGGCCGAAGGACTCGCCGACTTCGTGGACATTTTCTGTGAGACGAACTACTTCACCGTGGCCGAACTGGAGCGTGTGCTCGAAGCCGGCACGGCCCACGGCCTGCGCGGCAAGGTGCACGTGAACCAGTTCACCAGCATCGGCGGGTTGCAGGCGGCCCTGAAGCATAGCGCCCTGAGCGTGGACCATCTGGAGGTGATGACCGAGGCCGACATCGAAGCCCTCGCCACCGCCGCCGAGCCGCCCATCCCCACGCTGCTGCCCTCGTGCTCGTTCTTCATTCGCATCCCGTACGCCCCCGCACGTGCCATGATCGATCGGGGGTTGGGCGTGGCCCTGGCCACCGACCTGAACCCCGGCACCACCCCCAGCGGCAACATGAACTTCGTGCTGTCGCTGGCCTGCATCCAGCTGCGCATGCTGCCCGAGGAGGCGATCAACGCCATGACCTTGAACAGCGCGGCGGCCATGGGCCTGGAGCATGAACTGGGCAGCATCACCGTGGGCAAGCGCGCCAGCCTGCTCATCACCGACCCGGTCCCCTCGCTCGCCTACCTGCCGTACGATTTCGGCAACCCGCACATCGACACTGTGATCATTGATGGAACCATCGTTCGGGCCGGAAAGGCCATCGCCTGAGCATACCATCCCCCCCACGCCCCTGCGCCCGCCCGGCCTGGAGTTCGCCATGGGCGTGGCCCTCTTCGGGGTGATCGTGCTCGTGTTCTTCCTGGTGCAGTCGGGCGTGTTCATACGCAACGTGATGAACATGACGCCGGAGTACCAAGGCCGCGGGTTCTCGTTCATGCTGGTGAACGAACCGCACTTCCAGGAGCGCATGATGGCCTTGGGCACGAACGGGGATGCGCTGGCCCCGGCGGCTTTGTGGAGCGGGCTCGCCGGCCTGGTGCTCATCGTGGCCTCCGTTGTACTGTGGAAGCGCGGGCGCACGGCCCGGTTCCTCGGGCTGCAGCTGCCCCATTGGCGGCCCGCCCTGATCTGGACCGGTGCCTTCCTGCTCCTGGGCCTGGCGATCGAAGGAGCAGCACGCCTCTCCCCCATCTTCCGCACCGACTTCATGCAACAGGTGCTCGCCACCATCACCGATACCGCCCCGTTGGTGCTCGGCGTGGGGATCATGGCGCCGCTGTTCGAGGAGTTCCTGCTACGGGGCCTGCTCTTCGGCTCGATGCGTCACCTGCTCGACGAGCACACCTCGGTGGCCATCACCGCAGGGGTGTTCGCCCTGATGCACATGCAATACTCGGTCGCGATCATATTGCTGATCCTGCCGATGGGCGTGGTGCTGGGCTATGCCCGGGCGCGCAGTGGCTCGATCTGGGTGCCCGTGGCCCTCCACATGCTGAACAACCTGGTCACGGTCTTCCTCGGCTGAGCCTTGGGGGCCTGGGCCGAAATGAAGAAGCCCCTCCTTGCGGAAGGGCTTCGGACGATCGGCCGAAAGACCCGCTTACTTGGCGTGGCGGGCGTACCGCTTCTTGAACTTGTCCACGCGACCGGCGGTGTCCACCAGCATCATCTTGCCGGTGTAGAAGGGGTGCGAGGTGTGGCTGATATCCAGCTTCACCAGCGGGTATTCGTTGCCGTCCTCCCACACAATGGTGTCCTTGGTGTTGGCGCAGCTCTTGCCAAGGAACATGTAGTCGTTCGACATGTCCTTGAACACCACCAGGCGGTAGTTGGCGGGATGGATCTCGGGCTTCATGGCTCTTTCCATTAGGGCCGCAAATGTAATACTCTTTTCCAGCCCTACAACCCGCCCCCTCCCGGGCAATGATCGGCCACGAAGATGCGTATCAACAGCCGTGATCGGCCATCTTTGCATCCCTTGAAACCCCTGCGCACCTATCTCCTGCTGGCTGCGGTCGCCGTGGCCCTGTCGGCCTGCCGCAAGGAGGACCGCTTCACCGATGAGCCCGGCATCCAGCTGGTGTTCAGCCGGGATACGGTGCTCTTCGATACTATCTTCACCACGGTGGGTTCGGTGACCAAGCGCTTCACCGCCCGCAACCCCCACGCGAACGCCGTGCGGGTGCAGATCGCCCTGCTTGGCGGCGCCCCCTCCCCCTTCCGGATCAATGTGGACGGCGCCTCAGGGACCTCGTTCAGCGATGTGGAGATCCTCGGCGGCGACAGCATCTATGTGTTCGTGGAGGCCGAACTGGGGCCGGGCGGCGCCAATACGCCCTTCGTGATCGAGGACCACATCGTGTTCAACACCAACGGCACCGAGCAGCGGGTGCTGCTGGCCGCCTGGGGGCAGGACGCGCACTTCCACCGCCCTGGTCCCGACAGTCTACAGATCCCAGGGTTCCCTCGATTTGGGATAGTTGCTGGAGGAAAGGATGAAAATGGCCAGATCATCTGTGAGACCGTGACCTGGACCAGCGACAAGCCGCACGTGATCTACGGCTATGCCGTGGTGGATTCGTGCAGCACCCTCATCATCGAGCCCGGCACGCGCGTGCACGTGCACGGGGGCGGCGGCCTCTGGGTGTACCGGTGGGGCAAAGTGCATGCACTGGGCACGCTGGAACAGCCCATCACTTTCCAAAGCGACCGCTTGGAGCCCCTCTACGCCGAGCTGCCCGGCCAGTGGGACCGCATCTGGATCAACGAGGGTCCATTGGGGAACGACAACCTCTTCGAGCACGTGCTGATCAAGAACGCACTGGTGGGCATCCAGTGCGAGACCTTCCCGCTCTTCCCCTTGGAGCCCACGAGCGCGGCCAAACTGGTGCTGAACAACGTGCACATCCGCAACTGCAGCGCTGCGGGCATCCTCAGCCGCAACTACGCCATCGAGAGCAACAACCTGCTCGTGGGCGACTGCGGCCAGCACAGTATCGCGCTGACCGGTGGCGGCAACTACTACTTCAACCACACCACCGTGGCCAATTACTGGGACTACGAGCTTCGGCAGACCCCGGCCTTCATCATGACCAACACCACGGTGGACATCAACGGCACGCTGCAGGTCAGGCCGATCGTGAACAGCGTGTTCGAGAACGGGATCATCCACGGGGCCAACGGCAACGAGTTCAAGATCGAGGTGGACAGTGACGCCCCGACGGACTACCGCTTCCGCTACTTCCTGCTGCGCACCGACCAGAACACGAACGATCCCGACCACTTCGGTCCCGAACTGTTCCGCAACCAGGATCCCGGCTTCGTGAGCAGCTCGGACCGCAACTTCCGACTGACGCAGGGAAGCTTCGCCCGGAACAAGGGCACGAGCAGCACCATCGAGGCCATCACGGACATCGAGGGGAAGCTGCGCAACTGCGACGGAAGCGGCTTCGACCTCGGGGCCTACGAGTGGTGTCCGTAATGGGCTACAGCCCCAGCAGGAACTCCAGCGTGTCCACGCCGTCGGCGTAGTCGTTCAATCCCGGCGATTGGGCCTTGCCGAAAGGCACGTGCCCGTGGCCCACCACGCATTGGATCTTCTGCGCGTGCTCCTCCAAGGTCCGCTGAACGTCGGCCGCATCGGTGTAGCGCTCGTAGAAGACCGTGGCCATGGGGCTGGCCAGGGCGGTATCCTCCTTCATCAGCACGAAGCCGTTCTCCAGGAAGGGGATGCGATCGAGCAGCCAGATGGCGCGGGTGTAGTCGTAGTTGTTGCCGTACTTGTTGTGCTGGGCCACGTGCGCCCAAGGCAGCAGGGCGCCGAACACGCGGTCCAGGTCGAAGCCGGTGGGCAGGTAGAGCTTGGCCACGTTGCGGCAGCCCAGGCCGAAATAGCGGAAGATGTCGTCGCCCAGGGCGGTGAGCTCGGCCTCGGTCTCGGTGCCGTCGAGCACGGCCACGCTCACGCGGCTCTTGCGTACGATGCGCGGCAGGTGGCCGAAGTAGTGCTCGAAGTAACGGGCGGTGTTGTCGCTGCCGGTGGCGATCACAGCATCCACCTCGCCCATGGGCCCCTGTGCGAAGCGGATCTGATCGGCGGTACCCGGAAGCAGACCATCGAGCAAGTGCACCAGCGCCGGGATGAGGTCGGGCTCCTGAGAGGAGCACTTCACCACGGCCCGGTGACCACTAAGCCAGGTGCAGAGCACATCGTGCAGGCCCACCAGCGGCACGTTGCCGGCGAGCACCAGGCCCACGGTGCGCGGCGAACGGTCGGCTTCCGGTCGATCGGCGTACGATGCGAGCCAGGCATCCACCGCATCGGGCACCAACGCCCCTCCCCACGCGCGCATGGCATGGCGCACGTTGTCCGCGGTGGCCCAGCCGTTGTGGCGCACGGCCCCACGCACCAAGGCGTCCAAGGTCATGTACTCCTGTTCGGTGGTGCCCAGGCCGTGGCCGGGCCAGGGCGCCGCTTCACCCATCGCGGTGAGCACACGGCCCAGCTGCACCAATGCGGCCTTGCGCGCCTTCATTGCACCGCTTCGACGTGTTCCATCCTGATCGCCCATGCCCACCTGTTATCTTTGCGCCGCGAAAAACGCCCGTCCCTCGCAGCGGGCCCAAAAGTAGCCCCTCCCGTCATGGCCATCATGATCACCGACGAATGCATCAATTGTGGTGCATGCGAACCAGAATGCCCCAACAACGCCATCTACGAGGGTGGCGCTGAATGGCGGCTTTCCGACGGTACATCCCTGCATGGCCCGCAGACCACCCCGATGGGCAACAGCTACGATGCCGATGCGCCCCAGCCGCCGCTGGCCATGGACGTGTACTACATCGTGACCGACAAGTGCACCGAGTGCACCGGTTTCCACGATGAGCCACAGTGCGCCGCCGTTTGCCCGGTGGACTGCTGCGTGGACGATCCCGACCACCGCGAGACCAAGGAGCAGTTGCTGGCCAAGAAGGAGTTCATGCACCTGTAGCCCGCCAGGGTAATTTTCGGACGGTCCACCGCGTTGGTCCCACGATGCGTTCCCTCCGATACCTCCTCCCCTGCACGCTGGCCCTGCTGTCGACCACGACCGTACCGGCCCAGGGCGATCCGCGCATCCCGGTGAAGGAGGCCCTGCAAGCCCTTGCGGCGGCCACCAACGACGCGCAGCGCGACAGCATCAACACCGAACTGAAGAAGCGCATGCGCGCCATGCTCGACATCGACGAGTCGTTCGGGCGCAACTACGACAGCCTGCCCATGAGCCGTGTGGATGCACCGGACCAGCGCTTCCGCCTGTTCACCTGGAACGTGCCGCGGGATGATGGCAGCCATTTGTTCGAGGGGTTCCTGCTGGTGAACGAACCGAAGGTGCAGACACTGTTCGAGCTGCGCGACATGTCGCACGCGATCCCCTCGCCCGAGGTGCCCGAACTGGGCGCCGAGAAGTGGTACGGCGCGCTCTACTACGATGTGATCCCCGTGAAGAAGGGCGGCACCACCTACTACACCCTGCTGGGCTGGAAGGGCCATAGCCGGGTGGAGACGCGCAAGGTGATCGAGGTGATGCACTTCAAGGGCGGCAAACCCCGCTTCGGCGCACCGATCTTCGGCAGCAGCGGCCGCGTACGCCCCATGCGGCGGGTGTTCGGCTATTCGTTCCAAGCCTCGATGATGCTGCGCTACGAGCCGTCGCTCAAGGCCATCGTGTTCGACCACCTCTCTCCTTCGCGCCCCGAAATGGTGGGGCAACCCGCCTACTATGGTCCGGACATGGTGCAGGACGCCTACTTCTGGTACAAGGGGCGCTGGTTCCTGCAGCCCGATGTGGACCTGCGCGATCCGAAGCGGCCGCGGTGATCGCCCCCTCATGCCGCTGTGCATAACGCGCGGCGCGGCACTGGCCCCGCCAACGCCGTCGGCCTACATTTGCCGTGCCTCCACAGCACCCTTTCACCATGACGACCACCGCTCTGAAGAAGGTACACAACTACAGCGCCGGCCCCTGCATCCTGCCCCGCGAAGTGTTCGAAAAAGCCGCGGAGGCCGTTCTCGATCTCGATGGCAGCGGCCTTAGCATCCTCGAGATCAGCCACCGCAGCAAGGCCTTCGAGGAGGTGATGGCCAAGGCGCAGTCGCTGGTGAAGGAATTGCTCGGCGCCCCGGACCATTACCAGGTGGTGTTCCTCGGCGGCGGCGCCAGCATGGGCTTTCACCTGGTGCCGCAGAACTACATGCGTGTGGGGGGCAAGGCCGCCTACGTGAACACCGGTGAATGGGCCTCGCGCGCCATCAAGGAGGCGAAGCTCGTCGGCGATACCGTGGTGGTGGCCAGCAGCGAGGACAAGAACTTCAGCTACATCCCGAAGGGCTTCACCATCCCCGACGACGCGGACTACTTCCACTTCACCAGCAACAACACCATCTTCGGCACCCAGTTCAAGGCCTTCCCCAAGAGCCGGGTGCCGGTGATCTGCGACATGAGCAGCGACATCCTGAGCCGCCCGGTGAGCGTGGCCGACTTCGCCCTGATCTACGCCGGTGCCCAGAAGAACATGGGCCCCGCCGGCGCCACCATGTACCTGTTCGATCCCGAGCGCACGGGCAACACCGGCCGCAAGCTGAGCCCGATGATGGACCTGAGGAACCACGGCAGCAAGGGCAGCATGTACAACACGCCGCCGGTGTATGCCGTGTACGTGAGCATGCTGAACATGCAGTGGTTGAAGGACAACGGCGGGGTGGCCGCGGCCGAGCAGCGGAACACCGCCAAGGCCGAGCTGCTCTACGGTGCGATCGACCGCCTGCCCCTGTTCAAGGGCACCACCGCCGTGGAGGACCGCAGCCCGATGAACGTCACCTTCGTGCTGACCGACCCCACCCTGGAGCCCGCCTTCGACGCGCTGTGGAAGGAGGCCGGGATCAGCGGCCTGCGCGGCCACCGCAGCGTGGGCGGCTATCGCGCCAGCATGTACAACGCCCTCCCGATCGAGAGCGTGCGCGTACTGGTCGAGGTGATGGAGCATTTCGCCACCAAGCACGGATAACCCCATACAGCAGTAGAACACGATGCGCGTACACGCCAACGACGGTATCTCGACACAGGCCGTGCAAAGCCTCACCGATGAAGGCTTCGAAGTGACCACCCACCATGTGCCCCAGGACGAACTGGTGGCCTTCATCAACGCCGAACGCGTGGAGGTGCTGCTGGTGCGCAGTGCCACCAAGGTGCGCAAGGACCTGATCGATGCCTGCCCAAGCCTGAAGCTGATCGGTCGTGGCGGCGTGGGGCTGGACAACATCGATGTGGCGCACGCCCAAGCCAGGGGCATCGCCGTGGTGAACACACCGGGCTCGAGCAGCGTGAGCGTGGCCGAGCTGGTCATGGCCCACCTCTTCGGCATGATGCGCAGCCTGCACAAGGCGAACCGCAGCATGCCCGTCGAAGGCCGCACCCGCTTCAAGGAACTGAAGAAGGAATACGAGAAAGGCTTCGAACTGCGCGGCAAGACGTTGGGGATCATCGGCTTCGGCCGCATCGGCCAGTGGACCGCACGCTACGCACTGGGCGTGGGCATGCGCGTGGTGTACGTGGACAGCATCACCACCGTGGAGGCCATCGAACTGGAGATAGGTGGGCAAACCGTGCGCGTGCCGACGAAGAGGGTGGAACTGGACGATCTGCTGCAGCAGGCCGATGCGATCAGCCTGCACGTGCCCGCCCAGCCCGACGGTTCGCCCCTGCTGGGCGCCGCCGAACTGGCCCGCGTGAAACCGGGCGTGGTGATCGTGAACACCGCGCGCGGGGGCAGCATTGACGAGAGCGCCCTGCTGGCCGCGGTGAACGAAGGCCGTGTGCGTGCGGCCGCGCTGGACGTGTTCGTGGGCGAGCCCGAGCCCCGCGCCGACCTGCTCACCTGCCCGGCGTTGAGCCTCAGCCCCCACATCGGTGCCGCCACCGCCGAGGCCCAGGGCCGTGTGGGCGATGAACTCGTGGAGCGCATCGTGAGCTGGCGGGAGCAGACCTCCATGGTCGATCGCGGATGATCCGGATCCGCCCCTTCCGTGCCTGGCGTCCCACGCCGGACAAGGCCCATCTGGTGGGGTCGCGGTCGTACGTATCGTACTCGCCCGAACAATTGCGCGAAAAGCTCGCGGGCAACCCCTACTCCTATCTCCACATCATCCACCCCGATCCCGATGGGGACGGGTCGCGCAGCAGGCACGAGCGCTTCATGCAGGTGCGGCGCAAGTTCCAGGAGTTCGTTGATGAAGGCTGGATCGTGCAGGACGAACGGCCCGCCATGTACCTCTACGAACAGAGCCGCAAAGGACTGCTGTCGCGCGGGGTGATCGCCGCCGTGCACGTGGGCGACTACCGCTGTGGCAGGGTGAAGGTGCACGAGCACACCCTGAGCGCGCGGGAGGAGCTTTTCAAGCACTACCTCGATGTGACCGGCGTGAACGCCGAGCCCGTGCTGCTGGCGGCACCCGGCACCATCGACCTCGACGCGGCCATCGCCCCGCTGTGCGCGACCCGTCCGGACTTCGACTTCAGCACCACCGACCGCGTGCGGCACCGCCTCTGGTGCATCCACGACGAAGGCCTGCTCCGCACGATCGACGAACGCATCAAGACGTGCGAGGCGCTCTACATCGCCGATGGGCATCACCGAATGGCCAGCAGCGCCCGCCTGGCAGAGAAGTACGGCGTGATGGACCACGATCCCAAGTCCTGGTGCCTGGCGCTTATCGTGCCGGAAGAGCATCTGCACATCCACAACTTCGATCGTGCGGTGACGAGCCTCGGCGGCATGGACACCGATGAGTTGCTCGCCGCCCTCGCGCAAGTGGGGCCGTTGCACCCGCTGGAAGGAACGCCGGACACGCCGCCGAAGAAGGGCACCGTGCATGTGTGCACCCGGAAGGGCTGGTACGCCTTGGGGCTTCCCCTGCCGATGGGCACGAACGACCCGGCGGCCCTGCTCGATGCCTCCGTATTGAGCGACACGGTGCTCGGCCCGGTGCTGGGCATCCGCGACCTACGCACCGACCCTCACGTGAAGTTCGTGCCCGGCACCTCGGGACCACAGGCCTTGGAGGCCATGATCCGCAACGGCGAGGCCGCTGTGGCCTTCAGCCTGCGGCCGGTGAGCTTCGCCGAGCTGCGCGCCGTGGCCGACAGCGGCGGATGCATGCCGCCCAAGAGCACCTACATCGAACCCAAGCTCCGCAGCGGGCTCACCGTTTACCCGCTCGAACACTGAACCATGTCATCCCTGGCGGAACGCTATGCGACGGTAAAGGCGGCCCTGCCGCCACACGTGACGTTGGTGGCCGTGAGCAAGACCCGCAGCGTTGATGAGATCAAGGCCCTGTACGACCTGGGCCAACGCCACTTCGGCGAGAACTACCCCCAGGAGCTGCGCGAAAAGGCACCGTTGCTCCCCTCCGACATCCGCTGGCACTTCATCGGCCATTTGCAACGCAGCAATGTGAAGCACGTGCTGCCCCATGCCCACCTGATCCATGGGGTGGACAGCGTACGCCTGCTGGACGAGATACAGAAGCGCGCTATCCCGCTGGGACGTACGGTGGACGTGCTGCTCCAGGTGCACATCGCGCAGGAGGAGTCCAAGCACGGCTTCGCGCCCGACGAGGTGCGGCAATTGGTGCTGCACGGCGAGGACCCCGCCCACCGCTGGCCCGACGTGCGCGTCCGTGGCCTGATGGGGATGGCCACGAATACGGACGATATCGGGCAGGTCTCGGCCGAGTTCCGCTCCCTGCATGCGCTCTTCACCGAGCTGCGCACCGGTGGACCCTTCCCGGCCGAACAGTTCAATGTGCTCAGCATGGGCATGAGCGGGGACGCCCGGCAGGCCATCGCCGCTGGCAGCACGATGGTGCGGATCGGAACGGCCCTCTTCGGCGAGCGTGCCTGAGGTCGGCCCGCCGCTTGGAGTTCCACACCACCGCAGGCAGGCAACACTGCATCACCATGGGCGTCTTCGGGATGTAGCTTCGTTGCTGATACTCCCCCCATGGAACGAACGATCACCCTTGCCGCCCTGCTGTTCGCCCTTGGCGTTTCCGCCCAACGGCACCTGGAAGTGGGTATCGCGCCTGGGGTGGTGCACTACTACGGCGACCTCGGCAACATCGATGGCCCCATGCAATGGAACAGCGCACGGCCGGGGCTGTCGCTCACCTTCCGCGACTTCCTCAACAACAAGAAACGGTACGTGACCCGCTCGCTCACCACCGAGGTGCGCTTGAGCTGGTTCCGCGCCGGGTACGATGAACGTGCCATGATCCGCGGCATGGACGTGAACGACCTGAGGAATTTCCGCCGAGGCCTCAGCTTCCGCAACGACCTGGTGGGGGCCTCGGCCCATCTGGTGCTCAACGCCTATCGGGAACCCTACCAGCCGCTTTTCCAGCAACGCTTCTTCATGTACTTCCACCTCGGGCTCGGCGTGTACCACGGCAGGCCCAAGGCCGATCTCTTCAACGGGGATATCGCGCTCGAGAACCGGTACTACCACTGGAGCGACGGCACGTTGCGCGACGCACCGCGCGGCACCGAGGGCGCCAACATCGTCGAACGCGACGGCGTTTACGAGACCGACCTCTACGACTGGTACGTGGAACGCGCAGGCCTCGAGGGTGAAAGGGTGAAGCAGAACAAGCCCTCGCCCTGGCACATCGCCGTGCCTCTGGGGGTGGGGGTGCGTTACATGCTCACGAAGCAACTTTACGTGGGTATCGAGTACTCCTACCTGATGTTCACCAACGACAGGGTCGACGACGTGAGCGCCCGCTACCCCACCTACGCCGAGATCGAGGCCGCCTTCCCCAACGACCCCGTACGGCAGGAACTGGCACGCTACATCGCCGATCCCTCTGGCTGGGGCTCCGACGGCACCACGGGCTTCCGCACCTCGCCCCGCGGCAACCCCGGCCTGCTCGACAACCTGAGCTTCGTGAGCGTGGAGGTGTCGTACCGCTTCAAGCGGAAGCCCTCGCGCCGCAGCTACGCCGTCATGTAAGCGGGCAACGGTCCCCACGTTACCGGCGCTGCATTACCTTGGTGAGGCCATCCCGCTCCCGATGTCCGCCTTCCGCCTTCTTTCCCGTATGCTCCGTCGCCCCCTGTCCGGGGCTGCGGCGTTGTTCCCCATCGTGCTCGCCGCACAGGCTCCCACCCATGCGCGTGTAAGGGTCCATCTGGAGGACCTGCCCGGTGGCGTGGCCGGCCTGATCGAACTCGGGATCGCCGCCGACCATGGCAGCCTGCGCGAGGGAACCAGCCTGACCACCGACCTGTCCATGAACGAGATCGCGCGCCTGCAGGAAGCGGGCGTCGCGCATGAGGTGTTGATCCCCGACGTGGCGGCCTACTACGCGGCCCGTGCCTGGGAACCCGCACCTAGCGGGCTGCGCGGCGGCGGAACCACCTGCAACCCGCAACCCTATTTCCCCGTGCCACAGCATGTCACCGAGGGAAGCATGGGCGGGTTCTACACGTGGGATGAGATGGTGGCCATCCTCGACGAGATGCACGAGGCCTATCCCCAACTGATCTCATCGAAAGTGAGCATCGGCGAAAGCTGGGAAGGACGACCGCTCTACATGGTGCGCATCTCCGACCAGCCCGATGTGGACCAGGACGAGCCGGAGGTGCTCTACGATGCACTGCACCACGCACGCGAACCGGCCTCGCTCAGCCAGCTGATCTTCTACATGTGGTACCTGCTGGAGAACTACGGCACCAACGACGAAGTGACCTATCTGGTGGACAGTACCGAGATGTACTTCGTGCCCTGCGTGAACCCCGACGGCTATGTGTACAACTGGAACAACCACCCGACCGGCGGCGGCATGTGGCGGAAGAACCGTCGGGTGAACGGCAACGGCACCTTCGGTGTCGACCTGAACCGCAACTACGGTCATGAGTGGGGCTACAACAACACGGGCTCCTCGCCCGACCCGGGCTCTGAGGTGTACCGCGGCCCTGCGGCCTTCTCCGAGCCCGAGATACAGGCCATGCGCGATTTCTGCGAGTCGCGTTCGTTCCGCATCGCGTTGAACTATCACACCTTCGGCGACCTGCTGGTGTACCCCTGGGGCTTCATGCCCTCGCACTATACGCCCGATTCGGCGGTGTTCGCCAACTACGGCAGGTTGCTCACGCGCGACAACCACTACGTGTACGGCACGGCCGACCAGACGGTGAACTACACCACCAACGGCAGCAGCGACGATTGGATGTACGGCGAGCAGGGGACCAAGCCCAAGATCCTCTCGATGACCCCGGAGGCGGGGCTGGCAAGCGACGGCTTCTGGCCGCAGGCGTGGCGCATCCCCGACATCTGCCAGGTGAACATGGGGCAGAACCTGCTGATGGCCCACCTGGCCGGGCGGTACGCCGAGGCGGTGGACCGCAGCGGGCCCGTGGTGTGGGGCGTAGAGACCCACATCCCGTTCGACCTCACGCGTTATGGGCTGGAGCCGGGCACGTTCACCGTGTCGATCACCCCGCTGACGGCTGGCGTGCTGGCCGGACCTCCGGTGGTGTTCGAGGGCATGGACCTGCTGGAAACACGCACCGACTCGATCACCATCACCCTGCCCACCGGCCTGCAAAACGGCGACCCCGTATCGCTGGTGCTGAGCGTGGGCAATGGCGCGTACACCCACCACGACACGCTCACCAAGTTCTTCGGCCTGCCGGTGATCGCCTTCCACGACGCGATGGACAACACCAGCGCATGGGCATCCTCGGCATGGGGCACGACCACCGCCACCTATTGGTCGCCGCCCCGCTCCATGACCGACTCGCCCAACGGCAACTACCCGAACAATACGTTGAACACGTTGGCCTTGGCATCACCCATCGACCTTTCCGACGCCACATCTGCCACGTTGACCTTCCGCGCGCGTTGGGACATCGAGCCCCGCTACGACCAGGTGCAGGTATCGGCCTCGGCCGATGGCGTCGCGTGGACACCATTGTGCGGCCGCTACACTCGACCGGGGTCGGCGGACCAGTCGCAGGGCGAGCCAGTGTTCGATGGCCGCATGCCGGAGTGGGTGGAGGAATCGATGGACCTCAACGCCTTCATCGGCGGGCCGGTGTACCTGCGCTTCCGGCTGACCTCCGATCCTGCGGTGCAACGTGACGGGTTCTACTTCGACGATCTACAGGTGATCACCACGGTGGCACCGAGCACTGCGGTGGAGGGGATCCATGCGGACCGTCCGGTGCTCCAATGCCACCCCAACCCGGCCAGCACCGACGCACGGATCCACTACATGGCAGCGCCGGGTCGCCCCGCCGAACTGCTGTTGCACGATGCGCTTGGCGCGGTGGTGCAACGCGTGCCTTTGCCTGCGACCGGCGGCAGTGCCACGCTCTCGCTCGACAGCCATGCACCGGGCCTATACACCGCCACGCTGCTCTCGGCCGACGAACCGGTGGCACGTCAACGCCTGGTCATCGTCCGCCCGTGACGTGGGTGCATGGTACCTTCGCGCCATGGCCAACGAAGCACCGAAGAAGAAACGTCTTGACCTCGCCTTCGCGGCTCTCCTGAGCGATGACGACGCGCAGGTGCTCGAAGCGGTGACCCGCATCGGCAACGAAGGCGATGCACGCGCCATACGCCCACTGCTGCAGGCATTGGCCCGCAGCGGCGACGCCAAGGTGCAGCATACCATCACCGACCTGCTCTACCAGGTGAAGGCCACCGGGGCCGTGGCCGAACTGATGACAGCGCTGGACGACCCCACCCTGCTGGATGTACGCCGCACCGTGATCGCCACCTTCTGGAACGCCGGTCTTGACGTGCGGGACCACTTGGACCGCTTCATCAGCCTGGCCATCGATGGTGATGCGGAGGAGTGCTTCGAATGCCTGACGGTGGTCGAGAACCAGGAGATCTGGCCCGAGAAGGCCGTGCGCCTCGGACTGGCACGGATCAAGAAGGCCATCGCCAGCGAGAGCGATGCCTACAAGGCCACGATGTTGAAGGATATGAAAGCCGCGCTCGAGTACAGGCTCGGGGTCGATTGACCGCTCTCCTTCTCCGTGGACCCGATGTCGAAGCGGCTTGTCAACAACCTCCTCTTCCTCGCAATCCCGTTGGTGTTCTGCACGATCCTCGTGCTCACCAGCTGGCTGTTGGTCCGCTCGTGGTGGGTGGAGCTGTTGAGCTTCTTCGTTCCCGTCATCCTGGTGCTTACCGTGCTGCTGCTCATCGTCGGCATACGGGTGCGGCCCGGCCGGTGGCACATGGCCGCCGTACTGCTCGCCGTACTGGCGACGGTGAAGCCCGGCCGGGCCACGCTGGTGTTCAACCGCACCGCGCCGGACGCTCCCCACGACCTGTCGGTGATGAGCTTCAACGCCGCGCTCTTCAATCCCTACCGATCGTACACGCTGGAAAGCGACCCGCACCTGCTCGACGAGTTCTACCAGTACCTGCGCACCACGCCCTCGCCCGACGTGCTCTGCATCCAGGAGTTCTACCACAGCGGGCTGGAGGAGAACACGATGACGGCCGACTCGATCGTGAAACTGGGCGGGTACACATCCTTCTACACCAACCCGCGTTACGATGAGGACTTCCAAGGCGTGGTGGGCGTGATGACCTTTTCCACGCTGCCCATGGTGGGCCGTGGTCGCTTGGTGTTCGGGCAGGACGATGTGTACAATGGCCACTGGGTCGACATCGCCTCTGGCGCGGACACCGTGCGTGTGTTCAACCTGCAACTGCGCTCCATGAGCATCCGTTGGCACCGCGACCGGGGGCTGTGGGACAATCTCACCGACATCTACCAGCGATTGCTCAGGGGCTATGAGGCCCGCGAGGTGGAACTGGCAGCGATCGAGCGTTATCTGCGGGCCAGTCCGTACCCCGTGATCGTCTGTGCGGACATCAATGCCCTGCCGTACTCGATCACCTACCGCCGCCTGCGCATGCTCTTCGAGAACGCCTTCGAGCAAAAGGGTCGCGGCCTGGGGTTCACCTACCGCGACTTCCCCTGGTTCGTGCGGATCGACAACCAGTTCTTCAGCCCCTCATTGGAAGCCACCCACTTCGAGGTGTTGCCCGACATCGCCATCTCGGACCACTATCCGATCCTGGCGCATTACCGCCTGCGGAACGGCAGCGTTCAGCCCAAATAGGCCGTGATGGCCTCCTGCACCCGACGGTTGATGTCGTCGGTGGGCACGGGTTGGAACGCAGTGCCTGTGACCAGCTCGTACAACTCGACATAGCGGCCGGTAACGCTCTGCACGAAGGCATCGTCCATCACGGGGACCTGCTGGCCTTCCTTGCCCATGAAGTCGTGCGCGATCAGCCATTCGCGAACGAACTCCTTGCTCAGCTGCCGCTGGGGCTCGCCACGCTCCTGGCGCTCGGCATAGCCTTCCGCATGGAAGTAGCGCGAACTGTCGGGAGTGTGCACCTCGTCGATCAACAGGATGCGGCCGTCCGGGGTGCGACCGAACTCGTACTTGGTGTCCACCAGGATCAGCCCGCGTTCGGCGGCGATGCGCGTGCCCTCGGCGAAGAGGCCGAGCGCGTAACGGCTCATGGTGTCCCATTCCTCCTGCGTGCACAGCCCGCGCTCCAGGATCTCGGCCGGCGTGATGTCCTCGTCGTGCCCCTGATCGGCCTTGGTGCTGGGGGTGATCAGCGGCTGGGGGAACTTGTCGTTCTCCTTCATGCCATCGGGCATGTGCGCACCGCACAGCGTGCGAACGCCCTGCTTGTATTGCCGTGCGGCATGGCCGGCGAGGTAGCCGCGCACCACCATCTCCACTTTCACCGTGGTGCAAGCATGGCCCACCACTACGTTGGGATCGGGCTGGGCCAGGGCCCAGTTGGGGGCAACGTCGGCCGTGGCCTGCAACATGTACCAGCTCAACTCGCTCAACACCTGGCCCTTGTACGGGATCCCGCGCGGAAGCACCACGTCGAAGGCACTGATCCGGTCGCTGGCCACCAGCATGATGCGGCCATCGGCCAAGGTGTACACATCGCGCACCTTGCCACGGTAAACACCGGTGATCAAGGGGTGTTGGATCGCGGAGCGCATCAATGTACCGGGGGCCGTCATGGGATGTCGGGCGGTTGGGAGGTTCGTTTCGATGAGGCGTTTGCGAAGAACGATCGGGATCGTTGCGGCTACTGCTCACGCGATCCGCCGGAGCGTTTGAAGGCGCCCAGCACGCGGGTGACGAGTTCGTGGCGGATGATGTCCTTCTCGTCCAATTCCACCACGGCGATGCCGGGTACGTCGCGCAGCATGGCCACCACAGGCATCAGGCCGCTGGGCTGGCGGTCGGGCAGGTCCACCTGGGTCACGTCGCCGGTGATGACGAACTTGGCGTTGCGCCCCATGCGGGTGAGGAACATCTTGAGCTGGGGAAGTGTGGCGTTCTGGGCCTCGTCCAGGATCACGAAGGCGTGGTCCAAGGTGCGGCCGCGCATGAAGGCCAGCGGGGCGATCTGGATCACACCCTCGTTCAGGAGATCGGCCAGACGCCCGGCAGGGATCATGTCCTTCAGCGCATCGTAGAGCGGCTGGAGGTATGGATCCAGCTTCTCACGCAGGTCGCCCGGCAGGAAGCCGAGGTTCTCTCCCGCCTCCACGGCAGGCCGGGTCAGGATGATGCGGCGCACCTTGCGTTCCTTCAGCGCCTTCACGGCAAGGGCCACGGCCGTGTAGGTCTTGCCGGTGCCGGCCGGACCGATGGCGAATACCATGTCGTTGCGCTCCACCGCCTGCACCAGCAGCTGCTGGTTGCGGGTGCGCGCCTTCACGCGCAGGCCAGCGTTGCCGTACACGAGCACGTCGGGTTCCTGCTCCGCCGGTCCGTCGCCGCCGCCCATGATGTCATCGAGCACCTTGCGCGGCAACTCGTTGTAACGGGCCACATGGTCGACCAACTGCTCGAAGCGCTCCTCGAACAAGGCCACATCGGCTTCGGCACCGGTCACCCGCAGGGTGTCGCCGCGGGCCACGATGTTGAGCTTGGGGAAGAGCGACCTGATGGCGCGCAGGTTGCTGTCGTTGGCGCCGAGCACCGCCACAGGGTCGGTGCCGGTGATGGTGATCAATTTTTCGTTCACAGGCGGGATCCGGGATGCAAGGCCCGCTGTTGCGGACGCGATTAGTTTTGAGCGCCCGAAGGTAACCCCTCTCCTGCTCCCGTCATCCGCCATGGCGATCGTCACTCTCACCACCGACATGGGTCTGAAGGACCACTACGTGGCCGCTGTGAAAGGCGCCATCCTGACCCAGTGCCCCGGTACCATCATCGTGGATGTGAGCCATCTGGTGAAACCCTTCGACATCGCCGAGGCGGCCTTCGTGCTGCGCCAAGCCTGGCCCGAGTTCCCCAAGGGCACGATCCACATCATCGGTGTGAACCCCGAGGCAGACGGCCGCACGCCGCACCTCGTGGTGCGCCACGATGACCATTACTTCATCGCCGCCGACAACGGCGTGTTCTCCCTGCTCTTCGATGGCCGCCCGCACGAGGCGTTCGAGATCACCATGAAGCTCGACGACGACCATGCCGCCTTCACCACCAAGACGGTGTTCGTGAAGGCCGCCTGCCACATCGCACGCGGCGGCACCCCCGACGTGATCGGCCGCAAGGTGGCCCAGACCCGCGAGCTGATCGGCTTCCAGCCCACCTCCGACGCCACCAGCATCCGGGGCAAGGTGGTGCACGTGGACACCTACGGGAACCTGGTGACCAACGTGCGGAAGCAGCTCTTCAACGAAGTGGGCAAGGGACGCACCTTCCGCATCGGCTTCGGTCGGTCGGAGGACGACATCACCAAGCTGCACACCACCTACGCCGATGTGCCTATGGGCGAGCGCGTGGCTTTCTTCGGGTCGTCGGGCCTGCTGGAGATCGCCGTGAACAAGGGCGTGGAGGGCAGCGGCGGCGGTGCCTCGCGTCTGTTCGGCGTGGGCGTGTCGTCGCCGGTGCGCATCGAGTTCATGGAATGGTCACGCAATTGACGCGAGCGAGATGGTGGTGCGGATAGTGAAAATGACCTTCGCCCCCGACCAGGTGGCGCGGTTCCAGGAATTGTTCGACGGTTGGAAGCCCCGGATCCGCGCCGCGGCCGGTTGCCGCCACTTGGAGCTGCTGCACGATGTGAACGATCCACGCGTATTCTTCACCTACAGCCACTGGGACGCCGCCTCGGACCTGGAGAACTACCGCCGCTCGGAGGTGTTCGCCGAGGTGTGGCCGCGGACCAAGGCCCTTTTCGCCGCCCCGGCCGAGGCCTGGACCGTGGACCGCGAGCACCTGCTTCCCTGAACCCGCCCTATTTCCCGAACTTAGGACCATGGTACGATCACTGTTCGCCATTCTTTCCGTGCTACCGGTCGTGGCGATGTGCCAGACCCCGGCCGAGGTACACCTGCAGCGTGCCCACGACGCGTACGCGGCCAGCGCATGGGAGCGCGCGCAAGCCTTCGCCGACAGCGCCATCGCGCTGAACGAGGCCCTGCCCGGCGCCTACAAGCTGCGCGGCGACATCCGCCAGCGCCAAGGCAACATGCACGGCGCCATGATGGACTACATGAAGGCGGAGAAGCAGGACAATACCGATGCCCGCCTGTACGTGAGCCGCAGCGCGGTGCACATCACCGAGGGCCGGCTGAAGGAGGCCATGCGCGACATCGACAGGGCGCTGAAACTCGACCCGAAGGACGGCGACGCGTGGTACAACAGCGCCTGCGCCAATTACCTGGGCCGCAACAACGAGGCGGCCATGCGCGACCTGGACAGGGCCGTGGCCCTGAAGCCGAACAACGCCGATGCCCTGCTGCTGCGCGGTGTGGTGAAGGGCGAGATGTTCAAGGAGGAAAGCGGCCTGGAGGACATCAGGGCGGCGATGGCGATCAAGCCCGACATCGCCGGCGGGGGCATGAGCGCGGGCATCCTGCTCTTCGAGATGAAGCGCTACGAGGAGGCCATCGCCCAGTTCACCCGGGTGATCGAGACCGACACCAGCGACCTGGCCACGGCCTACTACTACCGCGCCGATTGCTACTACGCCATGGACGACAAGGACAATGCCTGCATCAACTGGCGACGCAGCGGCGAGCTCGGGGACAAGGATGCGCAGTTCATCGTACGCAACTATTGCAGCACCGACGCGACCAAGATCCCCAAGAAGCCCCGGAAGGACAAGAAGAGCGTGATCGAGTTCTGAGCCCTACAGGCTCACCGTCCGCCCGGTCCCGGACCATTGCCGGGGCCCGCATTCCAACGACCGGCGTCCGACGCCCCTCGTGCCGCTGCTATCTTGCGCCCCCTTCCACATGTACGCCCTCGTCAGGAAAGAGCTTCGTGGCTTCCTCGGATCGTTGATCGGCCAGATCGTGGTCGTGGTCTTCCTGTTGATCACCGGCCTCTTCCTATGGGTGTTCCCCAACAATATCCTCCACAGCGGCTACGCCGACCTGGCACCCCTGTTCTTCATCGCCCCCTGGGTATTCCTGTTCCTGGTGCCGGCCGTGACCATGCGCAGCTTCAGTGAGGAGAAGCGCACCGGCACCATCGAATTCCTCCTGACCAAGCCCCTGAGCGAACTGCAGGTCGTGCTGGCGAAGTACATCGCGGCCGTGCTGCTGGTGATGATCGCACTGCTGCCCACCCTGGTGTACTGGTACACCCTGCACGACCTGGCCGTGCCGCGCGGCAACGTGGACACCGGCGGCATCCTCGGCAGCTACGTGGGCCTCTTCTTCCTCGGCGCGGTGTTCGCCGCCATCGGGGTGTTCGCCTCGGCGCTGACCGACAGCCAGATCGTGGCCTTCCTGATCGCCGTGTTCCTCTGCTTCTTCCTGTACCTGGGCTTCGACCTGATCGCCAGTTTCGAAGCCTTCGGCGCACTGGAAGGACCGATCAAGTCCATCGGGATCCAGGCGCACTACCTGAGCATCAGCCGGGGCGTGATCGACCTGCGCGATGTGCTCTATTACCTGGGTACGATCGCGATCTTCCTGCTGCTCACGCGCACCGCGCTCCAAAGCCGCAAGTGGTGATGAAGGCCCGTAGCAGAAGCCCCCGTTCCGGCGACCTGATCGAACTGGCGATCGGCATCGGCATCGTGCTGCTGGTGCTCTTCATCGGCTCGTTCTTCCGCCTGCGCGTGGACCTGACGAGCGAGAAGCGCTACACCCTCACCGAGGCCACCCGCCAGCTGGTGCGCGACCTGCCCGATGTGGTCTATGTGAAGGTGTTCCTCACCGGCGAACTACCCGCCGACCTGCGACGCCTGTCGCAGGCCACCCGCGACGTGCTGGACGAGATGCGGGTGGTACAGCCCGACCGCATCCAGTACACCTTCGTGGACCCCAACGCCAGTCCCGACGACAAGACGCGGCGCGAGATCTACGACAACCTACAGCAGCAGGGCCTCACCTACAGCAGCATCCGCCTGCGCGAGAAGGGCGCCTACACCGAACGTATCGTGTTCCCCGGCGCACTGGTGACCTTCCGCGACAAGACCGTGCCCGTGCAGCTGCTCAAGACCCAGCTGCGCGCACCCGACGCCGACATCGTGAACCGGTCGGTGAACAACCTGGAGTACGAACTGGCAAGTGCAATTCGCCAGGCCACCACCCTGCGCAAGGCCCGCATCGCCTTCCTCCAAGGCCACGGCGAGTTGAGCGGCGTGCGGATCGCCGACGCCATGCGGGCGCTGAAGGAGCAGTACGATGTGAGCACCGTGCGCATCGACGGGCGCATCGACGCCCTGAGCCGTAAGGCCGAGGGCATGAAGCACCGGGTGAACGACTACCAGCTCCTGATCGTGGCCAAGCCCAACAGCACCTTCAGCCAGCGCGACCGCTACGTGCTGGACCAGTTCATCATGAACGGCGGCAAGGTGATCTGGCTGATCGATCCCATGAACGCCAATCTGGACAGCCTGCGGGCGAACCAGTACTCCCTGGCCGTTCCCTATCCGCTGGAACTGGACGACCTGTTCCTGGCCTACGGCGTCCGCCTGAACAAGGACCTGCTGCTGGACCGCAGCTGCGCACCCATCGAGATCTACACGCAGCCCTACGGCAACCAACGCAAGCTCGAGCGCTTCCCGTGGTACTTCGAACCGATCTCCATCCCGGAGAGCACCCACCCGATCGTCAGCAACATCGATCCGGTGCACACCCGCTTCGTCAGCAGCATCGACACCCTGGCCACCGACGGCATAAAGAAGACGGTGCTGCTCACCACCTCGCCCTATTCGCGGCTGCTGCGCAACCCCGTCCGCATCAGCCTGAACATCGTGGAGGTGGACATGGGGCTCGACAGGAACACCACGCCCCGCCTGCCGATCGCCGTACTGCTCGAAGGGGCCTTCACCTCGGCCTTCCGCGACCGCCTGCTGACGGAGTTCACCAGCGACCCGGAGGTGGCCTACCGGGAGAAGGGCGCCCGCACCGCGCAACTGTTCATCTCCGACGGGGACGTGATCCAGAACCGAGTGGACGCCGCGAGCGGCATGCCCTACATGCTGGGCTACGACCGCTATGCCAACGCCAAGATCTATGGCAACCGCGAACTGCTGATCAACGCGGTGAACTACCTGCTCGATGACAAGGCCCTGATCAGCATCCGCTCGCGCACCATCGCCCTGCGCCAGCTCGACCCGCAACGCATCGAGAAAGAGCGCTCGTCGCTGCAGGTCATCAACGTGGGGCTGCCCATCCTGCTCACCATCGTGGCCGGCATCGCCTATAATTTCCTCAGGCGCCGGCGTTCCACCCGTACCGCATGAACCGTCGCATCGTCCTCTTGATCGTATTGCTCGTGCTTGGTGGCGTGGCCTGGTGGCTCGCCAGTCGTGCGCACCACACCACGCTCGACGCCCCCCTTTCCGATTTCGCCATCGCCGACACCGCCAGTGTGGACCGGATCCACATCGCCGACATGCATGGCCGGGCCATCGACCTGCGCCGCACGCCCCAAGGCTGGCGGGTGAACGACCTGTACGAGACCGACCAGACCAAGGTGGACCTGCTGCTGCGCACCTTCAAACGGGTGGAAGTGCGTAGTCCGGTGCCCAAGAGCGCCGAGGCCAACGTGCTGAAGGCCATGGCCAGCGGCGGCACCAAGGTGGAGATCTACCAGGGCGGAAAGAAACCCGTGAAGACCTGGATCGTGGGGCACGGGTCCCGCGACAATTTCGGCACCTACATGCTGCTGGAGGTGGAAGGGATCGGCCGCAGCCCCTCGCCCTTCGTGATGAACATGGCGGGCTTCACCGGCATCCTCAACACCCGGTTCACCACGATACTCGACGAATGGCGCGCCAGCACGGTGTTCCGGTTCACCGACCTGCACGATCTGAAGGCCGTGGAAGTGGAGCTTCCCCATGCCCCGGCCCAATCGTACCACATCGACCACCTGGAGGACGGCCGGGTGCGCCTGACCGACCTGCAGGGCAACCCGCTGCCGCTCGACACCACCCTGGTGCGGGGCGCACTGCTGCCCTACCAGCAGTTGAACTACGAGTACATCATCCGCGGCATGGCCCCGGCCAAGCGCGACTCGCTGCTGAAGGCCACGCCCAACCATATCGTTCGGGTGCAGGACCGCACCGACAAGGTGACCGAGGCCCGCTTCTGGCACCTGCCCTACACCGGCACCGAACCGGTGTTCGACGAGGCCCGCCCGCTGCACGATCCGAGGCACATGTACGCCCTGGTGCAGGACACCCTGCTGGTGATGGTGCAGCGCGCCTCGTTCGACCACATCCTGCAGCCCGCCAGCAGCCTGTTACGCTAAGCCGGACAGGACTTTCCGGGCGGGCCCGACATGTGGATAAAGGCCCGTCCGTGTTGATAAAATGGACCCTCCTCGCGCAGGGCCCCGGCTAACTTTGCGCGACTTCATAAACACCTACGGACACTGATGAAATTCATCGTTCCCAGCACCGCCCTGCTCAAACAATTGCAACTGCTGCATGGCGTGCTCGCAAGCAGTAATACGCTTCCCATCCTGGACAATTTCCTCTTCGAGATCGACGGCAAGCAACTGACCGTGACGGCCAGCGACCTGGAGACCACCATCACCGCCACCATGCCGGTGGAGGCCAAGGACAAGGGGAGCGTGGCCATCCCCGCACGCCTGCTGCTGGACACGCTGAAGGCCTTCCCCGAACAGCCCCTGACCTTCAATGTGGACGCCAAGCACCACGGGGTGGCCATCACCAGCGACCAGGGCACCTACAAAATGACGGGCTTCAACGGTGCCGAGTTCCCCAAGAGCCCCGTGCTGGAGGACGCCAGCACCCTGACCCTGCCCGCCGGCATCCTGGCCACCGCGATCAACAAGACCATCTTCGCCACCGGCAACGACGATCTGCGCCCGGTGATGAGCGGGATCTACTTCGAGATGACCGAGGAGGATATCCGCTTCGTGGCCACCGACGCGCACAAGCTGGTCCGCTACAAACGCTCCGACATCCAGCCGCCCAAGGCCGCCAGCTTCATCGTGCCCAAGAAGCCGCTGAACCTGCTGAAGAACACCCTGGCAAGCACCAATGCCGATGTGCAGGTGGAGTTCAACGAGAACAACGCCGCCTTCCGCTTTGACAACATCGTGCTGGTGTGCCGCCTGATCGACGGCAAGTACCCCAACTACGAGGCGGTGATCCCCAAGGTGAACCCCAACAAGCTCACCATCGACCGGGCCACCTTCCTGAGCTCGATCCGCCGCGTGAGCATCTTCGCCAACAAGACCACCCACCAGGTGCGCTTCCATATCAACGGCAGCCAGCTCACCGTGAGCGCCGAGGACCTTGACTTCGCCAACGAGGCCAGCGAGAAGCTCACCTGCTCGTACGAAGGCGAGGAGATCACCATCGGCTTCAACTCGCGCTTTATCCTCGACATGCTGAACAACCTCGACACCGAGCAGGTGATCCTGGAGATGAGCGCCCCCAACCGCGCCGGCATCCTGCTGCCCGGCGAACCCGGCGAGCATGGCGAGGACATCCTGATGCTGGTGATGCCCGTGATGCTGAACAGCTGATCGGCACGCGATCGGCTGGACCACTGCCGGACCAATCCCTCCGCACCATGAAACACCTCACGCTCGCCGCCGCACTGTTCATGACCTTGAGCGCGAACACCTGCAAGAATGGCTCGGGGCCGGTCTCGGTGGCCGATACCAAGTGGGTACTGCAAACACTGCAGGGTTCGGCCGTGAAGATGCCGGAAGGTGTGGAACAGCCCTGGCTCCGTTTGAGCGGCGACCAGCTGTCCGGCTTTGGCGGCTGCAACCAGTTGATGGGGGCTGTGGAACTGGTCGGCGACAAGCTGAAGTTCCCCGGCGTGGGCTCCACCAAGATGTATTGCGAAGCCACGCAGACCACCGAGAACGCCTTCACCAGCGTACTGAACCAGGTGGACTCCTTCAAGCTGGACGGTGGCACCCTCAAGCTGCTCGGTGCTGGCAAGGAACTGGCCACCTTGGTGAAGGGGGAATAAGCCCGTATACACGCCATTGCGAGGAAGCCCCGATCAGGGGCTTCTTCATTTCCAGCCAGTACGGATCATTCGGGGAAGGATCCGCCGTGCCAACCGGTGCTGCTGGTACGCGACGGATCGTAGCCGCCGGCACGCTGTGCCTGCTCGGCCAGGCGTCGCTTCCAAGCCAGCTCGGCCTCGTTCACCTCATCGGCCTCGCCGCCTTGACCGGAGGGTGGCTCATCGTCCTCATCGTCCAAAACGACCACCGGATCCTGCACTGCGGGAGGCACATGGCGGTGACGGTAGGCCAGGATGATGCCCGCAATTGCTCCCCAGGCATGGCTTTCCCAACTGAGGCGCGGCACGATGGGGAACACGCCCCATACCATGGAGCCATAGAGGAACACCACCAACAGCGAGACCGCCATGAGCGTGCGCTGACCGCGCAGCATGCCACTGACGAAGAGGAAGGCGGCCATACCGTAGACCACACCGCTCGCTCCCAGATGGAGGTTGGCGCGGGCGGTAAGCCATACCATCAGCCCCGTACCGAGCCAGCTCCATAGCACCACCTTCCCGGCCACCCGCGGATAGAAGTACATGAGAGCCCACCCGAGCATCAGCAGGGAAATGGAGTTGTTCCACAAGTGGTCCGTATCCGCATGGAGCAGCGGCGCCATCACGATGCCGGGGAGTCCCGAGGCATGGCGCGGCAGAACGGCCCATTGCCGCAACCCGAGGTTGAAGGCCTCATCGAGCAGGAACACCGACCAGAGCAGCGCAACGGCCAATGCCGGGAGTACCGCCGCCGTAACGAAGCGGGACCGTGGCCTGGGCGGGCCACTGGCGGGAAGGGATGATGCGGGCCCGGACATTCGGCTTGTAAGGTTGTCAATTTCCAGTCCATCCGTGCAGCGCGGCCAATGTGTCAGCATCACGATCTTTGCTCCATGCGACGCCCCTCCCATCTGACGGTACTGGTGCTCATGCTCGGTGTGATCGGCTGCATGGCGCGGCGTGCCGATGTGCCCACTCCGCCTCCTGCGCCTGGTCCCCAGGCATTGAAGCCGGCCAGCGAACTGGCCTTGCTGATGCGCGCGATCGCCGCCCATGCCGACAGCGTGAAGGCCGCGCTCGCCCAAGGCCTTGAACTCCCCCCCTATCCCGAGGTGGCCCGCAACCTGATGACCGCCACGCCCACCGAAGGCATGGAGATCGACCCGATCACCTACCCCACCTTCGGCCGTGATTACCTGCTGAAGCTGGACAATCTGTACCAAGTGCCCGCCGACGAGCGGCCGCAGGCCTACAACGCCGTGGTGCAGGGATGCGCCAACTGTCACACCACGCACTGCCCCGGTCCGATGATGCGCATCAAAAAGATGTACGTGCCGCTGGGTGAGTGAGCCGGGCTATCGCGCATAGGTCACCACCTTGCCTCCCGGTGTGCGGTGCCCGCCGGGATGGAACCCGCCCAGCTTCACCCGCGCATCGATCACGAATTGTGTGATGTCGAACGCAGGACGCTGCTCGGTGGCGCGCAGCACGAGTTCTGCCGTGGCATGCGCATCGTTGCCGGCACGGTGGTGCCGCAGCGGGATGCCGTGCTGCGCACACAGCGGTCCCAGGCCATAGGACCGCTGGCCCGGCCATACCTTCCGCGCCATGCTCACACTGCAGAAGTACTGGAAGGTGGGGAACGCGAGGCCATGGCCCATGAGCGTGCTGCGCAGCACCGTCATGTCGAAGGCCGCATTGTGGGCCACCACGGTGCTTCCGTCCAACATTCCACGCACGTCCTGCCAGATCTCCTCCCAGCGGGGCGCATGGGCCACTTCCTGCGGTGTGATCCCGTGCACTGCCACATTGTAGGGGTTGAAGTGCGGCCATTGCCGCGGCTTGATCAGCCAATTGCGCACCTCGCGGACCACACCACCGCGCACCACGGCGATGCCCAGTTCGCAAGGGCTGTCGGGCTGCGCCGTGGCCGTCTCGAGATCGAGGGCGAGGAACTCCATGGGGCGGCAGGGACGTGTTCTGCGTGGACCGACTCCCTCCCCACTCCTCAGAGCTTCACCACCTCGGCATCGGCCAGGGCATGGTAGAGCTTCTTCTCGGTGGCCTCACTGATGTTCACCAGGGGCAGACGCATGTGATCGCCACAAATGCCGAGCACCTTCAACACGTACTTGATCCCGCCGGGATTTCCTTCGACGAAGAGCAGGTTGATGATCTCGAGCAATCGGAGGTGTTCCTTGCGCGCGGTGGCCAGGTCGCCCTTCAGTGCGGCGTTCACCAACGTGCTCGTTTCCATGGGCAGCGCATTGCCCACCACGCTGATCACCCCGACACCGCCTATGGCGATCGCCGGCAGCGTGAGCGTATCGTCGCCACTGATGAGCATGAAGTCGGCCGGCTTGTGTTTGAGGATCGCGCCCATCTGATCGAGGTTGCCGCTGGCCTCCTTGATGGCGATGATGTTCTCGAAGTCGCGTGCCAAACGGAGCGTGGTCTCAGCGGCGATGTTGCTGCCGGTGCGGCCGGGTACGTTGTACAGGATGATGGGGCGCAGGGCCACTTGGGCGATGGCCTTGTAGTGCTGATAGATGCCTTCCTGCGTGGGCTTGTTGTAGTACGGGCTCACGCTGAGGATGGCATCCACTCCGTCCATGGCGAAGCTGTTGAGCGTGTCGATCACCTCGGCGGTGTTGTTGCCGCCCACGCCCAGCACCACGGGTACGCGGTTGCGCACGAAGGCGATGGTCTGCGCCAGCAGTTCGTGCTTCTCATCCTTGGTGAGGGTGACGCTCTCGCCGGTGGTGCCCATGCTCACCACGTAGTCCACACCACCGGCGATCTGGTGTTCGATGAGCTTTTCGAGACCGGCATAATCGATGCCGCCGTTGGGACGGAAGGGGGTGACAAGGGCGACACCAAGGCCGCGAAAACGGTTGTCCATGCTACATGTGCCGTGGCTCCCATCGCCATGTACTCAGCGATGGCGCGCACGGATGCGCGAAGGTATGGGCGCGACACGCTCCCGTCATGAGGCGCGCACCAGTTGAAACTTCCGATGGGTGCGCCATATCCCAGTTCCCCAAAGCCACGCCAAAACAGGTAGGACAATGAACGCAAGCGGATTGAACTCGTACGCGGCACGGACATCCGCATGGATCAGATGCTGGCAGGCACGGGTCATCCCACAACCGTAGCACTCCATGTCCAGCAGGATCACCGACAGGCACATGGGCGGGCCATCATCAAAAAGATCTGCCGGTAGTGCCAAGAGCACCACCGGCAGACAGATCATGACGGCAAGCTTCACTCCAAGTCCAATGGACTTACAGCGTCTTGTCATACGAGCCGTTCTTCGGTTGCAGGCTACCGGTGATGATGCGGATGAAGTCGATCAACGTCCAAACGCCACAGGCACCAGCGGTCAGCAGTTGCACGATCCCCTGCCATGTGTAGCCAAGGTAGAACCGGTGGATGCCGATCGCGCCCACGAAAAAACACAGGAGCAACGCGACCAATTGGCTTTTCCCTCCTCCCGAAGGGGAAGGCGTCATGGCCGCCTTCCAATGCTGGGCTTCGTCGATCCGCGATGGCTCTGCAGCGCCTTGATGGACAGGAACGTTCTCCTGCATGTTCACCACCACCTTTGCAGCCCGCCTGTTCTTTACCATAGGAGCGACCATGCCGGTGGAAGCCTCAAGCACCGGGTCCACTTCCTGAACGGACTCCCGGGCGGAGGCCCGCACTTCCTGATAGGCGAACGGCACCGATGAACGGTCATCGGTAGCGAGCGCCACCGTGTTCTTACGCGACCATTCGATGGTGCGTCCATCGGAAAATACTTGGCGCTCCACAGAGCACGAGGCCAGCCCAAGGGTCAGGGCCACCACGGGAACGAGTCCTATTTTCTTCATCTCAGTCGGGTTGTATAGGATTTCAGCGCCAGAGAGAACCCAGCCATCCTCACCTCCCTATGCACCCAGCGGGTATCCTATGCGCCCGGCGGGTATCTTTATGCGCCCTATGGATAATTTCGTCACAATGACCGCCACCTCACCCATGCTCGGTGCCAAGCTCCGCCACTTCCGGGACAAGAAGAACTACTCGCAGGAATACAGGCCGAGCGGCTCGGCGTGACGCAGAGCACGTACAGCCGTTGGGAGGCGGGCGAGAGCGTGCCGAAGCTGGATGCGCTGAAGCTGGCCGCCGAAGTGCTGGAGGTTCCCGAACAACAGCTACTGACGTCGGAACCCCTAATTCTGACGCAGCACAACGCGATGAACGGTGGATATATCGTAACCCAGCACAATCATGTGCCAGCGGAACTGGTGGAAAAGCTCGTGGCCCAGCACGCCGAGCATATCAAGCAGTTCGAGACGCTGTGCAACCGCTTGACGGACATCATCGAGCGGCACTTGGCGGGGAAGTAAACGAGGACCGGTTGTCAGTGCCGTGAATCACTGACAGCCGATAACGGTCAACAGTCCCCTCAATTCAACGACGGCTCCGGTTTGGCGTTCACCATCATCAGGTAGTGATGGACCTGCTGGATGAACTGAGGCAGGCTGCGAGAGCCCGCCATGTCGATCATCATATCGAGGATCTTCTTATTGCTTTCGCTCCAGCGGCCCACCTTGAACCGGCTGCGGCTCTTGGCAAGGATGTACTGCGTAGGCAGGCGGTCCTCCAAGGTCAGGTCGATGAGGATGTCGTACTCCTCGGTCATGAAGTTCTGCACCGTGTTGCCCTGCGGGATGCGGTACCAGTTGAGGTCCTTCTGGCAGATGGCGTCGAAGTTGAGCTTGGCGTGCAGGTAATGCGGCAGCGCCTTTTCGTCGCTGTAACCCAGGGCCATGATGTGGCTGATACCGAGCTCGTCCTTGATCCGCTTCACATAGTTACGGATGTGGTTGTGGGCGGTCTCGTCCTCGACAACGTACACGATGCCCACCTTGCGGGCCATGGCCAGGTTACGGGCGATCGGCTTGCGTTCGACGGAAAGGTCGCGCAGTAACCGGCGGATGCCGAGCCATTCCTTGATGCGGTCGAACAGTTTCATCCTTCGATCATGCGCACGAATTCGTCCTCGTCGATCACCGGCACGTTGAGCTGCTCGGCCTTGGCGCGTTTGGCCGGGCCCATGTCTGCGCCCGCCACCACATAGCTGGTCTTGCTGCTGATCGATCCGCTCACCTTGCCTCCGTTGTTCTCGATGGCTTCCTTGATCCCGTCGCGGCTGAAGTTCCGGAAAACGCCCGACACCACGAAGGTGAGACCTTTCAACCGGTCGCCGACGGGCTTGATCTCGGCAGGGTCCAGGGCCATGCGCAGGCCGTACGCACGCAGGCGGTCCACGATGGACCTGTTGCCCTCCACGGCGAAGAAATCGACGATGCTCTCGGCCAGCACCGGGCCCACCTCGTCGATCGCCGTCAATTCCTCCCTGCTCATGTTCATGAGGCGTTCGATATCGACCACGGCCCGTGCGAGTTTCTTCGCCACGGTCTCCCCCACATGCCGGATGCCGATGGCGAACAGCACCTGCTCGAAAGGCACTTGGCGGCTCTTCGCGATGCCATCGACCACCTGCTGTGCACTGCGTTCGCCCCACCCCTTGCCCAAGGCCAGCAGCTGCTCCTTCGTCAGCTCGTACAGGTCGGCCACGTTGCGCACCAACCCGGCCTTGTACAGCTCGGCCACGGTCTCGCCGCCGAGACCTTCGATGTCCATGGCCTTGCGCGACACGAAGTGCTCGATGCGCCGGGTGATCTGCGGTGGGCACGCATGCTCGTTAGGACAGTAGTGCTGCGCCTCGCCTTCGAGCCGGATCAGTGGCGTGCCGCACTCGGGGCACACGGTGGGGAACCCCACGGGCTTCGCATCGGGCGGGCGCTGTTCGGTGACCACGCCGACGATCTTCGGGATGATCTCGCCGCCCTTTTCCACCTGAACCTGGTCGCCGATGTGGAGGCCGAGCTTGGCGATCTGGTCGGCGTTGTGCAAACTGGCGCGTTTCACGGTGGTGCCGGCCAGCAACACGGGCTCCAGGTTGGCCACGGGCGTGATGGCCCCCGTGCGCCCCACCTGGTAGGTCACATCGTTGAGGCGGGTCACGGCCTGCTCAGCTTGGAACTTGAAGGCGATGGCCCAGCGCGGGCTCTTCGCCGTGAGGCCGAGCTCGTCCTGTACATGCAGGTCGTCCACCTTGATCACCACACCATCGGTCTCCACCTCCAGCGCATGGCGGTGTCGGTCCCAATGGTCGATGAAGGCCATGATGCCCTCCACGTCGTTGGCTTGTTCGATGAAGCGGCGCTTGGGATCGGGCACCTTGAAGCCCCACTCGCCGGCCTTCATGATATTGGCGTAATGGCTGCGCGTGGGCAGCTGATCACCCTGCAGGGTGTAAATGAAGTTGGTGAGGCCGCGCTTGGCCACCTCCTTCGGGTCCTGCTGCTTCAGCGTGCCGGCCGCCGTGTTCCGGGGATTGGCGTACCGCTCCTCGCCCGCCTTCTCACGCTCCTCGTTCAGCGCCGCGAAGCGTTCCTTGGTGAAGAGGATCTCGCCGCGCGCTTCGAACAATGCGGGGAAGTCGCCACGCAGCAGCAGGGGGATCGCGCGCACGGTGCGCACGTTGGCGGTGATGTCCTCGCCCTTCTCGCCATCGCCGCGGGTCACGCCGCGCACCAAACGCCCGTCCTCGTACGTGAGACTGATCGCCACTCCATCGTACTTCAGCTCCATGGAATAGGTCACCTGGCCCACGGCGCGTTCCACCCGTGCCACGAACTCGGCCACCTCCTCGCGGCTGTAGGCATTGCTCAGCGAGAGCATCGGCCAGCGGTGCGCCACGGAGGGGAAGTTCTTCGTGATGTCGCCGCCCACGCGCTGGGTGGGACTGTTGGGATCGGCCAGATCGGGGTACAGGGCCTCGAGCGCCTCCAGCTCCTTCATCATGAAGTCGAAGGTGCGGTCGTCGATCTCGGGGTCGGCGAGCACGTAGTACCGATGGTTGTGGTACTCCAGCTCCTTGGCCAGCGCCCGCATGCGCTCCTGTGCCTGTGCGCGGTCCTTCATCGTAGGCCGTGGATGAAACGGTGGTTGCCGCTCAGATCGGGCAGCACGTCCACCTTGCTGAAACCCATTCCCCGCAGCATCGCGCCCGTTGCCGGGGCATGCACATGGTGTCCTTCGAACCAGACCGTGCCGCCCGGTGCGACGAGCGAGGCGATGCGGCGATGGAAGAGGTGCGGATCATCGTCTTCCACGAACAGGGCGATGTGCGGCTCGTGATCCACCACCTGGGCGGCCAACGTGGCCTGCTCACTGCGCGGCACGTAGGGCGGGTTGCTCACCACCAGGTCGGTACCGTCCGGCAGTGTGAATGCCGGTTCGAGGACATTGGCGCGCACCCAACGGACCGTCGCACCATTGCGCACACCGTTCCGCTCGGCAAGGGCCAAGGCCTCGGCCGACACATCGATGCCGGTGACCTCGGCCTGTGGGAAGGCCTGCTTCAAGGCGATGGCGATGCACCCGCTGCCGGTACCGATGTCCACGATGCGGCGCGGAGCGATGCCCGAGCGGACGATCAGTTCCACCAGCTCCTCCGTCTCCGGACGTGGGACCAATACACCCGGTGCCACTTCCAGGGTAAGCCCGTGAAAGTGCACGGTACCCAGGACATATTGCAACGGTTCGCCAGCGGCCAGGCGACGGACGGGGTCGTACACACGCAGCAGTTCGCTCTCGCTGAGCACGTCATCCTTGTGCAGTTCCAGCCCGGCGGCATCGAGCCCCATGCGGTCGTGGAAGACGGCCCGCGCGATGGCCCTGGCCTCGGACTCGGAATAGCGCGAGGCCAGCTCGCTGCGGTAGAGCCCCAGCACGGAAGCGATGCGGTTGTCGGCGATGCGCATGGATGGAAGGAAGCGCAAAAGTAGCGGGGCCGGTGCTGTGGCCCGATGAGCGGGATCGGCCAACTTTGCCGGCCATGGCGGAACACACCATGTGGATGGGGCGCGCGCTCCAACTGGCGCGGCTGGGCGCGGGCCATACCGCCCCGAACCCGATGGTGGGCTCGGTGCTCGTGCAAGGCGACCGTATCCTTGCCGAAGGCTGGCACAGGGCGCATGGTGGACCGCATGCCGAGGTGGAATGCCTGCGCGCCTTTGGCGACGGCCCCGTGCCTGGCGACGCCACCATGTACGTCACGCTGGAACCGTGCGCGCACCATGGGCTCACCCCGCCCTGCGCCGACCTTCTCATCGCTCGTGGCGTGAAACGCGTGGTGGTGGCCCACATGGATCCCTTCCCCGAGGTGGCGGGCCGTGGTGTGCAACGCTTGCGCGATGCGGGTGTGGACGTGATCGTAGGTGTGGAAGAGGCCGAGGCACGCTGGACCAACCGCCGCTTTCTGATGAGCGTGGAAAAGGGCAGGCCGTACATCATCCTGAAGTGGGCGCGCTCCGCCGATGGTTTCCTCGATCGCCATCCGCGTGATGGTCGGGGCGTGCAGCGGATCAGCTCGCCCACCACCGATGTGCGCGTGCACCAATGGCGCAGCGAGGAACATGCGATCGTGGTGGGAAGTCGCACGGTGGTGAACGACGACCCGGCGCTCACGGTGCGGCATGTGGCCGGACGCTCACCCTTGCGCGTGGTGCTCGACCGCAAGGCTGTGACACCAGCAGGATCGAAAGTGTTCAACGGCGAAGCCCCCACACTGCTCGTCACCACCACCCAGCGCTCGGACCTGCAAGTGGATCAATGCCTCATCGGTCCCGACGAGGATCCCATCGCCCGCATTCTCGCCGAATTGCATCGCCGCAGGGTGCGCTCGGTGCTGATCGAAGGCGGCGCCACCTTGTTGCGCCACTTCATCGAACGCGGGCTGTGGGACGAGGCGCGCGTGATCCACGGAGCCCCGGTGTTCGGCCAGGGTACGCCAGCACCGCTGCTTCCGCACATGCCCGTACGGTCCATCACCAGCGGCGACGATCGCATCCACTTCCACATCGGGCCGGCCTCAGCGTTCCGTACCACCATACCGCCCTCCGCATGGCCCTGGTGATCGCTGCCGCCTTCTTCATGGCGGTGCTCTTCCTTCTCTTCAAGGAGTTCGGGCGACGCAAGGTGGCCCTGCTCCCGGCGATCGTGGTGAACTACGTGGTGGCCACGCTCTGCGGCATCACCGTGGCCCCGCCGTGGGAGGCTGGCGACCTCACTCCGCTCTACATACCGGCCGCCTTGTTGGGGTTCCTGTTCATCACGCTCTTCCTGGTCACCGGGCTCAGCACCCAACGTGTCGGGGTGGCCACCACGACCGTGGCCAGCAAGATGAGCCTCGTGCTTACCGTGCTCTTCGCGGTGTTCCACTTCGGCGATCGCCCCGGCGCGCTGGGTTGGGCGGGCATCATCCTCGCGCTGGCGGGTGTGCTCCTCTCCTCTCCTTCCGCCGACCGGACAGCGGTTCGCGGTGCCTGGGCCCTACCGCTGATCCTCTTCATCGGCAACGCGGCCATCGACATCCTGATCAACTGGACGCAACGCACCCTTCTCTCACCCGCCACAGAGCCCGTGTTCCCCACGCTGGCGTTCATGTGCGCGATCCCCATCGGCGTGGTGTGGACCTTGCGCACGCCGGAACGCACCGCCTTCAAGCTCCCTTCCACATGGATCGGCGGAGCAGCGCTGGGCGCGACCAACTACACCGCCCTGTACTTCCTCGTGCAGGCACTGGCCAATAGTGGCCATGCATCGAGCAGCGTGTACCCCATGGTGAACATCGGCGTGATCCTGTTCGGCACGGGGCTGTCCATGCTGATGTTCCGCGAACGGCCGTACCGCGTGCAGTTCATCGGCATCGGGTGCTCGGTGGTGGCATTGGTGCTCATCATTCTTGCCGCGAGATGAACCCCGACCGCTATGTGATGCCAGCCAACGAAGGCCATGGGCAGTTGCGCGAGAAAGCCAGCCGCTTCATCGGTGTGGCCTTTCCCATGGCGAACGAGGAGGACTTCAAGCTTCGGCTGCAGGCATTGGTCAAGGACCACCATGGTGCGCGGCACTTCTGCTACGCCTGGGTGCTGGGCGATGCCGGGGAACGGCACCGCGCCAACGATGCCGGCGAACCTGCGGGCACGGCGGGCAAACCGATCCTGAACCGGATCCAAGCGCTGGGTTTGACCTATTGCGGCGTGATCGTGGTGCGCTACTTCGGCGGCACCCTGCTGGGCAAACCGGGACTTGTGCGCGCCTACGGTGATGCGGCGGCCCTGGCGCTCGCGGAAGTGGGCAGGAAGGAAGTGGTGGCCAAGGACGTGGTGCAGGTGACCTGCTCCTATGCCCGCATGGAACAGGTGCGCAACACCGTGCTGGGCATGGAAGGCGAAGTGCTCGCGATGGACCTTACCGACACATGCCGACTCACGCTCGCCGTACCGCGCTCCAGTGCCGCCGCGCTGATCGATGCATGGCGGGCACAGGGCATCGAAGCGAAACATCAACCCAGATAGGGCGCGAGCGCGGCCACCAGTTGTTCCGGCGCCCGACGTGGTCGCATGGTGGCGCGGTCGACGAACACCAGTGTGGTCGTGCCATCGGTGAGCAGCACGCCGGCCTCGTTGAACAGCTCATAGCGGAAGTGGATGCGCGCCGCGGGCAGCTCGGTGATGGTGGTGCGCACGGTGATGAGGTCGTCGTAGTGCGCCGGTCGATGGTAGCGCACCTGCATGTCGCGCACAGGCAGCATCACGCCCTCCTCCTCCAGTCGGCGGTACGGGAAACCCAGGCTGCGCAAGGCTTCCACGCGGCCCACCTCGAAGAAGGAGGCATAGTCACCGTAGTACGCATAGCCCATCTGGTCGGTCTCGCCGTACCGCACACGGAGCTTATGGTCGTGAGTGAACACGGCGCGGAATATAGGTCAACATGAGCATCGAACGATCGTTGGAACGGGTGTCGATCGGGAGTACCTTTCGGGACGAGCGCTCGAACGCTCCGGACGATGCTCATCCACCCATGCACACCTTCCCGCACCGTCCGCCACCAACGCCTGCATCCCGCGTCATTCAAGGCCCCGGCGCCGATCGGCCCAACGCACGCCGCAAAGAGAATTTTCAATTCCGTCAAGTTCCCGCGACTTTTTTTTTTCACTTTCTTCGGTCCATATTTGCGCCCCTTGGCAAGGTATCGGGTACGGCCGACCGATCACCGCGCGAAGTGAGACATCGACAACCACCCAACACCACTGAACCGACCCATGAAGAAAGACCATGAGAAGATCTGGGAACGGTGCCTCGAGGTGATCCGGGACAACGTGAGCCAGCAGAGTTTCAAGACGTGGTTCGAGCCGATCCGCGCCCTGAAGCTGCAGGACAACGTCCTGACCATCCAGGTGCCATCGCAGTTCTTCTATGAATGGCTGGAAGAACACTACATCGGGCTGCTGAAGAAGATCATCAAGAAAGAATTGGGTAGTGAAGGGCGTCTGGAGTATTCCATCATCATGGAGAACGGCTTCCAGAGCGCCAACCCGTACACGGTGAAAGTGCCGACGAGCAATGCCCGCGAGGTGAAGAACCCCGCCGTTTCTCTCCCGATCGATGTGGCCAACAGCCCCATCAAGAACCCCTTCATCATCCCCGGCCTGCGCAAGATCAAGGTCGAGAGCCACCTGAACCCCAACTACTCCTTCGACAACTTCATCGAAGGCGACTGCAACCGATTGGCCCGCAGTGCCGGCTATGCCGTGGCCCAGAAGCCCGGCGGCACCGCGTTCAATCCGTTGCTGATCTATGGTGGGGTCGGTCTGGGCAAGACCCACCTGGCGCATGCCATCGGGATCGAGATCAAAAAGCACCACCCGGAGAAGACCATCCTCTACGTGCCTGCCGAGAAGTTCACCCAGCAGTTCATCGAAGCGGTGAAGAACAACACCGTGGGCGACTTCACGCAGTTCTACCAGATGATGGACGTGCTCATCATCGACGATGTGCAGTTCCTCGCCGGCAAGGAGAAGACCCAGGATGTGTTCTTCCACGTCTTCAACCACCTCCACCAAAGCGGCAAGCAGCTGGTGATCACCAGCGACAAGGCCCCGGTGGAAATGGCCGGCATGGAGCAGCGCCTCCTCTCCCGGTTCAAGTGGGGACTGAGCGCCGACCTGCAGACGCCCGGTCTCGAGACCCGGATCGCGATCCTGGAGAAGAAGATGTACGCCGAGGGCATCGACCTGCCCAAGGAGGTGGTGGAATACCTGGCCTACAGCATCACCACCAACATCCGCGAACTGGAGGGCGCCATGATCAGCCTCATCGCCCAGAGCTCGCTCAACAAGAAGGCCGTCACGCTCGATCTCGCCAAGCAGATGATCGACAAGTTCGTGAAGAACACGGCCCGCGAGGTGAGCATCGACTACATCCAGAAGGTGGTGTGCGACTACTTCGACCTGCCCATCGAACTGCTCAAGAGCAAGACCCGCAAACGCGAAGTGGTGCAGGCCCGTCAGATCGCGATGTACTTCGCGAAGAAGATGACCAAGAGCTCGCTGGCCAACATCGGCGCCCACTGCGGTGGCAAGGACCACGCCACCGTGCTGCACGCCTGCCGCACGGTGAACAACCTGTCGGAGACCGACAAGCAGTTCCGCGGTTATCTCGAGGACCTGGAGAAGAAGCTCAGCATCCACTGAGCCCGCGCAACCATCCAACGAAGGCCCCTGCATCCGCGGGGGCTTTCGCTTTTCGCACCTTCGCGGCATGAAAGTGTTGATGGTATGCCTGGGCAATATCTGCCGCTCGCCCATGGCCGAAGGCATCCTGCGTGAACTCGCGCGGCAGGAGATGCGTGAGATCATCGTGGACTCGGCGGGGACCAGCGACTACCACGTTGGCGAGGCGCCCGACCCGCGTGCACAAGCGGAATTGCGCCGACGCGGGATCGAGATCGGCCACCTGCGCGGTCGTCAGCTCACACCGCAGGATTTCCACGAATTCGATCTGCTGCTCGCCATGGACATGGCCAACCTGCGCAACATGCGGCGGATGGCCCCAGGTCCGGAACTCACCGCCAAGGCGCGCCTGATCATGGACCTGGTGCCCGAACACCCGCTGCGCGAAGTGCCCGATCCGTATTACGGCGGTGATGAGGGTTTCACCAACGTGTACGACATGTTGGTGATGGCCTGCCGCAACCTGTTGGTCCATGTCCACCGCTAAGGCCACCGGCACATTGTACCTGATGCCCGTGTGGCTCGGCGACCATGGCGGCACCGAACAGCTTCCCCCCGTCAATATCGCCATCGCGCGGGGCATCACCTTGTGGTACTGCGAGCAGGAGCGCACCGCACGCCGCATGCTGCGTCGCATGGACCCGGCCTTCGACCTGAACGCGATCGAGCTGCACCGGCTTGACCAGGAGACCACCGCGACCGAGGCCGTGGAGATGCTTCGCCCGGTGATCGCCGGACGCGACGGCGCGATCATCAGCGAGGCAGGCATGCCCGGCATCGCCGACCCCGGCGCATTGCTGGTGCAGGTGGCGCATCAACACGACGTGCCCGTTGTGCCGCTCATCGGCCCAAGCTCCCTGTTCCTCGCGCTGGCCGCATCGGGCCTGAACGGACAGCGGTTCAGCTTCCATGGCTACCTGCCCGTGAAGCCGCATGATCGCAAGCAGGCGGTCAAACGCATCGAAGGCGACGCCCTGCGCACCGGTGCCGCACAGCTCTTCATCGAGACCCCCTACCGCAACGATGCGCTCCTCGCCGACCTGCTGTCCACCTGCGCTCCCGACACCTTGTTATGCATCGCCACCGATGTGACACAGCCGGAAGGCACCGTGCGCACCCAACGCATCGCCGCCTGGCGCAAGCACCCCGTGACGATCGGCAAACGGCCCACGGTGTTCGTTCTGGGGAGAAGGTAGGGGCGTTACGGGTTCCGCTTCGCTCCGCTCGCGGTGGCTGTTCCGGTCGGGGCAGTTGGAGCTTGAGTGTTGCCAAGGCCGGTCGAACTGGACCGGTCACGAAGGTGCACGATGCGCCACGCTGCGCACCACACTTACGAGCCGCACGGTGTACACCACCGGCGTCCATGGCTCCAAGGTGCCTGCGACACCTTTCTCGCCGAAGGCCAGGTCGGATGGCAGGATGAAGTCGCCTTCCTGCCCTGCGCGCAACAACCCCACGGCCACTTCGATGCCCTTTACCACCTGATCGGGATCTCCATAGCGGAACTGCATGGGCATTCCATTGCGTTCGGTATCGTCGAACACGCGTCCGTCCTCCAGCCTGCGACCCGTGTATTCCAGGGTGACCCGATCGCCCGGTCGTACCGCAGCCGTGTCGATGGCCGTGCCGCGCAGGCGGAAATACATGGCGCTGCTGCCCCACTGGGTCCATTCGCCGCCGATCTCGTTGCGATAAGCCGCGATCAGGCGCTGCTCGAAGCCTTGCGGGTCCATGCGACGCATGCGCTCGTTCGCCTCGGCGATCATCCGCGGGGTGCGTATGGCCAACAGGCCCGCCTCCACCCGCATGTGCGTGGTATCGGCGATCGCTCCCACATCCGTGTTCAACGCGCTCCATGGCATCGCCCCCGCCGGTGCTATGAGCGAAAGGCTGTCACCCTCGCGCATACGTGCGAGCATGGGCGCGAACGCACCACTGCGCAGGTCCTTCGCCAGGAACCAACGCTCCACGCTCAGGTACGATCCCGGCTTCTCGCCGTTGCGCGCCACGCGGAAGCGGAAGAGCACGCTGTCCGGATCGGTGGGGAGATGCTCCCCATCGCCCAGGGCATGCATGCGCAGGTGCACGTCATCGCCCACCAACTTGAAGCCCTCGTAGGGCGATCGCGAACACGCCGCCAACAACACGACGATGGGCAGCCCGCGCTTCATCGCTCCTGTATGGACACCAGTCCGATGTGGTACACCACGGTGCTGCGTGGCGGGATGCGGTCCAGGTCGCCGATCAACCCATGCGCCCGGTACGATGGGATGATGAAGGTGGCACTATCGCCTGGCGAGAGCAACTGGATGGCCTCGTGCAGACCGCTCTCCACGTCGTCGTGCTCCACCCTGAACGACTCGGGATGGCCGGGCTCGGTGGCGTAGGCCGTGTCGCCGTTCACCAGTTCCACGCGGTAGTTCACGGTGGCCCATTGCTCCGGTCGTATGGTCTCGCCGGGCACATCGCGCCGGATCACGTAACGCACCCCGGTCGGTGTGGCCTCTGCAGGCCATGCATGCCGCTCCACCAACAGATCGATGTCTCGGTCCTCCAAGATCACGGCCTCGCGGTTCTGCCGGAACATCTTCTCATCCCGCGTCGGGGAGGCCTCATCGCGCCGCACCACGGGCACCAGGCCATCACCGCCACAGGCACCGAGCAGCAGCAGTCCGGTAAGCGCAAGCTGTTTCATGCGGGATGTTGTGCGAGGAAGGCTGGCAGCACCTCCTTGAACCTGGCGATCGCCTCCCCCAAGGTACCATCGAAACGTCCGCCGGCGGCGTTGCGGTGCCCACCGCCCTTGAAGTGCTGTGCCAGCAGTTCGTTCACCGGCAGGCTGCCCTTGGAGCGCAGGCTGATCTTGATCGTATCGGACCGTTCCATGAAGAAAGCCGCCAGCCGAATGCCCCGGATCGACAGCCCGTAGTTGACGAAGCCCTCGGTGTCGCCCTGCTTGGATCGGAACCGGTGCAGATCGTCCATGGAAAGGCGCATCACCACCGTGGCCTGCTCGGGCAATACGGTCATCCGCTCGTTCAGCGTGAAGCCGAGCAGCTTGAGGCGGTCCTCCGTGTTATCGTCCATCACCGCCTCGTGCACGCGCTCGGGGCGAACACCACGCTCCATCAACGCCGCCGCCACGCGCATGGTGTGCGGCGTGGTGCTGCTGAAGCGGAACGAACCCGTATCGGTGACCAGTCCGGTGTACAGGCAGGTGGCGGCGTCGGTACCGATCGCCTCCTTCCAGCCCATGGCCAACGCGATATCGTACACCATCTGGCAGGTGGCGGGCGATGCCGCATCTGAGAACGCGATGGACACGAAGTCGTCGGGATGCTCGTGGTGATCGATCAAGACCTTCACCGGAACGGCGGCCACCACCTCCTCCATCGGCCCCACACGGTCGACCCTGTTGAAGTCGAGGCAGAAAAGCACCTCGGACCTGGCGAGCAGATCCTTCACACGCTCGGGATCCTTGTCGAAAGCCGTGCAGGTGTCGCGCCCCGGCAGCCAATCCAGGAAACCAGCGGGTGTGTTGGGGAGCAATACCTCCACTTGGAAGCCCAGTGCCCGGAGCAGATGAGCAAGGCCGAGCGACGAGCCCATGGCATCGCCATCGGGGTTGTAATGGGTCACGATCGCAACGCTGCGGACACGTTGCAGCAGGTCCTTCAGTTCGGCGATACGTGCAGGGGGGGCGCTGGATGACGACATGTGCGGCCCCGGTGGCATGCGGGGGCTGCAAATGTAGTCGGCCCGGTCAGCGGCGCTGGGGCTCGAAGCCGAGCGGAGGCGTGGTCATGTGCTCCACCCGGATCCCCACGCAGGCGATATCGAACTGCTGGGCCCTGCGGCTGCGTGCACCCTCATCGGGACCGGTGGCGTTGATCTGGATGCACAGGCGCTTGGTGGAGGTGCATGAGAATTCGACCTCCTGCGCCATCTCGTGCTCGCTGTTGTCCCACAGCACCTTCTCCACGTCCTTGAACCGTCGACCGCCTTGGGAGGTGCGCACCTCCCGGGTAAACCCGGTGGGGTTGCCGTCCTCGTCCAGGATCGGCTCCTCCTTCACCACCTCCGTGAGTTCCCCCTCGTCCACGGGTTGGCGCACCTTCTCGACCAGTCGGATGGCCAGTTCGTTGCCGAGCACAGCGGCATCGTGGCAGAAGGAAATGCGGTAGTCCTGCCCCTTGTAAACGATGATGTTCAACTCGGTCTGCCGCCCCACTTGCACGGGAGCGCTCTTGCTCTGTCCGTTCAACGAGAAGCGCTTGTCACGGGCGGGTGGGCACTCGAACTTGTGGTAGTCGGTGCATTCGTTCTGCTGCGCCTGCAGGTCCATGGTGGCGCAGAGCAACGCCGACAGCACCATGGTGATCTTGATCGTGTTCCTCATGACCGGTCCTGGTTCAAACGTTCTGTTCATCCTCGGGCCTGGTGAGGTCGGCGCGGAGAGCTTCCACCACTTTTACCAGCTCCATGTATTTCTCGTCCGTCATCTCCATTGTCACATCGTCGCCCAGCACCATGCGCCCCGATGCGGTGGGACCTTTGGGGGCGGAGCGTTTGACAGTGATATGGTCATAGACATCGCGCACTGCGATCAGGCGTTTGCGCAGCCCCTGCACATCCGCATCGTCGGCGTGTTCGGCCATCATGTCGACCAGATGTTCCAAGGTCACCTTCTGTTCGGCCACACGGGCCAGCAGGGCCTCGTTACGACCGTGCATCTCGATCTGGCGGATCACCAGGTGCATGCTCTCCACCCAGCCCCCGGCGAGCACCATGGCCAGCACGGGGCCCATCTTCTCGTCCTGCAGTTTCGCGTAGGCCTGCATGTAGGCCTCGGAGCTGATCACTTCGAGCGAATCGGAGTTGCCGCGTGCCAGGTTGCGTTCGAGCCGGATGAAATCGTCCTCGGTGAAGGCCGAAGCGATGCCGAGGCCCTCGGCCATGCGCTTGGTGGTGAGGTAATAGCGCGCCACTTCGGCGTTCATGCGGAAGTAGCTCGCGAACACCAGGTCGGTGGCGTACACCCCGAAGTTGACGGCCCGGCCCTTGAGGCTCACATAACGGCTCGCGTTGGCCGCCGGGTTCAGCATTTTTTCCTGACTGGCCCCGGCCATGTCGCGCACCAGGGAGAACAATTCGTTCGGGGTGGGCATCTGGTAGAGGCTGGCGGCATGGGCATCGGTACCCTCGCCGCCGATCACCAGTTCGGGAGTTTCACGGGCAGGGTCATTCCCGCCACCGCAGGCCACCACCACCAAGGGCAGCAGGCACAGGTATGAACGATGTCGCATCATGGACTTGGGCGTGGCACGACCGGACGACCGTTGGAAGGTGCACGGCGCCGCTCCTACGCGATACGAAGGAACAGTGTTGCGGGCCGCTGTGAAAAAGACCGTATGATCTACTTTTGCGCCGCTTTTTCAACAGCCCCGTCTTCCGTACCCCAAAAACGCCTTCGGCGCATACGTATGAGCAACAGGACCTTCACGATGATCAAACCGGAGGCGGTGGCCGCCGGTCATACGGGCAAGATCATCGATATGATCATCAGCAACGGCTTCAAGATCGTCGCCCTCAAGTACACCCGTCTTTCACGCGAAGAAGCCGGCACCTTTTACGAGGTGCACAAGGAACGGCCGTTCTATGGCGAACTGGTCGATTACATGGCCAGCGGTCCCATCATCGCGGCGATCTTGGAGAAGGACAACGCGGTGGAGGACTTCCGCAAGCTGATCGGCCCCACCGACCCTGCCCAGGCCGAGGAGGGCACCATCCGCAAACGCTTCGCCGAGAGCAAGGCCAAGAACGCCGTGCACGGCAGCGACAGCGACGCCAACGCCGCCATCGAAGGCAACTTCTTTTTCAGCGGCCGCGAGCGCTTCTAAGACCGATCGATCCGATGACGAAGGGCGGCCTGTTGGCGGCCCTTCGTCATTTCATCCCCCTCCGGTCGCAAAGGAGACCGGAAGCCGAAGCCGTCCGGTCATTCCAGCATGATCTCCTGCACCACCTCGCGCCCGGCACGCCGGTTCAGGATCTCGCACAGGGCCTCGCGCATGTACGTGAGCTCCTGCCGCAGCGGGGCCGAGTCCACCTTCACGTGCAAGCGGCCACGATGCAGCCGTATCGCCACGGTATGGCGCGCGATCATGCCGCCCACCACCTGGTCCCAAGCGGTGGTGATGTTCAGTTCGTCCATTTTCTCGCGGAAGCCGAGGCTGTCCACCAGATGGTCGATGGCCTGATCAAGCGACTGTTCGTTCGTTCTTTTCTTCACTGCGGATGGGCTCTCCGTGGGCCAGGTGGAAGAAACGGGTATCGAGGTCGAGGCCATCGAGGGCCTGGTGCAGGCGCCGGGCATCGGTATCGGTGATGATCACCTGGCCGAAGCGCTGGCCGCTGAGCAGGGCCAACAGGTGGCGCATGCGCTGCTGGTCGATCTTGTCGAAAATGTCGTCCAGCAGCAGGATCGGCCGGGTGCCGCTGCGTGCCCGGGTAAGGTCGAACTGGGCCAACTTCAGGGCGATCAGGTAGGTCTTCTGCTGGCCCTGGGAGCCATGCCGCTTCAGCGGACGACCGTCGATGGTGAAGACCAGCTCGTCCTTGTGCACCCCCACCGTGGTGTATTGCGCGGCCCGATCGCGCGGCCAGGCCTCCACGAGCAGGGCGCGCATGTCGGTGCCCTCCAGTTGTGAGCGGTATTCCAAGGCCACCTGTTCGGGCCCTGCGCTGATACCCTGGTAGTGCTCATTGAGCAATGGGATCAGCTCGCCCATGAAGGCCGTGCGCACCTGGTGCACGACGGTCCCGTTCACCATCAATTGCTCGTCCCACGGTGACAGGTCGTCCAAGCTGCCGGTGCCACGCTCGGCGAGCCGTTTCAGCAGGGTGTTGCGCTGGAGCAGGGCACGGTTGTAGCGCATCAGCGCCTCCAGGTAGGCCTTGTCGAACTGCGCGATCAAGCCGTCGAGGAAGCGGCGGCGCACCTCCGAGCCATCGAGCACCAGCTGCCCATCGTAGGGGGTGATCATCACCACGGGGTAGCGCCCCACATGATCGGCCATGCGCTCATACTCCTTGCGGTTGCGGCTCAGCACCTTGCGCTGCCCGCGCCGCACGCTGCACAGTACGGTGTCCTCCCCTTCCTGCGTCACCATCGTGCCCTGCAGCATGAAGAAATCCTCGTCGTGCAGGATGTTGTGCAGGTCCACCGGGTCGAAGTAGCTCTTGCTCAGCGACAGGTAGTGGACGGCATCGAGCAGGTTGGTCTTGCCAGTTCCGTTGGCACCGGTGAAGCAGTTGAGCTCAGGCCCCAGTTCCAGATCGACCTCGCGGTGATTGCGGAAGTTCAGGAGCTTGAGCCGGGCCAGATGGAACGACATGGGCACAAAGCTACCCCAGGGGCCCTCACCTTCTTTCCACGGATGTGCCGAAAACGTCTACTTTCGCGCCTCGTAACGAAAAAGCCTGTCCCTCAGGGACCCGCGCCATGAGCAAGAAGATCACCTCCCAGCAATCCCACCAAGGCGAAAGCAAAGACGTGGACCTGGGCGAAGTCTATACCCGCACCGAGCTCTTCATCGAGAAGAACAAGAAGGCCATCACGTACGGCGTGGGAGGTGTGCTGCTGGTGGTACTCGCGCTGCTGGGCTTCCGAAATTTCGTGGTGGAGCCCCGCAACACCGAGGCCAGCGAACTGATCTGGAAGGCCGAGTACTACTTCGAGATCGACAGCCTGGACAAGGCCCTGAACGGAGACGCCGAATGGCCCGGCTTCCTGAGCATCGCCGAACAGTACGGCAGCTGGCCCAGCACCACTTCGGGCAACCTGGCGCACTACTACGTGGGCACGATCTACATGAAACAGGGCGAGTACGAGGCGGCCATCGAGCATTTCCGCAAGGCCGACCTTGACGATGACATCCTGCGCACGATGGCCGTGGGCAACGTGGGCGACGCCCTGGTGGAGCTTGACCGCCTGGACGAGGCCGTGAAGCAGTTCGAGAAGGCGGCCAACATGACCACCAACGACCTGACCACGCCCATGTACCTGATGAAGGCCGGCATCGTGCACCAGCAGACCGGCAACTGGAAAGGGGCCGCGAAGGCCTTCAAGCGGATCGTGGCCGAGTTCCCCAACAGCAACGAGGCTTCGCAGGCACGCAAGTACGCGGGCCACGCCGAGGCCATGGGCGGGTAGTCCGGACCATGTCCACCGCAGGACACCATCTTTCGAGCTATGATGCGGCGGCCGTGCCCTCGGGCAGGGGCCGTCGTTTCGCTTTGGTGGTGGCCGAATGGAACAGGTCCATCACCGATGCCCTCCGCATGGGCGCCCGCGATACCCTGTTGAAACATGGCGTGGCCGAGGCCGACATCGTGGAGGCCTGGGTGCCTGGCAGCTTCGAGCTGCCCTCCGGCGCCCAGTACCTGCTGGAGCAAGGCGGGCTCGATGGCGTGATCTGCATCGGCAGCGTGGTGCGCGGCGAGACCCCGCACTTCGACTACGTGTGCCAGGGCACCACCCAGGGCATCATGCAGGTTGGGCTCAAATTCAGCGTGCCGGTGATCTTCTGCGTGCTCACCGACGACACCATGGAGCAGGCCCGGGCACGCAGCGGCGGTGTGCATGGCAACAAGGGCGTGGATTGCGCCGTGGCCGTGCTGAAAATGGCCGAACTGAAAGCCCGGACCCGCGCTTAACGCCCCTCCCGCTTCCGGGCCTGATCACCGATCTTCGCCCCATGCGTCGCTGGTCCCTTCCCCTATTGCTCCTTCCGTTCATGACACTGGCCCAGGATGGGCACCATGGCCCTCGCGTCGGCCTGGCGCTGGCCACACAATCGGTGGGCGGCCTGTTCCAGAACACCAACAACCTGCTGGCAGGCCCCCTCGTGGGCTGGCACTTCGAGGCGCCCCTGCACCCGCAGGTGAGCCTGATGCCCGAGGTGCTGTGGCTGCGCAAAGGCTTCGTGGTGCGCAACCCGGCCCAGAGCACCCGATCGCGCACCACGTTGAACTATGTGGAGGTGCCGCTGCTGGTGAAGGTGAGCACCGACAAGGCGGCCGATGGCATCTATCTGCTGGCCGGCCCCAGCTTCGGTTATCTGATGAGCGGCAGGTACCAGAGCTGGCTCAACGGTCAGCAGGTGATCGACCAGCGCTACCAGCTCGCATCGGGCGATCGTCGTTTCCAGTTCAGCGGCGTGGTGGGCATGGGCATGGAAGGCCCACGCATGGCCTTCGATGTGCGGGCGCAGACCAGCCTCGCCCCCTTCGAGCGCCTCACGCGCATGCGCAACGTGGTGTACGCGCTCACGTTCGCCTATCGCCTGGGCGGCACCAAACCCGCACGGACCGGCGGGGAGGAATAGGGACCATCCCATGCCCTTCACCACCACCTCCTCGCCCGACCGGGCCCCTTTCGGCCGGAACCCGCTGCTCAAGGTCTACCTGGTCGTGTTCCTGCTCGTGTGGGCATGGACCTTCGCACGCACCACCGACCATGCCAACTGGGTGGTGGAGAACGTGCTCACCCTGCTGTTCATCGGTGGACTTGTATGGGGCCATTCACGTTTCCGCTTCAGCGACCTGAGCTACACGTTCATGTTCGTGTACATCCTGCTGCACATCTACGGCGCCACGTACACCTATGCCAAGAACCCCTTCGGCTATTGGCTGCAGGATGTGCTGCACACCGGACGCAACCACTACGACCGCATCGTGCACTTCGGCTTCGGCCTCTTGCTGGCCTACCCCATGCGCGACTATTTCAAGAACCACTTCGGCTGGCCGGTGTGGGTGTGCTGGGTGCTGCCAGTGGAGATCACCCTGAGCTTCAGCGGCGCCTACGAACTGCTCGAATGGGCCGTGGCCGATGTGTTCTTCCCCGCCCAGGGCCCTGCCTACCTCGGCACGCAGGGCGATATCTGGGATGCGCAGAAGGACATGGCACTGGCCTTCTCCGGGGCCATGCTGGCGATGGTGGCGGCGGGCACGATCAAGCGGGCCGTGCGTTCGTGAGCAAGCCACCGGTGCGCCCCGAACACGTCACACTTTCGTGCGCACCTTGCTCCACGACTTCACCTGCCAGGTGACCTTGGCCGTGGCCAGATGGTTGCCGGTCACATCATGCACTTCCACCACGCTGATGTAGTCCACTGCATCCTGAGTGGCAAGCGGCCCCACCACCTGCTCGGCGATCTCGGCCTCCGCAGGCACGCACTTCGCCTGCGCGGCGCACTTGGCCTGGTAGTGGTATTGCATGTGCAGGCTTCGCATGATCAAGCGGTACCGCTTGGGGTCGAGCTGCTCCAACACCGATAGGCCGCTGCACATTTCGCTGGCCGTGGCCAGGCAGCACGCATGGATGCCGCGGATGTGGTTCTGGTTGATCCGCCAAAACGGCACCCGCACCACGATGCCCCCCTGGGGCAACGGCACCACCTTGAACCCATGCGGACGGTTGAAGGGGATGGCGAACGGCAACGCCGTGTTCAACCACCATCGGGCGAAGGCGGAACGGCGGGCCTTGGAGAGGAGGGTTGGAAGGTGCATGCGGCGGAGTGATAGTGGTAAGAATGGTGAGAACGTACGCAGGCGAAAAGAATGAAGGGCGGGTACAAGGCCGGGGGTGAACGCTGAATGGCGCGCACCGAAGACGCATACTATTCAGCCCTCCCGACCCATTCCCCAACTCCCCCTTTCTCAGCCATTGTCCTTGCTCAAGATCGAAGCGATGTCCGGCCGGAAATACCCCGGCCCTTTCAGCACCTTGCCATCGTCCCGATAAATGGGTCTGCCATCCTTGCCGAGCTTGCTCATGTTGCTGCGCTGGATCTCGCGGAACACCTCGTCGATCTTGTGCTCCAGGCCGTGTTTGAGCAGGGTGCCGCAGAGGATGTAGAGGATGTCGCCCAAGGCATCGGCCACCTCCACCAGGTCGCCCCTCATGGCCGCGTCCAAATACTCCTCGTTCTCCTCGCGGATGAGCTTGTAACGCAGCAGCGCCTCGCGATCGCCGATGCTGCCGGTGGGTCGCTTCGCATTGGGAATGCCGAAGGCATCGTGGAAAGCGCGGACATGTTCCGTGGCCTCGTGCAGGGTGAGTCGTTCGGTGGTGATCTCCATGGTGGGAAAGATAGCCGGATGGCGAGGCATGGCCGGGCGCACTGCTTAACACATGTTAACGGCAGGGCCTTGGTGTCGGCTGGCCCGCTGGGGATCTTTGCTTCGGTCTTGCGCATGCACATTGGGACCGATCATGGAAAACACAGTTTCGAACACCACCGGCACAGTCACCTCGGAGAGCATCCGCCTCCTGAACGACCGCATCCAGCAAGCCAGCGCCTTCGTTGACCTGATCGATCGTGAAATGGACACGGTGATCGTCGGCCAGAAAGAAATGGTCCAAAAGCTACTGGTGGCGCTGCTGGCAGATGGTCACATCCTGCTGGAAGGCGTTCCAGGACTGGCCAAGACCATGGCGATCAAAGCGCTCGCCCGCACGGTCGCCGTGGATTTCAGCCGCATCCAGTTCACGCCCGACCTGTTGCCCGCCGACGTGATCGGCACCCTGATCTACAGCCCGCGCAACGAGGAGTTCAGCGTGAAGAAGGGGCCGATCTTCAGCAATTTCGTTCTGGCCGACGAGATCAACCGTGCGCCGGCCAAGGTGCAAAGCGCACTGCTCGAGGCCATGCAGGAGCGGCAGGTCACCATCGGCAGCCAGACCTATCAACTGCCGCAGCCCTTCCTGGTGCTGGCCACCATGAACCCGATCGAGCAGGAAGGCACCTACCCCCTGCCCGAGGCCCAGACCGACCGCTTCATGCTGAAGGTCGTCCTCGACTACCCGCGCCGCGAGGAGGAGAAACTGATCATCCGTCGCAACGTGCGCCCCGAAGGCATGCCCCAGCCCCAACAGGTGGTACGGCCCGAGGAGATCATCGCCGCCCGGGGCCTGGTCCGGGAAGTGTACATGGACGAGAAGATCGAGCAGTACATCGTGGACATCGTGTACGCCACGCGCAAGCCCGATCAGTACAAGCTCGGCGACCTGGTCTCCATGATCGCCTTCGGTGGCAGCCCACGTGCCAGCATCAACATGGCCCTTGCCGCCAAGGCTTATGCGTTCACCAAACGACGCGGCTACGTGATCCCCGAGGACGTGCGCGCGGTGTGTCCCGACGTGCTGCGCCACCGCATCGGGCTCACCTACGAGGCCGAGGCGGAGAACATCACCGTGGGCGAGATCATCGATCGCGTGCTGAACACGGTGGAGGTGCCGTGATCGCAAGTGAAGGATAAGCGCGCTTCAATACAAAGCGGGATCCCCTGCGCCCCATCACGTCCGCTCACCTCATGGACACCGCTCAACATACCAAGGAACTGCTGAAGAAGGTCCGCACGATCGAGCTGAAAACGCGCGGTCTGAGCGAACACATCTTCAGTGGCGAGTACCACAGCGCGTTCAAGGGGCGGGGCATGACCTTCAGCGAGGTGCGTGATTACAGCCCGGGCGACGAGGTGCGCACGATCGACTGGAACGTGACGGCACGTTTCGGCCACCCCTTCGTGAAGGTGTTCGAGGAAGAGCGCGAGCTGACGGTGATGCTGATCGCCGACGTGAGCGGATCGGCGGATTTCGGCACGGCGCTGCAACTGAAGCGCGAACTGATCACCGAGGTATGCGCCACCATCGCCTTCAGCGCCATCAAGAACAACGACAAGGTGGGCCTGATCCTCTTCAGCGACAAGGTGGAGAAGTTCATCCCGCCGAAAAAGGGACGCAGCCACATCCTTCGGCTCGTGCGCGAGTTGTTGGAATTCCGTCCCGAGGGCCGCGGCACCGACATCACCGAGGCCCTGCGCTACCTGAACAACGTGATCAAGAAGCGCAGCATCGCCTTCCTGATCAGCGACATGCTGGATTCAGGCTACGAGGATGCACTGAAGATCGCCAACCGCAAGCACGACCTGGTAGTGCTGCGCACCGAGGACCCGCGCGAGATCGAACTGCCGAAGGTGGGCCTGGTACAGTTCGCCGACCCCGAGAGCGGCTTGGTGCGCTGGGTGAACACCGGCAGCAAAGCGGTGCGCAACGCGTACAAGGCCAGCGCTCTGAAGCACCGCAACCGCACCCGTGATCTGCTGCGTCGCTCGGGTGTGGACCATGCCACGATCAGCACCAGCGGCGGTTATGTGCGACCGCTGATGGCGCTGTTCCAACAACGGGAGGCCGCTCGATGAGGAAGTTGACCGTTCTCGCATCGCTGGCCTGCACCATGGCCATGGCCCAGCCCGCCCCGGTGGAGGTGCGGCTGGACAGCGCCACCATCCGCATCGGCGAGCAGGTGGACCTGCGGATCAATGTGGTCCTCGGTCCCACGGTGCAATGGCCCACGATCCCCGACACCCTCGCCCCGCATGTGGAAGTAGTACGCGACCTCGGTGTGGACACGCTCGACGTGGATGGCACCACCCGCCAGGTGCGCCGCCTTCGGATCACCTCGTTCGATACGGGCTACCACGCCATCCCGCCGTTCCACCTGCTGGTGGGTGGGCACGAGGTGGAGACCGAGGCCATGCTGCTGCACGTGGAAGGCGTGAAGCTGGACAGCACACTGACGCTCCACGGCATCCACGACATACTGCCAACACCGTTCAGCCTCGCGCTCTGGCTCGAGGACAACTGGGCGTGGTTCGTAGGCGGGGCCGTTTTGGTGGCACTGACGGTACTGATCGCCCGTCGGCCCCGGAGAAGCCCCAGCCCCGCTCCCATCCCGCCAACGGGCCCTGTAGAAGTGCCATTGCACGAACAGGCTCTGCAGGCCTTACAGGCACTGGAGAGGGAGCGTCTCTGGCAACAAGGCCTGCACAAGGAGTACCACTCGCACCTCACGGACATCCTCCGCAGCTACATCGAACAGCGCTTCCGGGTGTCGGCGATGGAACACCCCACCGACGAACTGCTGCAGGACCTGCGCGTGAGCGCGATGGGCCCCGATCAGCGCACCCTGCTGGCCAACATCCTGCGCTTGGCCGACCTGGTGAAGTTCGCCAAGGCCCTGCCGGGACCGCACGAGAACGAACAGGTGATGGCCTCGGCCATACGCTTCATCAACGAGACCCGCCCCGAACCTTCACAGCCGAACCCGTCCGATGCGCAACGACCGTGACCGCCTGGCCATGCTGGCATGGGTGTTGGTGGCGCTCGGCCTCGCCACCGGCGCCCTGATCCACATGCTGCGCAGCTTCGAGGCGCAGCATCCGCACCTGCTGTGGGCCTTGGGCTTGGTCGTGTTGCTGGGTGCCTGGTACGTGATCGGCTCGCGCACCCGGCATCCGCAGGTGAGGCTGTCCACCCTAGGTGCGATCGCTCATGGTCCCACCGATGTACTGGCCCTGCTGCGCCCCCTGCCCATGGCCTTGTCGCTGCTCGGTGCGGCGCTGCTGCTGATGGCCATGGCACGTCCGCAGAGCAGGGACAACTGGCAGGACGTGCACCGCGAAGGCATCGACATCGTGATGGCGCTGGACATCTCGGTGAGCATGCTGGCCAAGGACCTTCGGCCCGATCGGCTCGAAGCCTCCAAACGCGTGGCCATGGAGTTCATCGATGCCCGTCCCAACGACCGGATCGGCCTGGTGGTATACGAGGGCGAGGCCTTCACCCAGTGCCCCTTGACCACCGACCATGCGGTGTTGAAGGACTTCTTCCAACTGGCACGCCCGGGCCAGGTGACCGGGGGCACCGCGGTGGGCATGGGCCTGGCCACGGCGCTGAACCGCCTGCGCGACAGCGAAGCGAAGAGCAAGGTGGTGATCCTGCTCACCGACGGCGTGAACAACGCAGGCAGCATTCAACCGATCGACGCCGCACAGATCGCCGCCACACTCGGCATCCGCGTGTACACCATCGGTGTGGGCACGCACGGCAAGGCACTCTCGCCCGTGACGCGCTACGCCAACGGCCAGTTCCGCTACGAGTACGTGGACGTGGAGATCGATGAACGCATGCTCAGGCAGGTGGCCGATCTCACGGGCGGCAAGTACTTCCGTGCCACCGACGAGAAGAAGCTGAAGGCGATCTACGACGAGATCGACCATCTGGAAAAAACACGGATCAACGTGACCGAGCACAGCCGACGCAACGAGGAGTACTTCCCCTTCGTTCTGGTCGGCGCGGGCGCGCTGCTCCTCGCCTTCATCCTTGACCGTACCCTGTTGCGCACCATGGCATGAGCACCACCGGGAAATACCACACGGGCCCGATGATCACCGCCGTGGTCGTCGCCGAGGTGCTGGCATGGGGCCTGCTGCTGGCCGGCTGGTGGCTGCTGCAGCACGAGGTCAGGTTCCGCTTCGACCGCCCCGATGCGCTCAAGGCCTTGTTCGCCGGTCCGGTGCTGGTGCTGATCTACGTGCTCGACATCATTCGACGTGACAGGGCGCTGGCACGTTTCGCATCCGAGGCCACCCTGCCCCGCATGGTTCCGGGCATCTCCTCCGGCCGGTCGGTATTGCGCTTCATGGCGCTGCGCCATGGGCTGGGATTCGTGGTGCTCGCGCTGGCCGGGCCGCTTTACGGTACACGAGCCGAGGAAGTGAAGGCCAAGGGCATCGACGTGATCGTGGCCGTGGACGTGAGCAACAGCATGCTCTGCGAGGACCTTCCGCCCAGCAGAATGGAGGCCGCACGACGCGCGCTCTCGCAACTGATCGACCGCCTGCGCGGCGACCGCATCGGCATCGTGATCTTCGCCGGCGACGCCTTCGTGCAGCTCCCGCTCACCGCCGACCGCTCGGCCGCACGCATGTTCCTTTCCACGCTGGGTCCCTCGTACATGAACGCGCAGGGCACGGCCATCGCGGAGGCCATCGAGATGGCACAGCGCGGCTTCGACCCGGAGAGCGCGGCGGGCCGGGCCATCATCGTGATCACCGACGGCGAGGACCACGAGGGCGATGCCGAGGGCGCCGCAGGTCGTGCCGCCGAGGCCGGGATCGTGGTGCATACCGTGGGCATGGGCACCCCACAGGGCGGTCCGCTGCCGATACGACGCAATGGACAGCTGCAGGGCTTCCGCAAGGACGGCAATGGGAACACCGTGGTGAGCCGCCTGAACGAGGCAATGCTCCGCGATATCGCCGCTGCAGGCAATGGTCGCTTCATCCGAGCGACCGCCACATCGGCCGGACTGGAGGAACTGGTGAGCGAACTGAAGCAGATGGACAGTGCCGAAACGGGCACGTACCGTTTCACCGCCTACGAGGACCGGTTCCAATACCCGCTCGCCCTCGGCACCTTGCTGATCCTTGTCGGGCTGGCCATCGGTGAGCGTCGCCGCACAAACCCCATCCGGCTACCATGGACATGAGACGCATTCTCCCGCTCGTTACGGTGCTGTTCATCGTGGCATGCATGCAGCCGGAAAAAAAGGCCACGCTGCGGGCCTTGCAGAACGGCACACGGCACTATGCCAACGGCCGCTATGCCGAAGCCGCCACAGCGTTCGACGCGGCACCCGATGATGCCAGGGCCGTGTACAACGCCGGCGTGGCCCTCTTCCATGCCCACGATGCGGCAGGCGCCGCCGCGCGGTTCAAGCAGAGCAGCGACCGCGCCGATACGCTCCAGGCCCGTGCCCTGTACGACCTGGGCACCACGTTGGCCTTCCAGGCGCTGTGGAGCGACAGCCTTTCGGCACGCATGGCCGAGGAGCTGGGCGGCATCCGGATCGAGGGGGACGATATCGCCCGCAAGGTGGAGCTGTGGGTGCTGCGCGATTCCCTCCAGCGCATGCAACGCAGCCTGCGCGTGCTGGCCGATTCCTCGCTCATGCAGGCGGAGGCGCACCTGAAGGGCACCCTTCGTCTGCTGCCGAACGACGAGCGGGCCCGCTATAACCTGGCCTCGGTGAAGGCCGCGATCGCCAAGAGGCGCACGAACACCAGCGGGAATGGGGACAACGACGAGAAGGACAGGCAGCAGGAACTGTCGGACCGCGCGAAGATGCTGGTGGAACAGGCCGATAAATTGGTGGACGAATACAAGTTCAAGGAAGCGCTGGACCTGTTGCGAGGAGGATTGCAGAAGGAGCCTTCCCTGAAGAACGAGGAAGAGTTCATGCAGAAGCTCGAAGTGGTGACCAAGGCTGCCCAAGCCCAATGAAGACCATGCTGCGATACCTGATCATAGGAACGCTGCTGTTCGCGGCAGTGCCGCTCATGGCCCAGAGCGACAGCACGTCGGCCCTGGCATCGAGCGCCGGGCAGGATCCCGCCCTCGACTTCTTCAACACCGCCTCGAAGCAGTACGTGCGCAAGGACAAGGCGGGAGCGCTGCGCACCCTGGACCGCGCCTTGAAGCAATACCCTGGCGATGCCCGGCTGCTGAAGCTGGCTGAGGAACTGATCAAGGAGGACCAGCAGCAGCAGCAGCAACAGCAGCAGCAACAAGAGCAGGAACAGCAGCAAGAACAGCAACAACAGGAGCGCAAGCAGGAGCAGGAACAACGGGCGCAACGCGAGCAGCAGCGGGAACGCGAGGGCGAGATGTCGCGCAAGGAAGCCGAGCGCCTGCTCGACGCGTTGGACCGCGAGGAGCGCGCCGTGCAGGCCAAGGTGCGCGACAAGCAACGACCCGGGGAGCGACGGCCGACGGACAAGGATTGGTGATGCGACGCATGCAACGACATATTCTCACCCTGCTCGTTCTCCTGCTAGGCACGGCGGGCGGCTACGGGCAGGAGATCCGGTTCAACGCGACGGTGGACCGGAACGAGATCGCCACAGGTGAAAGGATCCGGCTGACGATCACCCTGTCGAACACACGCGAGCGCTTCGAGGCGCCCGACATGGGTGGCCTGGTGGTGCTGCAGGGCCCGTTCGAGAGCAGCAGCATGAGCATCGTGAACGGGCGCATGAGCAGCGAGGTCACGCGCACCTGGATCCTCACCGCCACCAAGCCGGGCACCTTCACCATCGGACCCGCCAAGGTCAAGATCGGCAACGGCATCGCACAGACCGACCCGATCACCATCCAGGTGACCAAGGGCAGCGGCCCGCCTCCTTCCGACCCCAACGCTGCCCGGGGGCAGGCGCGCGATCCGAACCTGTTCGCCAGCATCACCCTGAACAAGACCAAGGCCTACGTGGGCGAGCAGGTGATCGCCACGTACACGCTGTATTCGCGCTACAACAACATCGAACTGACGAAATACGACCTGCCCGTGATGAACGGCTTCTGGTCGGAGGAGATCGCCACGGGCGACCGGGGCTGGGAGCCGCAGCCGCAGGTGGTGAACGGCATCCCGTACAACGTCGCCATCCTCAAGCAGCAGGTGCTCTTCCCCCAGAAGAGCGGCAAGCTGAAGATCACGCCCATGGAGTTGAGTTGCATCGTGAACCGCTCCTTCTTCAACCGCGGGACGGAGATCACGCTGGAAAGCAACGCCACCGAACTCACCGTGCTGCCGCTGCCCTCCCCCGCCCCGCCCGACTTCAACGGCGCCGTGGGCGACATCCAGATGAGCGTGCAGGCCGACCGCACCGAGGTGAAGGCCAACGAGGCCATCCAGCTCCACGTGCGTTTCAGCGGGAAGGGCAACCTGAAGCTCCTTGAAGCACCGGACCTGAAGCTGCCCGTGGACTTCGAGACGTACGATCCGAAGGTCACCGACAAGATCACCGTGAACGCGAGCGGCATGGGCGGATCGCGCGAGTTCGAGTACCTGCTGATCCCTCGTCACGAGGGCGACTATGATCTTCCCGGGATCGGCTTCACCTACTTCGATGTGAAGAGCGGCACGTACAAGTCGCTCAGCTCCCCGCCCATCACTTTCCATGTATCGCAGGGCGAAGGCTCCTCGTCGGCCCCCAACGCCTCGCGCCCCGGCCGCTCCGATGTGCAGGTGCTCGACGAGGACATCCGGTACATCCGCACGGGCGATCCGCAACTGCGCCCCTCGGGCAGCCTGCTGTTCGGGTCGGCACCCTGGATCGCGGGCATGGCCGCCCCGGCGCTGGCCTTCGTTCTTTTCCTCGGCTGGCGCCGCAGGCGTGAGCGCGCGCTGGCCGATGTGGCGGGCACGCGTCGGCGCATGGCCGACCGCGTGGCGCGCAAGCACCTGGCCGAGGCCGGCAAGCTGATCGATGCGCCGGACCGCGCTCCCTTCCATAGTGCGTTGTCCAAGGCCCTCCAGGGCTATATGGCCGACAAGTTCCAGTTGGGCCTGGCACAGCTCACGCAGCCCATGGTGCGCGAACGCCTGGCCACCCTGCCCGATGGGCAGGCCTTGGCCGACAGGTACGTGGCCTTGGTCACCGCCTGCGACATGGCCCGTTTCGCTCCGGTGGAAGAAAAACCGCGCCAGCAACTGTACGACGATGCCGCCGACCTGATCGGTCGCATCGAGAACGCATACCGCGCCAACGCCGCCAACGACCGGAAATGAGCATGGCACGCATCCTCATCGCCCTTTTCCTCGCCCTTCCCCTGCTGGGCCACGGCATGTCCAAGCAGGAGGCCGAGGCCTTGGTGCAGCAGGCGAACACCGCCTACAGCGGATCCCACTACGAGCAGGCCCTGGCCCTGTACGACTCGGCCCGCACCGAGTACGCCAGCGCGACGCTGTTCTACAACATCGGCAACTGCCACTTCAAGCTGAACGACATCCCGCGTGCGATCCTGTTCTACGAGCGGGCCCTGCGCCTTTCGCCTGGCTCGGACGACATCCAGGCCAACCTGGACCTGGCCCGTCAGCAGGTGGTGGACCGCATCAACGCGCTCCCCTCGTTCTCACTGGGCAATACGTGGAGCAGTTTCCGTGGGGGCCGCGATGTGGACCAATGGGCGCGCCGGGCCCTGTGGGGGTGCACCGCGCTGTTCGTCCTGCTGGCCGGCGTGCTGCTGGTGCGTGCCAACATGGTGAAGCGCATGTTGCAGGTGGCGGCCGTGATCGCGTTGCTCTTCTCGCTGATGGCCACCGGATTCGCCGCCGTGCGGAAGGCCGAAGTGACCAGCACCGACGAGGCGATCGTGATGCAGGCCAAGGTGGACGTGCGCAGCGAACCGCGCGATGGGTCCACGGTGCTGTTCGTGCTGCACAAAGGCACCAAGGTGGAAGTGCTGCAGGACGCGAACGGCTGGAACGAGGTGCGCCTGCCCAACGGCAACGTGGGCTGGATGCCCGCGACCGCCATGGAGCGGATCTGATCCGATCAGGGCGCCTGCGACACGCGGATGGCCGTGGGGGCCACGCCACCGATCACCTGCAGGATCCGGTCGCGATCGTTGTCGGCACCGGTGTAGCGCACCATCCCGTCGAGGTTCACATCGGCCTGGGAATAGGCCACCACGGTGCTAGAAGGCACCACGGAGCCGATGGCCTGCAACACCAGGTCCCGGTCGTTGTCGCTGCCGGTGTACATCACGATGCCGTCGCCGCTCACATCGCCCGACCAGAGCGCACGGCGGTTGCCCTGCACCTTCATCGGCTCCTGGCCATAGAGGGCGACACCACCCTGCGTGAAATCGACCACCTCCGAGTTCGAGGCCAGCACGTTGGCGGTCATCGCGCCAAGGTGGTTGCGGTGCGATATGGCAAGGCGACGTCCCTGCGGCGCGGTGGTGAAGGCGATCATGGTAGCGCCATCGTGCGAGACCACATCGCCATCGGCCTGGAGCAACGCGGCCCGCCGTTCGACCACCGTGTGCGAGTCGTTGTTGTTGCGCAGCTCCAGCACCACCCAATCGACCACTGCGTTGTTGCCGGTCAGGGCGGCCACGGCCGGGCTCATCGTTACGCCGGGGTTCGCCACCTCGATGCCCAACGCGGTGTACGGTTCGCTGGCTGGCAGCAGGCCGAGGGAGCGCAGATCGGTGCGCATCACGCCGGTGCTCCAGTTCAGGGGGCCGTCGAGCAGCACCCGTGCGCCGATCGTATTGGTCGGCGTCAGCGCGCAATCCTCACTGAGTACGCGATAGATCACCGTGGAGGCGAAGGGGCCCACCGTCACGGGTTCGGTCAGCATATTGCCCGCCAGATCGGACCAACAGCCCGGGGGCAGCGGGAACTGCTGCGCAGTGGCTTCGTCGTTGTAGAAGAGGATATGGTCGGCCGTGGGGTCCACCTCCTGCACGGCCACGCGGTGCAGTTGGATGTTGTCGATCCAGTAACGCGGGTCGGTGTAGTGGTTCGTCAACTGGACCACGGCCTGGTCGGTGAGGTTCGAAAGGAAGTAGATCTCGAGGTCGCGGCGTTCCGGCGAGAACGGGACATCGCGCTCGTGGATCGCGAACGGGTTGGGGAATTGCGACACGCCCTTCACCCCGATCTTCAGGATGCCCAGCACATCGGACTGCACGCTGAACCGCAACCGGTACCACTGGCCGTTCTGCACGCTGAACTGGTTCAGCCCACGGATCACCATGTTGCTGGATTGGCTGTTGTTGGGCAGGTTGGCACGCATGGCACCATTGTCCAGGTACTGCTCACTGCGGGTCACTTGACCGTTGCCGGGGAACACGTCCCAGCCGCTCACCGATGTGGTGAAATCACCGTTCACCACCACGTTGCCGGTCAGCTCGGAGGTGGTGATATACGGTGCCTGCCGCAACGGACTGCGGGTGGAGCCGACGTCCTCGCCGCGCTCCTGCTGCCATTGCTCCAACGTGTAATCAGTGCGCACCCCGCTGTTGGTGTTGTGGATGTGGATGCTCAGCTCGTTGTAAGGGCTGTAGTAGCGGTTGTTCGTGAACGTGCCGAAGTCCACCGGGTTGGGCGAGTACACGTTGAACTGGTGCATGCACAGCTGGCCGGGGCGGATGCTGTACAGGATGTTGCCCGAATACACGTCGTTGAAGCTGGGCACGTGGAAAGGGGGCGTTGCGCCGGGACCGTTGTTGTTGCTGAAGTCCGAC
>Ga0207868_1000182_pt1 | contig 82290 bp, 79 predicted proteins | sample Passage237B_FD_187370 | JGI IMG/M metagenome (GOLD analysis project Ga0207868, IMG submission 187370) | Cellulose adapted compost microbial communities from Newby Island Compost Facility, Milpitas, CA, USA - Passage2 37B (SPAdes) (version 3) ...
CGCGTTTACGAGCTGGAAGCTCCGGCGGCACCGGATCGCAAACGGAGGAGGACTCCCGATGGCACGCAAATCCCCAGACAAGAACCAGCTGCACGAACTGCTCTATCAGGCGCTCGAAACCGAAGCAGGCGGCATCAAGATTTACGAAACCGCCATATCCTGCGCGGTCAACAGCGACTTGCGCGAAGAATGGGAAGAATATCTCGACCAGACGAAGAACCATCACCGCATTCTTCTCGGCGTCTTCGAAGCACTCGAACTCAATCCCGAGACGATGACAGCGGGCCGCGAGGTTGTGAGCCATATCGGCAATTCACTGGTGCAGGCGATGGAACTTGCGAAAAGCGCAGGCGACCCCGATGCCGCGCAGCTGGTCGCAGGCGAATGCGTGGTTCACGCCGAAACCAAAGACCATATGAACTGGGAATTGATCGGCCTCATCGCCGAGAAAACATCCGGCCCCGCAGGCGAGGTGCTGAAGAGGGCCTATGAAGAGGTGGAGAAGGAAGAAGATCACCACCTCTACCACACCAAGGGCTGGACCCGGGAGCTCTGGATCGACTCCCTCGGCCTGCCCGCCGTGCTCCCCCCGCCGGAGGAAATCAAGAACGTCGAAACCGCCATCGGCGCCTCCCGCGCCGAACAATCCCGCGAAGACCACCTCCGCGGCAAACGCCGTCATTGAACTGCAACGCATACGGAAAGGCTGCGGACAGCATGGAGCTTCCGCAGCCTTTTCGGTGATCAGACAGCTGATATCGGGAAATGGCGGAGAGGATGGGATTCGAACCCACGGTACAGCTTTACACTGTACAACGGTTTAGCAAACCGCCGCCTTCAGCCACTCGGCCACCTCTCCAGCGTTCCCGTGTATGCCCAAGATTCCGGGGCGCTTCAAGGCCAATATCCTGCCCGGCCCCGGAAATCCGGTAAATCTCGCCCTCTCAGGCCCCGGCCATGCCCTTCGGCGTGCCGTGATAGCGGATCAGACCTTCCTGCGCGACAGAAGCGACGAGCTTGCCTTCCCGCGTATAGATGCTGCCCCGGTTAAAGCCGCGCGCGCCCGATGCGCTGGGGCTGTCTTGTGTGTAGAGCAGCCAGTCCTCCGTGCTGAAGGGCGCGTGAAACCACATCGCATGATCGAGGCTCGCTGACTGAAGCTTGCCTGAGACCCAGCTCACCCCATGCGGGCGGATGCAGGTGTCGAGCAGCGTCATGTCGGACGCATAGGCCGCGATGCACTGATGCAGCGGAATGTCATCGCCCACGCTCTTGCGCGCGCGGAACCAGACATGCTGCACCGGCTCAAGAGGTTCGGGATCGATATAGGCCTGCGGATTGACCGGGCGGATTTCGATGGGGCGCGGCCGAGAGAAATGCTTCGCAATTTCGGGTGGCAGCTTTTCGGCAACCACCTTGCGCAGTTCCCGCTCGCTGGCGAGTTCTTCCGGCATCGGCACTTTCGGCATGTCCACCTGATGCTCGAAGCCCGTTTCCGGCACCTGAAACGAGGCGGCCAGATTGAATATCTGCTTGCCATGCTGAATGGCGACGACGCGGCGCGTGGTGAAGCTCTTGCCATCGCGCGAGCGGTCCACCTCATAGACGATCGGCACTTTCGGATCGCCGGGCCGGATGAAATAGGCATGCAGCGAATGGCAGTGACGCCCTTCCACCGTGCGATAAGCCGCCATGAGCGCCTGCCCGATCACCTGGCCGCCAAACACGCGCTGCCAGCTCACATCGGGGCTGTGTCCGCGATACAGGTTTTCCTCGATACGCTCGAGGTCGAGCAGTTCGATCAGGTCTTCGACGGAGGTATCGTCAGCTTCGCGCGACGCTTCAGTCATGGCCACTCCCGGGAAACAGGTGGATGCACGAGGCGGTTTCCGTAGCGTGTGCCGCGGAAAAGGGCCTCATGAGTGGCGGGAACATAGAACATTTTCGCTCCATGTCGACGCCGTGAAATGAGGCTTCAGGAGCGAATATCGCGCCGGGCGCAGAGAAAGGCGCGCAACCGGGCACCAGACCGAGGCGGAGCCACGGCCCCGCCCGGAGAAGTCTTTTGGTTTCAGGCAGTTAGTGGGTTGAAAGCCATTCGCGCGCCTGGCGCTGCGCTTCGGCCACCTGTGCCGCCGTCATTTCGGCCGCAAGTTCTGCCCGGCAGTGACGCGCCGCCTCGCACCCCTTCATGGCGGCTAGGTTGAACCATTTATGCGCCGTCACGAGATCCACCTCGACCTCACGGCCGGTGGAATACATCAAGCCCAGATTATAGAGCGCATCGCCCTTGCCGCCTTCCGCGGCAAGATCGCTCCTTGCGAGCGTGTCCAGCTGCATGCGAGCCATGTGCTCCTCCCTTGATCCTCATTGGTCCAAATTGTCCAATCGACGAAGCAAGTGCTCCATCCCCGCTTGCAACTCTCCATAGTCCCGCTGAAAAAATGGTTAACGCGCGTTGCCCGTACTTATATTTCCGGGGCGGCGATCAAACTTTCGGGATGGCCATGCCCCGCTGCACCGCAGGGCGCGCGCCAACGGCCTCAAGCCAGCGCTTCACATTGGCCGTCTCGCCACCAAGCTCCGGCTTTGACTTCTCGATCATGGGAAGCGCCGCGCTCACCCAGGGATAGGTCGCGATATCGGCGATGGAATAGTCGCCGCCCATGAAGGCTGCTTCACCGAGCCGCTTGTCGAGCACTTTCAAAAGCCGGACGCCCTCGTTCACATAGCGATCAATGGCATAGGGAATCTTTTCCGGCGCGGCGTTGATGAAATGATTGGCCTGTCCGAGCATCGGGCCGATGCCGCCCATCTGCCACATAAGCCATTCCAGCGCCTTGGCGCGCTGCTCGCCTTTGGGCGCGAGAAACTTGCCCGTCTTCTCCGCGAGATAGATCAGGATCGCCCCGCTTTCGAAAAGGGAGACGGGGCCGCCATCGCCGTCGCGATCAACAATGGCGGGGATGCGATTGTTCGGGCTGATCTTCAGAAATGCCGGCGCGAATTGCTCGCCCTTACCAATATTGATCGGGTGCACCTCATAGGGAAGCCCCACCTCTTCCAGCATGATGGAGACCTTGCGGCCATTCGGTGTGGTCCATGTGTAGAGATCGATCATCGCACCCTCCTCGCGCACAGTGATGGCCAGTTTGCACAGCGGCACAGCGCATGCGCAATCCGCCAGATAGGACGCATATGGGGAGGGAGCGTGGCGATGAACAGAGGGGATATCGCCGGAGCGAAAATCAGTACTCGACCGTCACTTCGACATGGTGATGGCGGTGCTTCGCGCAGACATAGGGAACGATGCTGTATTCACCGGCGGCCAGCTCCTGCCCGACCGCATGTTCAGGCAACAGATAGTCCCCCACCGTGTTGCCTTCCATGTCGAGAATGGAAAAGCCGTAGCTGCCATACATGACGCGGACGACCTTGCCCTTCTCCGGCAGCACCAGCGAGCGGCCCCATTTGGTCTGCGTGCCGTAGGCGTCCTTCATGATGAGGCTGCCCGTCCCCGTCACCGTCTCCGCATGAGCCGCAAAGGGCAGCGAGACGATGCCAAGAGCCGCAACAAGCGACAGGACATTGAGTGAGGGCAGAGAGAAAGACCTGAAGGCGCGCATGCCGGGGCTCCCGCGGCTTTGAAAAGGCAAACAGCGCCTTCGTTTCCGAAGGCGCTGCAGCTTAGCATAAGCAGGCGGACCGTTTTAAGCCCCGCTCCGCCTTATTGTGCGCGTTGTCCGAAGAGGATCTTGCGAGCCTTCTCGGCCTCCTTGGATTTGTCACCGATGGAGCCCCGGCGCCATTCGCGACCGAGGGCAAATCCCCTCTGAACGGCCGGACGGGCACCAACCCGCTCAAACCAGTTCTTCAGGAATGGGAAATCGTCAAGCCGCTGGCCCTGGTTCTTATAGGGTACGATCCAGCCCCAGCAGGCCATATCTGCAATCGAGTAGCGTCCAGCAAGATAGTCCCGGTCCTTCAGGCGCTTGTTCATCACGCCATAGAGCCGGTTCACCTCGTCGGTATACCGCTTGATTGCATAGGGTATCTTGTCCTGGGCGTATTGACGGAAGTGATGGGCTTGGCCCGCCATCGGACCAAGCCCAGCCATCTGCCAGAACAGCCATTGGTCAACCTCAACTCTCGCCCGCTCGCCGACAGGATAAAACCTGCCGGTCTTGCGCCCGAGATATTGAAGGATAGCCCCCGACTCGAAGATCGAGATCGGTTTGCCGCCCGGCCCTTTCGGATCCACGATGGCGGGCATCCTGTTGTTCGGCGCGATCTTCAGAAAGGATCGCTTGAACTGGTCGCCAACTCCGATATTCACCGGCCTCACCACATAAGGCAGCCCGCACTCCTCCAGCATGATCGAAATCTTCCACCCGTTTGGCGTTGGCCAATAGTAGAAGTCGATCGGGTGGGTCTCACCCCGCGCTGATGCGGAGCTCGACCCTGCCGAGTTGCGCGTCCGGGCTGCCCTGGCGGTGGCTGGCCGGCGCTCATCGGTCATTCCGCTTGCTCAGGCCGCCTTCGTGCGAGCTGCGGGCTTGCGCCGTGCAGCAGGCTTGCGAGCGGTCGTCGTCTTGCGAGCCGTCGCCTTCTTGGCGGCAGGCTTGCGAGCGGTCGTCTTGCGAGCCGTCGCCTTCTTGGCGGCGGGCTTGCGAGCCGTTGTCTTCTTTGCAGCCGGCTTCTTGGCGGCCGTCTTTTTGGCCGCAGGCTTCTTGGCAGCCGTCTTCTTGGCAGCCGGCTTCTTCGCTACAGCCTTCTTCGCTACAGCTTTCTTCGCCGCAGGCTTCTTGGCAGCAGCCTTCTTCGCGGCAGGCTTCTTGGCAGCCGTCTTCTTGGCAGCAGGCTTCTTTGCCGCGGTCTTCTTCGCGGCGGGCGCCTTCTTCGTCGCGGTCTTAGTCGCGGCGAGCTTCTTCACGGTCTTCTTGGCGGCCGTCTTCTTGGCCGCAGGCTTCTTCGCCGCAGGTTTTTTGGCCGCAGCGGCCTTCGGCTTAGCTTTCGTTTTCGTGGTGGTAGCCATTTTCTCTAGCTCCTGATGTGCCATTTACTTGGCGACAATCCGTGTACTCGCAACGCACACATTGCTAGCGCCCTCGTACCCCTCAGGCGCGCACGCCATTACTATGAGCGCGTGAAAAGCGCTCGGCAACTCGCTGCAACAGATTTGTGCACACGCGTCCGCGCCACTTTCCGGGGAAAGTGGTTACCAAACGGTTCATCAGGGGGGCCGAAAATTTCGTCAGTCGTCGGACGATAGACCCAATTTTTTCGCGAGGATTTCGTTGACGACGCTCGGATTTGCCTTGCCAGACGTGGATTTCATGACTTGACCGACAAACCAGCCCGCAAGTTGGGGCTTGACTTTTGTTTGCTCGACTTTATCGGGATTTGCCGCGATGACGGCGTCAATCGCCGCCTCGATAGCCCCAAAATCCGTTACCTGCTGCAGGCCTTCTTCCTCGACGATTTTTGCCGGGTCGCGACCGGTTTTGTACATCGAATCAAAAACCTCCTTCGCGATTCGCCCCGAGATCGTCCCGTCAGAGATGAGGTCAATGAGCTCTCCGAGCTGCTTCGCGGTCACCGGAGTGTCCTCGATGGAGTGTCCTTCGCGGTTCAACGCACCGAAGAAATCGCCCGTCACCCAGTTCGCCGCGAGCTTCGCATCGCGCCCCTTGGCGACCTCTTCGAAGAAGTCTGCGCGCGCTGCTTCCCCCACGAGAACGGTCGCGTCATAGGATGACAGACCATACTCCCGCATCAGACGCGCCTTCTTGTCGTCAGGCAGCTCCGGCAGCGACGCCTTGATCTCATCCACCCATTCCTGAGTGATTTCGAGCGGCAAAAGGTCGGGATCAGGGAAGTAGCGATAGTCATGCGCCTCTTCCTTGGAGCGCATCGAGCGTGTTTCACCTGTCTTGGGGTCGAAAAGCCGCGTCTCCTGGTCGATCTTGCCGCCATCTTCCAGAATTTCGATCTGGCGGCGGGCTTCATACTCGATCGCCTGCCCGATGAAGCGGATCGAGTTCACATTCTTGATCTCGCAGCGCGTGCCAAGTGGCTCACCCACACGGCGAACCGACACGTTTACGTCCGCGCGGAGGCTGCCCTCCTCCATGTTGCCGTCGCACGTGCCCAGATAGCGCAGAATGGTGCGCAGCTTGGTCACATAGGCGCGCGCTTCCTCTGCCGAGCGCATATCCGGCTTCGAGACAATCTCCATCAGCGCCACGCCGGAGCGGTTGAGATCGACATAGCTCATGGAAGGGTGCTGGTCATGCAGGCTCTTACCCGCATCCTGCTCCAGATGCAGCCGCTCGATGCCGACCACGACGGTGCGGCCCTCCGGCATGTCGAGCACGACCTGCCCTTCACCCACGATCGGGTGCTTGAACTGCGAAATCTGATAGCCCTGCGGCAGATCGGGGTAGAAATAGTTCTTCCGGTCAAAAACGGAGCGCAGATTGATCTTCGCCTTGAGGCCAAGCCCCGTGCGCACCGCCTGCTCCACGCAGAAGCGGTTGATGACGGGCAACATGCCCGGCATGGCGGCATCAACGAGGCTCACCTGCGTGTTCTGCTCGGCCCCGAACGTGGTGGAAGAACCGGAGAACAGCTTGGCCTTTGACGAGACCTGCGCGTGAACCTCAAGCCCGAGAACGATTTCCCAATCGCCCGTCTGTCCCTGGATCAGGTCTTCCTTGCGTGCTTCGCGCATCTGCATCATGCCCTCCACCAAGCGTCCGGTGCTGCATTAAACTCGGCGGCTTCCTCAATGGCGCGCGCCGCGCGAAGCAGCACTTCCTCTTCAAACGGCCGCCCGATGAGCTGAAGACCGAGCGGCAACCCCTCCGCCGAAAGTCCCGCAGGCACGGAGATGCCCGGCAAGCCGGCAAGGTTCACCGTCACGGTGAAAACGTCGTTCAGATACATGGACAGCAAATCGTCGGTCTTCTCGCCAAGGCCGAAGGCCGCCGAAGGGGCAGTCGGCGTCAGCAATACGTCCACATCGGTAAAGGCTTCGGTGAAATCGCGCGCAATGAGCGTGCGCACCTTCTGCGCCTTCAGGTAATAGGCGTCGTAATAGCCCGCCGAGAGCACATAGGTGCCCATCAGCACGCGCCGCCTCACCTCGGGGCCGAAACCGGCGGCCCGGGTGTTCTCATACATCTCGGTAATGTCCCGCCCCTCGACGCGCAGGCCATAGCGCACGCCGTCATAGCGCGCGAGGTTGGACGAACACTCCGCAGGAGCAACGATGTAATAGGTCGGCAGCGCATATTTCGTGTGAGGCAGGCTCACCTCGGTGACTGTCGCACCCGCTGCCTTCAGCCATTCAATGCCGCGCGACCAGAGCGCGTCGATGTCGGCAGGCATGCCTTCCACGCGATACTCCTTCGGAATACCGACGCGAAGCCCCTTGATGCCCTGCGCAAGCGCCGCTTCATAGTCCGGCACGGGGCGATCAACGCTTGTCGTGTCCTTTTCGTCATGCCCTGCCATCACGCTCAGCATGATCGCGGCATCGCGCACATCGCGCGTGATCGGGCCCGCCTGATCGAGAGAGGAGGCAAAGGCGACAATCCCCCACCGCGAGCAACGCCCATAGCTGGGCTTGAGCCCCACTGTGCCGGTGAAGGCCGCAGGCTGACGGATAGAGCCGCCTGTGTCCGTCGCCGTCGCCGCCGCGCAGAGCCACGCCGCAACTGCAGCCGACGAACCGCCGGACGAACCGCCCGGCACCAGCTTCGCATCCGACCCCTTGCGCCGCCACGGATTGATCACCGGGCCGAAATAGCTGGTCTCATTGGACGAGCCCATGGCGAACTCATCGCAGTTGAGCTTGCCGAGCATCACCGCGCCTTCGCGCCAGAGATTGGCTGTCACGGTCGATTCATAAGGCGGCACGAAGTTTTCCAGCATCCGGCTGGCCGCCGTCGTGCGCACATCCTTCGTGTTGAAGAGATCCTTGATGCCGAGCGGCACGCCTTCAAGCGCGCCACCCTGGCCTTTTGCGAGCCGCTCATCGGCGGCTTTGGCCATGTCGAGGGCCTTGTCGGCGGTCACAGTCACATAGGCGTTGAGCGCAGTCGCCGCTTCCATCTCCTTGAGATAGGCGCCTGTCAGCTCGACGGAGGTGACTTCCTTCTTCTTCAACGCGTCGCGGGCAGCCGCCAGCGTCAGCTTTGTCAGATCGCTCATCGCCTACTCCACCACTTTCGGCACAACGAAGAAGCCGTCTTCCGCGCCGGGCGCGTTCTGCGTCACTTCCTTCTGAAGGTTCGGCTCCGTGACCACGTCGTCGCGCATCTTCATGGAGATGGCGACCGCGCTCGTCATCGGCTCAACGCCCGTGACATCCACCTCATTGAGCTGCTCCACCCAATCGAGGATGCCGCTTATTTCCTTGGCCAGCGCCTCCAGCTCATCATCCCGCACGGCAATCCGCGCAAGCCGGGCGATGTGCCGGACCGTTTTCTGATCGACCGACATGGGTCCGCCTTTAGTTTGGTGGTCGGAAGAGGAGGCCGCTCCGGGGCAGATGCCCGGCGAAGCACCTCTTGCTCCATTGAATCGCGGGGGAACATAACAAGCCGAAGCCCTGCGCTGCAACGGCAGGGCGACAATATATATAAAGGCGCGTATGAAGGGGCATGACACCACCGATCCCGGCCCTTTAGCCACGGACGCAAAACCGGATACCCAAAAGGATACAGCCACTTGAGCGGCAATGTGAAACTTCTTGAAGAACTTGAAGCCGGGCTCAAGCGCCATGACAGGCTTATCGGCGTGGACCTTGGCACGAAAACCATCGGCCTTGCCCTTTCAGATGTCTCGCGCTCCATCGCAAGCCCGCTCGAAACCATCAAGCGGACAAAGTTCACGGCCGATGCCGAAAGGCTGATCGCCCTCGCCAGGGAGCATGAAGCAGCCGCCCTCGTCTTCGGCCTGCCGCTCAATATGGATGGCACGGAAGGACCGCGCTGCCAGTCCACCCGGGCCTTTGTGCGCAATCTCGAAAAGCTGACGGACCTGCCTGTCGTCTTCTGGGATGAGCGCATGTCCACAATGGCCGTCACCCGCACCCTGCTCGACGCTGATGCAAGCCGCGCCCGGCGCGACGAGGTCGTGGACAAGATGGCGGCTGCCTACATCCTGCAAGGCGCACTCGACCGGCTGCGCAAGCTCTGACCCTCCCCCGCATCTGAACCCGAGAAGCGCAATCCATGCTCCCGATCCTGAACTCGCTCGTTCCCGTATTCCTCGTCATCGCGCTCGGCTTCATCATCCGCCGGAAAGATTTCCCCGGTGAGGCGCTCTGGGCACCGCTTGACCAGATCAACTACTACGTCCTCTTCCCCGCCCTTCTCTGCTACACGCTCGCCGTCGCACATGTGTCACTTGGCGAGGTGAGCACCATGGCCGCCGCCCTTGCAGCCGGCATGGTGACGATGGTTCTGGTGCTGATGCTCTCCAAACGCTTCCTGCCGATGAGCGGCGCGGAGTTTTCGAGCGTCTTTCAGGGCGCGGTGCGCTGGAACAGTTTCGTCGCGCTCGCCGCCATCGCCTCTCTCTGGGGAAAGCCCGGCCTCACGCTCGCAGCGGTTGCCGTCGCCGTTATGGTGCCGATTGCGAATGTCGTCTCCGTCACCGTGCTGACGCGCTATGCGGGCGCGACGCCCGCCGGACCCGCCACCGTCGCCCGACTTCTCTCGCGCAATCCGCTCATCCTCGCCTGTGTCGCCGGCATCACGCTGAACCTCACCGGCATCGGCCTGCCCGGCCCGCTCGCCACAACCTTCAAGATCGTGGGCGACGCTTCACTCACCCTCGGCCTTCTCGCGGTGGGCGCAGGGCTTCAGGTCGTCAACGTGCTGCAGAAGAAATGGATCGTGCTCTATACGAGCTTCCTCAAGCTCATCGTGATGCCGCTCATGATGATGGGCTTCTGCCTCCTCTTCGGCGTGGACGGCCTCGCCCGCCTCGTCGTGCTGATCTGCGCCGCCGTGCCGGGCGCTACCTCCTCCTACATGCTCGCCCGCCAACTCGGCGGTGACATGCAACTCATGGCGAGCCTCATCACAGGGGGCACGGTTCTGGCGGTCGTGACGATGCCGCTGATGTTGTGGTGGCTGGGATAAGTCAGAAAATTGTCATCGCGGGATTTGTTCCCGCGATCCACTTGCCTCGCTGCGTGCCGCAGGTGCTGATGGGTCCCGGCAACAAGTGCCGGGATGACACTATTCGTTACGCCACCCGCGCCCGCTCGTTGATCGCCCGCACATCCGCCCCCACCGGCAGCGTCCCGTAAACGTCACCCCAGTCGCGTCCCAGCCGTGTCTGGCAATAGGCGTCCGACACGAAGCCCGGCGCGTGTTGCAGCAGGATGGAAGCGGAAGCGAGTTTCGCCATCTGCTCGACGATCTGCCGTGAGCGTGCTTCGAGCGAGCCCATATCGGCGAAGGCGTCCTTCAGCGCATCCAGCGCGCCGTCATAGGCCGTGCTTGCGCCACGGGCTTTCTCAAGCTCCGCGAATACAACCTCCAGCGCCTCCGGCTCGCGCGCCAATGCGCGCAGCACGTCGAGGCACATGACATTGCCCGAGCCTTCCCAGATCGCATTCACCGGCATTTCGCGATAGATGCGGCCCGCGATACCCTCTTCCACATAGCCATTGCCGCCGAGGCACTCCATCGCCTCATAGGCAAGGTTCGGCGCGCGCTTGCAGACCCAATATTTCGCAACCGGCGTCATGATGCGGCGGAAGGCGGCCTCCGCTTCATCCTCATGCGCGCGGTCAAAGCTGCGCGCCACGCGAAAGGAAAGCGCCGTCGCGGCTTCCGTTTCCAGCGCGAGGTCTGCCAGCACATTCGCCATCAGCGGCTGGTCGATCAGCTTCTTCTGAAACACCGTGCGATATGAGCAATGATGCACGGCCTGAGAAACGGCCTGCCGCATCATCCCCGCTGTCGCCACCGCGCAATCAAGCCGCGTATAGGTCGCCATCTCGATGATGTTGCGCACGCCGCGCCCTTCCTCGCCGATGAGCCAGCCGGAGGCCGCCTGAAACTCCACTTCGGAAGAGGCATTCGACTTGTTGCCAACCTTATCCTTCAGGCGCTGGATGCGAATGGCATTCACGCTTCCATCCGGCCGGAAGCGCGGCATCAGAAAACAGGAAAGCCCGTTCGGCGCCTGCGCCAGCACAAGGAAGGCATCGCACATGGGCGCGGAGAAAAACCATTTATGGCCCGTGATGCGATATTCCTCGCCCGGCCCGCCTGCGCCAACGGGATGCGCGACAGTCGTATTGGCGCGCACATCCGTGCCGCCCTGCTTCTCCGTCATGCCCATGCCGAAGGTAACGCCCTTCTTCTGGTCGGCAGGCAGGAAACGCTCGTCATAGCTGCGGGAGAGAATGCGCGGCACCCATTCCTTCGCCAGCGACGGCTGAAAGAGAAGCGCAGGCACAGCCGCATTCGTCATGGTGATGGGGCAGCCATGACCGGCCTCGGCCTGCGTCATCATATAGGTGCCAGCCAGCCGCGCGACGATAGCACCGGGCTTCGGCTTCGCATCAAGCCCGTCCTTCAGATGCTCCCAGGGCGAACCATGCAGCCCCTGCTCAACCGAAAGCGCCATGAGCCGGTGATAGGCGGGATGAAACTCCACCCGGTCCTCCCGATGACCGAAACGGTCATAGGTTTTGAGAACCGGCAGATAGGCATTGGCCTGCCGCCCGAGATCCAGCACTTCCGCCGAACCGACCTTGGCCCCGAAAGCCGAAAGCGAGGCTCTGGCATGCGCCGCCCCTTCCCGCTCCACTGCCTCCTGAAGCGCCCTGTCGCCTATGAAAAAATTCACGTTCTCAAGCGGCGGCGGCTGGTTGAACACCTCATGCGTCGCAAAATCAGCGGGCGTTTCCAAGGGGCTAGCCATGATCCGAACCTCTCGTCAAAGCAGTCATCCAGCGTAACACCCGGCCTCCAAGCGGCCAAATCCACCTTGCCGCACCCGGGAATCGGCCCTATACAATGCGGCTTTAATGACCAATGCTGACAAACAGCCGCAAGCCATCTTCCCGCACCGGCATCTGCTGGGCATAGAGGGCCTTTCCCCTTCCGACATCACTGCGCTTCTTGATCTGGCCGACACTTATGTCGAACAGAACCGGCAGGTTGATAAAAAGGGTTCCGTGCTGCGCGGCCGCACGCAGATCAATCTCTTTTTCGAAGCCTCGACCCGCACGCAAAGTTCCTTTGAGCTGGCCGGCAAACGCCTTGGCGCCGATGTGATGAACATGTCGGTGTCCTCCTCTTCGGTGAAGAAGGGCGAGACGCTGATCGACACGGCGGTGACGCTGAACGCGATGCATCCCGACCTCATCATCATTCGTCACCAGAACTCGGGCGCGGTGGAGCTTCTCTCGCAGAAAGTTTCCTGCTCGGTCATCAATGCGGGTGACGGGGCGCATGAGCATCCGACACAGGCGCTGCTCGACGCGCTGACGATCCGCCGCCGCAAGGGCCGGCTTCAGGGTCTGCTCGTCGCCATCTGCGGCGACATTCTTCACAGCCGCGTCGCCCGCTCGAACATTCTCCTGCTTCATGCGATGGGCGCGCGCGTGCGCGTCATCGGACCTTCCACCCTCATGCCGCCCGGCGTGGAACGGCTTGGCGTGGAAGTCTTCCACGATATGAAGAAGGGGCTCGAAGGTGTTGATATCGTGATGATGTTGCGCCTCCAGCTTGAGCGCATGAGCGGCTCCTATGTGCCCTCGCAGCGCGAATATTTCCATTTCTACGGGCTCGACTACGCGAAGCTCGCCTATGCGAAACCGGACGCGCTCATCATGCATCCCGGCCCGATGAACCGGGGCGTGGAAATCGACAGCGCCGTCGCCGACGATATTGACCGCAGCCTCATTCGCGAACAGGTGGAGATGGGTGTCGCCGTGCGCATGGCCGTGCTTGATGCGCTGGCGCGCAATCTTCCGAATGACCCTCGTACCGGACATGGGGGTGCGAGATGAGCCGCACCGCCTTCATCAATGCGCGCCTGATCGACCCCGCCAGCGGCTATGACCAGATGGGCGGATTGCTCGTCGAAAATGGCGTTATCGCCGATCTCGGCCCCACGCTGTTCAATGACGGGCTGCCCGATGGCGCAGAGGTGGTGGATTGCAATGGCCATGTCCTCTCCCCCGGCCTGATCGACTGTCGCGTCTTTACCGGCGAGCCGGGCGCAGAACACCGCGAAACGCTCGCGCTTGCCAGCAAGGCGGCGGCGGCTGGCGGTGTCACCACCATGATCGTCATGCCGAACACCAATCCGGTGATCGATGATGTGGCGCTGGTGGACTTCATCGAACGCCGCGCGCGCGACACGGGCATCGTGAATGTTCACACCATGGCCGCGCTGACCAAAGGGCTTGCCGGCACCGAGATGACGGAGTTCGGCCTGCTGATCGAGGCAGGCGCGGTCGGCTTCACCGATGGCGTGAAGGCGGTTGCCAATGCGCAGGTGATGCGCCGCGCACTCAGCTATGCCGCACATCTGAACGCCCTTGTTGTGCAACATGCCGAAGAGCCGACGCTTGCAACCGGCGTGATGAATGAGAGCGAGCTTTCCGGTCGCCTTGGCCTTGCCGGTATTCCCGCCATTGCCGAAACCATCATGATCGAGCGCGATCTCCGCCTGCTCGAAGTGACAGGCGGCCGCTACCATGTCTCGCAGATTTCGTGCGAAGCATCGGTCGATATCATTCGCCGCGCCAAGGCGCGCGGCCTTCGGGTGACTTGCGGCGTCTCGGCAGCGCATCTGCAACTCAACGAGAATGACGTGCGGAGCTACCGCACCTTCTTCAAGCTCTCGCCGCCGCTGCGCTCCGAGCAGGACCGCAAGGCGCTGGTCGCCGGTGTGGCTGACGGTACGATCGACGTCATCGTCTCAAGCCATGATCCGCAGGACACGGAAGTGAAGCGTCGTCCCTTCGCCGAAGCGAATTTCGGCGCAATCGGCCTTGAAACGCTGCTGCCTGCGGGCCTCGCCCTTGTGCATAGCGGCGACCTCTCGCTTGAGCGGCTTCTTGCGGCGCTGACCTATGGCCCGTCCGATCTGCTCGGCCTTGGCCGGGGACGCCTTGCCACGGGCCTGCCTGCCGATCTCGTCCTGATCGACACGGACGTGCCCTGGAAACTCGATCCGGCTAAGCTGAAATCAATTTCGAAGAACACGCCCTTCGAAGATCGCCTCTTTCAGGGGCGCGCCATCCGCACCATGGTTGGCGGTGATACCGTCTACGTTCAGGGGGAGGAACGCTGACTATGGACTTCACCGATCTCGCGCTGCCGCTCATGCTGGTCGCGCTGACACTGGGCTATCTGCTCGGCTCCATTCCTTTCGGCCTGCTTCTGACGCGGCTCGCGGGACTTGGCGATATTCGCGAAATCGGCTCCGGCAATATCGGCGCCACAAATGCGCTGCGCACCGGCAATCGCTGGGTCGCCATCGGCACGCTGATCGGCGATGCGGCCAAGGGTGCAGTCGCCATTCTCATCATGGCGGAAGTGGCGCGGGTTGCAGGTGAGGATGTCGCCCTGCTCGCAGGTCTTGCGGGGCTTGGCGCCTTTCTTGGTCATCTCTATCCGGTCTGGCTCGGCTTCAAGGGCGGCAAAGGCATCTCAACCTTTATCGGCATCCTGCTCGCGCTCTATTGGCCGGTCGGCCTCCTTTTCTGCGCCACATGGGCGGTGGTTGCGATTGTCTCGCGCTATTCTTCCCTCTCCGCCCTTGTCGCGTCCGCGCTGACACCTGTCTATCTCGCCTGGCTCAACCAGTGGGAACTGGTGGGCCTCAGCGTGGTGCTCGTCATCCTCATCTACATCGCGCATAGAGGAAATATCTCGCGCCTTCTTTCGGGAACGGAGCCGCGTATCGGTCAGAAACAGGCCGAAAGCGCAGAAGGCTGAACCGCGTGGAGGGCATCGCCCTTTCCGAAAGCGAACGTCTCGCGCGGCTGCGTCTTGCCCGCAGCGAGAATGTCGGCCCTGTCACCTTTCGTGATCTGCTCGCGCATTTCGGCAATGCCGTCGCCGCGCTTGAGGCGCTGCCGGATCTCGCCGCGCGAGGTGGTGCGCGCAGCAGGCTGAAGGTTGCTCCGGCCTCACAGGCAGAAACGGAGATTGCCCACGCGGGGCGCCTCGGCGCGCATCTTCTCGTGCTGGGCGACCCGCAATACCCGCCTTCTCTCGCCGCGCTTGATCCACCACCGCCGGTTATTTCGGTGCTGGGCGATCTCGCTCATCTGCAGAAAAAATCAATCGCCATGGTCGGCTCGCGCAATGCCTCAGCCGCAGGCCGACGCATTGCAAGCGAGATGGCAGAAGCACTTGGCGCGGAAGGCTTCACCATTGTCTCAGGTCTCGCGCGCGGCATCGACACCGCCGTGCATCGCGGCTCCCTTGCAAGCGGCACCGTCGCCGTGCTCGCAGGTGGGCTTGATATTGTCTATCCGGAAGAAAATCGTGAGCTGCAACGCGCCATTGCAGAACGCGGCGCGCTTGTGAGCGAGATGCCGCCCGGCACCAGCCCGCAGGCCCGTCACTTCCCCCGCCGCAACCGGCTGATCTCCGGTCTTTCGCTCGCCGTGATCGTGGTGGAAGCAGCGCTTCGCTCCGGCTCGCTCATCACGGCGCGTTTTGCGCTGGAGCAGGGACGCGATGTCTATGCCGTCCCCGGCTCCCCCCTCGACCCCCGAGCGCAAGGGTCGAACAAGCTCATCAAGGATGGCGCGCCGCTCGTTGAAAATGCAGGCGATGTGATCGCCGCGCTTGCCACGCCCGCCGGCCTCTTTCGGGAGCCGGACCTGCCGCTCTTCGCACCGCATGAGGCCGCCCCGTCCGAACCGGATGACGATATGCGCAGCCGCATCCTCGCAGCACTCGGCCCGACGCCCACACCGGTCGATGACATTCTGCGTGAAACCGGCGCAACCGTGCCCGCCTTGCGGGCGACATTGCTGGAACTCGAACTGGCGGGCCGCCTTCACCGTGACCCCGGGGACCGCGTGAGCCTGTTGCCAGAAGGCTGATTCCTAGTCGCCGCTGCGCCGTGCGCCCGACCGGCCAACAGAGAGAAGCCGGGACTCTTCCGCTGCAATACCAATCAGATAGGCCAGAAAGTTAAAGCCGCGCTTCACCGCCAGGCGGCGCGACGCAATCATCAGATCGAGCAAATAGGCGGCGACAGCCTCATCATCCACCTCCGCCTCTTCATCGAATGCCACCGGGATATTCCGCAATCTCGGGCCGGCCCCGGCAAGACTGCCGACATCGGGTACCGCTTCTGCTCGGATAAAAGACTTCCGCATCTAGCCTCCTCCTCTCGCCGGCCGCCATTTCGCCGGGCGAACTGACTCCAAAGCAGCATCGCTTCAGAACTGACCATAAAGTCTATATGGGTTTTCCGGGCTACGTCTTTTGGCCTAGAAAAAACTTCGTTCGGATTGGAGGGATTGCGCCCCCGGCCGCAACCCCTCATTTGCCCCTGGCGGCCACACCATTTGACAGGCCCCACCCTTTTCACCATTTTCACCCGGCGGCTCGAGGCAGCGGATGCGGCGCTGACAAGGGGCTTTTCACGGCACACCAGCGTGGAACGCGCCCGGATACTCCGGGCCGAAGGCATCAGGCGCGCCGAATGAGGCTTCCGGCACGCCTAATATAAAGAGAGTGCACCTGTCCGATGGACGTCGTCATTGTTGAGTCGCCTGCCAAGGCGAAAACCATCAACAAATATCTGGGCAAGGGCTACAAGGTCCTCGCCTCCTACGGGCATGTGCGTGATCTGCCGTCGAAGGACGGCTCGGTCAGGCCGGATGAAGATTTTGCGATGGCCTGGGATGTAGATGCCAAATCCCAGAAGCGCCTGAACGAGATTGCTGCCGCTGTGAAGGGCGCCGACCGGCTCATCCTCGCAACCGACCCCGACCGCGAGGGCGAGGCGATTTCCTGGCACGTTCTGGAAGTGCTGAACAAGAAGAAGGTGCTGAACGATGTCGAAGTCCAGCGCGTCGTCTTCAACGCCATCACCAAGAAATCCGTCACCGAGGCGATGCAGAACCCGCGCGGCCTCGACAGGGAGCTGATCGACGCCTATCTCGCGCGCCGCGCCCTCGACTATCTCGTCGGTTTTACCCTCTCGCCCGTTCTCTGGCGAAAGCTGCCCGGCTCGCGCTCGGCAGGCCGCGTGCAATCCGTTGCGCTGCGCCTCATTTGCGACCGCGAACTCGAAATCGATGCTTTCAAGAGCCAGGAATACTGGACAGTCGAAACCGATATGAAGACGGCGACAGGCGAACCCTTCGTCGCCCGCCTCGTTGCGCTTGACGGCAAGAAGCTCGGCAAGTTCGACATTCCGAACGAGAAGACCGCCTCCGAGATCGTATCGCGCATCAAGGCGTCGCGCTTCTCCGTCTCTTCCGTCGAGAGCAAACCCGCCCGGCGCAATCCGAACCCGCCCTTCACAACTTCCACGCTGCAACAGGAAGCCTCGCGCAAGCTCGGCTTCTCGGCGAGCCGCACCATGCAGGTTGCCCAGCGCCTTTATGAAGGTGTGGAGATCGACGGCGAGACGACCGGCCTCATCACCTATATGCGAACCGACGGCGTACAGATTGCCGCCGAAGCGGTCGCACAAGCGCGTACCGTCATCAACAATGAATTTGGCGAGGCCTATCTCCCGGATTCACCGCGCCTCTACACATCGAAGGCGAAGAATGCGCAGGAAGCGCATGAAGCAATCCGCCCGACCGATCTTGCGCGCCTGCCAAAGCACGCCGCCGCGCATCTCGACGAGGATCAGCGCCGCCTCTACGAACTGATCTGGAACCGCACCGTCGCGAGCCAGATGGAAAGCGTACAACTGGAACGCACCACCATCGAGATGGAAGCAGATGACGCGCCGATCGGCCTGCGCGCCACAGGCTCCGTCATCGTGTTCGACGGCTTCCTCCGCCTCTATCAGGAAGGCCGCGACGAGCCGGACGATACGGAAGAAGGCAACCGCCTGCCAAAGGTCGCGCGTGGCGACCGCCTTGGCCTCGACAAGGTGCGTCCCGAACAGCATTTCACCGAGCCCCCGCCCCGCTTCACCGAAGCAACGCTTGTGAAGCGGATGGAAGAGCTCGGCATTGGCCGTCCTTCCACCTACGCCTCGACGCTGCAAACGCTGCGCGACCGTGACTATGTGCGCATGGATCAGAAGCGTTTCGTGCCGCAGGACAAGGGTCGCCTCGTCACTGCGTTCCTCGAAAACTTCTTCTCCCGCTATGTCGAATACGATTTCACGGCAGAACTGGAAGAAAAGCTCGACAAGGTATCGGCAGGCGAACTCGACTGGAAAGATCTGCTGCGCGAGTTCTGGAAGGACTTCACCGGCAACGTTGCGGAGGCGACCGAGCTTCGCATCACCGAAGTGCTCGACCGCCTCAATGAAGTTCTGGGGCCGCATGTCTTCCCCGACAGGGGCGACGGTTCCGATCCGCGTAACTGCCCCTCTTGCGACAATGGCCGCCTGTCTCTGAAGGTCGGCCGCTTTGGCGCATTTGTCGGTTGCTCGAACTATCCCGAATGCAAGTTCACGCGCCAGCTCACCGCAGGTGCCGAGGGCGAGGAAGCATCGGGCGACCGCGTGCTTGGCACGGACCCCGAAACGGGCGCCGAAATCTCGCTCAAGACCGGGCGCTTCGGGCCTTATGTGGAGCGCGCGCCGCTATCGGAAGGTGAAAAACCGAAGCGCAGCGGCCTGCCTGCAAAGACGGCGGCATCGGATGTCGATCTCGACATGGCGCTGCGCCTGCTCACCCTGCCCCGCGAGGTCGGCATTCACCCCGAAACGGGCAAGAAGATCACCGCCGGTCTTGGGCGCTTCGGTCCGTTCATCCTGCATGACGGCACCTATGCAAACCTGAAAGACCCGGAAGAGCTTTTCGACATCGGTGTGAACCGTGCTGTCGCCGTGCTGGCCGAGAAGGTGGCACGCGCGGAAGAGCGCGCAGGCAAGGTGCTGAAGGAACTTGGCGACCACCCGGAAACAGGTAAACCCGTGCAGATCCGCGAAGGGAAATACGGGCCCTATATCAAGCATGGCAGCACCAATGCCACGCTGCCGAAAAACGTGGTGCCTGAAGATGTGACGCTCGAAGAAGCACTCCCGCTCATCGCGGAGAAGGAGGCAAAGGGCGGCAAGAAGAAGGCTGCGGAAAAGAAGCCCGCCGAGAAAAAGACGGCGGCAAAAAAGACAACCGCAAAGAAGCCTGCTGCAAAGAAGGCGACCGCGAAAAAACCGGCAGCCAAGAAAGCGGCGCCTAAAAAGGCGGCCACCAAGAAGGCCAGCAAAGCCACTGAAATGGCGGATTGATTTTGAGCAAAGCAGATTCCGGACGGCAGAAGAAAAAGGGGGCGGCCGGAAAGAAAAAATCCGGCGGCCTGCCAACCCGCGAGGAAATTCTGGCCTTCCTTGCCGACAATCCCGGCAAGACGAACAAGCGCGAGATCGGCCGCGCCTTCGGCGTGAAGGGCGATGACCGCATCCCCCTGAAGCAAATGCTGAAGGCGATGATGGAAGAAGGCGTGATTGCGCGCGACGACGCGAAAAATCTCCGTCGGACGAATGAGCTGCCGCCCATCACCACCATCGAAATCACGCATACAGACATAGATGGCGACCTCATCGCACGGCCGACAAGCTGGCCGGGCGAAGACCCCGCCCCGTTGATCGTCGTCGCACCTGACGTGTCGCGCGGCAAACGCAATTCCGACGAAGCGCCCGCAGGTGTCGGCGACCGTGTGCTGGCGCGGCTGAGCAAGACGGAAGGCGACAACGAAGCCTATCCTTATGAGGCGCGCGTCATCCGCCGGATCGGTCGCGGTGCAGAACGCATTCTCGGTCTCTATCGCGCAAACCGGAAAGGCCCGAAAGGTCCGGGCAGAGGCGGCCGCCTTGTGCCCGTGGACAAGAAGGTCCGCAACGAATTCGAGATCGCGGCAGAGGATACGGCAGGCGCAGAAGATGGCGATCTGGTGCTTGCCGAAACCATTCCCGGCAAACGCTACGGACTAAGCCGCGCGCGTATCCGCGAAGTCTTTGGCAACAGCGATGATCCCCGCTCGATCAGCCTCATCGCAATCCACACACATGGCATCCCGGATGACTTCCCCGAGGATGTGCTGCGTGAGGCGGAAGCCGCAAAACATCAGGGCCTGAAAGGCCGCACCGACCTGCGCGACATTCCGCTCATCACCATCGACCCGGCAGATGCGCGCGACCATGATGATGCAGTCTGGGCCGCGCCCGATCCTGATCCCAAAAATGAAGGCGGCGTCATTGCCATCGTCGCCATTGCGGATGTGGCCGCCTATGTCCGCCCCGGCTCCGCGATGGACCGCGAAGCAAGGAAGCGCGGCAACTCTACCTACTTCCCCGATCGCGTCGTGCCCATGCTGCCCGAACGCATCTCGAACGATCTCTGCTCGCTGGTCGAGGGCGAAGACCGCGCCTGCTTTGCCGTGCGCATGGTGTTCGACAAGCATGGCAACAAGCGTTCGCATGAGTTCGTGCGGGGGCTGATGCGTTCTGCCGGAAGCCTTTCCTATGCGCAGGTTCAGAACGCAATCAACGGGCAACCGGATGATGCAACCGGCCCGCTGCTTGAGCCTGTGCTGAAGCCGCTATGGGCAGCCTATCGTATCATCGCAAAGGCGCGCGATGAGCGCGGGCCGCTAGATCTCGATCTGCCCGAATACAAGATCGACATCGGCGAGGATGGCCGCGTTGCGGGCGTGCGCATCGGCGACAAGTTCGAGTCGATGAAGCTCATCGAAGAATTCATGATCCAGGCGAATGTCTGCGCCGCCGAAACGGCAGAGCAGCTTCACCGCAAGCTCATCTACCGTATCCATGATGCCCCTTCGCGGGAGAAGCTCGTCGCGCTTGCAGAGTTTCTTGCGACGCTCGATCTGAGCTTCACCAAGGGTGAGAACATCCGGCCTGCAAACTTCAACCGTATCCTCAAGCAGGTACACGGCACGGAGCATGATCGCATCGTTTCCGATGTCGTGTTGCGTTCACAGGCACAGGCCGTTTACGCGCCGGACAATATCGGCCACTTCGGCCTCAATCTCCGCCGCTATGCGCACTTCACCTCCCCCATTCGCCGCTATGCCGACCTCACCGTTCACCGCGCGCTTATCGCAGGACTAGGTTTCGGCAAGGACGGGCAGACCGATGCGGAACTTGCCGAGCTTGCGGAGATTGCCGAACACATCTCCATGACGGAGCGCCGCTCCATGCTTGCCGAGCGCGACTCCAAGGATCGCTTCATCGCCGCTTTCCTTGAATCACGCATCGGCGCGGAGTTCACGGGCCGTATCGCCGGCGTCACGCGGTTCGGCCTTTTTGTGAAGCTGGACGAAACTGGCGCAGATGGTTTCGTTCCCGTCTCAACCCTTGGCGGCGACTTCTTCCACCATGATGAAATCCTCCACGCGCTGATCGGCCAGCGCAGCCGCATTGCCTACAGCCTCGGTGATGCCGTGCGCGTACGCCTTGAGGAAGCCGTGCCGGTGACGGGCGGATTGCGCTTCGAAATCCTCGAAGGCGGCAGCGAAGCCCCCGCAAATGCCGGAAAGGGCCGCTCCCGCTCCCGAACCCATACGGGCCGCAACGGGAAAAAGGAAAAGAAGGGCGCCCGCAAACCCGCGAATTCCCGGCGGTTTCGCTGATAAATCAGCATATTGTGGGCGCGCGGCAACCTGCCACATATCAACGACGGGCTGTTCTGACCATTTTAGGTCGGCAAGGTGCCAGAACTGCCTCACAGAATCGAACTCGCTATGGATATGAGTGACGCTCGCATTTACGAACCTTCTGCGGAAGCCGCACAGCGTCCGGCTCTGACCTCGATTCTGCGCGGTTTCAACTGTCACTGCCCGTCCTGCGGCAAGGGCAAGCTCTTTTACCGCTTCCTCAAGGTGGCAGATAACTGCCCCGAGTGCGGCGAGGAACTGCACCATCACCGCGCGGATGACGCGCCGCCCTATTTCACCATCATGGTGGTGGGGCACATCGTCGTGCCGATGATGCTGTGGCTGGAAGTCGCCTACATGCCGCCGATCTGGGTGCACGTCGCGATCTGGCCGCTGCTGACGCTTGTGCTCTCCCTCTGGTTCCTCCCGCGTCTCAAAGGCGCGACGGTGGGCTGGCAATGGGCACTGCGCATGGACGGCTTCGGCGCAAAAGCCGATACGCAGGATATCTGACGCTGCGTCAGCCATTGCCTTTTCTCCCTCTCTGGCTTTCCCGCTTCTGAGCGGGCATCCTGTATCGAACAGACATTCGAAAGCAGGACTCGGTTATGAGCGAACAGGCAGCGGGGCCTTTCGACCCCAAGAAATCGCGCGAGCAGGAATATCGTGAAGCGACGCAGGGCAAGGCCGTGCGGCCGCGCGATGCGGCGACCCTCATCATTGTCCGCCGCGACAGCGCAAAGCCGCAGGTCCTGATGGGCCAGCGTCACGCGAACCACAAGTTCATGCCGAACAAGTTCGTCTTTCCCGGCGGCCGCGTTGACCGCGCCGACAGCCGCATCCGCCCGGCAGAGGATCTGCGCGATCCCGTTGTGCGCCGTCTCCTTGTGCGCATGTCAGGAAAGCCTTCCGAGTTGCGCGCCCGCGCGCTTGGCATGGCCGCGATCCGCGAAACCTTCGAGGAAACTGGCCTCGTCATCGGCAAGCCGACCGACACGCTCCAGAAGAGCAAGCATCCTGACTGGGCAAGCTATTTCGCGCATGGCGTAGGCCCGGCGCTTGGCGCGCTTGATTTCGTGGCCCGCGCCATCACCCCGCCCTACCGCACGCGCCGCTTTGACACGCGCTTCTTCATCGCTGATGCCGAATGTATTCAGGGTGATCCGACAAAGGTTCAGGGGTCGGGCGAATTGCAGGGGCTGCACTGGCTCTCGATTGATGATGCACGCAGCCTCGACCTGCCGAACATCACACGCGTCATTCTGGACGAACTGGATGAACGCCTCTCTCTTTCCCGCGCTGCCCAGTCTCGCCGCGCCGTTCCCTTCATCTATTTCCGCAATGGCAATGCCATCCGCGACGCGATCGGGAATTGAGCTGTGAACAGCGTGACAAAAGGGAAGCGCGGCATCCGCCCGCGTGATGCGGCAAGCCTCGTGCTGATCGATGAGCGCGAAAGCGAACCGCGCATCCTGATGGGCCGTCGCCATTCCCGCATGAAGTTCATCCCGGACGCCTTCGTGTTTCCCGGCGGCAAACTTGATGCTGGCGATATTGGCGTGCGACCCGCCGCGACATTCGCGGAACAGACCGCACAGCAGATGAAACATGCCGCCGCCTCGCGCCTCAAGGCCGAAGCGCTTGCAGCCGCCGCCATCCGAGAAACATTCGAGGAAACCGGCCTCCTCGTCGCACATCCAGGCGATATTGGCGATGCCGCGGGCGAGGCCTGGGCGCCCTTCCGCGAGCGTGGCCTCGCCCCTCGTTTCGACGTGCTCGATTTCGTCGCCCGCGCCATTACACCGGCATCAAGCCCCATTCGCTTCCATGCGCGCTTCTTTGCAGCCAGCGCCGAGGCCGCAGAGGGCGATTTGCGCGGGAGCGGCGAACTGGAAGATCTCGGCTGGTACCGGCTTTCAGAAGCACTCAAACTTCCAGTCATTGATGTGACGGAATTTGTGCTGCGCGAGATTGCAGAACGCCATCGGGGACGTGTCCGCGCCCGCGCGCCGCTTTACTGCTACCGGAACGACAAGCCGGTCGTGCGCGGCTGACGTCAGCCCGGTGCTGCAAAGGAGGCCGGTGACAACGGCCCTAAACTGCGCTATCGCCTGCGCCCATGACAGGCCACCCCTCCTCCACGCCGACAGACAGACCTCTCACCGCCGCCGAGCGACGGCGGAGCCTTGCCGCCGTCATCGCCTGCATCTCTGTCGTCGGCATGGGGCTTGGCGTTTCCATTCCGCTGCTCGCCCTGCTGATGGAGCGCAATGGCGTTCCGACATCGCTGATCGGTCTCAACACGGCGATGCCGGCGCTTGCAACCTTCATCCTCACGCCATTCATTCCGACGCTGCTGCGGCACATACCGGCGATACCCTTTCTGCTGGCCTGCATCATCGTGTCCGCCATCGCCATGCCGTCCTACTACTACTTTCCAAATGTCTGGCTATGGTTCTTCATCCGCTTTATGAACGGACTGGCACTAACCGGCCTCTTCGTGGTGAGCGAGTTCTGGGTGAACATGCTCGCCGACGACAAGAATCGCGGCCGTCTCATCGGCATTTACGGGACGGTGCTCTCATGCGGCTTCGCATCCGGCCCTGTTCTTCTTTTTCTTGTCGGCACTGAAGGCGTTGCCCCTTTCGCCGCTGTCGGCACACTGATCCTCATAGGCGCTCTGCCACTCGTCATCTTCGGACGCGGTCTCGCGCCGCGCGTCACCGAGCGGCCGAGCCATGCCTTCGTCACCTTTCTGGTCGCAGCCCCTGCCGCCACGCTGGCAGGCTTTGTCTATGGCGCGACGGAGACGAACATCTTCAACATGCTGCCTATCTATGGCGTGCGCATCGGCCTGACGGAGCAGACAGCCGCCTTCGTGCTCTCGCTCTTTGCGGCGGGTAACATCCTCCTGCAAATACCCATCGGCATCTGGTCCGACCGGACGGATCGCCGCCTGGTGCTTCTCTTCTGCGCCACGGTCGGCCTTGCGGGCACGCTGCTGCTTCCCTTTGTCATGCACTCGATCTGGCTCTTCGCGCCCACCCTCTTCTTCTTTGGCGGCGTGGTGGTGGGGCTTTATGCGGTCGGGCTCACCCTGCTTGGCGAGCGATTCAAGGGCGCGAATCTCGCCTCCGCCAATGCGGCTTTCGTCATGATGTTCTCGATTGGCGCCCTTGTCGGCCCCCCGCTCGCAGGCACCGCAATGGATATCTGGAACCCCCACGGCCTGATCGTCGCAATGGCCGGGCTTTGCGCCTTCTATGTCATGGTTGCGGGTTGGCGCTATCTGACCGCCCCCCGCATGCCCTAGGGCGACAAAAACGCAGGTTTCAGCATTCTAAGTCGTTGAAACCGCCGCTCTCTTCTTGACTTCCGCCGCGTCCTGAGTAGCCTGCGCGCAACTCCGCACATCCACGGCCACGGGGCCGGATTGCGACCTCAATGGCCTTGCGGGCACCGATGCCCGCGCAACTTCAAGGATTTCGCGACATGGCGAAGCCAGCATCCATCAAGATCAAGCTCGAAAGCACGGCGGGCACCGGCTACTTCTATGTCGCTAAGAAGAACAGCCGCACGATGACCGAAAAGCTCGTCATCAAGAAGTATGACCCCATCGCGCGCAAGCATGTCGAGTTCAAGGAAACCAAGATCAAGTGATCTGGCGCAGGCCCGGCCTGCGCTGCCTTCCTGAACGACAGGACAAAATGAAAAGAGCCGGTCCCGAAAGGGCCGGCTCTTTTGCTTTCAGCCTTGAAATGGGTGGCCGACCGGGCCTTCGCGGCATATCAGAGGAGGCCACTCCAAAACCACGCCCCCGGCCGGCCGTGCCTCGCGGACTCAGGAGATGCGGCGAACCTGAGCAGATTCCACGAGGACACATATCGCCGCCCGTTACAGCTCCGGCCTCACCCCCCAGCAAGAGACGGTGCCGATGTCGGCAGCGAAACGAAATAGCCCCATGAAACTAGCACATTCAACTGTGCCATTAAAGGACGGACAGTCAATCCAGCGCAGAAACGTGGTTTAAAACGCATTAACCATGAATAAACATAGTTAACGCGATCCGTGGCGCGCAGAACTATGCGCGGATACAGGACCGTCGACTGATCATCCCGCACTTTCTACTGTGGATAAGCTAGCGTTCGACGAAAATCAGGCAGCTTCCGTGGCCACGCGATTGCGCCCTTCCCGCTTGGCGCGGTAGAGGCCCTGGTCCGCCCGTTCGAGCAGGCGGGCCACCGTGTCCTTCGGACCATTCGTCATCGCGATGCCGATGCTCACCGTCACATCAAGCATCCGCCCCTCTTCATCGATGCGGAAGGGCTTGGCGGCAATGCACTGGCGCAGGCGCTCGGCCACGCTTGTCGCATAGCCGATATCGGTGTCTGGCATCACCACCACGAACTCCTCGCCGCCCAGCCGGCAGGCGAGATCAATGCCGCGCACATTCTTGGCGATGCGGTCGGCAAACTGCTTGAGCACGGCATCACCTGCCGCATGACCATAGGTGTCGTTCACCGACTTGAAGTGGTCGATATCAAAAATGAGAAGCGAGACGGGCTTGCCGGTATTCGCGGCCTCTTCCACCAGCGTCGCCAGATGGCCTTCCATATAGCGGCGATTGTAAAGCCCGGTCAGACCATCGGTGATCGCCAGTTCCAGTCCCTGCTGGAACTTGTCACGCAGATAGTCCTGATAACGCTTGCGACGAAGCTGGCTGCGCGCACGCGCCACAAGCTCGTTCCGCTCGATGGGCCGCACCAGATAATCGTTCACGCCCATATCAAGCGCCCGCACGAGGCGCGGTGTGTCGCCCTCTTCCACGATGGCGAGAATGGGTGTCTGCCGCGTCGCCTCAAGGGAGCGGAGCTGAGAGCAGAGCCGCAACCCGTCATATTCCTGAAGGGTGAGACTCACCACGATGAAATCGAAATCCCCCGCACCGGCAAGCTCGATCAATTCCTGTTGGCTTTCGGCAACGGTTACATGGTGATTTTCGGAAAGCGTTTCGGTGATGCGCTTCAGCGAGGTCGGGCGGTCATCCATGACAAGCGTGCGGCCCGGCTCCGACAGGAGAATGCTGTCGCCTTCTTTCGTGCCGAGCGCGCCGATGCGCTGGCCCGTTGCCTCGCGCATGCGAAGCTCGTCCGTCACCATTTTCAGACGCACAAGACTGCGTACCCGCGCAAACAGCGCGAGATCGTTCAGCGGCTTGGTAAGAAAGTCATCGGCACCGGCCTCAAGGCCCTGCACCCGGTCTTTTGGCTGATCGAGCGCCGTTACCATGATGACGGGAATGTGCTCCGTCTCCGGCATGGCTTTCAGCCGGCGGCACACTTCAAACCCGTCCATGCCGGGCATCATCACATCGAGCAGAATGATATCCGGCGGCTGCTCCTTCACAATCTCCAGCGCTTCCATGCCGGAGCTTGCCTTGAGCACGTCGAAATATTCAGCTGTCAGTTTTGCATCCAGCAGCTTCAGATTGGCCGGAACGTCATCGACGACAAGAACACGAGCAGTCACTCTGCCCTCTCCTCGAAGATAGGGGGGCTCTTAGCGAAGAAACCGCTGAACCGTTTCAAGGAACTGGGTTACCGAAATCGGCTTGGAGATATAGGCCTCGCAGCCACCCTCACGGATCTTCTCTTCGTCCCCCTTCATGGCGAAAGCGGTGACGGCCACAACCGGGATGCTGCGCAGGTTGTCGTCTTCCTTGATCCACTTGGTGACTTCAAGCCCGGAAACTTCCGGAAGCTGGATGTCCATCAGGATCAGGTCAGGACGGTTCGTCCGCGCGATTTCCAGCGCCTCGATTCCATCACGCGTCTGCAGCGTCTCGTAGCCATGCGCATCCAGAAGGTCGTGAAAGAGCTTCATGTTGAGCTCATTATCCTCGACGATCAGGACTTTCTTCGACATTGCGTCCATTGCTCCAGAACTCCACCTGTGCCGGGCTCGCCCGAACCTGTATCGTGATGCCCGGCTGTCGGGGCGAATCCTCTGGGGGTCATAAGACCCCAATATCCTTAACCAACCCTTTACCCGCCCTCTCCGACTGACCGGATTTGGGAGGTTTCGCATTAAAACCCGCCTATGATTAAGTTTGCGTGAGCGGCAGGAGTTAAAGTCCGGGACGAAGCCGCGCCGCGCGGGATTATGGGATTTGTTCATGACGAGAGATGAAGCCGAAATGCTGGCGATTCGCGCCCTTGGCCATATCGCGGCGGATGAGGATCTGCTGGGCGACTTCATGGCGCTTTCCGGCCTTTCAACCGACGAATTGCGCGCCCGCGCCGGGGAGCCGGAACTGCTGGGCGGCATTCTCGACTTCATGCTGGCGGATGAAGCGCGCCTTCTCGCCTTTTGCGAGGCGGAGGAGCTGCGCCCGGAACTCCCTGCCCGTGCGCGCCGCGCCCTGCCCGGCGGCGAAGTGGTGGAGTGGACATGAGCGCCGACCGGAAGCCCGCCCCCGACCCCCTCGCCATTGATGAAAGGGTCATCCCGCAGATTGAGGCGCTGGAACTTGAACGGGGCCGCCCGCTCATCATTTCCGATGCGGATGAGGTGCTGCTCCAGTTCGTCTCGGGGCTTGAGCGTTACCTCGAAACGCAGGATCTCTGGCTCGACCTTCAAAGCTTTGCGCTGACCGGCAACATCAAGCGGCGCGGCACGAACGAACCCGTTCCCCCAGCCGAAATGCCGAAACTGCTCGAAGCGTTTTTCGCCTCCTCGACCCGGACTCTCATCGCTGTGCCGGGCGCGGCAGAAGCGCTCGCAGCCTTGTCGGAGCGGGCGCAGATTGTCGTCCTCACCAATGTGCCGCTTGAAGCAAAGGCCGAGCGCGAGGCGTGCCTCGCCCAGCAGGACATTCCCTTCCCCGTTATCGCGAATACTGGCCTCAAGGGCGGCGCTGTTCGCCGCCTTGCCGAGCGTGTGGAGGCCCCTGTCATCTTTCTTGATGACATTCCGCACAATCTGTCCTCGGTCGCAAAGGCACATGCGCCCGCGCATCTCATCCATTTCATAGCGGATGCCCGCCTTGCGAAATTGCTCGGCCCGGCGAGAGAAAGCCATTTCCACACGACGCTCTGGCCCGAGGCCCATGCCTTTATCGACGGCGTTCTGAAAGCAGACGGTTTCTGAACCGCGCTGCCTTCCGCTTTCCCGCTGCGGCCATGCTATTCTCCGCGCAAAAAGGGAATCTCTCATGCGGATCGGCATAGATCTCGGCGGCACTAAAATCGAAGGCATCGCGCTTGGCCCGGACGGCACGGAACGCGCGCGCAAACGCGTGCCGTCGCCCCGCAATGACTATGCGGCGACCATTACAGCAATCCGCGATCTCGTCGCGTCGCTTGAGGCGGAAGCGGGAACACAAGGCAATGTCGGCATCGGCATGCCCGGCGCGATTTCACCTGCCACGGGACTTGTAAAAAACGCGAACAGCACATGGCTGAACGGCCAGCCCTTTCACGCAGACATTGAAGCAGCACTAGCCCGCCCCGTGCGGCTTGCGAATGATGCAGACTGCTTTGCCCTGTCCGAAGCAACAGACGGCGCCGGTGCAGGCGCGCCCTCTGTCTTCGGCGTCATTCTGGGTACAGGCGTCGGCGGTGGCATCGTGGTGAATGGCAGGCTGCTTTCCGGCCCCAACGCCATTGCAGGCGAATGGGGACACAATTCCCTGCCCTTCGTCCTGCCGGATGAGATGCCGGGACCGGATTGTTATTGCGGCAAGAAGGGCTGCATTGAAAGCTGGCTGTCCGGGCCGGGCTTTGCGGCCGACTACATGCTCGACACGCGAGAAGCCCTCTCACCGGAAGGCATTGTTGCTGCGGCGCAGGCCGGCAATCGGCCCGCCCGCTTCGCATTGCGGCGCTATGCCGACCGTCTAGCCCGCGCGCTTGCCCATATCATCAATATTCTTGATCCCCATGTCATCGTGCTGGGCGGCGGCATGTCGAATATCGACGCGCTTTATGACGAAGTGCCCGCACGCTGGGGCGCGTACATTTTCTCCGACACAGTGGCAACGCGCCTTGCCCGCCATCAGCATGGCGATTCAAGCGGTGTGCGTGGTGCCGCGTGGCTGTGGTCGGCGGACAATAATCCATGAGCATGGCGCAGGGCCTTTGCCGGGATTGCTTTGAGCCGACACCGGAAGGTGCAGAGCGATGCCCTTCCTGCAAGCGCCCGCGCGTCATCTTCCACAAGGAACTGCACACACTCACCATCGCCCATCTCGATTGCGATGCCTTCTACGCAGCGATCGAAAAGCGTGACAACCCTGAACTGCGCGACAAGCCGCTGATCGTGGGCGGCGGCCAGCGCGGCGTCGTCTCCACCTGCTGCTACATTGCGCGCATACGCGGCGTGCGCTCCGCCATGCCCATGTTCAAGGCGCTTGCTGCCTGCCCGGAAGCGGTAGTGGTGAAACCGGACATGGAGAAATATGCCGCCGTGGCGCGTGAGGTTCGCAAGCTGATGCGCGATCTGACGCCGCTGGTGGAACCCGTCTCCATCGATGAAGCCTTTCTCGATCTCACCGGCACGGAGCGGCTGCATCACGCAAGTGCCGCGTCAAGCATGGCGCGACTCGCAAGGCGCATCGAAGATGAAATCGGCATCACTGTTTCCATCGGCCTCAGCCATAACAAGTTTCTCGCAAAATTCGCCTCCGACCTCGACAAGCCGCGCGGCTTTGCCGTGATCGGTCGGGAGGAGACGCTTTCCTTTCTTGCGGCCCGCCCCGTCTCGTCCATCTGGGGCGTCGGCAAGGCGCTCGAAGCAAAGCTTGCCCGCGACGGCATCACGCGCATCGCGCAATTGCAGCAGATGGAAGAGAACGACCTCATGGCGCGCTATGGCAGCATGGGCCGCCGCCTCTATCACCTCGCGCGCGGACAGGACAGCCGCCTTGTCGAGCCGATGCATGAAGCAAAAAGCATCTCGGCGGAAACAACCTTCATGCGCGACATTTCAAACGCGGCGGAGCTTGATGCCATTCTCTGGCCGCTCTGCGAGAAGGTGTCGCGCCGTGCCAAGGCCGCCGGCCTTTCCGGCCAGACCGTCGTGCTGAAACTCAAGACAGCGGATTTCAAGACGCGCACCAGAAGCCAGACCCTGCCCGATCCGACACAGCTTGCCGAAGTGATCTACCGCACCGCGTCGCCCATGCTCGCCCGCGAGGCGAAGGAGCGCACGAGCTTCCGCCTGCTCGGCGTCGGCATATCGGGCCTTACCGATGGCGACATTGCCGATCCACCCGACATGCTCGACCCCGACGCCACCCGCCGCGCGGCAGCCGAGCGCGCGATGGACAGGCTCCGCGAGAAGTTCGGCGATCTTTCCATCGGCAAGGGGCGCGGCTTGCGCAAATAATACTTCGCCCTCAGCACGGACCATCAGAAAAGAAGGTGATCTCGCTGAGCCGTGCCTTGATCTCGAGTTCCGTATAATTCAGCCGAAGGTCGGACGAGACGCCATTGGCAAAGAGCGTGAAGCTCATTTCGAAATCGGGCAGCCCTTCCGTATTGTCGAGATCGAAATAGCTTGCATGGGTGTTCCACCCCGCAAGCTCTTCCAGCAGCTCGCCGCCCTTCACGCCCGAAGCGGTCGGGGACGTACCGGGCCCGGTAACGAACACACTGACGCGCTTTTCTTTCTCTTCCGTCCCGTCGAAATAGATCTGCTCAAAAATACGATCGCCCCGCCGCATCGACTCGATCCAGGCACGCATGGAAGCAATGGGGAAAAGCGTTTCCGGGTGGAGCGTAACCACTTCCTCGCCTTCCCGTTCGAGGGTGACGCGGCCATCCTTGCCCCGGCGCGCGATGCCGCCTTCACGGCTGGTCAGTTCACCCCCCAGATACTCCGTCAGCGTGTAGCTGAACTCGTCGCTTGCTTCCGTCTCGAAGGTGCTGAGGCGGCTGTCGCTGGTCACGCCGCCCCCTTCCCCGCCAAAGCGCATCACCATGCGCTGCATCATGGTGTAACCACCGCAGGCAGGCCCGCCCTGCCACTCCACCACCATGCGCCCGTCAAGCCCGTTTATGTCGCTCGCCATCTCCGTGCGGCCAAGCGAAAGCTCATAGACGGCCCGGTGCATCTGGATGGGCAGCGGCTCCGCCGCCGCGGGCTTGCAAAGCGAAAGAGAAATGCCGACCGCCGCCAGCCATCCGAAGCCGTATTGCCGCACCCGAACACCACCTTCCATGCGCCTTGCCACCCTTTCCAGAAGTTACACCATCCGCTAAACCGGAAGGTGAGATCAATAGCCGGAACGCAAAATGCACCGCCCCCGCCTCTTCGTGACCCGCAAACTGCCCCCCGCCGTAGAGGCCCGCGCGGCCCGCGATTACGAGGCCATTTTCAACACAAACGACGGGCTGCCTGCTGCCGATGAGATTCTCAAAGGCGCGGAAGGCAAGGATGGCCTCCTCGTCACGGTGACGGACCGCGTCAATGCCGATCTGATCCGCGCGCTGCCGGAAAGCGTGCGGATCATCGCGACCTTCTCGGTCGGCTATGACCATATCGATGTCGCCGCCGCGAAAGCGCGCGGCATTATCGTCACCAACACACCAGATGTGCTGACGGATGCGACCGCCGAAATCGCCATGCTTCTGATGCTCGGTGCAGCACGAAACGCCACTTCATCCATTGCGGCGCTGCGCGGCGGCAAATGGAAAAACTGGGCACCCACCGGCATGCTCGGCACGGAATTGACAGGCAAGCGCCTCGGCATTCTGGGTCTCGGCCGCATTGGCCGCGCCACCGCAAAGCGCGCCCGCGCCTTCGGCATGGCGATCCATTATCACAGCCGGAAGCGCCTGCCCGAAGAACTGGAAGAAGGCGCGATCTACCACGAAAGCGCGGACGATCTTTTCCGCGTCTCCGATGTCCTCTCCATCCATTGTGCCTCAACACCCGAAACACGCGGCCTCATCAACCGCCGCACCATCGCGCTGCTTCCCGAAGGCGCGATCATCGTGAACACGGCGCGCGGTGATATTGTGGATGACGACGCGCTTATAGAGGCGCTTGCATCAGGCCGTATTGGCGCGGCGGGGCTGGACGTGTTCAACAATGAGCCGAACTTTCATCCCGGCTACCTGCCCCTCCCCAACGCTTTCCTCCTGCCGCATCTCGGCAGCGCCACGCTGGAAACGCGCAACGCCATGGGCTTCCGCGCGCTCGACAATATTGATGCGTTTTTTGCGGGCAGCACCCCCCGCGATCTGGTCACGGCCTAGAAGGCATCTCTTGCCGAATCCGGCAAAAATTGCCGGGCACCTATTGGCACGACACAGGCCAACAGCTTGGATTTCTGCCATCTTTGCTCTGGCCCCGGCTTTGCACCCCTGCACTGCTGACACGCTTCAAGAGGGGTCGCGCACAGGCGCGAAAAGGGCAATGGCTTATCCCAGGCGCACGCTCGAAATGATAACAAATACCACCGTTACCGGAGCCATGCCTGATACGGTGCTGATGCAGGATCCGCAAACAGAGCGTTTCCGCGAGAACCTGCGTCTCGTCGCGCATGGCCCTGCAACCCACCACCTCGCCCGCGAAGCACTCGCCTATGCGAATGAAGCGGAGGCCCGCATCCTCGACCTCAATGCGCGCATCCGTCAGCTTGAAATGCTGACGCAGACGGATGAACTGACTGGCCTTCTGAACCGACGCGGCTTTGATGATGTGATCCGCCGCAACCTCTCCAGCGCCGCACGCTATGACGAGACCGGCCTTCTCGCCTATATCGATCTCAACGGCTTCAAGACCATCAATGACCAATATGGCCATATGACGGGCGATGCAGTGCTGCGCGCTGTGGGCGCCTACCTGAAGAAGAATATCCGCACCACCGACTATGCGGCGCGCCTTGGCGGCGACGAATTCGCAATCCTTTTCGTGCGCGCCAGTCTCAAGCCCGCCCGCGAACGCGCGAAAGAGCTGGTGCGCGGCATCTCGAAGCTCGCGATCACCTGCAAGTCGAAGAAAATCGCAATCAGCGCGAGCCTCGGCCTCGCCGCCTATAAGGGCGACACGAAGGCAGAGAGCCTGATCGAGCAGGCAGACCGAGCCATGTATGCCGACAAGAAGCATGGCGGCCGCGCTGCCCGCCTCACCACGAACGGCTGATCAGGTCGCAGGGGTACCCTTTGGCTGTTGCTGCGTGATGCAGTGGATCGAGCCGCCGCCATAGGCGATGTCGAGGGCGGGCACCGTCACGACCTTCCGCCCCGGGAAAGCCTCCGCCATGATCGCCGCCGCCCGCTCATCATTCGGGTCATCATAGCCCGGCATGATGACGCCGCCATTGGCGATATAGGCATTCACATAGGATGTGCAGAGTCGCCGCCCGTCAGGCCGCCGCATCTGGCGCTGGGGCTGCGGAATCTCGACCACCTCAAGCGACTTGCCGCGCGCATCCCGCGCCGCCTGAAGCCGTGCCTTGTTGTCCTGCATCCGCGCATGGTTCGGATCGCTTTTGTCATCCGGCATGTGCAGCAGCACGCGGCCCTCGCCAGCAAATGAGGCGATCATGTCCACATGCCCGCTCGTCTCATCATCCTCAAGACCGAGATCAAGCCAGATGATGCGCGAGACGCCAAGCATCAGCGCGAGGTTTTCTTCGATCTGCTGACGCGTCAGTTCGGGATTGCGATTGTCATTGAGAAGACATTCTTCCGTGGTGAGAAGCGTGCCGAAGCCATCCACCGAAATGGAGCCGCCTTCCAGCACCTGTTCGCCGCGATATTTGCGCATCCCCAGATGGTCGAGAAGCCGCCCGCCGAGCTTCGCATCATTTTCATAGCCGTGATAGGCATTGCCCCAACCATTGAAACCCCAATGCGTACCCGCGACCTGGCCCTTGCCATCAATCACGAAGATGGGACCGGTATCGCGCGCCCAGCTGTCATCAATGGGAAGCGGCACGATCTCCACCCCCCGCCCGCAGGCAAGTCGTGCCTCGGCTTCTTCTCCGGGACGGCAGATCATGGAGACAGGCTCGAACTCCGCAATGCTGCGCGCCACCCGCGCATAGGCCGCGCGCGCTTGCGGCAATTGCTCACCCCATACCTCGCCCCGGCATGGCCACTGCATCCAGCAGCGTTCATGCGGCTCCCACTCGGCGGGCATGAAAAAGCCGTCATCAGCGGGGGTCCGCGCTACAGGCATGGGCAGCTTCTCCAAAGTTTCATCGTCATGGAATGACGAAAGGTCAGACGATAGGTATAACCTTCAGGACAGGCTCGGCAACAGTGCTACAGGGAGAAATGGAAGATGACCGGAAAAATCGAAGCAAGGCTGAAAGAACTCGGTATCGAACTGCCCGCCCCCTCTGCTCCGGCCGGCACCTATGTCCCCTATGTCGTGACGGGAAATCTGGTCTTTATTTCGGGTCAGGGACCGGTCGGCCCCAAAGGCCTCGAATATCAGGGCAAGCTTGGCAAGGACCATGACATCGAAGCTGGCCGCGCGGCGGCGCGCCTCACCATTCTGAACGTGCTCGCCCAGATCAAGGCGGCCTGTGGCGGCGATCTTGACCGCGTGAAGCGCTGCGTGAAGCTGCTGGGCTTCGTGAACTCCACCCCTGATTTCGACCAGCAGCCCGCCGTTATCAATGGCGCGTCTGATCTTCTCGTCGAAATCTTCGGCGATGCAGGCCGCCACGCGCGTTCGGCTGTAGCCGCGCCCGCGCTTCCCTTCCAGATGACTGTGGAAATCGAAGCAATCTTCGAAATTGTCTGAGGCAGCAGCTTTGTCGGGAGGCTTCCGTGGGTGATCGCGAAGCAGCCATAGTCAAGATTACCGACGATCTTCTGTCGGTTGATCCTGCCCTCTGGGATGCTTGTGCAAATCCGCCGGGCGAGCCGTATAATCCTTTCATCTCGCATGCTTTTCTGAGCGCGCTGGAAGAAAGCGGCTCAGCCACTCGGCGTACGGGCTGGCTGCCGCATCACCTGATTCTCGAAGATGGCGAAGGCAATCTCGCAGGCTGTATGCCGCTCTATCTGAAGAGCCATAGCCGCGGCGAATATGTCTTCGATCACGGCTGGGCAAACGCCTATGAAAATGCAGGCGGCCGCTACTATCCGAAGCTGCAATGCTCCGTACCCTTCACACCTGCAACTGGGCGGCGCCTGCTCACCCCTGCAGGGCCGGGGCGCGAAGCGGCAGAAGACATGCTGGCGGCGGGGGCCGTCGAGCTTGGCAAGCGGCTTGGCGTTTCCTCTCTCCACATCACCTTTCTACCCGAACGGCAATGGACAAGGCTCGCGGAGATCGGTTTCCTGCAACGCACCGACCAGCAATTTCACTGGCACAACCGCGACTATGCTTCCTTTACAGATTTCCTTGGCGAGCTTTCCTCACGCAAGCGCAAGATGATCCGCAAGGAGCGCGAGAAGGCACTGGAAAACGGCATCGAGATCGAATGGGTAACCGGCAGCAATCTCACAGAAGATCATTGGGATTCCTTCTACGCCTTCTACATGGATACGGGCGCACGCAAATGGGGCACGCCCTATCTTACCCGCGAATTTTTCAGCCTGATCGGCGAGCGCATGGCGAATGATACGCTTCTCGTCATGGCCCGGCGCAACGGGCGCTATATCGCCGGTGCGCTGAACTTCATCGGCAGCGATGCGCTTTACGGACGCAACTGGGGCGCGGTAGAGCATCACCCCTTCCTGCATTTTGAATGCTGCTACTATCAGGCCATCGACTTTGCGATCGAGCGCGGCCTTGCCCGTGTGGAGGCGGGCGCGCAGGGCGAGCACAAGCTCGCGCGCGGCTATCTCCCCTCCCGCACCTATAGCGCCCACTGGATCGCAAACGCTTCCTTCCGCGAGGCGGTGGCCGACTATCTTTCCCGCGAGCGCCAGCATGTCGATCATGACATCGCGGTACTTGGCGAATACGCCCCCTTCCGGCACGATATTGCTGCAACCGACTACCAGGAGGACGATTTCTGACGTGGCCTACGACCAGAACAACATCTTCGCAAAAATTCTCCGCAAGGAAGCGCCCTGCTTCGCCGTCTATGAAGATGATATGACGCTCGCCTTCATGGATGTGATGCCGCAGGCAGAAGGACACACGCTCGTCATTCCGAAGTTCCCTGCAGAGAATATTTTCGATCTCGATCCGGAATATGCAGGCGCGATGGCAAAGACCGTGAAAAAGGTTGCCGCCGCCGTGAAGCAAGCCTTTGCCGCACCGGGTATCATGATCGCGCAGTTGAATGGCGCGCCGGCGGGCCAGACGGTCTTTCACATTCACACCCATATCATTCCCCGTTCCGAGGGAATCGATATGAAGCTGCATGCGCGCGAGCTGGCAGATTTCGAGGAACTGAAGCGCCACGCAGAAATGATCAAGAAAGCGCTCGGCTAACAGCCTCGCAAGGCGGGGCACTCAAGGGGGAGGAAAAGATGCGCAGTCTCAAATATGGCGCAGCCGCCGTGCTGCTCGCGCTTGCGGCTGGCTGTTCGGAGGGAGAGCCGACCTATGAACTGGAAGCAGTGACCGGCCCTTCCCCGTTTCACGGGATTCATGGCCTCACCATTACCAGCGAAGGACGCCTTCTCGCGGGCAGCGTGATCGGTCGCGCGATCTATGAGGTGGACCGCAAGACCGGAGACACAAGCATCTTCGAGCCATCCCCCGAAGGCATGGCTGACGACATTGAGGAAGGGCCGGATGGCACGCTTGCGTGGACAGCCTTTCTCGACGGCAAGGTCTATGCCCGCAAGCCCGACGGCACGCTGCTGACACTTGCGGAAGGCCTGCCCGGCCTTAACTCACTTGCCTGGCGAGAAGATGGTCGCCTCTTCGCCACACAGGTTTTCCTTGGTGATGCGCTTTATGAACTTGATCCCACAGGCGCAAACCCGCCCCGCAAGATCATGGAAGGGATGGGTGGACTCAACGGCTTCGACTTCGACCCGGATGGCAAGCTCTATGGACCGCTCTGGTTCAAGAAACAGATCGCCCGCGTCGATGTCGATGCGGCAACGCTCGAAGTCATCGCGGAAGGCTTCGCCACCCCGGCGGCCGTGAACTTCAACTCGAAGCATGAGCTTCATGCCGTGGACACGGAAACGGGCCATGTCTATCGCGTGGACATCGAGACAGGCGAAAAGACGCTGCTCGCCGAAGTGCTGCCTGCCATCGACAATCTCGCTTTTGATGCAGAGGACAATCTCTACATCACCAACATGGCGGACAATGCCATCATCGCCATCGACACGGGAACGGGTGCCGCCGAAACAATTGTCTCCGGTCCTCTCGCCATTGCAGGCGACATCGAAATCTCCGGGGATACGCTCTATATCGCTGATCTCTTCGCCATCCGGAAACTTGACCTCGCAAGCAACGAAGTGTCGGAGCTTGCCCGCGTCTGGTCCTCACCCATCGATTACCCGCTCAGCATTTCGGCGAGCGGCGACCGCATTGCGGTTGCAGGCCTCACCTCTGGTGCGGTGCAGACATTCGACAAGGCATCCGAACAATCGCTCGGCCTGCATCACGGTTTCACAGTGCCTGCCGATGCCGTGCTGCTCGAAGATGGCCGCATCGCCATTTCCGAATATGCGCGCGGTGCAATCGTGCTTGTCGATGGTGATGACTGGTCGAAGCGCACTGACCTCGCCACCGGGCTTGCAGGCCCGGCCATGCTCAAGCTTGATGGTAAGGGCGGGCTGTATGTCAGCGAGCATCTTGGCGGACGCCTGACCCGGATCAACATTGAGAATGGCGAGCGCAGCATCGTGGCGGAAGGCCTCAGCGCACCGGAAGGTTTCGACATCGCCCCCGATGGCAGCATCGTGATTGCCGAAGTCGGCGCGAAGCAAATTTCGACGATCAATCCGGAAACAGGCAAAAAGACCATCATCAGGGGCGATCTTCCCATCGGGTTCGATGCGCCTGAATCCGTGCCATCCCTCTTCATTCCAACCGGCGTGGCCGTTGCAGCAAACGGCGATATCTATTTCTCGTCAGATATCGACGTGCGCATTTACCGACTGAAAAAAGGATAAAAAGTATATGTGGAGTATCGTTGCCGTCTTTGTCGGGCTTCTCTCGGGCGCAGAAGCATTTGCCGTGACCGATATCGGCCTCTTCAAAACCGAAGAAAGCTGCAAGACCGCTCTTGCTCAGGCGCTCGCCTCGGACCTCAATGAGGAAGCGGAAGCGGAATACAAGGACGGATATCGCAGGTTCATCTGCGTGCGGGTGGCAGATACAGTACCTCTCGACAACCTCCGGTAATAAAAAGGCCGCCCCTCTTTCGAGCGGGCGGCCTTTTCTTCTCCGGCAGGCGTGTCAGCCCATATGGAAGGCAACGAACTTGTTGCCATCAAGGTCGCGGAAATAAGCGCCATAGAAGCTGTCGCCGCGCAGGCCCGGCGCACCTTCATCCTTGCCACCAAGGCTCAGCGCCTTCGCGTGAACCTTGTCCACATTCTCCCGCGAACCAACCGCCAGCGCGACCATCGTGCCATTGCCGGCAGTCGCAGGCTGACCGTCATAGGGCTTTGTCACGGCCAGCATGGGGCCGCCATTGCTATAGCCCTGAAACCGGCCCGGATCCGCCATGGCGCGCTTCGCGCCAATCACGCCAAGAAGCTCGTCATAGAACTTCACAGCCCGGTCGAGATCATTCGTCCCGACCATCACATAACCAATCATCAGCCACTCCCTTGTCTTTTCTTTGGTTGCACAGAAAAGGACGGCCATCGCATTCCTGCCAGATGACCGTCCACTGTCTCGTCTCGCCTGCCGTAGCAGGCTTCAAACTCATTCCACCAGAAGCGGAACCTTTGGAACAGAGCCACCGCCTGCTCCGCCACCGGAGCCATCCTTCGGCTTGCGCGTACCGGGCTTCCGGTTGCCGCCGCTCGGGCTGCGAGGCTGCGCCGGTTCGATGTCGAAGACAAGCGCGTCGTCCTCGACCTTCACCACCACATGCCCGCCCTTCAGCAGACGCCCGAAGAGAACCTCATCTGCAAGCGGCTTCTTGATGTTCTCCTGGATAACACGGGCAAGCGGCCGCGCGCCCATCTGCTCATCATAGCCGCGCTCGGTGAGCCACTTGTTCGCATCCGGCGTAAGCTCGATGGTGACATTCCGGTCGGCAAGCTGTGCCTCAAGCTGCAACACGAACTTCTCGACGACCTGCGCGATAACTTCCTGCGGCAGATGGCCGAAGGGGATCACCGCATCAAGCCGGTTACGGAACTCCGGCGTGAAGAGCCGCTTGATGGCATCTTCGTCATCACCGACACGCTTCTTCTGCGCGAAGCCGATGGTGGGCTTCGCCATATCGGCAGCACCCGCATTCGTCGTCATGATGAGCACGACATTGCGGAAGTCGATCTTCTTGCCGTTATGGTCGGTCAGCTTACCGTGGTCCATGACCTGCAGAAGGATGTTGAAGAGGTCCGGATGCGCCTTCTCGATTTCGTCGAGAAGCAGCACACAATGCGGATGCTGGTCCACACCATCCGTCAGCAAGCCCCCCTGATCGAAACCGACATAGCCGGGCGGCGCGCCGATCAGACGCGACACCGTGTGCCGCTCCATATATTCCGACATGTCGAAACGCAGCATCTCGACGCCGAGAATGGAGGCAAGCTGGCGCGCAACTTCGGTCTTGCCGACGCCGGTGGGACCGGAGAAGAGATAGCAGCCGATGGGCTTCTCCGCTTCGCGCAGGCCCGCCCGCGCAAGCTTGATCGAGGCCGCAAGCGCATCGATCGCCGCATCCTGCCCGAACACCACACGCTTCAGCTCGGTATCAAGATCCTTCAGCTTCTCCGTGTCGCTCTTCGACACCGACTTCGGCGGGATACGCGCCATGGTCGAGATGACAGCCTCGATCTCGCCGACACCGATCGTCTTCTTGCGGCGGGATTCCGGCAGCAGCATCTGCGATGCGCCCGCTTCGTCGATCACGTCAATCGCCTTGTCGGGAAGCTTGCGGTCATGCATGTATTTCGACGACAGTTCCACCGCCGCCTTCACCGCATCATTGGTGTAGCGAACCTTGTGGAAGTCCTCGAAATAGGGCTTCAGCCCCTTCAGAATCTTGATCGTGTCGGGAACGGAAGGCTCCGCCACATCAATCTTCTGGAAGCGCCGCACAAGGGCGCGGTCTTTCTCGAAATGCTGGCGATATTCCTTGTAGGTCGTCGAGCCGATGCAGCGGATCGAGCCGCTGGCAAGCGCGGGCTTCAGCAGGTTCGACGCATCCATCGCACCGCCGCTGGTCGCGCCAGCGCCGATAACGGTGTGAATTTCGTCAATGAACATGACCGCGCCCGGATAGGCCTCGATCTCCTTGATGACCGCCTTGATGCGCTCTTCAAAATCGCCGCGATAGCGCGTGCCGGCGAGCAGCGTGCCCATATCGAGGGAGAAGATCGTCGCATCCTTCAGAACTTCCGGCACCTCGCCCTTCACGATGCGCAGCGCAAGCCCCTCGGCAATGGCCGTCTTGCCAACGCCGGGATCGCCCACAAAGAGCGGGTTGTTCTTGGAACGGCGGCAAAGGATCTGGATTGTGCGCTCAACCTCACGCTCGCGGCCGATCAGCGGATCAATCTTGCCCTGCTTTGCCTTCTCGTTGAGGTTCACGCAGTAATTGTCGAGCGCCTCGGTTGTGCGGCCCTTGGTGCCGCGCTCGCTGGTGCCGCCCGTCTCTGCTTCTTCATGCACACCGCGCACAGGCCGCGTCTCGCTCATGTCACTACGCTTGGCGATGCCGTGGCTGATGTAATTCACGGCGTCATAGCGCGTCATGTCCTGCTCTTGCAGGAAATAGGCGGCATGGCTCTCCCGCTCGGCAAACATGGCAACGAGCACATTGGCGCCCGTCACCTCTTCCCGGCCGGAAGACTGGACGTGAATGACCGCGCGCTGGATCACGCGCTGGAAACCGGCTGTGGGCTTGGAATCCTCACCATTGTCCACGACAAGGCTGGAAAGCTCATTGTCGATGTAATTGACGAGCTGCTGGCGAAGCAGGTCCATATCGACATTACAGGCCCGCATCACGGCTGCGGCGTCCTGGTCGTCCATCAGCGCGAGAAGCAGATGTTCCAGCGTCGCATATTCGTGATGGCGCTCATTGGCGAGCGCCAATGCGCGGTGAAGGCCCTCTTCGAGACTGCGTGAAAACGTCGGCACGTGCGAACCTTCCCTTCTGCTGCTTGACCACTATACAGCTTGAACGCGCAACTACTCTCTTTCCATCGTACATTGCAGCGGATGCTGGTGCTGCCGCGCGAAATCCATGACCTGCGTCACCTTGGTTTCTGCCACCTCATAGGTATAGAGGCCGCACACACCCACACCATGCTGATGCACATGGAGCATGATTACAGTCGCTTCCTCCCGCCCCTTGTTGAAGAACCGCTCCAGAATGTGAATGACGAACTCCATCGGCGTGTAGTCGTCATTCAGGAGCAGAACCTTGTAGAGGGAGGGTTTCTTGGTTTTCGGCTTCGTCTTCGTGATGACGCCGGTACCCACTCCGCCGTCCTCGTCATCACCGCGCCGCCTTTCGTCCGACATCCCCGTTCCTGCTCGCTTCTTACTGCCAGCCGGTGACCCGGCTGCTGACTATAGATAGGTAACCCTATCAAAATTCAAAGACCGTCAGCATTCTAGCCGGATTCGCCCGCTCTGGGGCGAGCCGGTGGCGACTTCGGAAACAGCCTCCCCCATGCGAGTTGGGCCGCCCTTGCCACGCCTGCAAGGTTTAGCATTCGTTAACCATGTTAATATTTTGGTAATACTCTGGCCGTTATCTTCCAAATCGTGTCCAAATGCCGGGGATACTTGAGTTTTTTCGCCATTTCCGGCCCCGAGGGTCTTCGCAAGCTGTGGTTCTTTGACTACAGTGATTTGGGGATAAGTTTCGGGGTCGCGCGCATCGGCAGGGCGCGCTGGCAGAAGGGGTAAAGGCGTATGCAGGAACCTGCGCTCACGAGTTTTGCGCGCACTTCCTTCCCTCTCAGGCGGGGTGCTTTGGGCGCCGCGCTGGCCATGTGCCTTGCGATCTTCGCTTTCGCCCTTCCCGCCCCTGCTGCAGCCTCCGCCAAATCCGCCGCGCTGGTCATGGACGCCCATACGGGCAAGGTCCTCTATTCCCGCAATGCCGACGAATATCGCTACCCCGCTTCGCTGACCAAGGTGATGACCCTCTATCTCCTCTTCGAGAAGCTGGATAAAGGGGAGATCACCCTCAAGTCGCGCATCAAGATGACGGCGAAAGGCGCGGGCATGCCGCCCTCCAAGCTCGGCCTGCGCGCCGGTGAAACGCTCACCGTCGAGGAAGCGATCCTCGCCCTCATCACCCGTTCCGCCAATGACGTGGCCTCCGCCACCGGCGCCTTCATCGCCGGCACCGAAGATGCCTTCGCCGTGCAGATGACGAAGAAGGCCCGCGCGCTTGGCATGAGCAAGACAACCTACAAGAACGCCTCGGGCCTGCCCGACAAGGACCAGCGCACCACAGCGCGGGATCAGGCAACGCTTGCAAAGCGCATCAAGGAAGATTTCCCGCAATATTACGCCTATTTCAGCACCGAGCATTTCGAGTGGCGGAAGGCGCGCATCCATAACCACAACAGGCTTCTCGGACGCTATGAAGGCACGACGGGCCTCAAGACCGGCTATACCCGCGCCTCCGGCTTCAACCTCACGGCCACGGTGGAACGCGACAACAAATCCCTGATCGGCGTCGTCATGGGCGGCGAAAAGGCAAAGCTCCGTGATGACCACATGGTCGAACTTCTCGATCAGGCATTCCCGCGCGCCGTCGCCATGAAGCCGGGCCAGAGCGCCACGCGCCTCGCGGCTGCCACCACCCCGCCGCCACCGCCGATACTCCGTCCCGCCGCGACCATTCCGGCAGAAGATCGCAATGCGCTCCTCCAGCTTGCAGCCTCGATCGACGAGCAGCCCGAGGCAGAACCTGCCGTCGCCACGGTGAACACCGTCGCAGCGCCCGCCCCTGTTCAATCCGCAGCACTTTCCGCGCCCGTGCCTGCGCCTACCCCTGCCGCCCAGACGCTTGCAGCACCCGAAGCACCGGCAACCGCCGCAGCCGAGCCTGCCGCTCCCGTGGACAGCGTCACGGCCTATGCCGTCGCCGCCATCCGATCGGCGGAAGGCCCCGTCCGGCAGGCAAGCCGCGAAATCGGTAATTTCCTTGTCGCCCCGGCCAATGCTGCGGTGAACCCCGATGCGGCTGCGAACCCGCTTCTGATATCGCCCGCCGCAAACGATCCTGCCCGCACCGAGCCTGTCGCCGCTCGCTCCTGGCGTGACGGTGATCCGCTCATCCCCGAAGGCACATGGGTCATTCAGATCGGTGCCTATGCCAATCAGGCTGATGCCGTGGAAAGCATCCGCAAGGCGGTGCGTGCCGCCCCTGCAGAGCTTGGCGATGCCGTTCCTGTGACCATCCCGGTCAAGACGGCTGACAGCCGCACGCTCTATCGCTCGCGCTTTGGCGGCTTTGAGGGTGAACAGGCTGCCCGCGACGCCTGTGGCCGCCTCGCCCGGCAATCGATACAGTGCATTCCGATCCCGCCGACGAACTGGGCATTGCCGAAATCTGCCGAAGCCCGCGAAAACCGGCGCGGCTAGGCTCCCGCCCTCGCGGCTCTCATCTTCTCCAGCGGAAGCTCCAGCATATCAACCAGCGCCCGCACCTCTGCGCGCGCTGCGACATGCGACATGGACATCTGCGTATCGACGCCCTCCTCCCGGAGATCGAGCAGCGTCAGGCCGGAGGGGAACATCTCGCGGAAAATCACGCGCTCGCCAAAGCCCGGCCCTGCGCGAAACCCGATGCGCCCTGCAAGCGCCGTCAGCACAGATTCAACGCGCCGCTTGTTCTTCGCATCGAGATGCGAGAGACGGTTGCGGACGACCACCCAGTCAATCTCGCCGCCATCGCGTACAGCGCGGCGTTTGCGGCTTTCCCAGACCATCTCGCTGTAAACGCTCGGCCCCTTGATGCGATAGGTCTGCGGATCAACCCGGCCCAGCAGATCGAAATCCACGAAGCTGTCATTCATGGGCGTGACAAGCGTGTCCGCCCGCGCATGGCCAAGGCGTGACAGGTTGCTGTCCGAGCCGGGGCAGTCGATGACCAGAAAATCATTCTCGGCCGAAAGCCGCGCGATGGTTGCATCAAGCTCGGCCTCTTCCGCCGCATTGGCCTCGGCAACGGTCGGCGCATTGGACTTCGTGATGACCACATGGTCCGGCATGACGAGGTTCACATTTGCCGCGTCCGCCCAAGCCTTGCGGTTTTCCACATAGCGGGTCAGCGAACGCTGCCGGCCATCCAGGTCAATGGAGCCGACGCGGAATCCCTCGCGCAGCAAGAAGGCAATGAGATGCATGGCGGTGGTGGTCTTGCCGGACCCGCCCTTTTCATTACCGAGCACAATTATATGTGCCTTTGGACGCGCCCGCTCATCGCCAGTCATGGCCTAGCCAACTCACCTAAACCCCATCGAATCGAGGGGAAGTCTGGTGGCAGAGAGGAAGGGCGTCAACATCGAGCGAAAGAGCAGCAGGTGAAACGCGGTATCCTCTTGCAGCCTCCCCCATCCCTCCGGCTACACTGAGAAAATCTGCTGGCGGGGGCCGGTCGTTGCCGCCTCACCTCCTGGCGACAACATCCGGAGACCAAAAGCATGAAAGGCCTGCTCACTCTCGACCAGCTTTCAGACCTCGTTGCGAGCGGCGAGATTGATACCGTCGTCATGGCAATGCCAGACATGCAGGGGCGCCTTGTCGGCAAGCGCATGGCCGCCCCCTACTTCCTCGATACCGCCGTCCATGAAACCCATGCCTGCAACTACCTCCTCACCGTGGACACGGATATGGAGCCGGTGCCGGGCTACAAGGCAGCAAGCTGGGCACAGGGCTATGGCGACTTCGCGCTGAAGCCCGATCTGGCAACGCTGCGCCGCATTCCCTGGCTGCCGGGCACGGCGCTCGTCATCTGCGATACGGTGGACCATGACGGGCAGGACGTGCCCCATGCACCGCGCTCGATCCTGAAGAAGCAGTTGAAGCGCGTCGCCGCAATGAAGATGAAAGCCTTCACCGCTTCCGAGCTTGAGTTCTATCTCTTCGATGACAGCTACGAGACGGCGCATGAAAAGCGCTATCACGGCCTGAAGACGCCCAACTGGTATATCGAAGACTACCACATCTTCGCGACCACCAAGGAAGAAGGCTTCATGCGGGCCATCCGCAATGGCCTTGAGGGCGCGGGCATCCCGGTGGAAAACACCAAAGGCGAATGGGGCCCCGGCCAGGGCGAAATCAATATCCGCTATGCCGAAGCGCTGGAGATGGCCGACCGCCACACCATTCTGAAAAACGGCATCAAGGAAATCGCCTGGCTGCACGGCAAGGCCGTCACCTTCATGGCGAAGTGGAACTATGAGCTTGCCGGTTCCTCCTGCCATATCCACATGTCGCTCTGGGACGAGAAGGCAAAGTCCGCGCATTTCTTCGACGAAAAGGCCGAGCCTTACGGCATGTCGGAACTTTGTCAGCAATTCCTCGCAGGCCAGCTTCGCCATGCGCGTGAGATCACCTATCTCCTCGCGCCGACCGTCAATTCCTATAAGCGCTTCGTGAATGGCTCCTTCGCGCCGACCAACATCGTCTGGTCGAATGACAATCGCACGGCGGGCTTCCGCATGTGCGGCACGGGCAAGAGCCTGCGTATTGAATGTCGCATTGGCGGCGCGGATCTGAACCCCTATCTCGCCTATGCGGGACTTCTGGCAGCAGGTCTTGAAGGCGTCGAAAAAAAGCTCACGCTTGAGCCAGAGTTCCGTGGCGATGCCTATGGCGCTGCGGGCATCCCCACGCTCCCCAAAAACCTGCGCGATGCGCTGAGCGAGATGGAAAATTCCGACACGCTCCGCAAGGCGCTGGGCGACGATGTGATCGAACATTATCTCCACACCGGCCGCTGGGAGCAGCATGAATATGAACGCCGCGTGACCGATTGGGAACTGATGAGAGGATTTGAACGAGGATGAGTGAAGTTCTGAAAGTCATTTCCCCGGTTGACGGGAGCGTCTATGCCGAGCGCCCGCTCGCCACATGGGCAGAAATAGACAGCGCCCTGACCTCCGCGAAAGCAGCGCAGGCGGCGTGGAAATTCGTTCCCATCGCCGAGCGCGCAGCCCTTTGCCTGCGCTTCATCGACACGTTTCTTGCCATGCGCGACGAGATCGTGCCCGAGCTTGCCTGGCAGATGGGCCGCCCCATCGCCTATGGCGCGGGCGAGCTGCGCGGCTTCGAAGAACGCGCGCGCTACATGATCTCGATTGCCGAGGAAGCCCTCGCCGACATTGACGCAGGACCGAAAGAAGGTTTCCGTCGCTGGGTGCGGCGCGAGCCGCTTGGCGTCGTGCTCGCCATTGCTGCCTGGAACTATCCCTATCTGATCGCGGTGAACTCCGTTGTCCCTGCCATCATGGCGGGCAATGCCGTCATCCTGAAACATTCAGGCCAGACGCCGCTCTGCGCCGAGCGTTTCGCCACGGCCTTCGAAAAGGCAGGCGCACCGGACGGGCTTTTCCAGATCGCGCATATGAGCCATGAGATGACGGAGCGCACCATTGCGGATCAGCGCACCAATCACGTCATATTCACGGGCTCCGTCTCGGGCGGCCATGCCATTGTTCATGCCGCCGTTGATCGCTTCATCGATATCGGGCTCGAACTGGGCGGCAAGGACCCCGCCTATGTGCGCCCCGATGCAAACCTGCCCTTCGCCGTCGAAAATCTTGTGGATGGCGCTTTCTTCAATTCTGGCCAGTCCTGCTGCGGCAAGGAGCGGCTCTATGTCCATGCCGATGTCTATGATGATTTCGTGGAAGGCTTTGTGGAGCTGACGAAGAAATACAAGCTCGGCAGCCCGCTTGATCCCGACACCACAATCGGCCCGATGGTGCGCAGTTCTGCCGCCGCTTTCGTGCGCGGCCAGATCGAACAGGCAAAGCGCGCCGGCGCCCGCGCGCTGGTGGGCGAAGCGCATTTCCCCGCTTCAAAAGCGGGTACGCCCTACCTCGGCCCAGAAGTGCTGGTTGATGTGAACCACCAGATGGATGTGATGCGCGAGGAGAGCTTCGGCCCTGTCGTCGGCATCATGAAAGTCTCCTCCGATGAAGAAGCCATCAACCTGATGAATGACAGCTCGCTCGGCCTCACCGCCTCCGTCTGGACGGAAGACGTGGAAGCGGGCGAACGCATTGGCGAGCGCATCGAAACCGGCACCTTCTTCCTCAATCGCTGCGACTATCTGGACCCTGCCCTTGCCTGGACGGGTGTGAAGGATACGGGTCGCGGTGCCACGCTTTCGCGCGTCGGCTATGAGCATCTGACGCGGCCGAAAAGCTTTCACCTGAGAACCAAAACAAAATGATCGACAATTATTCGAGCATCACCGGCAACTGGAACTTCCCGACGAAAATCCGCTTCGGTGCCGGGCGCATCAAGGAGCTTGCAGATGCCTGCGCGGCAGCGGGCATCAACCGTCCGCTTCTCGTCACCGATCCGGGGCTGAAGCCCCTGCCGATGATTGCGGAGGCGCTTGCCCTTCTTGAAAAGAGCAACATCCCGCCCGCGCTTTTCACCGATGTTCACCCGAACCCGGTGGGCGCGGATGTGGAAGCGGGCCTCGAGGTCTTTCGCAAAGGCAAGCATGACGGCGTGATCCTTGTTGGCGGCGGCAGCGCGATGGACGCAGGCAAGGCCATCGCCTTCATGTCGGGCCAGACGCGCCCCATCTGGGATTATGAAGACCGCGAGGACTGGTGGACACGCGCTGACCCGGCAGGCATCGCCCCGGTGATTGCAGTACCCACCACAGCAGGCACTGGTTCCGAAGTTGGCCGCGCCGCCGTCATCACGGACGAACGCGACCACACGAAGAAGATCATCTTCCACCCGAAGATGATGCCGGTTGATGTGATCGCCGACCCGGAACTGACCGTTGGCCTCCCCGCCCACATCACCGCCGCGACGGGCATGGATGCACTGTCGCACAGCCTCGAAGCCTATTGCTCGCCCTTCTGGCACCCGCTCGCTCAGGGCATCGCGCTTGAAGGAATGCGACTCTGCAAGGAATGGCTGCCCGTTGCCACGAAGAACGGCAGCAATATCGAGGCGCGATCCTTCATGCTCGCCGCCTCTTCCATGGGCGCGACCGCCTTCCAGAAGGGCCTCGGCGCGATGCATGCGATGAGCCATCCCTGCTCCTCGCTGCGTGGCACGCATCACGGCCTCACCAACGCAGTGGTGATGCCCTATGTGCTGATGCACAACCGCGCAGCCATCGAAGAAAAGCTCGCTGCCGCCGCGCGCTATCTCGGTCTCAAGGATCAGAGCTTCACTGGCTTTGTGGACTGGGTTCTGGCGTTGCGCGAGGAAGTCGGCATTCCTCACACGCTGAAGGAAATCGGCGTGGACAGGGATGCCATTCCGGAAGCCGCCCCCATGGCGCTGGAAGATCCCTCAACCGGCGGCAACCCGCTGCCGATGAGCCGCGCTGACTACGAAAAGCTTTACGCGAACGCGATCGAAGGTCGCCTCGCCTGATCCAACAGACTGCCCGGGCGCCGTGGGCCTTGCGCATCATGGCGCCCGGGTAATCCCCTCCTGAACGCGTACCGAGCGCAAGCGGCGGCACATCAGACCCACCCGCCAGTGCGAGGCTGATTGAGTTCCGCACGGCGCGCCGCTATCTTCCGCGCGTTCTCAACGGAGGTCTGTGCCTATGCCGCTCGACACATCCAGCTACGCCATTCCCGTTGCCCGCAGCGCCGCCGACCTGCGTGAAGCCGTTTCTGAATGGCGGAAACAGGGGCTCAGTGTCGCGCTCGTTCCCACCATGGGCGCGCTGCATGAAGGCCATCTCTCGCTGGTCGATCTCGGCCGCACCCGCGCGGATCGCGTCGTCGTCTCTATTTTCGTCAACCCGACGCAATTCGCCCCGAACGAGGATTTCTCCGCCTATCCGCGCACCGAGGCGGCGGATGCCGCAAGGCTTGAAGGCAAGGCCCACCTCATCTTCGCGCCCGATGCGGCAGATATGTATCCGCAGGGCTTTTCCACGACCATCTCGCTCACCGGCGTGACCGAGCCACTCGAAGGCGAGTTCCGCCCGACGCATTTTGCGGGCGTGGCAACCGTCGTCGCAAAACTCATTCTGCGCACTATGCCCGACATCGCCGTTTTCGGCGAGAAGGACTGGCAGCAGCTCATGGTTATTCGCCGCATGGTTGCCGATCTCGACATACCGGTAGAAATTCTCGGCGGGCCTATCATGCGCGAGGCGGACGGCCTCGCCATGTCATCGCGCAACGTCTATCTGACGCCCGAAGAGCGGAAAGCCGCAGGCGCTCTGAACATCATCCTGCGCGAAACGGCTGAAAGCGTCGCAAAGGGCACACCCATCTCGCAGGCAACAGCGGAGGGAGCCAAGCGAATCCTCGCCCTTGGCTTCGACAAGCTCGACTATCTGGAAATCCGCGACGCCGCCTCGCTTGCCGCCTATCCCGAAGACCGGCCCACAAGCGAAGCACGCATTCTCGTCGCCGCAAAGATCGGCAAGACACGTCTTATCGACAATATGCCGGTCTAGAGCAGCCCGAGCTCTTCGAGTTCGCGGCGCATTTCTTCCGGCATCTCGTCATCCGCCTCGCCACGCTTCACATCGGCGGGCGCGTCTTTCGCATCGAGATAGCGCCATCCCTGAAAGGGGCGTCGTTCCTGCCGCCGCGTCGGCACGATCTCATGATCGAGAATGAGACGGCAGCGCCCGATCCCCTCGCCATCCGTGAATTGCTCAATACCGATGAGCCTTTGGCGGCAGCGGATGACACCCTTCATCACCCAATAAAGCGAACCACCGTCCAGCAGTTCATCCGCGCGCTTCGGCGTCATGCGCGTTACATGGGCAAGCACTTGCGGCTCACCCCGACGCTTCATCTCGGCAAGCCGCTCGGCCTGCCATCCGGCAAGGTCTGCAATATCATCAGCGCCAACGCAGAGCTTGATGAGATGAACCGTCAATCCGATGCCTCATCAAAGGAAACAAGCACCGCGCCCGCCTCCACCTGATCGCCCGGTGCCGCGTGAACCGCAGCCACAATACTATCAGCGCCCGCCACGAGCGTCTGTTCCATCTTCATCGCTTCCATGACGATGAGCGCGGCACCCCGGCGCACTCTGGCACCCGCTTCTGCCAGAACCTGCACAATCTTGCCCGGCATGGGTGCCTTGAGCGCACCCGCCTCGCCATCGGAAACAACATCCACATCAAGAGGGTCCGCAACCTCGAACTCGGTCGCAATGCCTTCATGGATGAGTATGTGCCCTTTCCCGCGCGCGACACAGGCGGCCGATATCCGCACACCATCCACCGTGGCGCGAAGAAAGCCATCATCACCCAGAGTGGCGGAGACGAGAATGTCATTCTCGCTCGCGCCGGAAATACGCCAACCCTCGCCTTGCGGCGTGACGGTGAGCGCAACCGCCTCTCCCCTTGCATTGAACTTCAGCGTCTCGCTTCGCGGCCCGCCAAGCCCCCATGCATCCGCCGCTGCCCAGGGCGAGTGCGGTTCGGCTGTTTCGCTTTGCGCGCGCCGGATGGCCGCTTCTCTCAGCAGAAGATGGGCTGCCGCACCAAGAGCAAGCACCCGCGCCGACAGGTCCGATGCCGGCACCAGATCAGCGATGTGACGGTCAATGAAGCCAGTATCAATATCGCCCTTCAAAAAGGCATCATGGCCGACTGTCGCCGCGAGGAAGCCGAGATTGGTCTTCGGCCCCGCTACTTCCATGCGCGTGAGAAAGCCTTTCAGCCTGCGAAGCGCCGCATCGCGCGTTTCGCCATGCGCGATGATCTTGCCGATCATCGGGTCATAGAACATGGTGACTTCATCGCCTTCCCGCACACCCATATCGGTGCGGATATGCGCCATGTCGCCTGGCATCCGCAGGCGAAGAAGCTTGCCGGTCGAAGGGAAGAAACTCTTTGCCGGGTCTTCCGCATAAAGCCGCACTTCAACCGCATGGCCCTTGAGAGGAATCTCATCTTGCGTGAGCGGCAGCGCTTCACCCGCGGCAACGCGCAACTGCCACTCGACGAGATCGAGCCCGGTAATCGCTTCCGTCACCGGATGCTCGACCTGCAACCGCGTGTTCATTTCCATGAACCAGAAACCATCAGGCCTCAGCCCGTCACTCGCATCCGCGATGAACTCGACCGTACCCGCCCCGCGATAGCCAATGGCCTTGGCCGCCGCGACAGCTGCCTCGCCCATCGCCTTGCGCATGTCAGGCGGCATGCCCGGGGCCGGCGCTTCCTCGATCACCTTTTGGTGTCGGCGCTGCAAGGAGCAATCCCGCTCATAAAGCGAGACAGCCTGCCCCTTCCCGTCCGCAAAGACCTGAATTTCAATATGGCGCGGCCGCGCCACATATTTCTCGATCAGCACGCGCTCATCGCCAAAGGCAGCACCCGCCTCCCGCTGCGCACTCGCAAGCGCCTTGGCGAAATCTGCCGGATCATCCACAAGGCGCATACCCTTGCCGCCGCCACCCGCAACCGCCTTGATGAGCACGGGATAGCCGATCGCTTCAGCCTGACCGGCAAGAAAGTCAGCCTCCTGACTATCGCCATGATAGCCCGGCACGACTGGAACACCGGCCTTTTCCATCAAGGCTTTCGCCGCATCCTTCAACCCCATCGCGCGAATGGCATCGGGCGTCGGGCCGACAAAGGTGAGGCCCGCCTTTTCACAAGCCTCCGCGAAGCCCGCATTCTCGGAGAGAAAGCCATAACCCGGATGCACCGCCTCCGCGCCGGAGCGCGCACAGGCGTCAAGAATAGCATCCGCCCGCAAATAGCTCTCCGCCGCAGGTTCAGGGCCTATGCGATAGGCCTCATCGGCCTCCGCCACATGAAGCGCATTGGCATCGGCATCGGAATAGACCGCAATGGTCCGAAGCCCCATGCGCCGCGCCGTGCGAATGATACGAACGGCAATCTCGCCGCGATTGGCAATCAGAAGGGATTTGAACATATGGCCCCTCACATGCGGAAGACGCCGAACTGCGTCTCCGGTATGGGTGCGTTGAGCGTGGCGGAAAAAGCGAGCGCGAGGACGCGGCGTGTTTCAGATGGCGTGATGATGCCATCATCCCAGAGCCGGGCCGTGGCGAAATAGGGATGCCCCTCTTCCTCATATTGCGCGCGGATCGGGGCCTTGAAGGCATCGGCTTCTTCCGGCGTCCACTTCTCCGCATCGCGATGCACGGTCGCCAGCACACTGGCCGCCTGCTCGCCGCCCATCACTGAAATGCGCGCATTGGGCCAGGTGAAAAGGAAGCGCGGACTATAGGCGCGCCCGCACATGCCGTAATTCCCCGCACCATAAGAACCGCCGATTATGAGCGTCACCTTCGGCACATTGGCAGACGCCACCGCCGTTACGAGCTTCGCGCCATCCTTGGCAATACCGCCCGTTTCATACTCGCGACCCACCATGAAGCCCGCAATATTCTGAAGGAAGAGAAGCGGAATCTTCCGCTGGCAGCACAGCTCGATGAAATGCGCGCCCTTAAGCGCAGATTCCGAAAAGAGAATGCCATTATTCGCAACGATGCCGACGGGAAGCCCGTGAATGTGAGCGAAACCGCAAACAAGCGTTGTGCCGTAGAGCTTCTTGAACTCGTCAAACTCCGACCCGTCCACCAGCCGCGCAATCACTTCGCGCACATCATACTGGATGGAAAGCGAATGCGGCACCACGCCATCAAGTTCGGCCGCGTCGTAAAGCGGTGCGCGCGGCTCTGCGAGCGGAACAGCAATCTGCTTCTTGCGATTTAGCGTGCCCGCAATCTGCCGCGCTATGGCAAGCGCATGGGCATCATCCATCGCATAGTGATCGGTCACGCCGGATTTGCGCGAATGAACATCCGCCCCACCGAGATCTTCCGCCGATACCACCTCGCCCGTCGCCGCTTTCACAAGCGGCGGCCCACCGAGAAAGATCGTGCCCTGCTTGCGCACGATCACCGTCTCGTCCGACATGGCAGGCACATAGGCGCCGCCCGCCGTGCAGGAACCCATTACAATGGCAATCTGCGGAATGCCCTTCGCGGACATGCGCGCCTGATTGTAGAAGATGCGGCCGAAATGTTCGCGGTCCGGAAAGATTTCTGCCTGGTTCGGCAGGTTCGCGCCGCCTGAGTCCACGAGATAGAAGCAAGGCAGATTGTTTTCGAGCGCCACTTCCTGCGCGCGGAGATGCTTCTTCACCGTGACGGGATAATAGGTGCCGCCCTTGATCGTCGCGTCATTACAGACAATGACACATTCCTGCCCCGCGACGCGGCCGATGCCGGTGATGATGCCCGCCGCATTGATCGGCTCGCCATACATGCCGTGCGCAGCCATAGGAGAAAGTTCAAGAAAGGGCGTACCCGGGTCAATCAGGCCATAGACCCGCTCGCGAGGCAGCATTTTGCCGCGCGATACATGCCGCTCGCGCGAGCGCTCATCGCCGCCAAGGGCAGCCTTCACCCTCTCCTTCTGCAGCGCCGTGGTGAGCCGCGCCATCGCTTCCGCATTCTCCCGGAAACGGGCATCGCGCGTATTGATGCTTGTCTTCAGAACCGCCACAGCCATTACCCCGGACTGGATTTTTTATAGAAACGATCATACGTTCGTATCCTGAGACAGGCAAGAACGGCAACGGGCAAATCCTTGGCGAGAACGACAGGTTCATCGGGCGCAAAGACGCTTGCCGCCATCCATGAAGCGGGACTTGATCTCATCCATGAACATGGCTTTGAGGCAATGAGCCTGCGCCAGCTTGCCGCCCGTGTCGGGCTTCAGCCGGGTTCCCTCTATAACCACATCGCCACAAAACAGGACCTGCTGTTCGACCTTATCCACGACCATATGGTGACGCTGCTTGCGAGCGTGGATGAGGCGCTTGCCGGGATCGACGATCCGCTGGAAGCTCTCAAGGCTTTCACCGCCTTTCACCTCACCTACCATATCGAACGCAAGCGCGAGGTCTTTATCGGCTCGTCGGAACTCCGCAGCCTGAGCCCGCAGAACCGCCGCAAGATCGTGGCGCTGCGCCGCGCCTATGAGGACCGGCTTTGCGACATTCTCCAGCGCGGCGAGAAGAAAAAGCTGTTCAAAATTGCAGATGTGCGTGTCAGCGCCTATGCCATCCTCGCCATGCTGACCGGCATCTGCACATGGTACGATGTGAAAGGCCGCGTTGGCCGTAAGAAGCTCATCGACATTCACACCCGCCTCGTGCTGGAGGGCGTGACGACATGACAGCGGAGGAAAGCATGGCGAAAAACGAAGCCGAAGCAGCGATGGTCTTTCTCGACAACTGGTATGCTTGCGTAAAGGCCCATGATCCCGCGAAGCTCGAAGCGCTGGTGGCCGATGATGCGGTGATCTCCTCGCCTGCCTTCTACACGCCGAAACAGTCGAAGGAGTATGTCCTCGCCATTCTGAATGCAGTCCTCGCAGGCTTCGAGGACTTCACCTACACGAAGGAATGGGTGGACGGGAAAGAGATCATTCTCGAATTCAACAGCCGCATCGGCGAGACGAAGCTGAAGGGCATCGACCGCATCACCGTGAATGATGCCGGGCAGATCGCCCATATCGAAGTGCTGATCCGCCCGCTAAATGGCCTCATCGCCCTTGCCGAACATGTGAAGGCGACGCTCGCGAAAACGGCTGCCTAGTTCAGCCGCTCAATCGCAATCGCCGTTGCTTCGCCACCCCCAATGCAGAGCGAGGCAACGCCGCGCTTGCCGCCCGTCTGCTGAAGCGCATTCAGCAGCGTGACGATGATGCGCGCGCCCGAAGCGCCAATGGGATGGCCGAGCGCGCAGGCGCCGCCATAGATGTTCATATTGTCATGCGAGAGGCCGAGATCATGGATCGCGGCCATTGCCACAACGGCGAAGGCCTCGTTCACTTCCCAGAGATCGACCTCATTCTTCGACCAGCCCGTCTTTTCGAGGAGCTTCGAAATCGCGCCGACCGGGGCCGTGGAGAACCAGGCCGGGGCCTGCGCATGCATTGTGTGTCCGCGAATGGCGGCAAGCGGGGTAAGCCCACGCCATTCGGCTTCCGAAAGCCGCATCAGCGTCAGCGCGGCCGCGCCATCCGAAATCGAGCTTGAATTCGCAGCCGTCACCGAGCCGTCTTTCGCGAAGGCAGGCTTCAGTGTCGGAATCTTTGCCGGGTCGGCCGTCAGCGGCTGTTCGTCATTCACCACTTCCGACTTGCCCTTTCGTGTTGTCACTTCCACGGGCACGATTTCGGGCGCAAAGGTACCGCCCTCCACCGCGCGCTTCGCACGGGAAAGCGATTCAAGTGCATAGGCATCCTGCTGCTCGCGCGTGAACTGATAGTGCTTTGCCGTCTCTTCCGCATAGCTGCCCATCAGGCGGCCTTCATAGGCATCTTCCAGCCCGTCAAGGAACATGTGGTCCTTGACCTCGCCATGGCCGAGCCGCATCCCGCCACGTGCCTTGGGCAGCAGATAGGGCGCATTCGTCATGCTTTCGAGGCCGCCCGCGACGGCAACTTCCGCATTGCCCGCAAGGATCGCATCATGCGCCATCATCACGGCTTTCATGCCGGAGCCGCACATCTTGTTAACGGTCGTACAGGGCGTGCCGTCGTCAAGCCCTGCACCGCGCGCCGCCTGCCGCGCTGCCGCCTGACCAAGTCCGGCAGAGAGCACGCAGCCCATCAGCACTTCATCCACTGCCGTCGGCGCAAGCCCTGCCCGTTCCACAGCGCCCTTCACGGCAATGGCCCCAAGCTCCGTTGCCGTCACCCCCGCGAGCGCCCCCTGAAAGCCGCCCATCGGAGTGCGGGCCGCGCTGACAATAACCACGGGATCGGAAGAGGTGCTCTGTGACATGAGACGAATTCCACGTTTAAACTGGTGCCGGATAGAGGATTCGGGAAAACCCTATCCCATAAAGATAGCGTGCCAAAGCCACAGGGGGGGATAAGTCGTGGAAGATTTCCTGCACAATATGGACTGGGTGCTGCCCTTACGCAGCGACTGGGCGACGCCTGTGGCGAACGGCTTCACCTGGCTTGGTTACACACCCTTCTTCCTGATGTTCCTGCCCGTCGGCTACTGGCTCTGGGACCGCGCCATGTTCACGCGGCTTGCCGTACTCATCGCCATTACGGCGGTGGTGAATGGCTGGTTCAAGGATCTCTGGCAGGATACGCGCCCCGACCCGAAATACTGGCTGGATGGCCGCATTGAAGGCTCGCCCGGCCGCCCCTCTGGCCATGCGCAAGTGGCGGTCGCCATGTGGCTCTGGCTTGCCTATGAGATCAGAAAAAGCTGGGCGTGGATCGCCGCCATCATCATCACTTTCGGCGTCTGCTTCAGCCGCCTCTATCTCGGCGTGCATGATGTTGACGATATTCTCGTCGGCAGCGCCTTCGGCCTTGCGAGCATCGGCCTCTTCATCCTGCTGCTCGGCCCGAGCTTTGATTTCTGGCGTCGCCTGCCCTTCTGGGTGCACCTCGCCGTGATCCTTGCGCTGGTGCCCCTGCTCTGGGCCGTCTGGCCGCCGGAAGGACCGGCAGGCTCCAGCTTCTTCGGCCATATCGCCGTGCTCTTCCTGCTCTTTGGTTGGGTTGCCGGGCAGGCCATCGACTATCGCCTTGCGCCGGAGCGTGGCCCCCGCCCCGCCATCTGGAAACAGATCGTGATGGCGGTAGGCGGCATTGTCGTGCTCTTCGCAATCCGCGCAGGCATCGACAATGGCGGCGAAGCGCTCGGCCTCAGCCGCGCCATCACCGGCTATGGCGGGGCGGCGATACTCGGCTTTTACGCCACCGGCCTCGCACCAATGGCATTCCGCGCACTGAAACTGATGCGGTAAGGCTCACGCCGTTTCGTTGAAAAGCTCGCGACCGATCAGCATACGGCGGATTTCGCTCGTACCTGCGCCGATCTCGTAGAGTTTCGCATCGCGCAGCAGGCGGCCGGTTGCATAATCGTTGATATAGCCATTGCCGCCTAGTGTCTGGATGGCCTCGAGCGCCATCCAGGTCGCCTTCTCGGCTGCATAAAGGATCGCGCCTGCCGCATCCTTGCGTGTCGTCTGGCCACGATCACAGGCCTTGGCGACGGCATAGACATAAGCGCGGCAGGCATTCATCGTCGAATACATGTCGGCAAGCTTGCCCTGCATAAGCTGGAAGGTGCCGATAGGCGCACCGAACTGCTTGCGCTCATGGATGTAGGGGATCACCACATCCATGCAGGCCTGCATGATGCCAAGAGGTCCCGCTGCAAGAACGGCGCGCTCATAGTCGAGGCCCGACATGAGAACGCGCACGCCCTCATTGACCTTGCCGAGCACATTTTCTTCCGGCACTTCGCAATCTTCAAACACAAGCTCTGCCGTGTTCGAGCCGCGCATACCGAGCTTGTCGAGCTTCTGCGCAGGCCGAAAACCCTTCATGCCCTTTTCGATGAGAAAAGGCGTGATACCTTTCGGGCCGACGGCGGGATCCGTCTTGGCATAGACGATCAGCGTGTCGGCATCGGGACCATTGGTGATCCACATCTTGTTGCCGTTGAGAATGTAGCGGTCGCCTTTTTTCTCCGCCTTCAGCCGCATGGACACGACATCAGAACCCGCCCCCGGCTCCGACATGGCGAGCGCACCCACATGTTCGCCCGAAATCAGCTTCGGCAGATATTTCTGCTTCTGCTCAGGCGTACCCCAGCGGCGAAGCTGGTTGACGCAGAGATTGGAATGCGCGCCATAGGAAAGGCCCACACTCGCCGAACCGCGGCTGATCTCTTCCATAGCAACGACATGATGGAGATAGCCAAGCCCTGCCCCGCCATCCTCTTCTTCCACCGTGATGCCGAGGAGGCCAAGCTCGCCAAGCTGCGGCCAGAGATCGCGCGGAAACTCGTTCGTTCTGTCGATTTCCGCGGCGCGCGGCGTGATCTTGTCCGCGGTGAAGGCGCGCACCGTCTCGCGGATCATGTCGGCGGTTTCACCCAGATCGAAATCGAGAGACGGATAGTCGTTCGCAAGCATTTTCTCTTCCCCGTTATGCAGCCTTTATCAACCGGGCAACCTTGCCGCGCCCTTCACTCCCCGTCACTGCCCCGAACGGGGCATGGGCGGGGCTATTCTCTCGAGTAAATATCGACGACGTCAGATTCAGTGAAAACCGTATAGACGCCCGCACCGGGACTGCCACCGACCACGACGAACTTGCCATCCGCAGCCGCCGCAACCGCGCCGTGGCGCGGCGTCGGCATGGAGGCAGCCTTGCCCCATGTACCGCTTGCAAGATCAAGCACGAAATGATCGCCAAAGGTGCGCGAAGGACGGCGAAGCTCTCCGCCTGTCACATGGATGCGCCCGTTCATCAGCGCTGCCACATGGCCGGAGCGCGGCTGCGGAAGCGAGGGACCAACCTGCCAGCGGCCTGTTGCCGGATCAAAAACATCAACCCGGCCTGTCGCGTTTCCGTCCACCAGACCGCCGATCACATAGATGCGACCATCCACCGGCACATAGGCAGCGGCAACGCGCGGCACGGGCATGGGGTCACCGACGCTCGACCATTCATTGCGGCCCGGATCATAGGCCCAGACGCGCGACGTGCCATTGCCACGCCCGCCCAGCGCATAAATGTAGTCGCCCATGGAAACGAAGCCATGCCCCGCCCTCGGTCCCGGCATGGAGGCAATGGGAAGCCATGTGCCGACCTGCGGATCATAGACCCAGCCCCGGCTCGTATCACCAGCGGGTGCAGGCGCTTCCTCTATCGGATTATCGAAGGTGCCGAATTGCGGTCGCTGCGCAGGCGCGGCCTCATAGCCGCCGGAGATGTAGAGCTTGCCGCCATGCTCGGCCATGCCAAGCTGTTGCAGCCCTGCAGGCAGTGCCGGTGCCGCGCGCCAGATATCGCCCTTGATGTCGTAAATCTCGGCAACGGAGCGCGGACCGGACGTGCTGTCCCCGCCCACCACATAGAGATCGCTGCCGATAAGCGCGCCACCCGCAAAGGCGCGGCCCGTTGTCATGGGCGCGCCGTCGCGCCACGCATCCGCCGCCGCCATGGCGGGCACCAGCGACGCCAGCGCAACGACCCCAAACCACCATGCCCGAACCACGGCCATACCTGAACTCCTCCTGCCTGCACCGCTCAGTAAAACAGAACCAGCGCAGCAAGGCCAAGAAACGCAAAGAAGCCCACCACATCCGTCGTCGTGGTAACGAAAACGGGCGATGAGACGGCCGGGTCAGCGCCCAGCTTTTCGAGCCCCAAGGGTACGAGAATTCCGATTAGTCCCGCTACCACCAGATTTATCATCATCGCGCTCGCGAAAACCGTACCAAGCCACATATTGTCGAAGATCAGCGCGACAAGGCTGCCGAGCAGCACCGCAAAGACAAATCCGTTCAGCACGCCAACACCGAGTTCACGCAGAATGGTGCGGCTTGCGTTGAAATCGACGAGATCGCGGGTCGCAAGCGCCCGCACGGTCACCGTCATGGTCTGTGTGCCCGCATTGCCACCCATCGATGCGACGATGGGCATGAGCACGGCAAGCGCGACCATCTCCTCGATCGCGCCATCGAAAAGCGCGATGACGGAGGCCGCAAGAACCGCGGTCACGAGATTGACCATCAGCCAGGGAATACGGCTCCGGCTTGTCTGCAGCACGGTATCGGAAATCGCTTCCTCACCTACACCGCCGAGCAGGCGGATGTCTTCCGCCGCTTCCTCGCTGATAACCTCAACGATGTCGTCCACCGTAATGACGCCGACGAGGCGGCCATCCTCATCCACGACCGCCGCCGAGATCAGGTCATATTTGCCGAACTGATGCGCCACATCTTCCTGGTCCATCGTGACCGGGATGAGCGTCTGCTGATCTTCCATTATCTCGGAAATCTTCACCGGGCGCTTGGTGCGCATCACCCGGGAGAGTGGTACCGTTCCGATCGGCTTGAAGGCGGCATCCACGACGAAGATTTCATAGAACTCTTCCGGCAACTCATCCGCTTCGCGCATATAGTCGATCGTCTGGCCGACATCCCAGAAGGGAGGCACGGCGACAAGCTCGCGCTGCATGAGACGGCCGGCAGAGTATTCGGGATAATCGAGTGACTGTTCGAGCACGGCGCGCTCGTTCGCCGGAAGCTGGTCGAGAATGATGCGCTGTTCATCCTCGTCCATATCCTCGAGCACATAGACGGCATCGTCCGAATCAAGCTCGCTCAGCGCCGCAGCCAGGTCTTTCGGATCATAGAGGTTCAGAACGTGGTCACGGACGCTCTCATCGAGTTCGCTTAACACCTCGGGGTTGAGATCCGCGCCGAGCATCCGCACAAGCTCTTCACGCTCGTCGGAACGCAGAAGCTCGAAGAGTTCGGCAAGGTCAGCCGGGCGAAGCGGGATGACGAGTTCGCGCGCCTGTGCAGCATCGGCGCGGTCCACCGCGTCGATGACCGAGTGCACAAAGGCGGGCGAAAGGGCCTCCTCCGCCGTCTCTTCTGGCATATTTGCAAGAGTCGGATCGGCCAAGGGCGCCACTCCCATGAAAAGCGGTGAGAATCGCGTCAGGAATCGCGGTTCCGAACGCGGCGAGTGTGCTCTATTTGCAGGAAGGCCGCCACCCGGAGCGGCGCAAAAAAGCGCCCGCGCTCACGCGGGAAACGTCCTTCTTCGGGATAGGGATCAGGCCCGCCCCGCAAGACGGGGATCAGATGGTGCGGTCGAGAAGACTCGAACTTCCACGGGAGTTACCCCACAGCGACCTCAACGCTGCGCGTCTACCAATTCCGCCACGACCGCATGTTTCGTAGGCCGGGCGGATGTAACAAATCCCCGGCATTTGCTCAAGCGGCAAATCACAGGAAAAGTGCCTTATCCCCGTTAAATACCGTCGCCATGCACATTTGCGGGCAGATGGATGCCGCACTCGTCCTTGTCGCGGCCCACCCAACGCCCGTCCCGGTAGGAACCGCCTTCCGGGACACGCTCCGTGCAGGGCATGCAGCCGATAGACAGATAGTTGTCCTTCACCAGCGGATGGCGCGGCAGCTTGTAATTGTCGATATAGGCTTCGAGGTCCTCTTGCGTCCAGTCAGCCAGCGGATTGATCTTGAAGCGTGTGCCGGTTGCGGAGCCGGGCTCTCCCGTGCCGCGCACCCGCTCTTCCTCGATGGTTTCCATGGCCGCGCGGGCGCTTGTCTGAAAGCGCTTCCGGCCGGTGATCGACGCATCGAAATGCTTCAGCGCGCGCTCAAGCGGCAGCACCTTGCGGACATGGCAGCAGCCATCCGGGTCGGTATTCCACAAGCCGCCATTCGGATCCCTTGCGGCGAGGTCAGCCGGGTGCGGCCCTGCCGCGCGAATATCGGTGAGGCCGAGCTTCTCCTGAAGCCGGTCGCGATAGCGAAGCGTCTCGCCGAAGAGCTTGCCCGTATTGAGGAAGATGACCGGCGTCGCCGGATCAATCTGCGCGACCATATGGAGAAGGACGGCCGATTCCGCGCCGAAGGAGGAGACAACGGCGATCCGGCCCGGAAACTCCGTTCGGATGACAGCGTCCAGCAATTCCACGCCACCCAGCCCGCCATGAGCCTGTCGCAATCGGTGAAGCGCGGGCGACACGATGGCCGACGCATTGTCCATAATGGCGGCGCGATCTTCGCTCATCGCAGCCTTGCCGGGGCGCTTTCTCAGATCAATTGCTGTCATGGAAGCCAGCCTTTCTCTTCTACATAGGCGTCCACCCGACGGCCCACATCGGCAAGGCCCAGCCCTTCCGACCGCCAGGCTTCCCGCCGGCGCCCGACCTCATCAAGACGCCCTGCCCATTCGGGCCCGAACAAACCTTCAAGATGCCGCCGAAGCTTTCTCGCAAGCCCCGGCGCCTTGCCGCCCGTGGAAACGGAAATGACCAGATCACCCCGCCGCACGATCGAGGGAACATGGAAGTCGCAAAGCGGCTTCACGTCCTCTGTATTGACGAGGCGGCCTGCCGCCCGGGCGATACCCGCCAGCGCCGCGCTTTCCTGCTCATCCAGCCCCGCGAGAAACACGATATGGGCCTGCTGAAGCGTGGCCGCGTCCGGCCGCCCGCCCTTCAGACGCGCTCCGGCGAGCTTGCGGAACGCCTCCGAGGGCGCCGAGGAATAAAGATCGAGCGAAACCGCTCCCGCGCCCTCAAGGACCTGAAGCCGTTTTTCCGCAGCTTCGCCCTCGCCCACCAGAACGACCTTCAAAGAGGCAAGATCGAGCAGAACTGGAAACATGAGGCGGCACCTCCTCGGGTTGCCTTCCAAAATGACGGCATACCCATGGCAACCGCTCATTTCCCGTTAGAGATAGCAACTATGCCATATAATTCAATTCCTTTTCGTATAATGTTTTATTTCACAACAAAACAACGATAAACAACAAAAAAGGGCCCGAAGGCCCTGATATCTGATCGCGCGGAATGTCTGCCTAGATCTGCATCGTCCCGGCATCTGCCGCCGACAGGATCGATGTGATGGAAACGGCGATACGTTCGCCCTGCACAAGGATTTCACCCCGCGCGATGGGTACATTGTTGGCGAGCACCCAGATTTCGTCGTCCTGCTTCGTGCCAAGCTCGATCACAGCCCCACGCCCCATCTTCAAGAGCTGATGAATGGGCAGCGTGGTGCGGCCAAGCACAACAGAAAGCTCGACAAAGACATTGTTGACCGAATTCAAAGCACACCCCACCTGACGGACACGGAACAAACCGCATAGGAAGCGCCGAAACGCCCCGCTACGCAGATTAAACTGGCATGTTAGAGTTACCTCATGGTTAAGCCCCTGCCCCTCTCCAGCGCCACGCAGCCCGCTCCCGAATGGCGCATCTCCGATACGCCCGTGCCTTACGAGGTTGCGCTGCGCGAAATGGAGGAGCGTGTCGCTGCTATTGCGGAAGGCCGCGCGCCCGAGCTTGTCTGGCTGCTGGAGCATCCGCCGCTTTACACCGCAGGCACAAGCGCGGACGAGGCCGACCTGATCGACCCGGAGCGCTTCCCCGTCTATCGCGCCGGGCGCGGCGGGCAATACACCTATCACGGGCCGGGGCAACGCGTGGCCTATGTCATGCTCGACCTCAAACGCCGCAAGCCGGATGTGCGCGCCTTCGTGCAGGACCTCGAAGCCTGGCTGATCGCCACGCTGGCAGAGTTCAACGTGAAAGGCGAATTGCGTGAAGGCCGCGTGGGCGTCTGGGTACGGCGCCCGGAAAAAGGTTTCACCGCCGAAGACAAGATTGCCGCCATCGGTGTGCGCATCCGCAAATGGGTGACGTTTCATGGCGTAAGCCTGAACGTCGATCCCGATCTCGATCACTTTACCGGCATCGTGCCCTGCGGCATCAGCCAGCATGGCGTGACGAGCCTGACCGATCTCGGCATCACGGCGAGCATGGCCGATGTGGACATCGCCCTGAAGCGAAACTTCCGCCGCATTTTCGGCCCGCAAGAAGGCGATTGATCATCCGCTCACGGAGCGACTGCGCCTGTGACCAAACTAGAGCGGGCTGTTCCTGAAGCCGAGATAGAGAAGCCCTATCCCGCCTGACACGGCGAGGAGCCAGATCAGTGCGCCGAGGATCGGGATAGAAATGCCGATCCAGATCAGCGCCGTCGCCAGCACCACGCCTGCGAGAACACCCAGCGGGCCGCGCCCGATCTCCCCGATCCGCCCCGCCAGAAGCGCGCCAAGCGCCGCTATGGTGGCCGCCAGCCCGAACACCATGCCAAGCGGCCAGAGCAGCAACATCAGGAAAGCAACGGGAAGGCCGACAATGGTGACGGCCACGAAGACAATGAGGATCGGCAGGCCCAGAAGCCACAACAGCCCGAGCCCCAGGGCAGGCAGCGGCTGGGCGACAAGAGACTCACGCATCCGCCCGGTCACGGCAGGCGCCAGATAGGCAATGGCAAGAGCAATGGCCCCGAAGAACACGGCGCTCGTCGCCGACATGTGATAGCCGGGAGCGGAGACACCCCTTCCCTCCCAATGCTCGTTCATATGCCTCTCGCGCCAGCGCTCCCGCATGTCGTTGTGCGGCATGACGGGGGCTGCTTCCTGCCGATCATCCCGCGCGGCGGCAATATCGCGCCCGTTGATCTCGCCCTTCACCTTTGCATTGCGGTCGATCCGGGCGGTGGAAGGAGAGTAATAGGTGACATTGCCGTCGATCTCGGCATCGGGTCCGAGCGTGAGATCCAAACCGTAAAAGGTAACGTCGCCCTTCACCTCGCCATTGATGAGCGCTTCCTGCGCGCGGATAGAAAGGCTGCCTTCAAGCTCGCCCTCCACCGCCACGCGGCGCGCGGCGATCCATGTGTCGCCCTTCACTTCGGCATCATCGGTGAGGATCACGATTTCACCGGCAGCGGAAAGCGATCCATCCACCTTCCTGTCGATGGTGAGTTCCCGCGCGACGGAAAACACATCGCCACCGCTTGCCCATTCGAGCGCCTTGTCGGCAATGCTCTCAGGGGCGGCGAGTGCTGCACCGCTGCCAGTGACAAAAATGACGAGAAAGGCGAAAAGCCGAACGATGCCGCCGCGCATGTGAGTCTCCTTCGTTTCCCGCACCCGAAAGGGGAACTATAGCGCGGGAACCAGCCCGGAGACAGGGCAAGGAGCAATAGATCGGCGGTCAGCGGACCCCGGCTTTCGCCGGGGCCACAAACTGATCAGGTTTGCTTCACGCAAACTCCATGATGACCGCATCGACGGCGAGGCTGTCGCCCGGCGCGGCGTTGATCTTCTCCACCACGCAGTCGTTCTCGGCGCGGAGGATGTTTTCCATCTTCATCGCTTCCACGACGGCCAGCGCCTCACCGGCCTTCACTTCCTGGCCTACTTCCACATGGATAGCCTTGACGAGGCCCGGCATGGGGCAAAGCAGCATCTTGGATGTGTCCGGCGCGACCTTCTCCGGCATAAGCAGGTTGAGCCTGTGGGCAAGCGGCGTGCGCACCACGGCATGAACCGAGGCACCGCGATAGCGCAGCACATAGCCCTGCTTTGCGCGGACGAGCGCGACGACCACTTCCTTGCCGTCAATTTCGCCACGGAACAGAGGCTCGCCCGGCACCCATTCGGAGCGGACATTGTGAGACTCGGTCACTTCACCCTCTTCATTGAGGAAGGTGACATGAACCGAGCCGCCGAGATCATCCGCGCTCGCTCGGTGTGACCAGTTATCGACGGAGACGATCCAATCCTTCGGCAGCTTGCGCGGCCGGTTGGTGAGCTGGCCGGAAATCTGCACCGCGCGCTCCGCGTGAACCTTGTTCACGAAAACCGCGATGGCGGCGAGCTTCATCGCCCGCTCATCCGACAGCGCAACACCGCTGAACCCGTCTGGATATTCCTCGGCAATGAAGCCGGTCGTCAGGCGGCCTTCACGGAAGCGGGGATGCTCCATGATGGCGTTCACGAAAGGAATATTGTGCTGGATGCCTTCGATATGGAACTGGTCCAGCGCGAAGGCCATGTGATCTATGGCGGAGAGACGATCCGGGCCATGCGTGCAAAGCTTTGCAATCATGGGATCGTAGAACATCGAAATCTCGCCGCCCTCGTAAACACCCGTATCGTTGCGGATGGTGAGGCCGTCCACCGTCTCTTCCTTCGGCGGCTGGTAGCGCACCAGACGGCCCGTCGAAGGCAGGAAGTTGCGATAGGGATCTTCCGCATAGACGCGGGATTCAATAGCCCAGCCATTGATCTTGATGTCGGACTGCTTGAGCTTCAGTTCCTCGCCATAGGCGACGCGGATCATCTGTTCGACAAGGTCGATGCCGGTGATGAGTTCCGTCACCGGATGCTCCACCTGCAGGCGCGTGTTCATCTCAAGGAAGTAGAAATTGCGATCCTTGTCGACAATGAACTCGACCGTGCCCGCGCTTTCATAGTTCACGGCCTTGGCGAGCGCGACGGACTGCTCGCCCATCGCCTTGCGCGTTGCTTCATCAAGGAAAGGCGACGGCGCTTCTTCAATGACCTTCTGGTTGCGGCGCTGAATCGAACATTCGCGCTCATGCAGGTAGATCACATTGCCATGCTTGTCGCCGAGCACCTGAATTTCTATATGGCGCGGCTGGGTGACGAACTTCTCGATGAAGACGCGATCATCACCGAAGGAGGACTTCGCTTCCGACATGGAGGAAGCAAAGCCGTCAGCGACTTCTGATTCCGACCATGCGATGCGCATGCCCTTGCCGCCACCACCGGCAGACGCCTTGATCATCACCGGATAGCCGATCTCGTTGGCGATCTTCACCGCCTCGGCCGTGTCCTTGATGACGCCGAGATAGCCCGGCACCGTGTTGACCTTGGCGGCGCTGGCGAACTTCTTGGACTCGATCTTGTCGCCCATCACTTCCACGGCCTGAATATTCGGACCAATGAAGGCGATGCCATTATCTTTCAGCGCCTGCGCGAACTTCGGGTTCTCGGAAAGGAAGCCATAGCCGGGGTGAACCGCCTCGGCGCCTGTTTCCTTGCAGGCAGCAATGATCTTGTCGATCAGCAGATAGGACTGCGCGGCAGGCGGCGGGCCGATATGCACGGCCTCATCTGCCATTTCCACATGGAGCGCGTCCTTGTCGGCATCCGAATAGACGGCGACCGTCTTGATGCCCATCTTGCGGGCCGTCTTGATGACGCGACAGGCGATTTCGCCTCGGTTGGCGATCAGGATTTTCTTGAACATGGCGCGCGCCTCAGAGCGGAATGTTGTCGTGCTTCTTCCACGGATTCTCGAGCTCCTTGTGACGAAGGAGCGCGAGCGCCCGCGCAATGCGGACACGCGTGGAATGCGGCATGATGACTTCGTCGATGTAGCCACGCTCGGCTGCGACGAAAGGATTGAGGAAGCGGTCTTCGTAGGTCTTGGTGTGGGCCGCGATCTTTTCCGGATCGTTGATATCCGCACGGTGAATGATCTCCACCGCACCCTTCGCACCCATCACCGCGATTTCAGCGGTCGGCCAGGCATAGTTGATGTCACCGCGAATATGCTTGGACGACATCACGTCGTAGGCACCGCCATAGGCCTTGCGCGTGATGACGGTGACTTTCGGAACAGTCGCCTCCGTATAGGCAAAGAGCAGCTTCGCCCCATGCTTGATGAGGCCGCCATATTCCTGCGCCGTACCCGGCAGGAAGCCCGGTACGTCCACAAAGGTGACGATCGGAATATTGAAGCAGTCGCAGAAGCGCACGAAGCGGGCTGCCTTGCGGCTTGCGTCGCTGTCGAGCACGCCGGCCAGCACCATCGGCTGGTTCGCGACGACGCCGACAGTGCGGCCTTCCATACGCGCGAAGCCGGTGATGATATTCTTCGCGAAGCTTTCCTGCATCTCGAAGAAGTCGCCCTCATCGACAACCTTCAGGATCAGCTCCTTCATGTCGTAGGGCATGTTCGGATTGGCGGGGATGAGCGTGTCGAGCGACATCTCGATGCGGTTCGCATCATCGAAGTGCGGGCGCTCCGGCACTTCATCGCGGTTCGACAGCGGCAGGAAATCGACAAGGCGGCGGATCTGCGTCATCGCGATCACGTCATTGTCAAAAGCGCCATCGGCAACGGAAGATTTGGTGGTGTGGATCGAGGCGCCACCAAGCTGCTCGGAGGTGACGGTTTCATTCGTCACCGTCTTCACAACATCAGGGCCGGTCACGAACATGTAGGACGTGTCACGCACCATGAAAATGAAGTCTGTCATGGCGGGCGAATAAACGTCACCACCCGCGCACGGGCCCATGATCACGGAAATCTGCGGAATGACACCGGAAGCAAGCACATTGCGCGTGAAGACTTCGCCATAGCCGCCCAGCGCATCCACGCCTTCCTGAATGCGCGCACCGCCCGCATCGAAAAGACCGATGATCGGAGCGCCGGTCTTCAGCGCCATGTCCTGCACCTTGGTCATCTTCTTCGCGTGGCTGCGCGAGAGAGAGCCGCCGAAAACGGTGAAGTCCTTCACGAAGACGAAGACGGGACGGCCATTGACCGTGCCCCAGCCGGTGACGACGCCGTCGCCGGGGATCTTCTGCTTCTCCATGCCGAAATCATGGCAATCATGTTCGACAAACATGTCGAACTCTTCGAAGGACCCCTCGTCGAGCAACAATTCGATGCGCTCGCGCGCGGTAAGCTTGCCTTTGGCGTGCTGGGCGTCGATGCGCTTCTGGCCACCACCGGCCCGCGCTTCCTGCCGCCGCTCTTCAAGCCGACGAAGAATATCCTTCATGCCGCCCCCTCGATAAGTCGGACGGGCCGCCCCACATGAAACGGCCGAAAAATTACTGGTCTGGACACCGGAGCACGGGCGGCAAGGTTCAGCCCGCTGGCGCTGCCGCGTCGCGCGAAGGCGACCTCAATAGCACCGAAACTCCGTTTTTGCCAATGGCTTGGCCCGTTTCTTCCTGCCTTGAAGGTTCATCCGCCGAAGGCCAGCCGCAACGCTGCGTTAGGCAGGGCAAAGAGCGCCATAAAACGCCGCGCTTCAATCCAGAAGACGGATGAAACGGGCGGTTTCGAGAAGATCGGATCGCCTGGCATCAAGCCGCGCCCTCTCCTCCTCATCCTCGCCGGAAAGTTCCATCTGCCAGTTTTCGTCCACATAGGCGATGTCAAAGGCCTCTTCCGGCGTGAGCCGGCCAAGCGCCACCGCAAGGCCGATAACAGCGGATCCCGTCAGCGTCACGGCATTGTGAAGTCCGGCAATGCGGAAGGGATCAAACGTCTCCACCACCCGCTGATAGGCGGCAAGGGAGCTTTCGTCCTGCGTGATATGGAGAACGCCGGTTGTGGGGCGAAGCCTGATCCCCTGCTCCGCCGCCCAGCCAAGCAGCGGGTTCCAGAGCGCGGCCTGCCGCGCGGCAAGCGCCTGCGGATGGTCCGCGCGGTAGCAGACAAGGTCCGACCCGGCAAAATTGACGATCTCGGCAATCACCTCTGCCCGTCGTGGTTCGACAAGGTCGATCGCCGTATTGGCAAGGCGCGTGAGCCACATGACCCGCGGGTTGATGTCCGGCCCTTGCGCCTCCCACTCCCCTGCAATCGCCTCCGCCAGAGCGCGCCCGGGCACGGCAAGGACACGCTTGGACGGCGTTTTCACCGTGCGGCCATCCAGCAGGATGACATGCCCTTCCTCGCGCGTGCCTGCTTCCGCCTTCTTGTAGAAGCGCTTGGGCAGCCTCGGCTTCTCGGCACCCGGATGCGCCACCTGCTCATCCAGCGCGCGATTGCGCGCGAGATCGAAGATCGACGCGACGGCTTCTGTGCCGTCTCCTTTGTCCTTGTTATCCATCACCGTCCAAAAAGCCCGCCAATACCCTTACCGATACTCTCCAACGTGTCGCCGACCGTCTTTGCGGCACCGCCCGCTGCATCTCCTACGGCGCCTGCAACACCCGAAACGCCGCCCGCTGCGGCCGCCGCAGCCGCGCCGCAATCGCCCCCAGCCGCGACCGAGCCTGTGCCCGAACTCATCAGGGGCAACAGCGCGCCAACGCCGCCCGTAAGCGCCGCGCCGCCCACAGCCGTTGCAACGCCGGTGACGACACCTGCTCTGTCTAGCCCGGCAGTGGGTGCCGTCAGCGGACCGGAAAGCCGGACGGGAAAGGCAAGGCTCGCAAGGCTTGCCTTCTTGGGCTTCGGCTTGAACAAGAGGTCGATCCGCTCCCGGCCAAGATCAACCGTGCCGGAACCTGCCGTCACAAGACTGTTCGTCTCAAGCCCCAGCGCCGATGCCGTGCCGACCCCACCCGCGAAATCAAACCGGCTGATCGCACAGACGAGCTTTGCCGTATCGCCGCTCTCGCCCGAGGGGATCAGTACCTTCACCAAATCATCCGACACAATCGCAAAGGCACGCGAATTGATGGTGCCTTCACCAATGACAAGATTGGTCTGCCCGGCAAGTGAGGAGGCGATGGCATTCAGCGACTTGCCGCGCCCGTTGAGCTTCGCCCCGAAATCCGCCCGTGCATCCAGCATGGTTGTCAGGTCGAGATCGGTCAGCAACTTGCCAAGGTCGAAATTGGTCGCGCTTGCATCCACCGACACGCTGCTCCGCGCGCCATCCGCATTGAGCGCGAGCTTGATCGGCGCGCCGCGATAGGCCGCCGCCAGCGGAGCGGTGAGCTTGCCGCCATTGATCTTCACCGGCAGCTTGAGCGCGGTGACGACAACCTTGCCATAGCGCAGCTCATCGAGTGCCAGCGTGAGGTCCGCATCGGCAATGGTCAGCGCATCAAGGGGCAGCGGCTCCGTGCTGAAAAGCGGGCCACCGCTGCTGCCCTTTCCATCCCCCTTGAGGAACGGCGTCACATCGAAAAGCGGGCTTGTCAGCGTGCCTGCGAGTTTCGGCTTGGCAGAAAGATCAAGCGAGAGATCACCGCCAATGCTGGTGCCCGCCAGGGTGAGCGACGCATTGTTGAGCGACGTGACAGTGCCGCTGCTCACCACATCAGCCGAGAAGGAAATGGGCGATCCGTTCACCTTCCCCTCGATCACCGCATGGTGAAAGCCGTCCCGCGTCACAAGTGACACTTCGTCGAACGAGGCTTCCGACACCTGCCCCGTCTCGCCATCCCGATAGGCAAGGCGGAAATTGGAAATCGCGAGCTCAGGCACACCGGCAAGCGTCAGCCCGCCACCCGCCTCTTCTTCCGAAGCTGGCGCGGCGGACTTCGCATCACCGAACTCCCAGTTGCCGCGCCCCTTCCGATCCGTTTCTAGCCAGACATTCGCGTCCTGAATGACGACGCGACGCACATCAACGCCACCCGTCAGCAGCGGCATCAGCGCGACCTGAAGTTCAAGGCGCCCCGCCTCAAGCATAAGCGGCTTCGTGCCCCATTCGACATTGGAGAAGCTCACTGTCTCGGCAACGACGGTCGGCACCAGCGAGAAGCCGATGTGGAGCGGCCCCTCGATCTTCAGTGTGCGGCCTGTTGCCTCCTGCGCTGCCGTCTCGATCTGCGGCGCAAAGCGACCAAGATCGATAAGCGTGAGCGCATAAAGCCCGCCCGCCAAAAGCACGACCAGAATAATGACGAAACGCAGAAGCTTTCTCATGGTGCCCCCCTGGCAGCCGCCTCTTCCAACCCGTCTTCCGCCCATAGGCTGTTCAGCGTCGGAGCAAGGCTGGCGAAATCATCAAGCACGACCCGCGCCCCGGACGCCTTCAGCAAGGCAGGAGCATGATACCCCCATTCAACGCCGAGCGCATGGGCGCGCGCAGCCCGTGCCATTTCCATGTCATAGCTCGTATCGCCGATGAGAACGGTTGAGACAGGGTCCACCCCCGTCTCCCGCATGGCGCGGCGCAGCATTTCCGGGTGCGGCTTCGAGGGCGCGTCATCCGCCGTTTGAAGGGTCACGAAATAGTCCCGAAGCCCGTGCATTTCGAGCGCGTGGCGCAGCCCGCGCTGCGACTTTCCCGTGGCAATGCCAAGCACCGTATCCGGCCGCCCGGCAAGTTCATCCAGCATTTCCCGGACACCGGGGAAAAGCGGTTCGGTCAAGTCCTTACGCATCCGCAGTTCGAAAAAGGCATTCTTGTAGCTTTCGGTCACGCGGCGGCGCAGCCCCGCTTCCACATGCGGCACCAGCGCATGAATCGCCTCATCAAGCGACAAACCAACAATGGAAAGAACCTTCTCGCGGGGCAGTTGCTCGATCCCGTGCGCATCAAAGGCATGGTTCATTGCAGCAACAATCATGTGCTGGCTGTCGATCAGCGTGCCATCGCAATCAAACACGACAAGGCGGAGCGGCGTACTCATGCGTCAAGCCCATCAAACGCATCTCTGGCATCGCGCTCGTCAAAGGCAAGCAGCTTCCAGCTCGTCTTCATGTGCGGCGGCATCTCCGCCTCGATGAAAAAGCGTTTGCCATCGGGATGCGCAATGTCGATGGAGCGTGCGTGAAGATGAAGTTTCCGGGGAATCTCGCCGCCCGGATGCGCATTCACGCCGCCATATTTGCCATCACCCACAATGGGCGTGCCAATCGCGGAAGCATGGGCACGAAGCTGGTGAGTGCGTCCTGTCAGCGGCATCATGGCAAGCCAGGCAAGCTTGTAGGAGGCGGTGGCAACGGTTGAGAAATGAGTGACGGCGCTTCGCGCATTCTCATCTCCCTTCTCTGCCGCAAAAACGCGTTCGGCGCGTGGCCCGCCTTCCTTTGTCAGCGCAAGATCAATCGTTCCCTGCCGTGGCGTCGGCACGCCGACCACCAGCGCCCAGTAAATCTTTCGCGTGTCCCGCTCCTTGAAGGAACGGGCGAGCGCCGCTGCCGCCTTTGCCGTGCGCGCAAGAAGGAGAACGCCAGATGTATCGCGATCAAGCCGATGAACAAGACGCGGGCGCTCCGCTGCATCGAAAGTCAGCGCATCGAGCATCCCGTCAATATGACGCTCCGTCTTCGTACCGCCCTGCACGGCAAGCCCGGCGGGCTTGTTCAGCACAAGGATGGATTTGTCCTTGTGAATGACAAGCGAACGGACGAAGGCCGCATCCTGTTCGCTCACACCGCGATCTGCCTTGGGGGCAGGCTTTGCCGCTTCCTCACCCAGCGGCGGCACACGCACGAACTGCCCCTGTGTCAGCCGCACATTCGCCTTCGCCCGCGCGCCATCCACACGCACCTGGCCCGTGCGTAAGAGCTTTTCGAGACGGCCATGCGTGACCAGCGGAAAATGCCGCCTGAACCACCGGTCCAGACGGATCCCGTCTTCGTCACTCGTGACTGCGATCTGCGCAACCTCATTCATACCGACAACATCGCCTTCACAAGAAAGAGACCAAGAAAAAGCGCACCGATGCCTGCTGCAATCGAGCCGCCCATATAGGCAACTGCAAGGCCCATATCGCCGCGCTGCATCAGGTTCGCCGCATCGAGCGAGAAAGCCGAGAAAGTCGTGAAACCACCGAGAATGCCAGTCGCAAGGAAGCTCCGCCATTCCGGCGATAGATCAACCTTGAACGCAAAAAGCCCGGCAATCACGCCCATCAGCAGCGAGCCGATGATATTCACGCCAATCGTACCCCAGGGAAAATTCGGCCCGAAGAGGCGCAGCGCCTGAAGATTGAAGAGGTGCCGCGCGCCTGCGCCAATCGCACCGCCCAGAGCCACGGCCAGAAGCGTGTTCATGCGTTCCTCTCATCCCGCAGCTTCGCCCAATAAGAGAGGCGTTTTGAAATCTCCCGCTCGAAGCCGCGCTCGACGGGGCGGTAGAATTGCTGTCGGCCAACTTCATCCGGGAAATAGTCCTGCCCCGAAAAGGCGTTCGGCGCATCATGGTCATATTCGTAGCCTGCGCCGTAACCAAGCTCTTTCATGAGCTTTGTGGGCGCATTGAGAATATGAGCAGGCGGTGCGACCGATCCGGTGTCACGCGCAGAGCGCTTCGCCTTGTTGAAAGCCATATAGGCGGCATTCGATTTCGGCGCAGTGGCGAGATAGATCACCGCCTGCGCCAGCGCGAGTTCCCCTTCCGGCGCGCCGAGGAAATCAAACACTTCCTTTGCCGCGAGCGCCTGATGCACCGCTTCAGGATCGGCAAGACCGATATCCTCGATCGCCGCACGCACAAGACGCCGTGCGATATAAAGCGGGTCTTCTCCGCCGACCAGCATCCGTGCGAGATAGTAAAGCGCCGCATCGCAATCCGAACCGCGGATCGATTTGTGAAGCGCACTGATGAGATTGTAATGCCCTTCCCGCCCCTTGTCATAGAGCGGCGCACGGCGCTGCACAGCGCTGATGAGAGCTGCCGTATCGAAAGGCTCCGCACCGCGAAGCGCCTGCACCTCTTCTGCGAGGTTGAGCGCAAAGCGCCCGTCACCATCTGCCATTGCGCGAAGCGAGGCACGCGCATCTTCCGTGAGTGGCAGGGCTTCGCCGTAATGAACCTCGGCACGTTGCAGCAGCTTCTCAAGCGCTGCATCATCCAGCCGATGCAGCACCATCACCTGCGCGCGCGAAAGGAGTGCTGCATTAAGCTCGAAGGACGGGTTCTCGGTCGTCGCGCCCACCAGCGTCACCGTGCCGTCTTCCATGACGGGAAGAAAGCTATCCTGCTGGGTGCGGTTGAAGCGGTGGATCTCGTCCACAAAGAGCAGCGTACCCTTTCCCGTGGCGCGGCGCGCGCGGGCGGCATCAAATACTTTCTTCAGGTCTGCGACGCCTGAGAAAATCGCCGACATCGGCTCGAAGAAAAGCCCCACACGATCCGCAAGCAGCCGGGCAATGGTCGTCTTGCCGGTGCCGGGCGGCCCCCACAGGATGATCGACGAGAGGTGCCCGGCCGCTATCATGCGCCCGAGCGGAGCGCCGGGGCCGAGCAAATGATCCTGCCCCACCACATCTTCCAGCTTTACCGGCCGCAGCCGGTCTGCCAGCGGGCGTGGCGCCCCCTCATCCATTCCTGCTGCTTCGAAAAGACTGCTCATTGCGGCTGTTTAGCATGTTTTCCGCGCGCCCATCAGCAATCCGGCACGAAGTGGGGGCCATGCGACATTATTGCAAGCGATTGTCAGTAACAGAGCTATTGCAAACCATTTGCAACTTATGGCATGTTCTGCTCACACCGTCGGGACAGGCGGAATGGGCGGATTGTCCAGCAGATACAGGCGTCAGATGATCGTTTGCGTATGTAATGCCAAGAATTGCCGCTCGGTGCGCGAGGCACTGGCGCAGGGCCCCCATATCAACACGCCGCTTGCCGCGCACCGCGCCATGGGCACGAAGCCCCAATGCGGTCGCTGCCTGCCCTCTATCGCCGACATGATCGACGAAACCCGCAACCAGAACGCTGTTGCAGCCGCGCTCGCTACCGCTGCTGACTGAGCGCTTTCGAGAAATACTCTCAAAATCATTATCAACTAATTGATTTTATTAGGTTTTTCAGGATCGGGATTTGATCTTTCACGATCCAGGGCCTACTCTCTCCACAAGAATCGGTGGAAAGAGGTCAATCATGCGCGGCGATCCCAAGGTTATCGAATATCTGAACAAGGCCCTGAGGATGGAGCTAACGGCCATCAACCAGTATTTCCTCCATGCCCGGATGTTCAAGAACTGGGGGCTGAAGAAGCTGGCGGATGTCGAGTATCACGAGTCGATCGACGAGATGAAACATGCCGACAAGCTGATCGAGCGCGTGCTCTTCCTTGAAGGCCTGCCCAATCTGCAGGATCTGGACAAGCTGCTAATAGGTGAAACGCCGGTGGAATGCCTCGAATGTGACCTGAAGCTCGAATATGCGGGCCACGCCTTCTACAAGGAGGCGGTCGCCTATTGCGAAGAAGCCCGGGATTACGTCAGCCGCGAACTCTTCGAGGACATTCTGGAAGACGAGGAAGAGCATATCGACTTCCTCGAAACCCAGCTTGCGCTGGTGAAGACGGTCGGTCTGGAAAATTATCTCCAGTCGCAGATGGGCGAGCAGGAAAGCTCCTGATCCCCTCCCCGCCTTCACGCAAAGCATTCATGGCCCGGCTTCGACCGGGCCATTGTCATTTTGAGGCTCGCTAGCCGCCCACGGTTGCCGAGAAAACGCGGTCGCCCCGCTTCACAGAAAAGCGCCATTGCGGCCTTGTGCCGGAAGTGACCCTTATCAGATCGCGCACCCGTTCAACCTTCTGACCCTCAACCTCGACGATGATGTCGCCGCGCTGAAACTGTATCTGGCTTGCGGCGGAGCGAGGTTCGATCTGGGTGACGACGACTCCGCGCTCGCTCAGAATATCGAGGCCGAGCTTGTCGGCGATGGCAGGCGAGAGATTTGCGACGCTCGCCCCGGCAAAGGGGTTGCGGCCACCGATGGTCGTCTCTTCGGCGGGCGGGTCTTCGGGCGGCGCAATGAGCGCGACCGAGGTTTCGCGCGCCTTCCCGTCGCGCAGATAGGTGATCCTGGCCTGCCCGCCCAATCCCTTGGTCGCAAAGCGATAGCGGACAGCCTGCGGGTCTTCCACATCAAACCCGTCAACCGCGCGGATGACATCTCCCACCTTCAGCCCTGCCCGGTCCGCAGGGCTTCCGGGATAGAGGTCGCGGATCACGCTGCCTCCCGGCCGATCAAGCCCGAGCGACTGCGCAAGGTCGGCATCAACCGCCTGCAGCGCCGCACCAAACCACGGGCGCTTCACATGGCCGCCGTCGCGCGCCGAAGCAACGACGCTCTGCACCATGTTGGAAGGAATGGCAAAGCCAATGCCGATGCTGCCACCCGTCTGCGAATAGATGGCGCTGTTGATGCCGATGAGACGACCATCCATCGTCACCAGCGCACCACCCGAATTGCCGGGATTGATCGCGGCATCCGTCTGAATGAAAAACTGGTAGTCGGACACGCCGACATGCGTGCGGGCAAGCGCCGAGACAATGCCGGATGTAACCGTCTGGCCGACGCCGAACGGGTTGCCGATGGCAAGCACCAGGTCGCCCACTTCTACCGTGTCGGAATCCTTGAAGGTCAGATAGGGCAGCTTCTCGCGGCCCGTATCGATGCGCAAAATGGCAAGGTCGGTGCGCTCATCGGCAAGTACGAGATCCGCTTCAAACTCCCGCCTGTCGGAAAGCGCGACCGTGAACTGCTGGCCGTCCCGCACGACATGATGGTTGGTGACGACGAGGCCCGAGGGATCGACAATCACGCCGGAACCAAGCGACTGCTGCACACGCTCGCGCGGCACACCGAAGCTGAACCGGTTGCCAAAAAACTGCTGAAAGAACGGGTCGTTCATGAAGGGCGAGCGCGCCTGCTCCTGCACGACACGCTTCGTATAGACATTCACCACGGCAGGCGCGACGCGCTTCACAACGGGTGCATAGGAAAGTTCTACCTGCTGCCTGCTGGTCGGAACCTGCCGATCGGCCTGCGCATGGGCGCTCCACGGGAAAAGGAAGATGACTGCCGAGAGGAAAATCGCGGCAAGCGCCATACCCAGCGCCCCCGCCCAGGAAGAATCCGAAAGCATTTCCACCACCATACTGCGCGTCCCCTCGATGAAGGACGGGCATGACCTCAAAGCCCCGAACAAACCAGCCGCATGCTGAAGTTTGGTGAGCCTCCCCTCCCCTGACAAGACCCAATAGGCTTACGAGTTTGTCATGAGAGTTTCCGGAAAAGAAAAGGGCGGCACCCGAAGATGCCGCCCTGAACATTGAGACGATGCGCTTGCGCGATCAGTCCTCGTCGCCCTCGTCCGTAAAGACGGGGCCGGAATCCTGGCCCTTCGCGCTCTCGTCGCGATCAACGAATTCGATCACGGCCATCGGCGCGCTGTCACCGTGGCGGAAGCCCGCCTTCAGCACGCGGGTGTAACCGCCCGGGCGTTCCTGATAGCGCGGGCCGAGCACGTCGAACAGCTTTGCAGCCCAAGCCTTTTCCGGCAGAGCGGCATAGGCCTGACGGCGAGCGTGAAGATCACCCCGCTTGCCCAACGTGACGAGCTTTTCCACATAGGGACGAAGCTCTTTCGCCTTGGGCAGTGTGGTCACGATCTGCTCATGCTTGATGAGCGCGACCGCCATATTGGCGAGCATGGCCTTGCGATGGCTTGCGGTGCGATTGAGCTTGCGACCGGCTTTTCCGTGGCGCATGGGCCCTTCTCCTCATTAGAAGCGGCGTCTTCAGGACGCGGCGTTGTTTACTCAAATGCTTCAGTACTGGTCTTCGTACCGCTTCGCCAGCTCTTCGATATTCTCCGGCGGCCAGTTCGGGACTTCCATACCCAGATGAAGGCCCATCTGTGCGAGCACTTCCTTGATCTCGTTCAGCGACTTGCGACCGAAGTTCGGAGTACGGAGCATTTCGCTCTCCGTCTTCTGAATGAGGTCGCCGATATAAACGATATTGTCGTTCTTGAGGCAGTTGGCGGAACGGACGGAAAGCTCCAGCTCGTCCACCTTCTTGAGCAGCGCCGCATTGAACTCGAGTTCCGGGCGGCTTTCCTCAACCTGCTTCTGCTCAGGCTCTTCGAAGTTCACGAAGGTCTGGAGCTGGTCCTGAAGGATGCGCGCAGCATAGGCAACCGCATCTTCCGGCGTCACGGCGCCATTGGTCTCGACCTGCAGCGTCAGCTTGTCATAGTCGAGAACCTGGCCCTCGCGGGTGTTCTCAACCTTGTAGGAAACGCGCTTCACAGGGCTGTAGAGGCTGTCCACCGGGATAAGGCCGATCGGCGCATCTTCCGGACGGTTTCGGTCCGAGGAGACGTAGCCCTTGCCGAGCGCAACGGTGAATTCCATGCGGATTTCAGCGCCCTCGTCCAGCGTGCAGAGCACGAGGTCCGGGTTGAGCACTTCAATATCCGCGCCCGCCGAAATGTCACCAGCGGTGACAACGCCGGGGCCCTTCTTCGACAACGTCATGCGCTTCGGGCCTTCGGCATGAAGGCGCAGCGCAAGCTGCTTGATGTTGAGGATGATGTCGGTCACATCCTCGCGCACGCCGGCAATCGACGAGAACTCATGCAGCACGCCATCGATCTGCACGGCGGTCACAGCCGCACCCTGCAGAGACGACATCAGAACGCGACGCAGCGCGTTGCCGAGCGTCAGACCAAAGCCACGCTCAAGCGGCTCTGCAACAACCGTCGCAAAGCGCTGCGCGTCATGGCCGGAATGGATCTCGAGCTTGTTCGGTTTGATAAGCTCTTCCCAGTTTTTCTGGATCACTTTGAAACCTCGTGCCGTCGTTTGCGGCGCGCTCATAAAGCGCACCGGGCGGGAGATATCCGCCACCTGATCTCTTTAACGTCCGCTCCACCATTCAATCGTGCGAACAGACGTGACCGGCATGCCCGAAAGCCTGCCGGTCAGATACGGGTCACCTCAGACGCGGCGCCGTTTGGGCGGGCGGCAGCCGTTGTGCGGGATCGGCGTCACATCGCGGATCGTCGTAACCGTGAAGCCGATCGACTGGAACGCGCGCAGCGCGGACTCACGACCCGAACCCGGACCGCAAACCTCGACTTCGAGGGTGCGCATGCCATGTTCCATGGCCTTCTTGCCGGCATCTTCCGCAGCCATCTGCGCAGCGAAGGGTGTCGATTTGCGGCTGCCCTTGAAGCCCATCATGCCAGCCGAGGACCACGAGATCGCGTTGCCCTGGGCATCCGTGATCGTGATCATCGTGTTGTTGAACGTGGAATTCACGTGGGCAACGCCCGACGAGATATTCTTCCGTTCTTTCCGCTTAATGCGAACCTTTTCCTTCGCCATCCGTCCTGAACCTTCGTGTCACAAGGGGAAGCGCGATGCCCGCGCGCCCCGGATAATAAAGAGCCGGGGCCCTGTTACTTCTTCTTGCCGGCAATCGCCTTTGCCGGGCCCTTGCGGGTGCGGGCATTGGTGTGGGTGCGCTGGCCGCGAACCGGCAGGCCCCTGCGGTGACGCAGGCCGCGATAGCAGCCGAGATCCATCAACCGCTTGATGTTCATTGCGACTTCACGACGCAGGTCACCTTCCACGACGTAATCGCGGTCGATCGTCTCACGGATCTGGATAACCTCGGCATCCGTCAGTTCATTCACGCGACGCTCGGCCGGAATGCCAACCGCAGCGCAGATTTCCTTGGCCTTGGCACTGCCAATGCCATGAATATAGGTCAGGCCGATGACCACCCGCTTGTTGGTCGGGATATTGACGCCAGCGATACGAGCCACGTGTCTCTCCTAAACTTCGGGAATCGCTTACCCGGCACTTTGAGCAACACCCTGACCAAAACCATCCGAAAATGGCGGAAATCCGCCGTTTTTCGGCCTATAGCCGGGTTGTTCTCTGAAAGTACCGCCGCGAAGGCCGGGATTATAGAATTTACTACTACCCAGTCAACCGGCTAAGCCAAAACCCTTTCCCTGTCTAAACTCCGAGGGCCGCCTCGATCTGGCGGGTTACCTCATCCATATCCTTCATGCCGTCCACGGCCTTCAGCTTGCCCTTGCCCCGGTAATATTCCGAAAGGGGTGCCGTCTGCTCGTGATAGACCTTGAGACGCTTCGCCAGCGCCTCGGCATTGTCGTCTGCCCGGGCGCCGCCTGCGGTTTCTGCCGCGCGCCCTTCAATCCTGCTGAGCAGGATGCTGTCATCGACAACGAGTTCGATCACCGCATCAAGCTCCGTGCCCTTCCCCTTCAGCATCTCGTCCAGGGCTTCAGCCTGAGAGACGTTCCGGGGAAAGCCGTCGAGAATGTAGCCCTTCGAGGCATCCGGCTGCGCGATGCGCTCTGCAATGATGCCGACCACGACATCATCCGGCACCAGTTCGCCACGCGCCATGATGGCTTCGGCCGTCTTGCCGATCTCGGTGCCCGCAGCCACTGCCGCGCGCAACATGTCGCCTGTCGAAAGCTGGATGAAGCCGTACTTCTCTTCCAGCCGCTTCGCCTGCGTTCCCTTGCCAGCACCGGGCGGGCCGAGAAGGATGAGTTTCATCGCCGCGCCCCCCTGAGCTTGGACTTCTTGATGAGGCCTTCATACTGGTGCGCCAGCAGATGGCTCTGGATTTGGGAAACGGTGTCCATGGTCACACTGACCACGATGAGCAGAGAGGTACCACCGAAATAGAAGGGCACGCTGTACTGCGAAATCAGGATCTCTGGCAGCAGACAGATGATGGTGAGATAGAGCGCACCCACAACTGTCAGACGGGTCAGCACGTAGTCGATATACTCCGCCGTGCGCTGGCCGGGACGGATGCCCGGAATGAAGCCGCCATATTTCTTCAGATTGTCAGCCGTATCGCCGGGATTGAAGACAATGGCCGTGTAGAAGAAGGCGAAGAAGATGATGCCCGCCGCATAAAGCGCCATATAGAGTGGCTGGCCATGCGCAAGCGCGCCGGTAATCACATTCAGCCAGTCAGGCCCCTGCCCGCCGCTGAAATTCGCAATGGTGACCGGCAGCAGCAGCAACGACGAGGCGAAGATCGGCGGAATGACGCCGGCCGTATTCAGCTTCAGCGGCAGATGGGAGCTGTCCCCGCCATAGAGCTTGTTGCCAACCTGGCGCTTTGGATACTGCACGAGGAGACGGCGCTGCGCGCGCTCCACGAACACGATCCCCATGATGACGACAACAACCATCACCATCAGGAAGAGGATGACAGCGGTCGAGATCGCGCCCTGACGGCCAAGTTCCAGCGTACCGGCAAGCGCGCGCGGAAGCTCCGCTACGATACCGGCAAAGATGATGAGCGAGATGCCATTGCCCACACCGCGCGCCGTGAT